>OEOE01000038.1_pt1 | contig 21073 bp, 19 predicted proteins | sample 1539681 | NCBI WGS metagenome assembly OEOE01 (sample SAMEA3611561, study PRJEB22512) | activated sludge metagenome | biome: Urban; feature: Wastewater Treatment Plant; material: Activated Sludge | place: Slovenia | collected 2012-09-24
GGTTAATATCTGACTCTTCTCGAACCCATTTCTTGTCAAACCGGCGGTAATGCCATGCACGGCAAAATTGTTTGCCTCGGTACCACCACTGGTGAACACGACTTGGCTGGTCTGCACGCCTATCGCTTTGGCCACCTGCGCACGCGCGTCTTCCACAGCATCCCGCGCGTTGCGGCCAAATATATGGCGGCTGGTGGGGTTGCCATGCTGCGATTGCATGAAAGGCAGCATCACATTTAGCACTTCCGGCCTGATGGCGGTGGTACTGTTGTGGTCAAAATATGCGTTAGCCATTGACTTGCAAAACCTCAACGTTGTCGCGTAATTCGCGCGTTGGGAAGTTGATCTTGCTCTCGCCGGTCTGCTTGGCATGCTGCATGCGCACCATGTCGGCAAGCGTCACGCCGGATAAGTAATCCAGAATCTTCTGATTCAGCGATGCCCACAAGTCATGCGTCATACAAGGGCCATCCTCATGGCAATTCTCATTACCGCCGCACTGGGTTGCATCTATCTGCTCATCTACCGCGGTGATGATGTCGCTGACGGAAATATTCTGATGCGGTTTGGCGATACGGTAGCCGCCACCGGGGCCGCGCACGCTCATCACCAGACCTTGTTTGCGCAGGCGGCTGAACAACTGCTCCAGATAAGATAAGGAAATATCCTGACGCTCGCTGATGCCAGCCAGTGTCACGGGTTTTTCAGCTTCCAGCAACGCTAGATCCAGCATCGCAGTGACGGCAAAGCGGCCTTTGGTAGTGAGTCTCATAATAGCAGGATTTTATAATAGCCTACTGTTTTAGTCAACTATTAAGCGGTTTGGTTCAGCTTACTTGAATGGCTTGCTTTTAGGCTTTTTGCTGGCAAATGCTTCGGCCACCTGGCTATCTGCCTGCGTGTCCAGTAGCGAGGCCAGTTGGGCTTTCAAGGCTTGCAGTTCTTTTTCCTGTGCGGCAGAGTGGTCCAGCAAAGTATGAATCGCTTTCGTCATCGGGTCTTCATCATCACTCACCACGGCATAGGCGCTGAATTTGGCTTTCTGGGCTTCCTGCTTGGCTTTCTCTTCTTCCAGAATGCGTGCAGGAATGCCCACGGCCGTTGCCCCTTCCGGCACATCCTTCACCACCACGGCGTTCGAGCCGATTTTGGCATTCTTGCCCACCGTAATCGGGCCAAGTACCTTCGCGCCTGCGCCAATCACCACGCCTTGTTCCAGTGTGGGGTGGCGTTTACCTTTGTTCCAACTGGTGCCACCTAAAGTCACGCCATGATACAGCGTGCAATCGTTACCAATCACGGCCGTTTCGCCAATCACCACACCCATGCCATGGTCGATAAATACGCGGCGGCCTATCGTCGCGCCCGGGTGAATTTCAATGCCGGTCAGCCAGCGGCCAATGTGTGAAAACATGCGGCCAAGCCAGTAAAAGCGTACCTTCCACAACCAATGTGAAAAGCGGTGAATAATCAGCGCATGCACGCCGGGGTAGGTGGTCAGGATTTCCCAATGCGTACGCGCCGCAGGGTCACGGTCGAATACGATAGCAATGTCTTCTTTGATATGGCTGAACATAGTGATGAAATTATGCCATAAATGCGTATTCCTGACTAATTTGGTGGGGTATGCTCTAATGCGCGATTTACAGGTTTAGAGTTACATCTGGCCAGAACCGATTTATTAACACTTCAAAAGTTTCTGTCAGTGACCATCCTGGAATGTCAGACTCATGAGTTGCGGAGTTATCTCCTTTACATAGAGTCATGGCTCCAGTTCGAAACCTGCCATCTTCAAACCCCGCAGGATATATTATTGATTCATCAAGTGGACTACCCACACTTTGATAGCTCGCGCAGGGCGGAAAAGTGAAACGCATTCTGCCGCAGGTTGATCTTTCATCCGCCTTAAAGCCCCAATATCCATGCGGGTTTCCAAGCAGTTGATCTAGCTGTTTGTATCAACCAGGTCTCGATAGACATGCCAACTTGCGTGGCCAACCACTGGCATGGTGAGAATCAAACCAAGAAAGCTTGTGGCAAGACCAAAACCCACCAGCACGACGATACATAAAGCCCAAAGTAGCATGACAACAGGGTTGCGCGCACATGCGCGCAGGCTGGTTATAGCCGCAGTGGCTGCGCTAGCTTTGCGGTCCAGCATCAGTGGCATGGCGACCACGCTGATGGCATATACGAACGCCGCAAAGAATCCGCCGGCAGAAAAGTAGATGAGCGTGAAAATAGGCTGTTTGAACGTGATTACATTCAGCGCCACGTCAGTAAAAGTAGGCAGTGCGCCATTGAAAAAGTGCGAAAATATATACAGTGACAGGCTCGTCCAGATAAGCAAGATAACCAGCAATAGCACTGCAAACAGAAAGACATTGATCAGGTTCGGGAGCCAAGCTGTCAGGGTGGGGACAAGGGATGGCCGTTCGCCCAGCTCGATGCGCCGGCTTAGGTCATACAGCCCCATGGCGAGGAAAGGCCCGAGCAGAAAAAACCCTGTAGTTAGCCCAGCCAAGAGCCAATAGTTTCCAGAAAAAACGATATGGATGAATAGTCCTGTAATAGCAAAGACAGAGCCATAGAAAAGGCTGGCCCATCCGCCTGCATGGGTATCTTCCACGCCGGCATGAAGCCAGTCGATAATCATGCTGGCTTTAACTTGACGTACTGCCGGAAAGCCTCCGGAAGCGATTTTTTCAGCTGGTATATTGCTTTTGCTCATGGGGTAACCCTTATATTTAAGTTCAATGGGCTGCTGTTGCTACCCATCGGTGATTTTGAACAAAATTAGTGCGCGTTGTGCGAACTGGTATACATCATCCACCGCATGAAAATATATCACATTCCTTCAATCTTGCGACTTTACTTGATGGCTGAGGGTTTGCTGACCCGGGTGTTTAATATTTCGTATGTTTTTTCGGGTTGACGCTTAAGGTCAAAATCCCACGCAGCAGATTGACTTCTTCCTTTTCCAGCCGCGCGCGCGAGTATAGGCGGCGTAGCCTTTCGAACAGCTTTTTCGGCGCGCGCGGGTTGATATAGCCGATTTGCACCAGCGCTTCTTCCAGATGCGCGTAAAAGCGCTCCAGGTCATCATTGCTTGCAAGCGCTGCCTCAGGGGGCGCACCCAGCTTGCCTTCCAGGGCATGCATTCTGAGCTCGTAGCACATGATTTGCACGGCCATGGCCAAGTTGAGCGAGCTGTATTCCGGGTTGGCAGGGATGATGCTCTGCAGTTGGCAGCAATCCAGCTCTTCGCCACTCAGGCCGCTCATCTCGGTACCAAACACGAGCGCGACGGGCTGGTTCTGCGCGATGGAAAGCGCTTGTCTTGCGGCTTCTTTAGGTTCGACGATTTCGTGGCTCAAAGTGCGCTTGCGAGCACTCAAGCCAATGGCGAATCCGCATTCGGTGAGCGCTTCCGGCAAGGTTTGTGTGACGGTTGCGTTATCCAGTATGTCAGTCGCGCCTGCGGCGAGCGAGGTGGCTTGCGGATCGGGAAAGAATTTGGGCTGTACCAAATAGAGATGCTGCAAACCCATTGTTTTCATGGCGCGCGCGGTAGAGCCGATGTTGCCGGGGCTGTCTCTTATACACATCTAGATGTGTATAAGAGACAGGGTTAATATCTGACTCTTCTCGAACCCATTTCTTGTCAAACCGGCGGTAATGCCATGCACGGCAAAATTGTTTGCCTCGGTACCACCACTGGTGAACACGACTTGGCTGGTCTGCACGCCTATCGCTTTGGCCACCTGCGCACGCGCGTCTTCCACAGCATCCCGCGCGTTGCGGCCAAATATATGGCGGCTGGTGGGGTTGCCATGCTGCGATTGCATGAAAGGCAGCATCACATTTAGCACTTCCGGCCTGATGGCGGTGGTACTGTTGTGGTCAAAATATGCGTTAGCCATTGACTTGCAAAACCTCAACGTTGTCGCGTAATTCGCGCGTTGGGAAGTTGATCTTGCTCTCGCCGGTCTGCTTGGCATGCTGCATGCGCACCATGTCGGCAAGCGTCACGCCGGATAAGTAATCCAGAATCTTCTGATTCAGCGATGCCCACAAGTCATGCGTCATACAAGGGCCATCCTCATGGCAATTCTCATTACCGCCGCACTGGGTTGCATCTATCTGCTCATCTACCGCGGTGATGATGTCGCTGACGGAAATATTCTGATGCGGTTTGGCGATACGGTAGCCGCCACCGGGGCCGCGCACGCTCATCACCAGACCTTGTTTGCGCAGGCGGCTGAACAACTGCTCCAGATAAGATAAGGAAATATCCTGACGCTCGCTGATGCCAGCCAGTGTCACGGGTTTTTCAGCTTCCAGCAACGCTAGATCCAGCATCGCAGTGACGGCAAAGCGGCCTTTGGTAGTGAGTCTCATAATAGCAGGATTTTATAATAGCCTACTGTTTTAGTCAACTATTAAGCGGTTTGGTTCAGCTTACTTGAATGGCTTGCTTTTAGGCTTTTTGCTGGCAAATGCTTCGGCCACCTGGCTATCTGCCTGCGTGTCCAGTAGCGAGGCCAGTTGGGCTTTCAAGGCTTGCAGTTCTTTTTCCTGTGCGGCAGAGTGGTCCAGCAAAGTATGAATCGCTTTCGTCATCGGGTCTTCATCATCACTCACCACGGCATAGGCGCTGAATTTGGCTTTCTGGGCTTCCTGCTTGGCTTTCTCTTCTTCCAGAATGCGTGCAGGAATGCCCACGGCCGTTGCCCCTTCCGGCACATCCTTCACCACCACGGCGTTCGAGCCGATTTTGGCATTCTTGCCCACCGTAATCGGGCCAAGTACCTTCGCGCCTGCGCCAATCACCACGCCTTGTTCCAGTGTGGGGTGGCGTTTACCTTTGTTCCAACTGGTGCCACCTAAAGTCACGCCATGATACAGCGTGCAATCGTTACCAATCACGGCCGTTTCGCCAATCACCACACCCATGCCATGGTCGATAAATACGCGGCGGCCTATCGTCGCGCCCGGGTGAATTTCAATGCCGGTCAGCCAGCGGCCAATGTGTGAAAACATGCGGCCAAGCCAGTAAAAGCGTACCTTCCACAACCAATGTGAAAAGCGGTGAATAATCAGCGCATGCACGCCGGGGTAGGTGGTCAGGATTTCCCAATGCGTACGCGCCGCAGGGTCACGGTCGAATACGATAGCAATGTCTTCTTTGATATGGCTGAACATAGTGATGAAATTATGCCATAAATGCGTATTCCTGACTAATTTGGTGGGGTATGCTCTAATGCGCGATTTACAGGTTTAGAGTTACATCTGGCCAGAACCGATTTATTAACACTTCAAAAGTTTCTGTCAGTGACCATCCTGGAATGTCAGACTCATGAGTTGCGGAGTTATCTCCTTTACATAGAGTCATGGCTCCAGTTCGAAACCTGCCATCTTCAAACCCCGCAGGATATATTATTGATTCATCAAGTGGACTACCCACACTTTGATAGCTCGCGCAGGGCGGAAAAGTGAAACGCATTCTGCCGCAGGTTGATCTTTCATCCGCCTTAAAGCCCCAATATCCATGCGGGTTTCCAAGCAGTTGATCTAGCTGTTTGTATCAACCAGGTCTCGATAGACATGCCAACTTGCGTGGCCAACCACTGGCATGGTGAGAATCAAACCAAGAAAGCTTGTGGCAAGACCAAAACCCACCAGCACGACGATACATAAAGCCCAAAGTAGCATGACAACAGGGTTGCGCGCACATGCGCGCAGGCTGGTTATAGCCGCAGTGGCTGCGCTAGCTTTGCGGTCCAGCATCAGTGGCATGGCGACCACGCTGATGGCATATACGAACGCCGCAAAGAATCCGCCGGCAGAAAAGTAGATGAGCGTGAAAATAGGCTGTTTGAACGTGATTACATTCAGCGCCACGTCAGTAAAAGTAGGCAGTGCGCCATTGAAAAAGTGCGAAAATATATACAGTGACAGGCTCGTCCAGATAAGCAAGATAACCAGCAATAGCACTGCAAACAGAAAGACATTGATCAGGTTCGGGAGCCAAGCTGTCAGGGTGGGGACAAGGGATGGCCGTTCGCCCAGCTCGATGCGCCGGCTTAGGTCATACAGCCCCATGGCGAGGAAAGGCCCGAGCAGAAAAAACCCTGTAGTTAGCCCAGCCAAGAGCCAATAGTTTCCAGAAAAAACGATATGGATGAATAGTCCTGTAATAGCAAAGACAGAGCCATAGAAAAGGCTGGCCCATCCGCCTGCATGGGTATCTTCCACGCCGGCATGAAGCCAGTCGATAATCATGCTGGCTTTAACTTGACGTACTGCCGGAAAGCCTCCGGAAGCGATTTTTTCAGCTGGTATATTGCTTTTGCTCATGGGGTAACCCTTATATTTAAGTTCAATGGGCTGCTGTTGCTACCCATCGGTGATTTTGAACAAAATTAGTGCGCGTTGTGCGAACTGGTATACATCATCCACCGCATGAAAATATATCACATTCCTTCAATCTTGCGACTTTACTTGATGGCTGAGGGTTTGCTGACCCGGGTGTTTAATATTTCGTATGTTTTTTCGGGTTGACGCTTAAGGTCAAAATCCCACGCAGCAGATTGACTTCTTCCTTTTCCAGCCGCGCGCGCGAGTATAGGCGGCGTAGCCTTTCGAACAGCTTTTTCGGCGCGCGCGGGTTGATATAGCCGATTTGCACCAGCGCTTCTTCCAGATGCGCGTAAAAGCGCTCCAGGTCATCATTGCTTGCAAGCGCTGCCTCAGGGGGCGCACCCAGCTTGCCTTCCAGGGCATGCATTCTGAGCTCGTAGCACATGATTTGCACGGCCATGGCCAAGTTGAGCGAGCTGTATTCCGGGTTGGCAGGGATGATGCTCTGCAGTTGGCAGCAATCCAGCTCTTCGCCACTCAGGCCGCTCATCTCGGTACCAAACACGAGCGCGACGGGCTGGTTCTGCGCGATGGAAAGCGCTTGTCTTGCGGCTTCTTTAGGTTCGACGATTTCGTGGCTCAAAGTGCGCTTGCGAGCACTCAAGCCAATGGCGAATCCGCATTCGGTGAGCGCTTCCGGCAAGGTTTGTGTGACGGTTGCGTTATCCAGTATGTCAGTCGCGCCTGCGGCGAGCGAGGTGGCTTGCGGATCGGGAAAGAATTTGGGCTGTACCAAATAGAGATGCTGCAAACCCATTGTTTTCATGGCGCGCGCGGTAGAGCCGATGTTGCCGGGGTGCGAGGTTTGGCAGAGGACGACCCTGACGTTGTCTAAAATACCTAGATTGCTCATGAAATGAATTCTGCCTCTCACTCCAAGCTTCTCCCGCTAGCGGGCGAGGGAGTATATGGCGATGCCTAAAAATGCTAAAATAGCATTTTATCAGGTCTTTAGTCTGTTCTTATGCATCCAATACTCATCAACGCCGTCAAGGCTGCCCGCGAAGCGGGACGTATTATCAACCGCGCTAGTCAGGATGTCGGTTCGCTTAACGTGCGCAGCAAAACTGTTAACGATTTTGTCAGTGAGGTGGATCAGGCTGCAGAGCAGGCGATCATCGACATTTTGAAAGACGCCTATCCAGACCACGGTTTTCTGGGCGAGGAGAGTGGCAAGACCAACCAGGATGCAGAAAATATCTGGATCATCGACCCGCTGGATGGCACCACCAATTTCCTGCACAACTATCCGTTTTATTGCGTGAGTATCGCCTTGCAGCAAAAGGGCGTGCTGACACAAGCAGTGATCTATGACCCGGTGCGTAATGACTTGTTCACTGCCACCAAAGGCCGCGGTGCTTTTCTGAACGATAAACGCATTCGCGTGACCAATCGCAGTAAGCTGCAAGATGGCCTGATCTCAACCGGTTTCCCGTTCCGCGATTTCACGCATCTGGATACTTATATGGGCATGCTCAAAGACATGATCCAGAAAACGCGCGGCATTCGCCGTCCGGGTTCGGCCGCACTGGATTTGGCCTATGTGGCTGCAGGTTTCACCGACGGTTTCTTTGAAATCAATCTTTCCACATGGGATATTGCTGCAGGCGGCTTGCTGGTGCAAGAGGCAGGCGGTATCGTGGGTGACTTTGAAGGCAATGAGAGCTGGCTCGCTACCGGTAACATTGTGGCGGCCAACCCCAAAGTGTTTGCGCAGATGTTGCAGACCTTGGCGCCACATTTGACGCCAAGCCTGAAAACACCTGCCTAGTATTAGTGCAGGTTTCTCTGTACGATTTCGGCCATCTTTAATAATTTCCCGCTGTCTTTCTGGCAGGCGATCGCCATCAGTTCGTGCTGATAGTCAATATCGGTTGCCAGCCGCTGTGCGTCAAACGGGCCGACCAGTTCGCGGAACTGCACCAGAAATTGCGCGTATAAATTCGAAGGATTTGTCTGTTTTCTCATTGATAGCTCCCATGGATTGCCAATAGTCTATGTTGTGCACAATCTGTGCCAGTGTGATATGTGCTGTGACAAGTTGTAACAAATTGATTATTAAGGTAAAAATATTTCCATCTGTTAGGATGGCTGCAATTATGTCGAAGTTTCTGCAATTAGTGATGAAAACCCCGACAGCAGAGACGCCTCTTCTGACCCGGGCGTTATGCCTGTAAAATGCGGTTTTCGACTACTCAAGACCATCGTGACAGCTCAAGCACCTACCGCAGGACATACGCCAATGATGCGCCAGTATCTGGCGCTGAAGGCGCAGTACCCGGACATGTTGCTGTTCTACCGCATGGGGGATTTTTACGAACTGTTCTTTGACGATGCGGAGAAGGCCGCGCGACTGCTCGGTATCACCTTAACCCGCCGTGGCGCCAGCAATGGCGAGCCTATCAAGATGGCGGGCGTGCCGTATCACGCGGTGGAACAATATCTTGCCAAACTCACCAAACTGGGCGAGACCGTGGCGATTTGCGAGCAGATCGGCGATCCGGCGACGTCAAAAGGCCCGGTCGAGCGTCAGGTAACGCGTATCCTCACGCCCGGCACGCTCACGGACGCCGCGTTGCTTGATGCGTCGCGCGACAGGCCGTTGCTAAGCGTGTGCCAGCAGGATCGTGTGCTTGGCTTGGCGCGGCTGAATTTGGCTTCCGGCGAATTTGTACTGTCGGAAATTGCGATTGGTCAACTGAATCAAGAGCTTGAGCGCATTGCCCCCGCGGAAATCGTGTGTGCGGACGGTGTGGGTCTTGAAGCGATAGAAGCCTATAAAGCGCCCAAGAAGCGCATGACTCCATGGCAGTTCGATTTCGACAGCGCCATGATGGGCTTGACCAAGCAGTTCGGTACGCAAGATTTGGCAGGCTTTGGCTGCGCGGAGATGACGGCCGCTATTTGCGCGGCAGGTGCGCTGCTGGATTACGTCAAACATACCCAGCGCAGCACTTTACCGCATATTGCCGAGCTGCGGGTAGAACAAGTCAGTGCCTATATCCAACTGGATTCAGCGACCCGGCGCAATCTGGAAATCGACACCACTATTCGCGGCGAGCCCGTGCCGACGCTCTACAGCTTGCTGAATACGACCCAAACGCCAATGGGTGCACGCTTGCTGCGCTTCTGGCTGCATCATCCGTTACGTGACCAGAATCTGGTTGCAAAACGCCATGAGGCGGTTGCTGAGATTATCAACACCGGCCTGCAAACCAATGTCTGTGCGCCTCTTGGGCAGGTGGCCGATATTGAGCGCATTACGACGCGCGTTGCGTTGAAAACCGCGCGGCCGCGCGATTTGTCCGGCCTGCGTGAGAGCTTGGCACAATTGCCCATGTTGCAGGCTTTGCTTGAACATGCGCAATCCAGTCTGTTGCAAACTTTGCGCGAGCATCTGGCTGCGCCAGCGCAGGTGTTGCAAATACTGCAGGCAATCAAGCCGGAACCCGCATCCGTGCTGCGTGAGGGCGGGGTAATTGCTGATGGGTTTGATGCGGAATTGGACGAACTGCGTGCAATACAAACCAATCACGGCGATTTTCTGTTGCAGTTCGAGGCGGCAGAAAAGGCGCGTACCGGTTTGCAGAATCTGAAAGTCGAATACAACTCCGTGCATGGTTTTTATATCGAAATCAGTCGCGCGCAGGCCGAAAGCGCACCACCGGAATATCGCCGCCGCCAGACCTTGAAGAATGCCGAGCGCTTTATCACATCGGAACTGAAAGCGTTTGAGGATAAAGTGCTGAGCGCCAACGAGCGGGCTTTGGCGCGCGAGAAAATGCTGTACGAGCGGGTGCTGGATGAGCTGGCGCCTTATATCGTGACCCTGCAGACCAATAGCGGTGCGGTTGCCAGCCTGGATGTTTTAAGCTGTTTTGCCGAGCGTGCGCAGGCGCTGAACTATGTAATGCCGACGTTCAAAGGTGATGTCGGTGTCGAGATTGTTGCAGGGCGCCATCCGGTGGTGGAAAGCATTGCACAGCCGTTTGTTTCAAATGGTGTTTCGCTGAACGCCTATCGCCAGTTGCTGCTGATTACCGGCCCGAATATGGGGGGTAAATCCACCTTTATGCGGCAGGCCGCGCTGATTACTTTGTTGGCATATTGTGGTTGCTTTGTGCCAGCATCTTCTGCCAATTTCGGCGAAATTGACCGTATATTCACGCGTATTGGCGCATCGGATGATTTGGCGGGCGGGCGTTCCACGTTTATGGTGGAAATGACCGAAACCGCCAATATTCTGCATAGCGCAACCGAGAAAAGTCTGGTGCTGCTGGACGAGATCGGCCGCGGTACCAGCACGTTCGATGGCCTGAGTTTGGCTTGGGCAGTGGCCAAGCAATTGCTGGAGAAGAACAAATCGCTCACACTGTTTGCCACGCATTATTTTGAGCTGACGCGTATTGCCGATGAACACAAGCACGCCGTCAACGTACATCTGGATGCGGTGGAGCACGGCACTGGTGCGAACAAGAAACTGGTGTTTCTGCATAAGGTCGAGGCGGGCGCGGCCAACCAGAGTTACGGCATCCAGGTCGCGCAACTGGCGGGCATCCCCAAGAGTGTGGTGGTGGCTGCCACGCGCAAGCTCAAGCAGTTGGAGAACGCGCAAATCACCCAGAACGCCCACCAGCCGGACATGTTTGCCGCGCAAGTAGAAGCGCCGGGAGCGCCTGTACACCCGATTCTGCAAGAGATAGAGGCGACTCAGCCGGATGATTTAACTCCTAAACAGGCTTTGGAGTTACTGTACAAAATCAAAGCCTTACTGGATTAATTTTTATCGGTTTGGGATTCTTGCCGCTCTTACACAATATCTTGTGTTTTCTCTGGCATTGCTACCCAATATTGTGGATAATGCAGCATGGACACGGAAACAGTATTCGTTGCTCACCCCTATGCCTCGATTCGCATCAAAGGCGAACCGTTAGGCCAGCTTCCGCAGGATTTATATATTCCGCCCGATGCTTTGGAGGTGTATCTGGAGACCTTCGAAGGACCGCTCGACCTGCTGCTTTACCTGATCCGCAAGCACAATCTGGACATTCTGGATATTCCGATGGCTATGCTGACCGCGCAGTACATGGCTTATGTGGAAAAGATGAAAACCGTGAAGCTGGAGCTGGCGGCAGAGTATTTGCTGATGTCGGCCATGCTGATCGAAATCAAATCGCGCATGCTGTTGCCAAAGCCGGCTGAAGTCGCTGAAGAGGATGACCCAAGGGCGGAGCTGGTGCGCCGCTTGATGGAATACGAAGCCATCAAACTCGCCGCACAACAGCTAGATGAGATGCCAAAAGTTGGCGAGGATATCCACGTTGCGAGCACCTACTATCAGCATATCGTCGAAATTCGCCCGCCGGATGTTAGTCTGGACGACTTGCTGGACGCATGGAAAAACGTGCTTAAACGCGCCAAACTGAATCAACACCATAAACTTGGTCGTGCCGAACTTTCAGTGCGTGAGCATATGAGTCAAATTCTGCGCCGTTTGAAGACCGAAAGCCTGGTCGAGTTCAGCCAGCTGTTTGATATTAAAAACGACGGCTTGCCCAAGCTGGTGGTGAATTTCTTGGCGATTCTGGAACTGGCAAAAGAAGGCTTGGTGCACATTACCCAGCAAGAAGCCTTTTCGCCCATTTACTTGCAAGCGAGTACTATTGACTAAGGTGCCGAATGAGAGAGCCTGAAAATATCACCGAGATGAAGCAAATACTGGAAGCAGCCTTGCTGACTGCAGGCCAGCCGTTGAGTTTGGACGATATGCTAAAGCTGTTTGCCGGGCGCATGGAGCGTGCGACTTTGCGCATGCTGTTGGACGAGTTGAAGGCCGACTGGGCAGACAAGACGGTGGAACTGGTGCAAGTGGCTTCCGGTTTCCGTTTCCAGGCTAAGCCACAATTCAGCGAATTCATCGTACGCCTGAATCCGGAGCGTCATCCAAAATACAGCCGTGCAGTGATGGAGACGTTGGCGATCATTGCATATCGCCAGCCGGTGACACGTGGCGACATCGAGCAGATACGCGGTGTAGCGGTCAACCCGAACGTGATTCGCCAGTTGCAGGAACGCGACTGGATAGATGTGGTTGGCCAGCGCGAGGTACCCGGCAGGCCATCATTGTACGCTACCACCAAGCATTTTCTGGACGACTTGAATTTACGCAACTTGGCGGAGCTGCCGCCGTTCGAGGATTTTGCGCAAAGCGAAATGCCTCTGGATTCTTAGGTTGTCCGTGACATATCGGGTAAAATAGCGTTTTGCTTCCAAAAAAACGTTATGGCACGCCCACATAAATCTTCCAGTCCTGTTTTACGCCGTCCTGTTGCTCAAACAGCCGGCCTGGAGGCCGCATCCAATAAGGCTTCTGGCGATGCCATTTCCGAGCCTGTCATTCAGGAAGGCGCGCAACGCTTGCACAAACTGCTGGCTTTGGCCGGGTTTGGCTCGCGTCGTGATATGGAAAAGCTTATCGAGGCTGGCCGCGTCAGCGTGAATGGACAACTGGCGCATGTGGGTGCGGCAGTCACCGAACAGGATGTGGTGCGTGTGGATGGCCGCCCGGTGCGCTTGTCGTTCGAGCCGGAACTGCCGCAAGTCTTGCTCTACCACAAGCCGGAAGGCGAACTGGTGAGCACAGACGACCCAGAAGGCCGTGCGACGGTATTCAGCAAATTGCCGCGCATCAAGCAGGGCAAATGGATCGCGATTGGTCGTCTGGACATGAACACCAGCGGCCTGTTGATATTCACCAGTTCTGGCGAATTGGCGAATCGCTTTATGCATCCGCGTTACGAAGTTGAGCGCGAGTACGCAGTGCGTATTCTGGGCGAATTGACCGAAGGCCAGCTACTGCAGCTTACGCAGGGCATCGAGCTGGAAGATGGTGTGGCGAACTTCGAGAGTATCTACCCGACAGGTGGCGAAGGCGCCAACAAGTGGTATCAGGTGGTGATTAAGGAAGGCCGTAACCGCGAAGTGCGCCGCATGTTCGAGGCGCTGCATTTGCCAGTGAGCCGCTTGATGCGCGTGCGCTTTGGGCCAATCGCTTTGCCGTCACGTGTCAAACGCGGGCAGATGCTGAAACTGGAGCAGAAAGAGGTGGTGAAACTGCTGGAATGGGCAGAGCTGCCTGTGCCGAAAAAACCGCTAAAGCAACTATCACCACGCGAAAAAGACAAAGCGACCGCCGTATTTACCGCGAAAGTGCGCAAGCAACGCGGCAGTGTACTGGATAAAGCGCCGAGGGAAAATGGCAGACCTGAGAGTCGCATGGGGACTGGCTCGCAGGGGGGTGCCAGGAAAGATGCCGGTAAAGACGCATACAAACAAGCACAAAAGCCCACGCAAAATCAGCGCATTCGCGGCAATAACGCGCCTGCCATGCAAAAAAAGAGCGATCGGAACAGAGGGCGCGGCTAGTTATTTTCTAGCGTCGCCAGCAGGGCAAACGAACTCGCACTTTGGCCCGCTACGCCCCACCCAACTGCCATCCGGGCATTGCATGACCTCTTGTGTACACATGACTTCACCCCGGTCTGGCGGCGCGATTTGCATGGGAGGTTTGTCTGCTGTTTTTGTGCAAGCACATAGGCTATAGACCAACATCAGACATATCCATTTTAGGGTTTGCGCCATAGTCGCTCCATTTCCAGATAGGTGAACGAGGCCGACCAGGTGATCAGCACAAAGCCGGTGAGGGCTTCCGTGCCTAGCATGAAGCGAATGGGGCCGTTGGGCGTCAAGTCGCCATAGCCAACCGTGGTAAAGGTGATGGCAGATAGATAAATCACATCAAAAAGATGCCAGTGCGTTTGCCCGGCCAAGGCGCCGGAATCAGGCAGGCCGAGCAGCAGCCATTCGATGACGCCGAAAATCCAGATTTCGGTGACGTGCAAGGCAAGGATGGCGCCAATCACGAAAATTACCTTTACGCGCGCTGGTGTGTTTATTCGTGGCAGTTTGCGCGAGACGAATACCAAGCCTTCAAAATGTAGCAGTACGCACAACACAATGGTCAGTATGGTGGCAATCACCACGGCGCTGTTGATCCACCAGTTGGAATAGGTATGTATCATTGGCTAGCGTATCTGGTCTAAATCGTGTTTGGTTAAGAGGAATACAAATTCATCGCCGGATGATACCTCCAGCCATACAAAAGGTACATCCGGGTAAGCGCCTAGCAGGGCATCGCGGTTATGGCCGATTTCCACGACCAAGATGCCGCCGTCGTTAAGATAGTCTGCAGCTTGATGCAGTAGCGTGTGGGTGTGATCCAGCCCGGCCTCGCCGCTGCCCAGCGCCAGTTGTGGTTCTTGGCGGTATTCTTGTGGCAATTGTGCCATGCTGGGTGCGTCCACATAAGGTGGGTTGGAAATGATCAGATCATATTGTTTGCCTTTTAAGGCACTAAACATATCGGATTGAATCGCCGAAACGCGGTTTTCCAAACCATAGCTGGCAATATTGATATTGCATACCGCGATAGCATCTGGCGAAATATCTACCACATCCACCTGCGTATTCGGGTAGGCATCTGCCAGTAATACGCCCAGGCAGCCGGAACCTGTGCAAATATCTGCGGCGTTTTCCACCATCTCCGGGAATTCAATCCACGGCGCAAGCCCTTCGGGCAAGAGTTCAGCAATAAACGAACGTGGTACGATGACGCGTTCATCCACATAAAACTTGAACCCTTGCAGCCATGCTTCGCGCAGCAGGTAAGCGGTTGGAACGCGCTTTGTGATGCGCTGTTCGATCAGGAAAGCCAGATGCTGGCGTTCTTTTGGTGTCAGGACGGCATTCTGAAAGTTGTCCAACGTATCCATGGGCAAATGCAGCGCACGCAGTACCAGCCAAACGGCCTCGTCATAGCTGTTATCCGTGCCATGACCAAAAAATATCCCGGACTCTTCAAAACGGCTGACTGCGAAGCGCACCCAATCACGTATCGTGAACAGTTCGTCTGCGGCGTGTGGATAGAGTGTCATTTCAGCAGTTTTTCCAGTGTGATGCGGTAAGTGTCCTTGAGCGGCTCAATATCAGCCACGGCAACACATTCGTTGAGTTTGTGTATGGTTGCGTTAAGAGGACCGAATTCGATCACTTGTTTGCAGATGTCTGCAATAAACCGCCCGTCGGACGTGCCCCCCGTAGTAGAAAGCTCGGGGATGACACCGTAGCTTTCCTGAATCGCCTGCTCAATGGCATCGACCAGTTCGCCACGCGGCGTGATGTAAGGCGGCGAGTATTCCCACTCCAGTTCATAATCCAGCGCGTGCTTATCCAAAATAGCATGGACGCGCTGGCGCAGGTTGTGATCTGTGCTGCCAGCGCCGCTGAGTTCTGGGCAAAAGCGGAAGTTGAACAGGATTTCCACTTCCCCCGGCACCACATTGGTGGCGCCAGTGCCGCCATTGATGTTGGAAATCTGCCATGATGTCGGCGGGAAGTATTCATTGCCCTTGTCCCACACAGTTTCCACCATGTCCTTGATTGCTGGCGCAGCCAGATGAATCGGGTTTTTGACCAGATGCGGGTAGGCGATATGGCCTTGTACGCCTTTTACAATGAGCTTGCCAGAGAGTGAGCCGCGGCGGCCATTTTTAATCATGTCGCCCACGACTTTGTTGCTGGTCGGTTCGCCTACGATGCAGTAATCGAAGTGTTCGCCGCGGGCTTTCAGTGCTTCTATCACCTTGATGGTACCATTCACGGCCACACCTTCTTCGTCCGAGGTGATCAGCAAGCCAATCGAACCTGCATGATTGGGATTGCGGGCTAGGAAATCTTCAATTGCTGTAATGAACGCGGCGCAGGAAGTTTTCATATCCGCCGCGCCACGTGCATACAGCATACCGTCCTTGATGGTTGGCTCAAAGGGCGGCGTATGCCATTTATCCAGCGGGCCAGTGGGCACGACATCGGTATGCCCGGCAAACACCAGCAACGGCGTGGTGTTGCCGCGGCGGGCATAGAAATTGTCCACATTGCCAAAGCGCATGCGCTCGATTTTAAACCCCAGTCTTTCCAAGCGGGAAATCATCACATCCTGGCAGCCGGCATCTTCCGGTGTCAGGGAGCGGCGTTTCAACAGGTCTATCGCAAGGTCCAGTGTGCTAGTCATTTTGCCAGATGCTTTCTATAAGTCGGTTCATCGAAACCCAGGCAGAGCATTTTGCCGTTTTCCACAAGCACAGGGCGCTTGATGATAGAGGTTTTATCCAGCATCAAGTGTACGGCGCTGGCATTATCTTTGATGCTGGCTTTTGTGGCTTCATCCAGGCCGCGCCAGGTCATGCCCGTGCGGTTTATAAGCTTTTCCCAAGGCGTTTGTGCTAGCCAGTCTTTAAGGGTGGCTTCATCAATACCCAGCTTCTTGAAATCATGGAAGTCGTAGGCAACACCATTTTCTTCCAGCCAGCTGCGGGCTTTTTTCACGGTGTTGCAATTGGGAATGCCGTAAAGTTTCATATGCCAGATTCGCGCATTGGTAAAATGGCATTTTAACAGGTGTTGATCTATCTTGGGTTAGGGTGTGTCGACGTGCTTTGTGCGAACCCTGCGAGTCAATCAATTGTTCAGGCGGCTTCTATCTGATAGTCGGAAGGACGGAATTGCCCAGTAGATTCATATTTTGAATGCAACTGACCGAACATGTTCAATAAGCTATCTTGTGTTAGCGGCCTGGAGAGCAAGTAACCCTGCATCTGGTCGCAGCCCATTTCTTTCAATAGATTGCTTTGCATGTCGTTTTCTACGCCACAGGCAACCACGTTTAAATTCAGTGCGTGAGACAGACGGATGACGGCATCTACCAAAGAACGCGCGGTCTTATCATGTTCAACCTGGCTGATAAATGATTTGTCCAGTTTGACTTCATCGACGTTCAGGCTTTGTAAAGAATCCAGGCTGAACGATTGCGAGCCAAAGTCGTCTAGCGATATTTTGATGTGCGCTTTCCTGAATTGTTCAAACTGTTGGTGCAGTTGCGTCTTGTTATGAATGGAGTTGATCTCTTTGATTTCGAAGATCATTTGATCCGTGCGCAACTGATAGCTATGAAATGTTTGGAGAATGTCGTTGATCAGATCTGGGCGCCGGAATTGCACCGCGGACAAGTTCATGGATAATTGCAGCGGCGTTTGTCTTTCAGATACTTTTGCAAGTACTTTGCAGCATTCTTCCAGCGCCCAGTGATTGATCTGGTTAATCAGGCCAAATCGTTCCGCTGCTGGCAAAAATTGTTCTGGCATGAGCAGGCCTTGTTCCGGATGTTGCCAGCAGACAATGGCTTCTGCGCCTGCGGGAGAGAATGTTCTGCAATAGACTTTGGGCAGGAACATGAGTTTTAATTGGCTCTCGCTCAGCGCGGCCAGCAGGTCTGTTTGCATATCACGCATTTGGCTGGATGCGCGCTCAATTTCTTCATCAAAGAACTTGAATTGATTTTTACCGCTTTCCTTGGCCTTATACATGGCAGTGTCTGCGCGCACCATCAGCCCGTTGGTGTCACCATCGTGCGGGTAAATGGCTATCCCTACGGAACAGGAAATATGGATGTGATGACCGTTGGCGTGGAATGGTTCTTTGATGGAAGTGACAATGCGTTGCACTATAGGGGTTATGTCATCTTCGGTCACAATGTTTTCAAATAACACGACAAACTCGTCACCACCTATTCTGGCGGCATAGTCACAACTGCGGATGGCGGTATTGAGCCGTTGCGCAACCAGTGTTAATACGGTATCTCCTACGTGGTGGCCTAATTGATCGTTAACCGGCTTGAAATGATCCAGATCTATATAGGCGATAGCAATGGTTCTGCTGCTGCGCTGACAGCGTTTGGCTGCGCCATCCTGGTGCGTTTCAAATGCTTTGCGACTTGGCAAATTGGTCAGAGCATCTAAACTTTCCGCTGTTTCAATGATAGTCGGTTCGGCTTTATGTTGGCGCAGTTGATGTTTTTCGTAGACGAGTACTACTGTAAAAATAAATGAGAACAGGCAGACAAGTACCAGAGTGATGATAATGGCTGCCACCTTGTGACTCAGGATGCTGTTGTATGCATTAACAGCAATAACGCTGTTAATGGCATAAATAGCTTGGTTATATGCAATATGGATTGCGATGATGCTTAAGGCGCCGATTGTGGCAAGGGCGGTTTTGATAACTTTGCGATAGTTACCATGATAGTTCTTCATCCAGAAGAATGTGAGTAGGTTGCCAAGAACAACAATGGTGGAAACGATGAAGGCGAGTAATAATTCCGCACGTTTGAATCCGAATTGACCAAATTCCATATTGGCGCGCCAATCAGCGCAGAACATGCCTAATACCAGCAGGCTAGCCAATGCTGCACCGGAGACGAAGCGTTTCAAGGATAGATGCTGCTTGGATGTCGTGTCCAGAACAACCAGAGAGGTGGCAATGGCGAAAAACCAGCCGATAATCAGCATAATAGGGGCTTGTGACGGGTTGATCTTGCTATAGGTTGCATACGCGAGTAACAAGTGATTTAACCACAATGCTGTGCCCGCAATAATTGAGAAAATCGCCAGCATAATTTTGTTGCTGGCGGCAGAGATTTTTTCGCGCGCATTGGACAAATGCTCATTCAGGGTGAAAACACCCAACGTAGCCAGAGTGGCTACGCCTAATGATAATGCCAGCAGTAATAAATTGTATTGTGATCGCACAGGTTTTGATTGTTATCTTGTTTGCATGTGACAGGAAATGCAAAACCCATGCCATAGCCTGTGTTTATTTTTTCTCAAATAGTTCATTCATAAATTACTTTAAAAACATTATGTTATGTATTCTCATCCAGAAAAATAGTGGAAAAGGCGTGATGGAAAAATGGATAAGATGACAATTTTTTGAAAGAAATGCAGAATTTTCATCAGGGCGTAAAAAAGCCGGTATGTTTTGGCATATACCGGCTTTAAGTTGAGATAGAGTATTTAGACGCCGCGCAGCAGTTCGTTGATGCCAACTTTGCCCAGTGTCTTTGCGTCCACTTTTTTCACGATAACCGCGCAATAAAGGCTATAGCTACCATCTTTTGAAGGCAAGTTACCGGAAACCACCACCGAGCCTTGTGGTACGCGGCCATAGAATACTTCGCCGGTTTCACGATCGAAAATTTTAGTGGATTGACCAATATACACGCCCATGGAAATTACGCAGTTGTCTTCCACCACCACACCCTCGACTACTTCCGAACGTGCGCCGATAAAGCAGTTGTCGCCGATGATGGTTGGCCCGGCCTGGACAGGTTCCAGCACACCGCCAATGCCTACGCCGCCGCTCAAATGCACGTTTTTACCGATTTGCGCGCAAGAGCCGACAGTCGCCCAGGTGTCCACCATCGTACCTTCCCCCACATGCGCGCCGATGTTGACGTAAGACGGCATCAGCACGGCATTTTTGGCGATGAAAGAACCGCGACGCACAATGGCGTTGGGCACTACGCGGAAGCCGCCGGCTTTGAAGTCTGCCTCGGTATAGTTAGCGAACTTGGGTGGTACTTTGTCAAAGTAACGGGTCACGCCGTCATCCATCAGTACGTTGTCTTCCAGACGGAACGACAGCAATACGGCTTTTTTCAGCCACTGGTGCGTTTCCCATTGCTGTGAGTCGCCAATCCGGCTGGCGACGCGCAGTCTGCCGGCATCCAGATCGGCCAGGATACTGGTAACGGTAGATTTGATCTCGGCACTGGCGTTGGCCGGGTTGATGCTGGCGCGGTCTTCAAATGCCGCTTCGATAATGCTTTGACGTGGATCCATACTGTTCTCTGTTAAAATGGCAAAGCGGTATTTTACCTGAATGTGGCAGAAATAAAAAAAGCGTGCAAATGCACGCTTTTTAGGAAAGCAGATATTATTTGCCAGCCTTAGCTGCTTCGTACAGTGGGCGTACTTTCGGTGCCAATGCTTTCAGGTCTGCCATACGGTTCTGGCTACTGGGGTGTGTGCTCAAGAATTCCGGCGGGGCATTTTTGTTCATTTCCCCCATTTTCTGCCATAGGGTAACAGCTGCGTCCGGGTCAAATCCGGCACGGGCGGAGAGTTCCAGTCCGATTTTATCAGCTTCGCGTTCCTGTTCGCGGCCATTAGGGAGTGCAAAGAACAGCTGCGAGCCCATACCGGCACCTTGCACAATGGCACTGCTTGCAGCGCCTTTGGTGACTACGGCGGCCAGTGCTTGCAGGCCGAATTGCTGCACATAGGCTTGCGACATGCGTTCGCGACCATGTTCGCGCAAGGCGTGGGCGATTTCATGACCAATGACGGCACCCAGTTCGTCGTCAGTGGCTTTCAGCTTGTCCATCATGCCGGAATACACCATGATTTTGCCGCCTGGCATGCAGTAGGCATTCAACTGGTCATTCTTTTCTACGTTTACTTCCCAGTTCCATTTCGGCGCGTCAGGACGGAACACCCCGACCTGGGCGATCAGGCGGTTGGAGATGCTGCGCACCCGGTCAACTTGCGCTTTATCCACGTTTAGGGCGCTTTTCTTTTGTGCTTCATTGATGGTCTGTGTATAGGCTGTCTCTTATACACATCTAGATGTGTATAAGAGACAGGTTTATAAGCTTTTCCCAAGGCGTTTGTGCTAGCCAGTCTTTAAGGGTGGCTTC
>OEOE01000039.1_pt1 | contig 20689 bp, 14 predicted proteins | sample 1539681 | NCBI WGS metagenome assembly OEOE01 (sample SAMEA3611561, study PRJEB22512) | activated sludge metagenome | biome: Urban; feature: Wastewater Treatment Plant; material: Activated Sludge | place: Slovenia | collected 2012-09-24
GTTTTCCAGATTCCATTTTACCACCTGGCTATCCAAAAACAGCGTGGTATAGGCATTACCGCGGCCATCAAAAGCCGTGTGTAGCGGGCCTAGGCCGAGTTCGACTTCGGCAACGACTACTTCGGAGATATTTTTTATTTCGCCATCAAACCATTTCAGCACCAAACTGAGATCGATCACCGTACCGGTTGGAGACAGTTTGCCGGCGCAAATAAAATACTTACCATCTGGCGATGCATTGACGCCATGCGGGTTCTTCGGCACTGGCACATAGGCAGTCAGTGCTGTTTTAGGGTCTTTATTTGCATCAGGTGTGCCATCAACCACAGGCACTTTAGAATCACCATAGTGCTTAAATTTGCCGTCTTTCACCGCCTGCTCGATGCGGGCAATGTTGAAGAACAGGCAGGCATCTTTCTCTGCGCTCATCATGTCCACGTACTTTACGCCACCTTCAGTGTTGTATTGGTTGGTAGCAGCAAGCTTGCCGTCATAAGATGTGGCGGTCAGGTCGCAATTGCCGTGAATCTCTACCTGCCAGCGCACTTCCATGGTTTCAGCATCTACACAACTGAACAGTGCATGGTATTTTTCCGGGTTATCCATGTCGTGGCCATCGTTGGGCAACGGCGCTGCAAATTCAGCACCGCAGAAAACGCGCGTGGTGTAATTGATACTTTGGTCTACCGGGTCACGCTTATCCGGGAAAATGCCGTGAAAGCCCTGGATATTAGGAATCTCAGTAATCTTGTCGCATTCAAATGTATCCAGACGCATACGCGCGATACGGCAGTTGATTTTGTCGTTTACCCAGGCATACTTGCCATCGTAAGTGCCATCTTTATAGGAGCCATGCACGTGGTGGGTATCAGCCACATGGTATTTCAGGCTGCCGTCAGCCTTGGTGCCCATCACGGCTTTAGATTCATTGGTGATGCCCCAGCCTACCAGTGCATCAGGGTTAAATACCGGAATACGATGTATTTCTCGACCGGAAGGCAGACCCAACACGCGCACATCGCCCGTATGACCACCGCTCCATAAGCCGTAGTAGGAATCCAGCTGACCAGGCGCCACTTCGTGCGTACTTCCGGCTACGGCGGGCGCAGTCGCGCCGCCGATGGCTGATGCGCCTTCTTTTTTGCAGCCGACCAATCCGGCTGAGAGAAAAGTCCCCGCGACGCCCACTGCTGCCGCGGTGTTCAGGAATTTCCGGCGCTCGAGATCAGGAGGTATATCAATCTTCGAGGTATTGTCAGCTGACATGTTCATTCTCCTTAAGGATGTTCTATTCTTCCCATATGCAGGGGGTGCGACATTGTGTCGCATGCCCACTATACTCTAAATAGAAGTTACTACTACTAGCCAAAAGAACTAGTTCTTTTGCAGTTGCTTTTTCATTCTTCTGGAGAATAGGCACACAATTGCGATCAGCCTAATCTTGCATTATGTAATTAATGTAGGAGAGGAATGATGGCGACACAACAATATAAGGCCTGGTCAGTGGTGGTTTTGAGCACACTGGCGTTTACCGTGTGTTTCATGATCTGGATGATGTTCGCAGTGATCGGTATTCCGATCAAGGAAACGCTTGGCCTGAATGAAACAGAATTCGGCATTCTGATTGCGACCCCGGTGCTTACAGGCTCGCTGATCCGCTTGCCACTTGGCATGTGGACTGACAAGTTCGGTGGGCGCATCGTATTCTTTATCCTGATGCTATCGACCGTGATTCCGATTTATCTCATTTCCCAATGTACTCAGTATTGGCAGTTCTTGGTGACCGGGCTGTTTGTGGGGGTAGCTGGAGGCTCCTTTACCGTGGGTATTTCTTACTGCGCACGCTGGTTTCCTAAAAACAAGCAAGGGCTGGCGATGGGCATTTTCGGCGCCGGCAACACCGGGGCCGCGGTGACCAAACTGGTCGCCCCGCTGATTGTGGTCGCTTACGGCTGGACCATGGTGCCGCAGATTTATGCAGTATTGATGACGGTGACAGCGCTGTTGTTCTGGTTTTTCACCTATAGCGACCCTGCACACAAGGCAGGCAAAACTATCACAGTGCGTGAGCAACTGGCAGTGCTTAAAGATCCAAAAGTATGGAAATACAGCCAGTATTATTCCATTGTGTTTGGCGGCTACGTTGCTTTGGCGCTGTGGATGACCAAGTATTATATCGGTGAGTATGGTTTTGACCTCAAAACCGCTGCCATGATGGCGGCAGCTTTCAGTATCCCCGGCGGCGTACTGCGTGCGGTCGGCGGCTATTTTTCAGATAAGTTTGGCGCACATACCGTGACCTGGTGGGTCTTGTGGGTATCGCTGGTCTGCCTGTTCTTCCTCTCATATCCGCAAACTGACGTTTCCATTATGACTGTGAAAGGTCCGCAAACCTTCCATATCGGCTTAAATGCCACGCTGTTCACAGTCATTATGTTCACCATCGGTATTGCGTTTGCGATTGGTAAGGCTTCGGTATTCAAGTACATCTCGGATGAATATCCACACAATATTGGGGTAATTTCCGGCGTAGTGGGCATGGCCGGTGGGCTGGGCGGGTTTTTCCTGCCGATCATGTTCGGCGCGCTGGTGGATTTGACCGGTGTGCGCTCATCCGCCTTCATGCTGATGTTCGGCATTATCTGGGTATCTCTCATCTGGATGTACTGGACAGAAGTACGACCAGTCAAAATTGGCCGCCATCACGAGCGTCAGGCCGCAAAACAAGCAGTACCAATCTAAGGGGAATCACATGTCAACCAATATCAAAGACTGGAACGTTGAAGACAATCACTTTTGGGAATCCACAGGTAAGAAAACCGCTTACCGTAATTTGTGGATATCAGTGCCGGCATTGCTATGCGGGTTCGCCGTATGGCTGATGTGGGGCATTATCACGGTGCAGATGAGCAATCTGGGCTTTCCGTTCAGTAAAGACGAGCTGTTTACGCTGACGGCGATTTCAGGCTTAGCCGGTGCCACCATGCGCATCCCTGCTTCGTTCTTCATCCGGTTGGCGGGTGGGCGCAATACCATCTTTCTGACGACTTTCATGCTGGTGACCCCCGCCATCGGTACCGGTATCGCCTTGCAGCATCCGGAATGGCCGCTGTGGGTGTTCCAGCTGATGGCGCTATGGTCTGGCGTAGGCGGCGGCAATTTCGCGGCTTCCATGAGCAACATCAGTACATTCTTCCCCAAACGTTTGCAAGGTACAGCATTGGGCATTAACGCCGGGCTGGGTAACTTCGGCGTGACCACCATGCAGATTCTGATTCCACTGGTGATGACTGTCGGCGTATTTGGCGCATTGGGTGGTGATTCCGTGGCGCTGGTCAAGGATAGTGGCTGGATATTCGGAAAAATCGCCACCGGTACGCCAACCTATATTCAGAATGCAGGATTCGTCTGGATTCTGCTGCTGGTGCCGCTGGCAGCAGCTGCATGGTTCGGGATGAACAATTTGCTGCCGATTTCTCCAGATGCCGGAAACACCCTGCTGGCCTTCATTAAGATTACCTGGCTCTATACCCTGGCATTTGTCCCCGCTATCGTTGGCCTGTATCTTTACCTGCCTGCACCGACTGGTTTAGGGCTGCTTAACATGTGGGTTGCGATGCCGCTGATTATTGTATCTACCTTACTCGTGATGAAACTCGCGGCATTTGGTACGATGAAAGAAAATATCGCCAAGCAGTTTGCGATTTTCAAAAACAAGCATACATGGTCGATGACTGCGCTCTACGTGGTGACTTTCGGCTCATTCATCGGCTTTTCGATGGCTTTGCCCTTATCTATCACCGTGATTTTCGGCGAGCAGCATATTTTTGACGCGGCTGCTCAAACCTGGAGTCATGTCAAGAATCCTGCTGCACCTTCTGCTTTGACCTATGCCTGGATTGGCCCGTTTGTGGGTGCGCTGATCCGTCCGGTGGGTGGGTGGATTTCTGATAAGGTGGGCGGCTCTATCGTAACGCAGATTATCTCTGCAGTGATGGTGGCTGCTTCGGCTTATGCAGGCTACATCATGATGCAGGCTTATCATTCCGCCACCCCGGAAATCTTCTTTGCCGAGTTTCTGGTCACATTCGTAGTGTTGTTTGCTGCAACCGGTATCGGCAACGGATCCACGTTCCGCACCGTCGGTGTCATCTTCGACCGCACCCAGGCAGGCCCTGTGCTGGGCTGGACATCTGCTGTTGCCGCCTATGGCTCTTTCATCGCGCCCGAAGTGATTAAAGGACAAATTAAAGCGGGCACACCAGAAATGGCGATGTACGGCTTTGCCGTGTTCTATGCGCTGTGCCTGATATTGAATTGGTGGTTCTATCTGCGCGCAGGTAGCGAGATCAAGAATCCTTAAGCCAGTAAAATCGAATTAAGTCCTACGGATAACAAGGAGTCAAAACATGAGTCATTTTCTGGATAGATTGAAATTCTTTGATAAAGTCAAAGAAACATTCTCTAACAACCACGGCATCGTCACCAATGAAGACCGCCAGTGGGAAGATGTGTACCGTCACCGCTGGCAGCACGACAAGGTGGTGCGTTCCACTCACGGCGTCAACTGCACCGGCGGCTGCTCATGGAAAATCTTTGTGAAGAACGGCCTGGTGTCGTTTGAGATGCAGCAGACCGATTATCCACGTACCCGGGATGACTTGCCGGATCATGAGCCACGCGGCTGTCAGCGCGGTGCTTCATTCTCCTGGTATCTGTATAGCCCGCATCGGATCAAGCATCCATTGATTCGCGGCCGCTTGATTGACCTTTATCGTGCCGAGCGTAAAACCGGCAAAGACCCCGTAGACGCATGGGCGGCCATTCAGGCCGACGAGCAAAAACGTAAATCTTATACTGCAGTGCGTGGCTTAGGTGGCTTTGTGCGTACCTCCTGGGATGAGGTGAATGAAATCATCGCCGCTGCCAATGTGTATACCATCAAAAAATGGGGTCCTGACCGCATTTTCGGTTTTTCACCAATTCCAGCGATGTCGATGATCTCTTACGCCGCAGGCTCACGATACCTCTCCCTGATCGGTGCGGCCTGTGGTTCTTTCTATGACTGGTACTGCGATTTGCCTGCCGCCAGCCCACAAACCTGGGGCGAACAGACCGACGTGCCAGAGGCGGCAGACTGGTACAACTCGACCTACATCATCATCACCGGTGCCAATCTGCCAATGACACGCACGCCTGATGCGCACTTTGCCTCTGAGGTCAGATATAAAGGCGCGAAAATCGTGGCGATGGCGCCAGATTATGCCGAGTTCTGCAAGTTTTCTGACTTATGGATGCCGATCAAGCAAGGTACGGATTCCGCGGCCTTCCTCGCCATGGGACATGTGGCGCTGAAAGAGTTTCATATCCAGAATCAGGATCCGTACTTCCAGGAATATGCACGTAAGTACACCGATATGCCGATGCAGGTCATGTTACGTAAGCAGGGTGATGCTTATGTGTCGGATCGCTTTCTCCGCGCCTCAGATTTAGATGGGGCTTTGGGTGAAACCAACAATCCGGACTGGAAAACCATTGTTTTTGACGAGAAAAGTAACGCATATGTTGCGCCTAACGGTTCAATAGGCTTCCGCTGGGGCGAAGAAGGAAAGTGGAATCTACTGGAGAAAACCGGCGCCAATCAGCAGGAAACACTGGCGCAGTTGACATGCATTGATGCGCGTGATGATGTGGTTTCTGTCGGTTTTCCGCATTTCACTCAAGGCGAAGATAATCTGTTATACCGCAATGTGCCGGTACGCAAAGTTAAATTAGCCAATGGTGAAGTGGTCTTGGTGGCTACCGTATTTGACTTGCAAATCGCCCAATACGGCATCGATCGTGGTTTGGGTGGCGCAAATGTGGCTAAAGACTACAACGATGCTGATGTGGCCTATACACCAGCCTGGGCTGAAAAAGTGACGGGGGTTAAAGCAGCGGATATTGAGCGCACCGGCCGTGAGTTTGCCTACAACGCCTCAAAAACCAAGGGTAAATCCATGGTGATTATGGGTGCGGCGATTAACCACTGGTACCACAATGATTTGTCCTACCGTTCGATTATGAACCTGTTGCATATGTGCGGCTGCGTGGGGCAAACCGGTGGCGGCTGGGCGCACTATGTCGGGCAGGAAAAACTGCGTCCGCAGGCCGGCTGGGCGCCGATTGCTTTCGCGCTGGATTGGCACCGTCCACCTCGCCATACCAACTCGACCTCATACTGGTATTTCCACACGGATCAATGGCGTTATGAAACACTGAATGCTGACAGCCTGTTATCGCCTGCCGGCAAGGGCAAAAACCGTGGCAATTCCATTGCCGATTACAACGTTAAGGCAGCACGCATGGGCTGGCTGCCATCCATGCCAAACTTTAATCGCAGCTCAATTGAATTGGCCGAAGATGCTTTCAAGAATGGTGCAACGGACGAAGCTTCCGTAGCTAAGTACGTGGCTGGGCAATTGAAATCCGGTGAACTGGATGTGGCGTATGCCGATCCGGATAATCCAGTCAACTGGCCACGTAATCTGTTTGTATGGCGTGCTAATCTGATTGGTACTTCTGCCAAAGGGCATGAGTATTTCTTGAAACATTTACTCGGTGCACAAAACGGCGTACTGCAGGAATCCGGGGCCGGGCGTGGTAATAAAGAAGTGACATGGCATGAAGATGCACCCATCGGCAAGCTGGACTTGATGGTGGATATCAATTTCCGCCTCAATTCCACCGGCGCCTATTCAGACATCATCTTGCCGACGGCAACCTGGTATGAAAAAAATGACCTCAATACCACGGACATGCACCCGTTCATTCATCCGTTGTCTGAGGCGGTGTCACCTGGCTGGGAATCTAAATCTGATTGGCAGATTTTCAAAACCATTGCCAAGACTTTCGCGCCACTAGCTGAAAAGCATCTAGGTACGAAGAAGGAAGTGGTGGCTTTACCGATGCAGCATGATTCAGCTGCAGAACTGGCGCAGCCTTTCGGTGAAGTAAAAAACTGGAAAGAAGGAGATTGTGAGCCGATTCCAGGCAAGACCATGGCCATTATCAAACTGGTGGAGCGTACTTATGGCGATACTTACCGTAAGTTCATTGCGCTGGGCCCGTTGATGACCAAGCTCGGCAACAATATCAAAGGGATTGACTGGAATACGGATAGTGAATATGAGCAACTGAAAAAACATAACAGTACGGTGAAAGAGCCCGGTGTTTCCTTTGGTATGCCTTCGCTGGCGGAAGATATTGAGGTGTGTGACTCAGTGATGCGCATGGCGCCCGAAACCAATGGTGAGGTGGCGCATAAATCATGGACTGCGTTGTCGAAGAAGACGGGCATGGATCACCATCATCTATATGCCGGCCGTCATGAGGATAAGTTCACGTTCAGAGACATTCAGGCGCAGCCGCGCAAGATCATTACCGCGCCTACCTGGTCTGGCATTGAATCAGAGCACGTGTCTTACACCGCGGGCTATACCAACATTCATGAGCATATTCCATTCCGCACGCTCACGGGTCGCGCACATTTTTATCAGGATCACGAATGGATGCTGGACTTTGGTGAAGGCTTCTGTACCTACAAACCGATGGTGGACTTGGGCGAGTTGAATGCGTTACCTAAGAGTGTAACTTCTAAGCCACATCTGGAATTGAACTGGATTACGCCGCACTCCAAATGGGGTATTCATTCTTCCTATCAGGATAACCTGCGCATGTTAACGCTATTCCGTGGTGGACCTTATGTCTGGGTGTCAGAGGACGATGCCAAAACAGTCGGGATTGAAGATAACGATTGGGTGGAAGCGGTGAACCATAATGGTGCAACGGTTGCCCGCGCGGTGGTTTCGCAGCGTATTCCTCGCGGCATGGCGATGATGTACCACGCGCAGGAGAAAAATGTGAATGTGCCCGGCTCACCATCTACTGGTAAACGCGGCGGCATTTTGAACGCGGTGACGCGTGTCATTATGAAACCAACCAATATGATTGGGGGCTATGCACAGCTTTCTTACGGTTTTAATTACTACGGTACTGTAGGCTGTCAGCGCGACACCATGGTGGCTCTGCATAAAATTGCGGATAAGGATGTGGATTGGCTGGAACGTCCACTCACGCCTGAACGTGAAGCACAACTTAACCCTGTCGGTATCGGCGCAAAGTAAATAAGGCATAAGGAGAACATTATGAAAGTACGCGCACAATTCGCCTTTGTCTTTAACCTGGACAAATGCATCGGCTGTCACACTTGCTCAGTGACCTGCAAGAACGTGTGGACCAATAGAAAAGGTGTGGAATACGCTTGGTTCAATAACGTCGAATCTAAACCCGGTGTCGGTTACCCGAAACAGTGGGAAAATCAGGAAGTATGGAAGGGTGGCTGGGAGCTTAAAAACGGCAAGTTAGAGCTTAAATCCGGTAGCCGTGCATCCAAATTGCTCAATATTTTCGCCAACCCGGACATGCCGGAGATTGACGATTATTATGAGCCATTTACCTACAACTACGCACATTTACAAAATGCACCATTATCTGAAGCTACGCCAACGGCACGCCCTATTTCACAAATCACCGGTGAAAGCATGGAGAAAATCAAATGGGGACCAAACTGGGAAGATGACCTAGCTGGAGAGTTCCATAAACGCAGCAAAGACAAGAATATGGATAATATCCAGAAAGAGATGTATGGACAGTTTGAAAACACTTTCCATATGTATCTGCCGCGTATCTGTAACCACTGCCTGAATGCATCATGTGTTGCGGCCTGCCCATCAGGCTCTATCTATAAACGTGAAGAAGATGGCATCGTGCTGGTGGATCAGGATAAATGCCGCGGCTGGCGTATGTGCATCAGTTCATGCCCATACAAAAAAGTGTTCTATAACTGGGAGTCAGGCAAAGCTGAGAAGTGCATTGGCTGCTATCCACGCGTCGAATCCGGCATGCCGACCGTATGTTCAGAATCCTGCGTCGGGCGTATCCGCTACAACGGCATCATGCTGTACGATGCCGACCGCATTGAGGAATTGGCCAGTATGGAAAATGAGCAGGATTTGTATGAAGCCCAACGCAACATCTTTCTCGACCCCAATGATCCCAAAGTGATCGCTGCGGCACGCCTCGAGGGCATCAACGAAGACTGGCTGGACGCCGCGCGCAATTCGCCGATCTGGAAAATGGCGATGGACTGGAAGATTGCATTCCCGATGCATCCTGAGTTCCGTACCTTGCCGATGGTTTGGTATGTGCCACCGCTTTCGCCGGTGCAATCGCAGATTGACCAAGGCAATTTGCCAGTAGGGCCGGACGGCGCGATCCCAGTTGCAGGCACCATGCGTCTGCCAATCGAATATCTGGCAAACCTGTTAACAGCAGGCAAGACCGCACCGATTGAAAGTGCCTTGAATCGTTTGATCGCAATGCGTAGTTATCAGCGTTCAGTGCATGTGGAAGGCAAAGCGGATACACGTGCGCTGGAGGCGGCTGGCATTACCGAAGATCAGGCTAAAGAGATGTATCGTTATCTCGCGATTGCAAATTACGAAGACCGTTTTGTGATTCCTACCGGCCATACAGAAGAAACGCTGGATGACGCCTTTGGCTTCCAGGGTCAGAATGGTTTCAGTTTTGGCAATGACAGCTCGCATGGCGTTTCAAAGATCACGCTGTTTCCGCGTCGCCGCAAAGAGACGGTTGAACCCAAAGAGCTTGCCCCAACTCGGGATAACCACTAGGAGAATATGATGCAAGTGTATAAATTATTATCCGCGCTGCTGGAATACCCGAGTCAGGATTTACTCGATCATTTACCTGAACTGCAAACCTTTGTTGCACAGAACGTCGATATCGACAAGGCTGAGCGTGAGGCTTTAAGCGTTTTTTTACGTCACCTTTCCAGTTTTTCGCTCACAGAGTTGCAGGCGGATTACGTAAAAACCTTTGATATGACGGCGGAGCATAGCCTGCATCTGACACATCATCTGTTTGGCGATGACAAAAACCGCGGCCCGGCGCTGATCGATTTGGGCGAGCTGTACAAAGACTACGGCGTTGAAGTGGTAACCAACGAGCTGCCTGACTATTTGCCGCTGGTGCTGGAGTTTACCGCCTATCTGGATGACAGCGAAGCGACGGTATTTTTGTCTGACGCCAAGAAGGTGCTGAGTGTACTGACCGAGAACCTGACTAAAGCAGAAAGCCCCTATGCTGCGCTGCTTTCTATTGTCGAAGGCCGTGCAACATTGACTAAACTGGCTGCTTAAAGGAGAGCAAAATGACCCTACATAATTTTCTTTACGGCGTTTACCCTTATATCGCACTCAGCGTGTTTTTTCTGGGTAGCTGGTTGCGGTTTGATAGAGAGCAATACACATGGAAAAGCGATTCCAGCCAGTTGCTTTCTAAGGCTAATATGCGGCTTGGCAGCAACCTGTTTCATGTGGGGATTATCGCGATATTTTTCGGGCATTTTGTCGGTTTGCTCACGCCGCATAGCTGGTTTCAGGCGATGGGCGTTTCCGATATGGCGCACCAGATGGTTGCGATCTGGGCAGGTTCTATTTTTGGTGTGATGTGCCTGGTGGGTGGAGCCATATTATGGGTGCGCCGCATGTTAAATAAGCGTGTATCTGCTGCGAGCCGCGGCTCAGACAAGTTCATCCTGACTTGGCTGTTGATTACCTTGCTGCTTGGGCTTTCTACCATTCCGGTATCTATCGGCCATGCTAATCATGATAATCCTGCCGTGATGATCGCGCTGGCAGAGTGGGTGCAAAGTATCGTCTATCTGCGCCCTGATCCATCTTTGTTAAACGGCGTAGATACTATTTTCAAAGTGCATCTGTTCTTTGGCATGACGGTGTTCCTGGTGTTCCCGTTCACGCGTATGGTGCACGTCTGGAGCGCGCCATTCGGTTACGTTGGACGGCCTTATCAAGTCGTGCGCAGCAAACGTTTCCGTTAACGGGCGTTATATACACATGCGTGATGTTTCAAAATTTCTAACCGGGTTCAAGCGTTTCCAGCAGAACTATCTGGGCGAACAGCATGATTTGTTCAGTCAGTTGATTCAGCAAGGCCAGCATCCTCGGGCGCTGATGATCGCCTGCTGTGATTCGCGCTGCGACCCGGCTTTGCTAACGGATTGCGACCCTGGCGATATGTTCGTGGTGCGCAATGTGGCTAACCTGGTTCCGCCGCATGTGCAGGCAACTTACTTTGCAGCCACGACTTCAGCCATCGCGTTTGCGGTCCATAATTTAGAGGTCGAGCACATCATTGTGATGGGGCACGCGCAGTGCGGCGGCATCCGCGCCCTGATGGAGCATAAAACACCAACCTGTAACGAAGAAGAATTGATCGCCAAGTGGTTAGGCATTGCCGAAGATGCGCGCCAGCAGGTACTGCATGAGTTTCAAGATAAGCCGATTCAGATGCTGACGCACGCTTGCGAACAGTCGGCCATTCTGGTTTCTCTTGAAAACCTGATGTCTTATCCCTGGATCAGCAGCCGTGTGCATCAGGGTAAATTGGCATTACATGGCTGGTATTTCGATATGCAAAGCGGTGAGCTATATGAATATCGGCCTGAAAGCGGCGCTTTTGAAGTAATTGTCGATAATCAGGAAGTGGCAATATGAAGCATGCCGATAAAGCAAATTACACCGCCCGATTAAGTAATTTAACAAAACAGTTTTTAATAAAATAGAGATTTCTCTTGAGGCAAAGGATTTAACAATGAATCGTCGATTAAAAATTTCTGTATTTTCAGCCTTGTTGGCAATGAGCAGCTTGTCTGCTGCGGCCGAAGAGGCCGCCAAGGCCGCGCCTGAAACGCTGTTAGAAGCCATCCAGCAAGGCAAGCCGATGACCAGCTTCAGGTTGCGTTACGAGAACGTGGATCAGGAAGGTTATCAATCCACGGCAGCAACAGCACCCAAACTTAAAACGGGCGAAGCTTGGACATTGCGCAGCTTAATCGGCTGGCAGACTGCGCCGTTCAAGAACTTCAGTTTTGGTGTGCAGTTGACGGATGTGCACGAGTTTAACGACAACTTTAATGACCGCCGTGACAACGTGCCTGAGCCTGGCAAGGTGGCATACCCCAACATCGTCGACCCGGGTTACACCGACATCAACCAGCTTTATGTCGACTGGACCGGTATTAAAAACACCAAGCTACGCCTGGGGCGTCAACAGCTCAATTTAGACAATGTCCGTTTTATCGGCGACATTGGTTTCAGGCAAAACATGCAGGTGTTTGACGGCATCTCTGTACTTAATAAAAGCATTCCAGATACCGAAATATTCGCCGCTCACTTTGATAAAGTGCGTCAAATCACCACTAAGCTACGTGATGGCAACATCGACATGGTGAATGCAAAATACCGCATCTCCCCTACGGAGTCTTTGGTGGGCTACGCTTACCTGATTGATGTTGATAACCTGGGGCAAAACGGCCAACCAGCTGGCGGTCCAAACGCAGCAAGCTACGTGGTAAGTGGCGGTAATGGCCTAGGCGCCAGTCAAGATTCCGTTAAAACTGCTACGACTGATGCCAGCAGCAAAACCTTTGGCCTGCGCTTAGACGGGGCACGTAAAATCAGCGAAGACTGGAAGGTGCTTTACACTGCCGAGTATGCTAAACAGGATGACTATCGTGGTGGCAGTTCGCTGATTGATGCGCATTACTTCAAGCTTGGCGGCGGCGCAGGCTATGGGGCATGGTCATTACGCCTCGATCATGAGAAGCTTTCCAGCAATGGTGGTAAATATGCCTTCCAGACGCCACTGGGCACTAACCACCTGTTTCAAGGCTGGGCAGACGTATTCCTGGCGACACCGCGCCAAGGCATGCAAGATACTTTCGTGACTCTTTCCGGCAGCATTCAAAAGGCCAAGCTGTATGCAGAGTATCACGTATTCCATTCTGACAAGGATTTTGAAACATTGGGTAGTACGGCCGTCAACCGCAGGTTTGGCGACAAATATGGTACCGAGTTTGATGCCAGCGTGCTCTATCCCTTTACCGATAAGATCACTGGAAAAATCGAATACGCCAACTTTAATGAAAGTGATGTGTATGGCGCTAGCCTAAGAGGGGCGGCACGCAAGGGCGACAAAGAGATGTTCTGGATCACGGGAATGTACACGTTTTAATTGAGCGGTTATGCATAAAATCGATACTACGCCTGCTTTAATTGATAGCTTTGGCCGCAAGGTGGATTACATCCGTCTGTCGATCACGGATCGCTGCGATTTCAGGTGTGTGTATTGCATGTCTGAAGATGTGCGTTTTTTGCCACGGGATGAAGTGCTGACACTGGAAGAATGCTCGCGCATAGTCAAGGCATTCGTCTCGCTCGGGGTAAAAAAAGTACGCATTACAGGTGGCGAGCCGCTGGTGCGCAAAGACGCGCTCTGGCTTTTCAATGAGGTGGGTCGGCTGCCGGGCTTAAATGAGCTGGTCATTACTACTAATGGCTCTCAGCTGGAACATCAGGCACAGGCCTTAAAACAGGCCGGAGTACACCGTATCAACATCAGCTTGGATAGTCTGGATGCAGTCAGCTTTCGTCGCATTACCCGCGTGGGCGACCTCGACAAAGTACTGCGCGGAATCGCCGCCGCCAAGCAGGCCGGTTTTGAAAAAATCAAGCTCAACACCCTGTTGATGCGCTGCGTCAATGATGATGAATCGCTGCCCTTGGTGGCGTTCGCGATAGAGCAGGGCATCGATATTTCATTTATTGAAGAAATGCCGCTTGGCGCAGTACATTACCAGCGTAATTTGGGCTATGTGAGCAATGAAGATACATTCAGGCTGCTAAGAGCACGTTACGATTTAATTAATAGTGTAGAAACCACTGGCGGTCCAGCGCGTTACTGGCGTGTTCCCAACACCAATACAAAAATTGGTTTCATCTCGCCGCACAGCCATAATTTCTGCGAATCCTGCAACCGGGTGCGAATCAGCAGCAAAGGCGAACTGTTTCCTTGCTTAGGCCATGAAAATAAAGTGGATTTAATTCCTGTTCTAAGAGATTGCCCACATGATGACAGGCCGCTTATAGAGGCTATCATCAAGGGCATAAAAATCAAGCCTAAAGGCCATGATTTTGATATAAAGCGTGCCGAACCCGCAGTAATACGCTTTATGTCTTACACTGGAGGCTGATACAAAAAGGCTTGGCTTTCAGAATGGATTTCAGGGTTTTAACCAAAAAATTTCCACAAAAACAAAAAAGGGTTAAGCAATTAAGCCTAACCCTTTGTTTTATATGGCGCGCCCGAAGAGATTCGAACTCCTGACCCCTTGGTTCGTAGCCAAGTACTCTATCCAGCTGAGCTACGGGCGCATTTGATTTGTTTCAAAATCTAAGCCATGCATTATACGCGATACTGCGTGTTTCTTAAAGATAAAACTGGCGGAGAGCGAGGGATTCGAACCCTCGATACAGATTTAAGCCCGTATGCTTCCTTAGCAGGGAAGTGCCTTCGACCACTCGGCCAGCTCTCCGTTTACTACTTTTGAGGGCGTGATACTACGCGAAACGCCTCTATAAATCAATTAGAAATTGGCTTATTCCCCTTCTAATTCAAATGCTTTGTGTAGTACGCGCACGGCAAGTTCCATATATTTTTCTTCAATCACCACAGCGATTTTGATTTCACTGGTGGAAATCATTTGAATATTGATGCCTTCTTCAGCCAGCGTGCGGAACATTTGGCTGGCGATGCCTACGTGTGAGCGCATGCCGACACCGACCACAGCCACTTTGGCGATTTTGTCATCACCGCTGATTTCACGCGCATTGATGTGGCCTTGCACTTTATCGCGCAAAATAGCCAAGGCTTTGTTCATCTCGTTTTTATGTACGGTGAAGGTGAAGTCGGTAGTGCCATCTGCGCCGGTGTTTTGGATGATCATGTCCACATCAATGTTAGCCTCTGCGATAGGGCCTAAAATCTGGTAGGCGATGCCAGGCTTGTCTGGTACGCCCAGTACGGTGATTTTGGCTTCATCGCGGTTAAATGCGATGCCAGAGATAATTGGTTCTTCCATGTTGGTTCCTTCATTTTCTTCAAATGTGATCAGCGTGCCGTCGCCTTCATCTTCAAAACTAGAGAGCACACGTAACTTAACTTTATATTTTCCTGCGAATTCTACCGAGCGGATTTGCAATACTTTGCTGCCTTGTGAGGCGAGTTCCAGCATTTCTTCAAAAGTGATTTTGTCTAAGCGGCGCGCTTCTGGCACGATGCGCGGGTCAGTCGTGTAAACGCCGTCTACATCCGTGTAGATTTGACATTCGTCCGCTTTCAATGCGGCAGCGAGTGCAACGCCAGTCGTATCAGAACCGCCGCGTCCAAGCGTGGTGATATTGCCGTTCGCATCTGCGCCCTGAAAGCCTGCTACGACAACCACATAGCCATCATTCAGGTCGTTCTTGATATTGTGGTCGTCAATATTCAGGATGCGCGCTTTGCCAAAAGCATCGTTGGTGAGGATTTTGACTTGTGATCCAGTGTAACTTTTGGCTTTGATGCCTAGCTCCATCAGGGCAAGCGCTGTCATGCCTATGGTAACTTGTTCGCCGGTAGAAACCATCACATCCAGTTCGCGCGGATCTGGTTCCGGCATGATTTCTTTGGCAAGAGAGATTAGACGATTGGTTTCGCCCGACATGGCCGAAACCACCACCACAATCTGATGCCCCATTGCCCTATAACGCGCCACGCGTTTGGCGACATTGCGAATCCTGTCAGGATTCGCTACCGAGGTTCCGCCGTATTTTTGTACAATTAATGCCATTTTTAGCTCTTGAATTTATTTAATTAAAGTTTACCGCTTACCCAGTTTTCAACACTGGCAAGCGCTTTTGGTAATTGGCTGGCATCTGTGCCACCCGCCATTGCCATGTCCGGCTTACCCCCACCTTTGCCGCCCACTTGTCCTGCCACAAAGTTAACAAGATCACCTGCTTTGATTTTTGCAATCAAGTCGCTCGTCACACCTGCGGCCAGGCTCACTTTGCCGTCGCTTACGCTGGCAAGCACAATCGCTGCTGTTTTGAGCTTGTCTTTGAGTTTATCCATGGTTTCACGCAAGGCATTGGCATCCGCGCCTTCCAGAATGGCTGCCAGCACTTTAATGCCCGCAATCTCAACCGCTTGTGCTGTTAAATCATCACCTTGGCTGGATGCGAGTTTCGACTTTAAGCGCGCCAGTTCTTTTTCCAGTGATTTGGCATGATCAGTTAATTGCGCAACTTTGTTGGTGAGTTCTTGGGCTGGCACTTTTAGATCGCTCGATAACTGTACGATTAAAGCCTGTTGGGCATTGATAAGGTTCAAAGCGCCGGTGCCGGTTGTAGCTTCTACACGGCGCACGCCAGCGGCCACGCCAGATTCACCGATGATCTTAAACAGGCCAATATCGCCGGTTCTTGCCACATGTGTACCGCCGCATAGCTCGCGGCTGTTGCCAATATCCAGTACACGCACTTCATCGCCATATTTCTCGCCAAACAGCATCATCGCACCGGTTTTCTGTGCAGATTCAATATCCATCACACGCGCTTGCGTAGCCGCGTTTGCGAGTATTTCTGCATTTACAATGGATTCGACGCGTGCGATTTCGTCATCCGTCATTGGCGCGTTATGCACGAAGTCAAAGCGTGTTTTGTCGGCATCCACCAGAGAGCCTTTTTGCTGCACATGCGCACCCAGCACTTCACGCAGAGCTTTGTGCATCAAGTGCGTGGCAGAGTGGTTACGCATAGTCGATGCGCGGGAAGTCATATCTACATTGGCTTTCACGGTATCGCCCACATTCAGTGTGCCGGTTTTGAGTATGCCGTGATGTCCAAAAACTGCGGCCTGGATTTTCTGCGTATCTTCCACCGAAAAAATGCCGTTATCGCCTTTTAGTACACCGCTGTCACCAATTTGACCGCCGGATTCTGCGTAAAACGGTGTAGCGTCTAACACCACAACGCCTTGGTCGCCTTCATTTAAACGGCTTACAGAGCTGCTGTCTTTGTACAATGCGAGTACTTTGGCGGTCGTTTCAAGTGTTTCGTAACCTTTAAAATCGGTGCTGGCGCCGCTGTATTCCAGGTTGGTTGCCATTTTGAACTTGCCCGCAGCGCGTGCTTGTTCCTTCTGTTGTGCCATTGCAATATCAAAACCAGCTGTGTCTACGGTAACATCGCGTTCACGGCAGATGTCGGCAGTTAAATCTAGAGGAAAGCCGTAGGTGTCGTGCAATCTAAATGCAACTTCTCCATCAAGTACCCTAGATCCATGGCCAAATGCTCCAGAAGACTCCTTAAGATACGCTTCAAGAATATTCATACCGTTTTCAATGGTCTCAAAGAAACGGTCTTCTTCCTGCTTTAGCGTATTGGCAATGCGCGTCTGTTCGGTTTTCAATTCCGGGTAAGCGCCGCCCATTTCAGTCGTTAAATCTGCCACCATATTATGGAAGAACGCTTTGCGCGCGCCTAGTTTATAACCATGGCGAATCGCGCGGCGGATGATACGGCGCAGCACGTAGCCGCGGCCTTCGTTGCCTGGAATCACGCCGTCTGCAATCAAAAAGCTGCAAGCGCGGATGTGGTCTGCCAGCACTTTCAGGCTGGGGATGTTCAGGTCGCTGGAGTTGGTTTCGCGCGCAGCGGCTTTAATCAGAGTTTGGAATATATCAATCTCATAATTGGCATGTACATGCTGCAACACAGCAGCGATGCGCTCCAGGCCCATGCCAGTATCCACGCTGGGTTTCGGCAATGGGTGCATTACGCCCGCTTCATCGCGGTTAAATTGCATGAATACGTTATTCCAGATTTCGATAAAGCGGTCACCGTCTTCATCTGGGCTGCCTGGCGGACCGCCGGGAATATGCGCGCCGTGGTCGTAGAAAATCTCGGTACACGGACCGCAGGGACCGGTGTCGCCCATCATCCAGAAGTTGTCAGAGGCGTAACGTGCGCCTTTGTTGTCGCCAATGCGAATCACACGCTCGGCAGGTACGCCAATCGTTTTTGTCCAGATGTCATAAGCCTCGTCATCTTCGGCATACACGGTCACCGTGAGTTTGTCTTTAGGCAGCTTAAAAACTTCAGTCAATAGCTCCCAGGCATAGGCAATGGCATCCTGTTTGAAGTAGTCGCCAAAGCTGAAATTTCCGAGCATTTCGAAGAAGGTGTGGTGGCGCGCGGTGTAGCCGACATTCTCCAGGTCATTATGTTTGCCACCGGCACGTACGCATTTCTGGCTGGTCGCGGCGCGGGTGTATGGGCGCTTGTCAAAGCCCAGAAACACATCCTTGAATTGGTTCATGCCAGCATTGGTGAACAGCAGGGTAGGGTCGCCGTGCGGCACCAGTGAACTGGATGCGACCACCTCATGGCCTTTAGATGCGAAAAAATCGAGAAACGCCTGGCGGATCTCGTTGCTGCTAGGTGTTTTTCCTGATTGGAAAGTGTTGCTGCTTAATTTAATTGTCATCTGTTTTTGTGTTTAATACTTTTTTAATTACATCAAAACCAAAGCCGCGACCCTGTAAAAACCTGGCTTGTCTTGTCCATTCATCGCGGCTTGCAGGCGCCGCATCATATTTTTTACGCCAAACTTCGCGCGCATTCTCTAACTCATTTTCTTTTACCTGGCTGACAGCTTCTGCAATCAGCTCGTCCGCCACGCCTTTTTCGCGAAGCTCATGTGCAATTTTGGCGCTGCCAAATTTGTGTGAACGCGCATGCACGATCTGTTCGGCAAATCTTGCATCCGAAAGCCAGCCGCGCTTTTTAAAATCCTCTAATAAGGCTGGAATATCATCGGTTTCATCAGCATAAGCTTTGAGCTTTTGGCCTAGCTCAGCGTATGAGTATTCACGTTTTCCAAGATATTCCAGCGCACGCTGGCGCAAGCTTTTGGTCTGGTATTCTATTTAGTCATCCTCACCACGAACGGCGGTCATGGTTTCGCTTAAAACTTTCATATTGGCACGGATTTTCGCATCAATTTCATTGGCAACTTCCGGATGCTCTTTAAGATATTCACGCGCGTTGTCTTTGCCCTGGCCGATTTTTTCGCCGTTATAGCTGTACCATGCGCCGGCTTTTTCAACCAGTTTTGCATTCACGCCCAGCTCGATAATTTCACCTTCACGTGAGATACCTTCGCCGTACAGAATATCGAATTCTGCTTGCTTGAATGGAGGCGCGACTTTGTTCTTAATCACTTTGACGCGGGTTTCACTGCCGATGACTTCGTCACCTTTTTTGATTGCCCCGGTGCGGCGAATGTCCAGACGCACGGAGGCGTAGAATTTAAGCGCATTGCCTCCGGTGGTGGTTTCCGGGTTGCCGAACATCACGCCGATTTTCATGCGGATCTGGTTGATGAAAATCACCAAGGTATTGGTGCGTTTGATGTTGCCGGTAAGTTTACGTAAAGCCTGGCTCATCAAGCGCGCCTGCAAGCCCATGTGCGAATCGCCCATTTCGCCTTCAATTTCGGCGCGCGGCGTGAGTGCAGCAACGGAGTCAATGACTACAATGTCGACAGAGCCGCTACGCACCAGCATATCTGCAATTTCCAGCGCCTGCTCGCCGGTATCGGGCTGTGAAATCAGAAGTTCTGGCACATTGACGCCGAGCTTTGCGGCATATTGCGGGTCCAGCGCGTGTTCAGCATCGATAAAGGCGGCCACGCCGCCCATCTTTTGCATTTGCGCGATCACAGAAAGCGTTAAAGTGGTTTTGCCTGAAGATTCAGGGCCATAGATTTCAACCACGCGGCCACGCGGCAAACCGCCGATGCCAAGCGCAATATCTAAGCCCAGTGAACCCGTGGAAACCGATTGGATGTCCTCGCCAATATCGCTGTCACCCATGCGCATGATAGAGCCTTTGCCAAACTGTTTTTCAATCTGCGAGAGGGCGGCGGCGAGTGCTTTGCTTTTATTGTCATCCATGTTTTTGCCTTTATTTTGAATTACTTAAATTAACTGCTAATTATTCCATAATTTGCTGCTTAACGTAAGCACTGTATAACTTGGCGAGTATGAATATTTAAGTCAACCATTTGTAAACTAATGCGTTCCTTCAACAAGGGAGAGCAATTTTTGAACGGAGGAGATTATGAAAATTTTACGTTCTATGTTTATCGTATTAGCGATTGGCGCTGCAACCATTTCAACAGCCAATGCACGCGATTCTTTTAGTCTGGGCATCAATATCGGTGGTTACGGGTATGCTCCACCGCCGGTAGTGTATTACCCTGCGCCTGTATATTATGACGAGCCGGTGGTTTATTATCGCCCTGCACCACGATATTACAGCTATGCCCCTACAGTAGTATCTTTTGGCTACCAAAATTATGGTGGTTACAGGCATCATGGCCATCACGACGGTTGGGGTCGCGGTAGAGGCCATCACGGCTGGGGGCATGGCGATGGCGGGCGCGGACATTGGGATCGTGGTGGTCATGGTCACGGCCATCATCGCGGTCATGACTGAATTAATCGCTTAATTTAGTGTAAGTCTAACTTTTTAAAGCGTTTAATTTGTCGATAATGCCCGCCAGCAATGCAATGGCGGCTTGTTGACGTATTTCATGGCGGTTGCCCTGAAAGTGTTCGGTCGTCACGGTAAGCGGTAGGTTATGGCCTACCCATGCA
>OEOE01000040.1_pt1 | contig 20510 bp, 21 predicted proteins | sample 1539681 | NCBI WGS metagenome assembly OEOE01 (sample SAMEA3611561, study PRJEB22512) | activated sludge metagenome | biome: Urban; feature: Wastewater Treatment Plant; material: Activated Sludge | place: Slovenia | collected 2012-09-24
TGCGGCCGAGCCGATATTGCCTGGGTGGCTGGTACAGCAAAGCACAATCCTGACGTTATCAAAAATGGTTTTAGAAAAGCAACTTTCGTCGCTATGCATCGTTGTTTGCAAAAAATTACTCCTTACATAAGAGAGCTATGCGCGTCGCAATTTTTTGCTCACGCCTTGCCTTGCTTAGAAACTTGCATTCTAAATAGTCAGTGCAGTCATATATATTTGGTTAAGTTGGCATAAATGCTAAAATGATATTTTAACAGCTCTTTAAAGATTATTCGTTATGCATCCAATGCTATCCAATGCAGTAAAAGCCGCGCGTGAAGCGGGCAGAATTATTAACCGGGCATCACAGGACGTGAACGCGCTTACTATCACCAGCAAAACCTTTAACGATTTTGTGAGTGAAGTGGATCATGCCGCAGAACGGGCGATTATTGATACGCTGAAAGCGGCTTATCCCGACCATGGTTTTTTGGGCGAAGAAAGCGGCAACACCAATCAAGAGTCAGAAAATATCTGGATTATTGATCCGCTGGATGGCACGACCAATTTCCTGCATAACTACCCGTTTTACTGCATCTCGATTGCCTTGCAGCAGAAAGGCGTGCTCACTCAGGCGGTGATTTACGACCCGGTACGTAATGATCTGTTTACCGCGACCAAAGGCCGTGGCGCGTTTTTAAACGATAAGCGCATTCGCGTGACCAATCGCAGCAAATTGCAGGATTCACTCATCGCGACAGGCTTCCCATTCCGCGATTTCACGCACTTGGATACTTACATGGCGATGTTGAAAGACATGATTAAAAAAACCACTGGCATTCGCCGTCCAGGCTCGGCAGCGCTGGATTTGGCTTATGTAGCAGCGGGTTTTACAGACGGTTTCTTCGAGATTAATTTATCCGCATGGGATATCGCCGCAGGCGGCCTATTGGTGCAAGAGGCCGGTGGCATTGTGGCTGATTTTGAAGGAAATGAGAGCTGGCTGAAAACCGGCAATATCGTGGCAGCCAACCCGAAGGTGTTTGCACAAATATTACAAGTATTGACGCCGCATTTGACCGAAAAACTGAAAACGCCGGTCGCGTAGGGCTTTTAGAGCACTTTAGCGCGCACGCAACATTTCATCGCTCAGCTGGCGGTCAACCGCTGCCGCCATTTGAAACAGCTGGTCGTCCGCGCTTAATTTTACGCTGTTAAAAAATTCTTTTTTGTAAGTTTCATCATAAGCCAGTCTTTCCAGATCGTACGAGCCCATCACTTCTTTGCAGTGGGCTAAAAACTGTGCATAAATGGTAATGCTGTCATTGGTCATGGTAAATGCCCTCATCAATTAGTTTGTAATGAGTAGAAGTTTGCATTTTTTGTGCCAAATATTTGGATAGGCATGATATTTTTAACTGGTTGATTTTACTAGACATTATTTATTTTTTTGATTTCTTGTCATACCTGGCTGATGAAAATCTCACATCAAATGTTGAGAAATTGAACAAACCATTCAAAATGTTTATAAAATGAGTCAAATCTTAGATTAAACCACTTTTTGTGTCTACCAAACTTTCATCGCCAGAAATAACCGCCAGCACGCCAGCGCCATTGGGTCATACACCGATGATGCGCCAGTATTTGGCGCTAAAAGCGCAGCATCCCGATATGCTGCTGTTTTACCGCATGGGCGATTTTTACGAACTGTTCTTTGAGGATGCAGAAAAAGCCTCGAAACTGTTAGGCATTACGCTCACCCGGCGCGGCACCAGTAACGGCGAGCCGATCAAGATGGCAGGTGTGCCATATCATGCGGCCGAGCAATATCTGGCCAAGCTCGCAAAACTGGGTGAATCGGTGGCGATTTGTGAGCAAATCGGCGATCCCGCGACTTCAAAAGGCCCGGTCGAGCGTGCGGTCACACGCATCCTTACGCCGGGCACGCTGACAGATAGCGCGTTGCTGGATGAAACGCGAGATAACCAATTATTAAGCGTATTCGCGGAACAATCCAATTCAGGGCATGGTGTGCTGGGTTTGGCGCGTGTTAATCTGGCTTCCGGCACGTTTATTTTGAGCGAAATTGCGGTTGGATGTTTAGCGCAAGAGCTTGAGCGTATTTTGCCCACAGAGATTGTCTGCGCGGATGATTTCAAGCATAACGCGCTCGAAGCGTTTGACTGTGCCAAGAAGCGTTTGTCGCCCTGGCAGTTCGATAAGGACAGCGCATTCAAAGCGTTGACGCAGCAATTTAACACGCTGGATCTATCAGGATTTGGCGCGCAAAACCTGACTGCCGCTTTGTGTGCTGCCGGTGCATTGCTGGATTATGTGAAACATACGCAACGCGCTGCCTTGCCGCATATTAACTCACTTAGTGTCGAACAAACCAGCCAGTATATTCAGCTGGGTGCCGCCACGCGCCGCAATCTGGAGATTGATGTTACCTTGCGCGGTGAGGCATCGCCTACCTTGTATTCGCTGCTCGATACCACGCAAACCGCTATGGGTGCGCGGTTGTTGCGGCATTGGCTGCATCATCCCTTGCGCGACAGAAGTCTGGTCACTAAGCGACATGACGCGGTTGCTGAACTGATCGACGCTGCTAAGTACCAAAGCTTGCAAAACCATTTAAAAGCCATTGGCGATATTGAGCGCATCACCACACGCGTGGCGCTGAAAACCGCCCGGCCACGCGATTTATCGGGTTTGCGTGAAAGTTTGCTGCAATTGCCACTGCTGCAGAATCTGCTGGTCAACAGCACGACCATATTGCTGGAAACGTTAGGCGCCAATCTGCAGGCGCCGCGCGAAGTATTGCAATTATTATCACAGGCCATCAGGCCGGAACCGGCATCAGTGCTGCGTGAGGGCGGGGTGATCGCGGATGGGTACGATGCTGAGCTGGATGAATTACGTGCTTTGCAAACCAACCATGGCGATTTTTTGCTGCAGTTTGAGGCGGCTGAAAAAGCCCGCACCGGCCTGGCGAACTTGAAAGTGGAATACAACAGCGTGCATGGTTTTTACATCGAAATCAGCCGTGCGCAGGCAGAGAATGCACCGCCAGAATATCGCCGCCGCCAGACCTTGAAAAATGCCGAGCGTTTTATTACGCCCGAACTGAAGGCGTTTGAAGACAAAGTGTTGAGCGCAAATGACCGTGCGCTTGCGCGCGAAAAAATGCTGTATGAGCAAATTTTAAGTGAATTAGCGCCTTTTATTGCTGCCCTGCAGACTAATAGCGGTGCGGTTGCCAGCCTGGATGTTTTGTGCTGTTTCGCCGAGCGCGCGCTAGCGCTGAATTATGTGCAGCCGCAGTTTGTGAATGAACTTGGCATCAATATTGAGACTGGACGCCATCCGGTGGTGGAAAATATTACCCGGCCGTTTGTAGCGAATGATGTTAGCTTGAATCCTTACCGTCAATTATTGTTGATTACCGGCCCGAACATGGGCGGTAAATCGACCTATATGCGGCAAATTGCGCTGATTGTGCTTTTGGCGCATTGTGGTGCCTTTGTGCCCGCAAATGCTGTTAAAATCGGCGAAATTGATCGTATTTTTACCAGAATCGGCGCTTCGGATGATTTGGCGGGTGGCAGATCAACCTTCATGGTCGAGATGACCGAGACCGCAAATATCTTGCATAACGCGACGGATAAAAGCCTGGTGCTGCTGGATGAGATTGGCCGCGGAACGAGTACGTTTGATGGCTTGAGCCTGGCGTGGGCAGTCGCCAAACAATTGCTGGAAAAAAATAAAAGTTTTACTTTGTTTGCTACCCATTATTTCGAGCTGACGCGTATTGTGGACGACTTTAAACAAGCTGCTAATGTGCATCTGGACGCAGTGGAACATGGTAACGGCATTGTGTTCTTGCATAAGGTGGAAGAAGGTGCGGCTAACCAAAGCTATGGCATCCAGGTGGCACAGTTGGCGGGTATTCCTAAAAGCGTAGTTGCAGCCGCTAAACGCAAACTCACGCAGCTGGAAAATAACCAGATAATACAAAACACCAATCAGCCGGATATGTTTGCCGCCAACATTGAGCCCACGCCGGAAGCCCTGCATCCGTTGATTGCAGAACTTGAGGCGATTCAGCCGGACGATCTAACGCCCAAGCAGGCGCTAGAGTTATTGTACGCGCTAAAAGCTAAGATTTAGTGATGATGCCCGCCCGCGCCATGCACATGCTGGTGCGACACCTCTTCCTGGTTGGCCGGGCGCACGGCAGTGATAGTGGCTTTAAACAGCAGGCGCTCGCCTGCCCAGGGGTGGTTGCCGTCTACCACTACTTTGCCATCAGCGATTTCGGTCACCGTGTATAAAATCACTTCGCCGGTTTCATCTTCACCCTCAAACTGCATGCCGACCTTTAACTCTTTGGCTGGAAAGGCGCTTGCAGGCTCGATTTGCACCAGTTCCTCATCGTAATCGCCAAAGGCATCGACAGGCTCCAGGCTCACTTCTACCGTATCGCCAACGTTCTTGCCATGCATCGCTTCTTCCACTTTTGGGAAGATGTTATCGTAGCCGCCATGCAAGTAAGCCACCGGCTCCTGGCTGGCCTCCAGCACTTCGCCATTGGCGTTTTTAAGTTCGTAAGTCATTGTTACTACGGTGTTCATCGCGATTTGCATGGTATGTTCCTGAGCAGAGGCCTATATAAAATTTAAGGTTAGAATTTTAATCTATTTTTGACATTTGCCTAAATGCCGCATGTAAATTATTTAAGCTTTAAGCCGCTTTGCAATAAAAGTATCCAGCGCAGCTGCAAATGCCTGCTTATCACCATGGTTAAATGCAGAAGGACCGCTGATATCTACGCCATTGCCACGCAGCTCTTCCATCAAATTGCGCATGGCAAGGCGCTCTTTAATATTGGCGACAGTGTAAAGCTCGCCACGCGGATTGAGCGCATGCCCGCCCTTTTCCACCACCAGGGCTGCCAGAGGGATATCGGCGGTAATCACCAAATCTCCCGTTTCAAGTTCTAATACGATTCTGCTGTCTGCCACATCAAAGCCGCCAGATACGCCAATAAACTTAATGTAAGGTGAAAACGGGATGCGTAAAAATTGGTTGGCAACGAGGGTCGTTGTGATTTTAGTACGCTCTGCCGCACGGAATAAAATTTCTTTTATGACGATGGGGCAGGCGTCAGCATCAACCCAGATTCGCATCTATTCAGCGGCCTCTGCCGCCGCTTCTATGCTGGCTGTTAGGGTTGCGATTTGGATGGTTATTATTAGGTTTTTTAGGTGCAAACAAAGCCCCCTGCGGCATGGCTTGATGGCGTGCCGCTTCTGACATGGGTTTGTTATTATTATGCGCAGGCTTTTGTCCGTTTTGCTGATTATTGTTATTGGGTTTGCGCTGTTGTTGGCCTTGACCTTGGCCATGGCCGCGTGGCGGTCTGCCATGCGGCTGCGTAGAGCGTGGCGCTTCAGGTTCCGGTTTATCAGAAGGCGTAAAGCCTTCAACTGGCACTTTCGGTATCTCGCGTTTAATCAGTTTTTCAATATCTTTCAAAAATTTCAATTCTTCGCGGTCAACCAGTGAAACCGCCGCGCCGCTGCTGCCTGCGCGGCCTGTGCGGCCAATGCGGTGCACATAATCTTCTGGCACGTTCGGCAATTCAAAATTCACTACTTGCGGCAATTGGTCAATATCCAAGCCGCGCGCAGCAATGTCTGTCGCCACCAATACGCGCATGGTGCCATCTTTAAACTGTGCCAACGCTTTGGTACGTGCGCCCTGGCTTTTATTACCGTGAATCGCAGCAGCCTGAATGTCATCTTTAATCAGCTTTTCGGCTAAACGGTTCGCACCATGTTTGGTGCGGGTGAATACCAGCACTTGCTGCCAGTCGTGATGTTTAATCAAGTGGCTCATCAGCTCGCGTTTATGCGATTGCGCCACCATATGCACCGTTTGCTCAACCAATTCGGATGCCGTATTGCGGCGCGCGACTTCAACAAAGCCGGGATTGTGTAACAGGCCGTCGGCCAAGGCTTTAATTTCGTCAGAGAATGTTGCTGAAAACAACAGATTTTGGCGCTGCTTTGGCAACATCGCGAGTATTTTTTTAATATCGCGGATAAAGCCCATGTCCAACATTCTATCGGCTTCATCCAGCACCAAAATCTCAACGCCGCTCAGGTCAACATTCTTTTGGTTGGCATGGTCCAGCAGGCGGCCAGGGGTGGCGACTAGAATATCCAGCGGTTTTTTCAGGCGCGCAATCTGCGGGTTGGCGTTGACGCCACCAAAAATCACAGTAGAAGTCAGCGGCGAATATTTACCATAGGTTTTTACAGATTCTTCAATCTGCGCCGCCAACTCGCGTGTTGGCGTAAGCATCAGGCAGCGTGGGCGATTATCAACACGCTTTTTTTGGCTAAGAATATGCAAAATCGGCAAGGTAAAGCCAGCGGTTTTTCCGGTGCCGGTTTGTGCGCCTGCCAGCAAATCGCCACCGCTTAATACCTGCGGAATGGCTTTTGCCTGAATTGGGGTTGGTGTGGTGTAACCCGCGTCGCTAATGGCGCGCAGAATGGGTTCGCTAAGACCTAACTCGTTAAAGTTAAGGGTGTTTGTTGTTTCAATAGACAAAGTAATGCTCCAGCTTGAATTTTAAGCCAGCCAATTACAAAGAAGTAACACCAATCGAGGTAGGCAAATAATGAGTCAGATGACCAGAAAGTAAATAGACCGCTACGCTGATTGGTTTGCGCAGGGAACGCGCATTATACGGGGAATTGTAATTAAAGCGAGCTTTGTTTTTTTGCTTAAAATAGATGCTTTGCGAGGCAATATCCATGCTGGTTGCAGAGCATCGATATCTGGGTTTGTAGGTTGGTGGTGAGCGTAGCGAACCCCAACGATGTGAGAAGTGTTGGGGTTCATGAAACCGATTCACCCCAACCTACGGGCTATAACGAGACACCCTAGCCATTCAATTATTGGACTGACAGCCTACTCTTAAATTTCGCTATTGCACTTTCTAGCTCTTTTATAAGTTCTAGGACAGCATCAATTTCTTGTGTTGATGGTTCATAATCTGGTGAATCAGCCAGTATAGAGCTCCATTTATTTTTATTGCAGACTTCTATCGCTTTATCAATATGAACGCACACTGTCGCTGGAGAAACATGGCCAAATTCAAGCAGGTATTCGTTAAGAAGCGATATTACATGACTAAGTCTTCCTACGACTGGAGCTAGCCACTCATGACTATCAGCACCAGGTGAAGGTTCTTTCCTTGGTGTTACCTCATGTGCGACACGTGATAATGCTTTAAGAGCGTTTAGCTGTAAGTCTTGCAGCTTCAATGCTTTCTCGATTTCTGATTGACGCTCCTGAGTTTTGGAAGCGTGCCTATTCTGAATGAAGGCAGTTAGAATGGCAGTGCTGGCAGTCAGAATTCCAATAGCGAATCCACTTTCCCACCACGCCCCGTCATGCTTAAGTGCTGTTAGAGCATTGATTAACTGCTGCTGAAATTGAATACTTATTTCCAAATTACACCTCCAAAACCCTAACGTGAAATATACACCGATTTAGGTGTAAATCTTAAAGTGAATATGTGTTTAATTTTAATCATTATAAAAAATACTAACACAATTAATGCGGATGATTTTTGCGCCAAACCCAAGGCGGCGTTTGTTGTGGAGCATTCCAAAGCCCAAGTTTATTTTTACGCGCTTCGTCTTCTTGCAAGGCTAGCATGTAATCCATGGAATAGCGGCGGTTAAACCATGCATGGCCTTTTTTCACCATAAACTCGCTGGCATCCAGATTGTTGCAATGTAATTTACCCAAGCTGCGATGATATTTATCCATGCCAGAAATGTAGACGTTAACGCTGGCATTTTTACAAAATTGCATCAAGGCACGGCGGGATTTTTTGCCATAACTTTGGTTGCGTTCCGGCGCGTCAATGTCGGTGATGCGCAGTTTGTATTCGCTAGCACTGTCTTTGATTTTGACCGTATCGCCATCGTAAAAATAAGTGATTTCAAGCGCAAAAGCGGGCAGGCTGCAGGCCACCATATACCAGACCAATAGCCATGCGGTTCCCAGGCCGATTAAATTAGATTTCAAAATGCTAGTGTTCTTGATAATTTTTTGGCTCAAGCACCGTCGGAATTGGTTCTTGCTCGGTATTCGGGTGGTCTTTGCTGTAATGCAGGCCGCGGCTTTCTTTGCGCGAAATGGCGCTTTCTACAATCAGTTCTGCCACTTGCAGCAAATTACGCAGCTCGATTAGATCGTTGCTGATTCTAAAATGCTGATAAAACTCCTGCACTTCATCGCGCAGCATATGGATGCGATGCAGCGCGCGGCTAAGACGTTTATCGGTGCGCACAATGCCCACGTAGTTCCACATAAAGCGGCGCAGCTCGTCCCAGGTGTGCGTAATCAGCACTTCTTCATCGGCGTCGGTCACGCGGCTTTCATCCCATTTTGGCAGTTGAGTAAAGGGCTGCGTGGGTGCACTTAAAATATCCGCCGCCGCGGCGCGGCCAAACACCAGGCATTCCAGCAATGAATTGCTGGCAAGGCGATTGGCGCCGTGCAGACCAGTGCAAGCCGTTTCGCCGATGGCATACAGGTTTTTAATATCGGTGCGGCCTTTGTCATCCGTCATTACGCCGCCGCAACTGTAATGCGCGGCTGGCACGACGGGGATTGGCTGTTTGCTGATATCAATGCCGAGTTCAAGGCAGCGCGCATAAATGTTGGGGAAATGGGCTTTAATAAATGCGAGTGGTTTGTGCGTGATATCCAGGTAAACACAATCCAGCCCGCGTTTTTTCATCTCGAAATCAATCGCGCGCGCCACCACATCACGCGATGCGAGTTCTTCTCGCGGGTCGTGCTCCGTCATAAAGCGTGTGCCATCCGGCAATTTGAGCAAACCGCCTTCGCCGCGCACGGCCTCGGAAATTAAAAATGATTTGGCATGTGGGTGGAATAAACAGGTCGGGTGGAATTGAATAAATTCCATGTTCGCCACGCGGCAACCTGCGCGCCACGCCATCGCCATGCCGTCGCCGGTGCTCACGTCCGGGTTGGTGGTGTACAGATACACTTTGCCCGCGCCGCCAGTGGCTAATACCGTTTGCTGTGCGGCAATCGTTATCACCTTGCCGGTGTGGTTATCTAGTACATAAGCGCCTAGACATTTGTTTCCCGGCGTTTTTTTATCTATTTTTTTCGATGTGATGAGGTCTACCGCAATATGATTTTCCAGAATAGTGATATTGGCGTGCTCGCGTATTTTTTGTGCTAGCGTTTTTTGCACGGCACGCCCGGTGGCATCAGCCACATGTACGATGCGTCGCTGGCTGTGGCCGCCTTCACGCGTAAGATGTAACCCGCTATTATCGGCCTCACGCGTAAATTCCACGCCCTGGTCAATCAGCCACTCAACCGCTTCGCGGCCTTGCGTCGCTACCATGCGCGTCACTTCTGCATCGCATAAGCCTGCGCCTGCGATCAGGGTGTCCTGGATATGTTCTTCAATAGAATCATTGCTATTGAGCACAGCGGCAATACCGCCTTGCGCCCAGCTACTGGCACTATCGCTCATCTCGCGTTTGCTGACCAGGCATACGCTTTTATGGTCGGCCACCTGCAGCGCCATGGTCAATCCTGCGAGGCCGCTACCGATAATGAGTACATCGAATTGTTGCATGGCAAAATGTTATGTGAATGAACTAATGAGAGTTTATCCGTGTCTTTATCCTTAAGCTAGCAAAGATAAAAAAAGTAGTTTGATTTTAGGTGTCAGCTAGATTCAAGTTTGGAGGATGCAAATGTTACAGACGAGCAAAATTGAGGAATTATCCCGGTCAAGTTTCGTAGAACCTGCCCTACAGGCGTATACTACGGGCTATAAGAAGACAGGGAGCAATACCTCAATGGCTGATAGGCCAAACGACAACCCCAATGCGGGCAATCGCGAAATCGACCAAGTATTGGTGGAGCGCGCGCAGCAGGGCGACAAAAAAGCGTTTGGGTTGCTGGTGGAGAAATACCACCGCAAGCTTGGGCGTTTGCTTGGCCGCATGATTCGCGACCAGGCCGAAGTTGAGGACGTGGTTCAGGAATCGTTTATCAAGGCATACCGCGCGCTGCACAATTTTAGAGGCGACAGCGCGTTTTACACCTGGCTGTACCGTATTGGCATCAACACGGCAAAAAACTACCTGGTTTCAATGGGGCGCAGGCCGCAGGTGATGCAGGAAGTCGAGATTGAAGACGTCGAAAACTTTGAAGATGGCGGCGAGATGCGCACCATGGATACGCCGGAAACCGCCATGATGACCAAGCAGATTGCGCAAACCGTGAATGACACGGTGGCCGGTCTGCCGGAAGAATTGCGCACCGCGATTACGCTGCGCGAGATTGAAGGTTTGAGTTATGAAGAAATCGCAACTTTGATGCAATGCCCAATTGGCACCGTGCGTTCACGCATATTTAGAGCACGCGAAACCATTGCGTTGAAGTTGCGCCCATTATTGGATACGCCAGACGGCAAGCGCTGGTAAGATACGTTAATAACATTAAGATTGAGTTGTATATTTAGAGGGTTATGATGAAAGATCAATTGTCTGCACTGATAGATGGCGAGTTTGATATCGAAAGCTCCGAGCATCTGATTGCGTCTGCCAAATCAGGCGGCGAGCTGAGAGCCTGTTGGGCGCATTACCATTTGATTGGCGATGCCATGCGCGGCGATGTCTATATGCGCCATGATTTCAGCCATCGCGTGATGGCAGCGCTTGAAGCCGAGCCTACCATATTGACGCCAAATCCTTCTTCAGCAGCACGATCTCCAGATAAAAAATCAAACCATAAAAGACCGACGAGATTGTGGTCGGTTGCCGCATCGGTCGCAGCTGTGATGTTTGTGGGTGTGATGGTGCTGGAACAGCAATTGAACAAGCCGGAAGCCTTGTCGCCGGTAGAAATCGCGCAAAGCGTGCCTACGGAATATCTACAGGCACATCAGGCCGCAGCCCCCAGCAGTGCCGCTTATTACATTCAAGCCGCCAGTTATACGGAGCCAAAACAATAATGTTGCGTGTTGTATGTGCGTTGTTACTGAGCGCATTCAGTCTCAGTAGTCTGGCGGTGGACGACGTTTGGTTGATGCTGCAAAAAACCGCCTATGCCGCGCGCGAGCTGAATTACCAGGGTGTGTTTGAGTATCAAAATGGCAAGCAGACCAGCTCGGTGCAAATCACCCACATGAACAACGATGGGCAGGAGATGACGCGTAATGTGGTGCTGGATAACGGTGTGCAAACAGGCCAGTCGCGTGAGGTATACAGCCAGGGCAGCAATATCGTGATTTTCCGCCCGCAAAATCAAAAAATGGTGATTGAAAAGCGGCGTGGGCAGAATCTGTTCCCGGCCATGCTGCCGACCGAGTTGGAGACGATTAAAGTCAGCTATACCGCACGTCTTGGCGCGTTGGAAAATGTGGCTGGACGTGAAGCGCAGATTATCGAGTTGATCCCTAGCGATGCTTTTCGGTACAGCTATAAGATTTGGGCAGATACGGAATATGGCCTGTTGCTGAAGATGGCTTTGCTGAATAACAAAAAACAAATACTGGAACAGATCACGTTTAGCCGGATCGACATGCTTTACTCGCAGGATCCCAACTGGTTTCAGCCCAAAATCGATGTGAGCAAAAACTACGTGATGCAAGACACCACAGCAGCAAGCCATGTGGAAAGCAACTGGATTGTGACTGAGTTGCCTGCAGGTTATTCCAAAGTAGATCACATCGCGCTGGCGGTGCCTGGCAAAGCGGCGCCGGTGGATCAAATGATATTCTCTGATGGCATTGCTTCGGTTTCTTTGTTTATCGAGCCGTTAACGAAAGGCATGCGTCCGAAAATGGGACACATGATGATTGGCTCTACCAACATTTGCGCAAACGTGATTGATGGTTATCAGGTTACGGTGGTAGGCGAAGTGCCAGAAGCCACAGTAATGCAAATCGCCCGAGCAGTCAGCTTCAAAAAACAATCCGCATCAAAATAATCCTAATAAAATCCTATGATAGAAGAACGCGCCGTTGTCCTTTCGCTCGAAAGAGCAATTAACAGCACTTTGCCGAGCGATGCCATCGCGACACTCGAGATCGAACGCAAAACCGCCTGTGGCCTGTGTGGCCAGACGCGCGGCTGCGGCAATTCCATTTGGGGCAAACTGTTTGCGCACCGGTCTGCTGCATTTAAAGCACAAAATCGTATCAACGCAAAAGTGGGTGACAGCGTTATTGTCGGCATTGATGAAAAAGCACTGTTAAAAAGCGCCCTGCTGCTTTACATGCTACCACTTGCAACCCTGCTGATTGGCGCCATATTGGCGACACAAATCTATGATACAAACAGCAGTGCCATGATTGGTGCTGCAATTGGTCTGGTGCTGGGCCTGCTGTGGGTAAAAGGCCATACCATGTCGAGCAGCTATTTTACATTGCAGCAACCGGTGGTTTTAAGGCTGGCTTTTGAGGAAACAGTAGTTAAGTTCAGTTAAGCAGGATTTAGTTAGGTAAAGTTTTTGTTAAATCATATTGAAGGAAAATAATTAGATGTTAAAAAGTTGGGTTTCAACCGCATCGTTTGCATTCGTTTTCGCATTGACAAGTTTTAACCAGGCTGCAACAGCAAAAGACTTGCCGGATTTTACCGAGCTGGCGGAAAAGCACGGCGCAGAGGTGGTGAATATCAGCGTTACGCAGGTCATGCAGGCGGGCAATGCGATGCCTTTCCCTAACATGCCGGATGACCCGGATCTGCAAGAATTCTTCAAGCGTTTTGGTATCCCGGGTATTCCAGGTCAGCCCGGGCAAGGCAATGGCGGTCAGGAATATAAATCCCAATCGCTGGGTTCGGGCTTTATTATCAGCACGGATGGCTATATTTTAACCAACGCCCATGTGGTGAACGAGGCGGATGAAGTGCTGGTTAAATTAAATGACAAACGTGAATTCAAAGCTAAGATTATTGGTACAGATAAACGTACCGACGTTGCTTTAATTAAAATAGAAGCCACTAACCTACCCAAAGCCACCATCGGCGACCCAGCTGCATTAAAAGTAGGCGAATGGGTAGCGGCCATTGGCTCGCCATTCGGTCTGGAAAACACCATGACAGCAGGTATTGTCAGTGCCAAAGGCCGTGCCTTGCCGCAAGAGAATTTTGTGCCGTTCATTCAAACCGATGTGGCCATTAACCCGGGCAACTCCGGTGGTCCGCTCTATAACCTGCGTGGTGAAGTGGTGGGTATTAACTCGCAAATTTATAGCCGCAGCGGCGGCTCAATGGGTTTGTCTTTCAGCATCCCGATTGATGTGGCGATTGATATTTCTAACCAGCTGAAAGTGAGTGGCAAAATCACGCGTGGCTGGCTTGGTATCGCGATTCAGGAAATTACCAAAGAGCTTGCAGAATCATTTGGCATGAAAAACACCAACGGTGCGCTGATTGCCGGTGTGGAGAAAAACAGCCCGGCCGACAAAGGCGGTTTAGAGCCTGGTGATGTGATTACAAAGTTTGATGGCAAAGCGATTATCGCATCAAGCGATCTGCCGCGCGCTGTGGGCGCAACCAAGCCCGGAAAAATTGCGGCCGTGGAGATTTTACGCAAAGGCGCGGTAAAAACCCTGAATATCGGTATAGGCGAAATGCCTTCTGATTCCAGTGACACGCCAGCGACAGGCAAACCTGCACCTAAGGCGGAACCAAATAAAATCGGCCTGACGCTTAAAGAGCTCACTCCGCAGCAAAAGAAAAAACTTAACGGCAAAAATGGCTTGCTGGTGGCTGAAAGCACTGGCGCAGCTGCGCAGGCAGGTATTCGTCGTGGCGACGTGATACTCGGCTTGAATAACTCCGAGACGCAAAGCGTGGAAGCGTTTAACAAGCAAATTAACGCTATCGCTGCAGGTAAATCTGTGGCTGTGCTGGTACAGCGTGGAGATAACACATTGTATGTGCCGATTAAGGTGACTAAGTAATAAGGTTTTAATGTAAAAAACCCGCTGAAAGGCGGGTTTTTTATTCGGATTTGTAGGATTGGCAGGCTCTCTTCTACCAGTGTGACAGACTTGGAATATAAAGGCAGGGTTGTTAGCTATTCCCAATTCAGGTGTCAACGATATTTGGTATTCGCGCGCTATTAAACAGCTGTAATTGCATTTCTTTTTGATGAAAGGATACAAAACATGAACAAGACGAGGGCGATAGTAGTTTCTGGATTAATGCTTGTTACGCTGTTTACGTCAGGGTGTGGAACGGTGACCGGCGCAACGGTAGGTGCGGGCGCAGGCGCTGCAGTGGGTGCTGGTACTGGGCATGGTGCAAAAAAAGGCGCTTTGATAGGCGCTGGTATTGGCGCTGCGGCTGGTGCTATTTACGATATCACAAAAGATTGATGGAGTCGAAGATGAATATATTGAAACGTTTAGTCGCTACAGCGACCATAGGATTGACGATGGTGAGTGGTGTCGTAATGGCAGAAGGTGCGGCAGCAAGTTGCGCTAAAGAGGGCACACCGGAACAGCTGGAAGGGAAAGTGGTTAAGGTGGATATGGATCAGGAAAAAATCACGCTACGTGATACCAATGGTACGCTGCATGAATTTAATGCCTCAAAGGAAACGTTACAGGAATACAAGGCTGGCGACACCATTAAGGCAAAACTCAGGTGCGAAAAATAATCTGTTAAACTGAACTAGCTAAGCAATAAGTTGCGGGCAACTTGGTTGCCCGCGCTTGAGGTAATATTTTTCATACGGCGCAATACGCAAAGCTATTGCGCCCTACGTGGGCTGATGCTGACCCTTTTAGTTCCACCTTAGCGACTACTTGTTCTCATCTGAAATGAAGTGGTGTCCGCAGACGTTGCAAGCATATGTGTTATTCCAATTTTCAAGGGCTTTTTTCTGATTAGAAACTAGTTTATCGTATTCAACTTGTTCCTCATCTGTTAATTTCGTGTCAATTAGCATTGAAATAACAATCGTCATTAAAATTGCCCCAATAATTGTTCCCATAAAGCCAAAAAATGTATTAAACATGTTCATTGCTAATGTTGGTAAAAGAATTGACGCAATAATGCCCATAACTAACACTTTTTCTTTGAGTTGCCCGCCTTTTGATATCACCTGAGGACTTGGTATGTAGATTGCTGGAGGTGCAGCGCTTTTTGAAAGCCTAGTCTGCTGAACACTGGTTGATGATTCTGTTGTAGATAGTTTTATCTTAACGATAGTGTTTGTGGAGCCTGTTGATATACTCTGCGACTGTCCAGTCGAAAGTCCTTCATCATAAATCAGCGATAGCTTTCTAGCATATGGCGCATTGCAATTGGGACATGTTGTATCAGTAGGCATTTTTGATTTTCTCTGGAGAGTGCGATTACACACATACTAGCATACTACTTCTTTTAACTGTTCCAACTATCGCTGGATTATCAGGAGGAGTTAAAAGGGTCAGCAACGATTAAGTTATTTTTGAAATTTTGCTAACTTGTTTTTTTACTGTGGTTTCAAATGCCGAACAAACCAAGCAGTTGCCTGGCGCGCCACTTCTTCCAAAGTGCCGGGCTCTTCAAACAAATGCGTTGCATTTGGAATGATTGAGAGCTCTTTTTCACAGTGCATGCAGGCATAGGCCTCGCGGTTCAGCTCGATCACCACATCATCCCAGCCGCCCACTAATAACAGGGTTGGGCAAGTAACATGGCTAAGGCTTTTCTGCCCTGCAAGGTCAGGGCGGCCACCGCGCGAAACGACTGCGCGAATTTTTTCACCGCCGGCTGCTGCTGCCTGCAAAGCCGCCGCAGCACCCGTGCTGGCACCAAAATATCCAATCGGGAGGTTTTTGGTGAGCGCTTCTGCCCAAACCCAGCTTGTGGCAATCAGCAGGCGTTGCGTAAGCAGCGGAATATCGAATCGTGTCTGGTAATCCGTATCTTCTTCCGGCGTGAGCAAATCCATGAGTAGTGTGCCAATGCCGCTATCATGCAGCACACTTGCCACATAGTTGTTGCGCGGGCTGTGCCGGCTGCTGCCGCTGCCGTGGGCAAACAGAACAATGCCTTTGGCATTTTCGGGTAGCTTCAGCATGCCCTCAATGTGCACATGATCTACTGGAATGTGCACAAGCCTCTCGATTTTAGCCGTCATCATGGTTCTCCTTAAATGTGTGCCGAATTAATCGCAATCGGGATGCGTTTTCTACCAAAGTGGCTAGCCTGCTCCGCGAATCTGCCGGCGATGCTGGTAGCACAATCGGGGCAATGTCCATCTTTGGTCAGGCGATACTGGTTGATCTGATACCAATCGCGCACAATGAGCGGCACGTTGCAGTTGGGGCAGAATGTCGTATCGCCATCCTGATTGTGTACATTGCCGGTGTAGACAAACTTCAGCCCTTCACGCAGCGCGATTTCTCGGGCACGTATCAGTGTAGCAACCGGTGTAGCAGGGATATCCGACATTTTGTAATCCGGGTGAAAGGCCGAGAAGTGCAGTGGTACATCGGTGCCCAGGTTATTCTTGATCCACTGGCACATGGCGGTGATTTCTTCACTGGAGTCATTCTGGCCCGGAATCAGTAACGTGGTGATTTCAAACCAGACATGTGTTTTGTGCTTGAGGTAACGCAAGGTATCCAGTACGGGCTGCAGATGCGAACCGGTCAGCTTGAAATAGAACTCATCGGTAAATGCTTTCAGGTCGACATTCGCCGCATCCATTTTTGCGTAGAAGTCGCGTCTGGCCTGATCATGCATATAACCGGCGGTTACCGCCACGGTTTTGATGCCGCGCGCATGACAGGCATCGGCCACGTCCATGGCGTATTCGGCGAAGATCACCGGGTCGTTATAGGTAAATGCCACGCTTTTACATTGATATCTTTCTGCCGCGGCAGCAATGGCATTGGGCGATGCCTGATCCATCAGCTGATCCATGTCTTTGGATTTGCTGATATCCCAGTTCTGGCAGAACTTGCATGCCAGATTACAGCCAGCCGTGCCGAAAGACAGCACACTGCTGCCCGGGTAAAAATGGTTGAGCGGTTTTTTCTCAATAGGATCAATACAGAAGCCGGATGAGCGCCCGTAAGTAGTGAGGATCATCTGGTCATTTTGGCGCATGCGCACAAAGCAGGCGCCGCGCTGCCCTTCATGCAGCTTGCAGTCACGCGGACACAAATCGCATTGCATACGCCCATCGTCCAGCATATGCCAATAACGGCCTAAGTAACCGGAGTTTTCAATCATATTCATACCCTCTTGTTTAAGACTTCCACTTCTTTTGTAATATCCCTTTCTTTCCATTTACTTACAGCGTAACGATAAAGTTTGACTTCCTCGTTCCAAAAACTAGGCTGTAAGCCTGCTTTGTGTTTCAGATGTGCCATAAAAACATCGGCATCTGGTAGTTGTTCCCATACCTGCGGCAGAAAGGTGCTGCGATAATGGCCAAACTCAAATACAACGCCGTCAATGCCCGGCTGCAGCTGCGCCAATGCATCATGCTCGCCTGAAAACACCAATGGCTGCATTGCCGATAGCAAAGAAATCTCGATTTCCGTGGAGTCCAGCTCATACGCCGTCAAAGGTGAGAAGCGCGGATCACGAAATGCAGCAGCATGGGCATTGGCTTTTACGTCGATCAGCAAAGGGCGATGCGCTTCCAGTGTGCCAATGCAGCCACGCAGCTGTTCATTTTGAGTCAGTGTGACAAAGCTTGCGCCTTTTTCATGCAGCCATGGCAAATCCTCATTGGTTGCGTTGTAAGGTTTACCCAAAGCATTGGAAATGGTGGCGCGCGCAATGGGGATCAGTATCTTGCCGGGATTGTCTATTGCGGTAGCAGGCATTTCACGCATTGCCAGTTTCCTCTAAAAAAGCAAATGATGCGTAACCTACCACACGGTTTTTATCCCCTGCGGTATCACCAGAATTGCATAAGCCCAGTAGCTTGGGTTTAAGGTGGTGGCGTCTCGCAGCCAGAACCAAACCATTGACCGGCGTGCCGCCACAGGCCTGATGATGATTCAGCGTGCCATTCATGCTCAGGATGCTGTGTACGGTTTCCTGGTCGACGGTCTGTGCCAATTCATACGGCAAAAAATGAGACAAATCGGAACTAATCACAATGACTGTTTCCGGTCCACCCCATAAGGTATCCAGCACTTCCGCTACTTCGGCGGGGGTGGCGTCACCAACCGCCAGCGGTACCAGCTTGAAATCATCAAGCACCGTTTGCAGGAATGGTAACTGCACTTCCAGAGAATGTTCCAGTGCATGTGCAGCCGCGCTCACCACGACCTGATTCAAACCGGCAAGTGATGCAATGGCTGGCCGGTCGAGTTCGATTTCGCCCAATGGCGTTGCAAAAGCATCGGCATCTGGCAATGCCAAGCCACGTACCGGTACGCGATGCACCGGACCCAGCAATATCACACGCTTGATTGCCTTGCGTATTGGGATCAGGCGCGCATAGGCTTTTGCCGCCGTCTGACCAGAATAAATATAGCCAGCATGCGGAACGATAATGGCCTTTGGGAAAGTCTGGTCGGCCACGGGCGCTGCCGCATCCAGAAACGCTTTAATATCATTGGTCAGCGCTTGTCTATTGCCCGGATAAAAGGCACCAGCGACAACAGGTTGACGTACAGTATGCATATTACCCTCCATCAGCTAACAATTTGATTTTCAATGTTATTGTGGGGCTGTTCTGTGGTTTTTCAAGTAAAAAATATGTATCAATCAGTCAATAAAATTTGAATTAATTTGCGGTTGGCGCTTTTCTGGCAGACTGCACAATTAATTACAACCTAATCAAGCCTTTGTAGTAAAATCACGCCTATTGTAAAAGGGCGCTTCAGGCGCCTTATCTGTTTGTGAAAAAGCTTAAAAAGACAACATGAAAAACATCCGTAATTTCTCCATTATCGCGCACATTGATCACGGTAAATCGACCTTGGCTGACCGCATCATTCATTTGTGCGGCGGCCTCGAAGATCGCGAAATGGAAGCGCAGGTGCTGGACAGCATGGATATTGAGCGCGAGCGTGGCATTACCATCAAGGCGCAAACGGCTGCACTGCAGTACAAGGCCAATGACGGTCAAATCTATAACTTGAATCTGATTGATACGCCAGGCCATGTGGATTTCAGCTATGAGGTTTCGCGCTCGCTTTCCGCGTGCGAAGGTGCGCTGCTGGTAGTCGATGCCAGTCAGGGTGTCGAGGCGCAGAGTGTGGCTAATTGCTACACCGCGATTGATTTGGGTGTGGAAGTCACACCCGTGCTCAACAAAATCGATCTGCCATCAGCTGACCCGGATCGCGTCATGCAAGAAATTGAAGACGTGATTGGTGTCGATGCGAGTGATGCCGTGCGCTGCTCAGCCAAAACCGGTGAGGGCGTACGTGATGTACTGGAGGCGGTAGTCGCAAAGGTGCCGCCACCAAAAGGCAATGTGGATGCGCCTCTCAAGGCATTGGTGATTGATGCCTGGTTTGATAACTATGTCGGCGTGGTGATGCTGGTGCGCGTTGTGGATGGCGTGCTGAAACCGAAAGAGAAAATCCGCTTGATGGCGTCCGGTGCACAGCATCTGTGCGAGCAAGTGGGTGTATTTACGCCAAAATCATTGCAAAAAACCGCGCTCTCGGCGGGCGAGGTCGGGTTTGTGATTGCAGGCATTAAGTCATTGGCCGATGCCAAAGTGGGTGACACCGTCACGCATACCGACAAGCCTGCCAGCGAGCCATTGGCAGGCTTTAAGGAAGTGAAGCCGCAAGTGTTTGCTGGGCTTTACCCAGTGGAATCGAACCAGTTTGAGGCGCTGCGAACTGCGCTGGAAAAGCTAAGTCTGAATGATGCCAGCCTACTGTTTGAGCCTGAGAATTCTACCGCGCTTGGGTTTGGTTTCAGATGCGGCTTTTTAGGTTTGCTGCACATGGAGATCGTGCAGGAGCGCCTGGAGCGCGAGTACGACATGGATTTAATTACCACCGCACCAACGGTGGTGTATGAGCTGCTGCTGAAAGACGGCAGCGTGGTGCAGATCGAAAATCCATCGCGCTTGCCGGAGCCTTCTCGCATTGAGGAAATTCGCGAACCAGTGATTAACGTGCATTTGCTGATGCCGCAGGATTATGTGGGCCCGGTGATGACGTTATGTAACAACAAGCGCGGCATTCAGAAAAATATGCAGTATATGGGCAGGCAGGTGATGCTGAGCTACGAAATGCCGCTGAACGAAGTGGTGCTGGATTTCTTCGACAAGCTGAAATCAGTATCGCGCGGTTACGCCAGCATGGATTACGAGTTTTTGGAATTTAGAGCTGCAGATCTGGTGAAACTTGATATTATGGTGAACGGCGAGCGTGTGGATGCGCTCAGTCTGATTGTGCACCGCAGTAACAGCCAGTACCGTGGCCGTGAAGTGGCCGCCAAGATGCGCGAGCTGAT
>OEOE01000041.1_pt1 | contig 20370 bp, 19 predicted proteins | sample 1539681 | NCBI WGS metagenome assembly OEOE01 (sample SAMEA3611561, study PRJEB22512) | activated sludge metagenome | biome: Urban; feature: Wastewater Treatment Plant; material: Activated Sludge | place: Slovenia | collected 2012-09-24
AGCTGACGGACGTACCCATGTAGGCCATATTGACCCGATCGCCCAACGTCAACCCTTCGCCGGCCAGCGCCGCGGTGTGCTTCTCGACCGCCTCCGATTCGCCGGTCAACACGGCCTCCTGGACGCGCAGGTTCACGCTTTCAACCAGGCGCACGTCGGCCGGCACGGCGTTGCCCGCCTCCAGCAGGACGACATCGCCCGGCACCAGGTCGCGGGCCGAAAGCTCGCGCCGCTCGCCGCCGCGCACGACGCGGACAACGGGCACGGCCAGCTTCTTGAGAGCGGCCATAGCCTGCTCGGCGCGATACTCTTGCACAAAGCCGAGCAGGGCGAACAGAACGACAATGGCGCCAATGGCGATGGTCTCGGTGGCTTTGCCCAGCAGACCGGAAGCTATAGCCGCGGCGATGAGGATAAGCACCATCGTGCTGGTGAATTGCTGCCACAGAATCTTGAGCGGTTTCTTGCCGCCGCGCTCGATCAGTTCGTTGTGGCCGTAGCGGCCCAAACGCTGTTCGACGGTCGCATCGCTTAGCCCGGCGGCGACATCGGTTTCTAATGTGGCGATGACGCTTGCCACTGTTTCAGTATGCCAGATAGTCATTTAATGTTTCAGGCTGTTCCTTCAAGTGTATGATAGCGCTTGGACGGCTCCCCACGCGATTTCTAAAGGCGCGGGGGATTTTATGAAAAAGATGACGAAAAAACAATCCGACAAGTGATGAGAAGTTTGTTAGACTGGAGGCGATGGAAAAGCAACTGGAGGAGTTAGTGGCCGCCGTGTTGGCCGCGGCCAAATACCGCCACGTCAGCCCCGACTTCGTGCGGGCCGTTGGCGCGCGCGAGCTGGCGATTCGGCCCAACCTGAAGGCGGCGATCAAGGCCACCAAGAACGTGCTGCATCAGGCGGGCGGCGCGTTCCAGGACGCGCCCATCGACTACGCACGGGCGTTGGCTCGACTACAGGAGGCGGCGGCCGTCGATCCCTCTCCGGCGGCCGAGCCGTTGCGCGCCGCCTGCCGGGCCATCATGGCCGGCCATACCTCGACCCGCGAGCGGTTGCCCATCCTGGACACGTTCTTCGCCACGACGCTGGCCGCCGTGCCGCCGCTCGGTCGCGTGCTCGATGTGGCCTGCGGCCTGAACCCGTTGGCCCGGCCGTGGATGCCCCTGCCGCCCACGGCCGAATACGTCGCCTATGACATCTATGGCGATCAGATCGACTTCCTCAACCACGCCTTTGCCCTGTTGGGTTATCCCGGCCGGGCCGAGGTGCGCGACGTGATCGGCCGCCCACCCAGCGAACCGGCCGACGTGGCTCTCGTGCTGAAGACGCTGCCCTGCCTGGAAGCCGTCGATCGCCACGCCCCGGCGCGGCTGCTGGACACGCTGGACACGCCGCTGCTGCTGGTCTCCTTCCCTGCGCAAAGCCTGGGCGGCCGGCGCAAGGGCATGGCTGCCCACTACGAGGCGCGCTTCATGCAACTCGTGAATGAGCGCGGCTGGCTGGCCGAGCGGTTTGAGTTTCAGACCGAGTTGGCGTTTCTGGTAAGAAAGAATTAAACACGGATTCTCACGGATTAGACGGATTTTACGGATTGAGCCATTCAATCCGTAAAATCCGTCTAATCCGTGTCCCATCCGTGTTTAATTCTGATCGGCTTATTCGTAGCGCAACGCCTGGACGATCTCCAGCCGCGACGCCTGCCGGGCGGGGATGATGGCCGCCAGCACGCCGAAGACGATACCCGCCACCAGAGCGATGATCACCCCCATGGTCGGGAAGATGTAGGTCATCGGATAGCCGAACGCCTCCAGGGCGGCCACGCCCATGTAGCCGAGGTAAAGCCCGGCCAGGATGCCGAAGAGCGTGCCCAGCGCGGCCAGGATAAGCGCCTCGGCCAGCACCACGCGACGCACCTGTCCCCGCGTGCTGCCCACGGCGCGCAACATGCCGATCTCCCGCGTGCGCTCGATGACGCCGATTGCCAACGTGTTGACCATGGCGATCACTGACGGCACGGCCAGGAAGAGCACCAGCACGTAGAGCGCGGTGAAAACCGAATCGAAGAGGGCCAGATTTTCGTCGATGTACTCCTGCCCGGCGATGAGGCGGAATTGGGGGAAGTCGCGCAAGGCGTCCTTCATGCCGGCCTCGGCCGCCACCCGGTCGGCCCCCGCGGCCAGATTGGCCTGGATCAGCACGTCCTCCGTGCGATTGAAATCGGCGGCGATGTTGTCGTGGGAGATGTAGACCGTGGTGATCTTGGCGTTCAGGTAATCCCCGCCGACGCCCACCACGCGATAGAGTTGCGGGCCGGTCGGCGTCATCAGTTCTACCTCGTCGCCGATTGCCGCGCCCAGCGCGACGGCCGCCGCCGGGCTGAGGATGGCCGTCCGCCCCTCGGCCAGGGCGGCGTAGGCCGACTCGTCCCCCTCGCTGAAGGTCAGGCCGCTGACCTGCGAATAGGTGACCGGGTCAATGCCCAGCAACGACACGGCCGCGCCATTGGCCTGTGTCGGCGCGAAGCGTAGCGAACTGACCACCTCCACTCCCTCGACCTCCCGCAACGCGTCGGCCAGTTCCGACCCGGCCCCCACGTTGGTGCCCCAGGCGGCAATCGACGGCGGGATGAGGATGAAATCACTGCCCAGGCTGCGGCGCATGACCTCGCCGAAGCCGGCGGTGACGCTGGTGACCACCGAGGCGGCCAGGATCAGGATCGACATGCCGATGAGCATGGTGCTGGCCGTGATGGCCGCCCGCGACGGTTGGCGGGTCAGGTTGCCCTGGGCCAACTGGGCCGTGCCGCTACGGGCGAAGACGGCCGCCAGCAGGCCGCTAAAGAAGCGCGCCACCGGATTCACCAGCGCCGGGCCAACCAGGATAAGCCCAATGACGAACAACACCGCGCCCAGACCGATGAAGGCAATGTCGCGCGTCAGCAGCGCGGCCACGGCCAGAGCGATCATCACCACCCCGGCCCAGAAGCCGACGCCCATCAGCCGCCGCAGCGACACCGCGCCGACCGACGGCCGCAGCGCCTCCAGCGGCGTCACTCGCCCGGCGCTCATGGCCGGCAGCAGCCCGGCCAGCAACGTCACGCCGATGCCGATGACGGCGCTACCGATGAGCAGCCCCGGCGAAACCACCGGCGCACCGATGTCGACGTTCATCATGTCGCTTAGAATTGGCTGCAATGCGGCCACACCCAGCAGCCCCAGCCCATAGCCGGCGAGGATGCCCAGCACCGTGCCGATCACGCCCTGGATCAACCCTTCGGCCAGGAACGTGCCCAGAATGGTACGGCGGCCGGCCCCCAGGGCGCGCAACATGCCGATGTCGCGCCGCCGTTCGGCGACGATGGTGCGGAAGGTATTGAAGATGATAAAGCCGCCCATGAGCACGGCCAGCACCCCCAGCAGGCTGAAGATGGCCTGGGCCACATCCATATTGGCCAGCAATTCGGCATTCGACGATAGCCCGCCCAGTTGGAACGTGTCGCCCAACTCGGTCAGGATGGCTTGCTCCAGCGCCAGCCGTTCATCTTCATCGACCACATCGAAGTTGGCCTCGATGGTGTTGATGAGGCCGGGCATGTCGAGCATCGCCTGCGCCTGGGCCAGGGTGACGAACACCTCTTCGTTACCGAGCTGCATCCGCGGCGGCAGGATGCCGGCGATGGTCAGCGCCGTCTGGCCCGTCGGGGTGGGCAGCGTCAGCGTGTCGCCCACGCCCAGGCCGATCAGTTCGGCCAGGCTCTGGCTGATGACGGCCACGTCGGCGTCGCCGTCGGCCAGGAAACGGCCGTCCTGGACGTTGTAGGCGTGCAACGCCGTGGCCTGGGCCACGTCGATGCCCACCAGCGACAAGGCCCCGGTGGCGTCGGGCCGGGCCGGATCATCGTCCAGGTAGTCGGCCGGCAGGTTGACCGTCCGGTTGAGCAGCCCGGAGACGACGCGTACGCCCTCCACGGCGGCCACGCGATCGACCTTGGCGGCGTCAAACGCATCGCTGGTCTTCAGGGTGATTGTGGCGTCCACCTGCCCGGCGGCGGCCAGCACATTGGTCTGGAAGGCGCGGGTGAAAGCGGGCAACAGCGAATTCATGCCGACGATGACCAGCACGCCGAACAGGATCGCCAGTGTGGTCAGCGTGGTGCGCAGCTTACGGCCACGCAGATAGCGCGCGGCGAGGGTTAGTTGAATGTTCATGGTGTTCCTCATGGGTAGACCGCAGACCACAGACCGACCGCTCGTCCTCGAGCGCCGACCGCCGCCATCATCTCTTGCGGTGGTCTGTGGTCGGTGGTCGGTGGTCGGTGGTCGGCTGTCTCTTACTCCGCCATCGCCTGAATCTTCCCGGCCACCATCTCCACGTTGTGGCCGTTCTGGTTGTTCTGTGGTTCCAGGATGGTCTGGTCGACGATCGAGCCGTCCTTCAGGAAGATGATCCGGTCGGCGTGGGCGGCGATGCGCGGGTCGTGGGTGACGATGACCACCGAGCGCCCCCACTCATTGGCGACCTGGCGCAGCAGCGCGGCGATCTCCTCCGACGAGCGCGTGTCCAGATTGCCGGTCGGCTCGTCGGCCAGCACCAGCGCCGGGTCGGCCACCAGGGCGCGGGCCACGGCCACGCGCTGCTGCTGGCCGCCGGAAAGCTGATCGGGGCGGTGGTCGAGCCGGTCATTCAGCCCAAAGCGCGCCAGCCATTCGGTGGCGCGGGCCTTAGCCTCGGCCGGGCGCACGCCATCGAGAGTGATGGGCAGCGCGGCGTTCTCCACGGCGTTGAGCACCGGGATGAGGTTGAAGAACTGGAAGATGAAGCCGATCTTGTGGCGGCGTAGTTCGGTCAGCTTGGCGTCGGATAGATCGGACAGGTTATGGCCGTCGATCTGCACCGAACCGCTGGTCGGCCGGTCGAGGCCGCCCAACAGATGGAGCAACGTCGATTTGCCGCAGCCGCTCGGCCCCATGACGGCCACGAACTCGCCCGGCGCGACATTGAGCGAGACGTTGTTGAGGGCTGTCACGGCCGTGTCGCCGGAGCCATAGACCTTGGTGAGATTGATTGCAGAGATGAGGGACATGATTACTCCTTGTAGGGTTAACATCCTTGTTGACCCTCTCCTTGTAGGGGCCAACATCCTTGTTGGCCCGCTGCGACTTCGGGTGAACAGGGATGTTCACCCCTACGGTTGGGGCGAACAAGGATGTTCACCCTACGATTTTTTGGGTCGGCCGCGCGGTCTGACGCGCGGCTGGGGCAACGGTTGGCGGCGGATATCGTCCAGCCGCGCCTCCAGCAGATCGAGCCAGCGCAGGTCAGCCTCCAGGTGCATGATCGACTTGTCGAGTAAAAACACCTGGGCCAGCTCTCGGCGGGCGTCGGTGGCGTTGCGCCGCGTCGTCAGGGCGTGCAAGTCCTGGTAGAGCCGGTTGCGCTGGGCGCGGATGACCTGGTAGGGATCGACCCCATCGCTATACAGGCTGACCATCAGCTTGACGAAGAACTCGTCGCGGTGATGCTCGGCGGCCACGCCGGTGTCGAACCATTCGCCCAGTTCGGCGCGGCCGTGGGGCGTCAGGCTATAGACGCGCTTCTCCGGGCCACCGTCCTGCTCCACGCTGTCCTGGGCCACCAGGCCACCCTCTTCCAGCCGGGCCAGAGTGGTATACACCTGGGCCGGCTTCACCGACCAGACCCCCTCGCCGCCCACCAGCGCCTCGAAGGCGGCGCGGAGTTCGTAGCCGTGGCGGGGGTGGTCGGCTAATAGGCCGAGAATGGCATTGCGGACAGACATAGGCTCAGAATTAAACTAGTAACCCGTTTACTATTAACAAATCTAAATATAAAACAGGTTAGTAGTTTTGTCAAGAGACGATTTGCGACCTTCAAGGCCGCAAACCAGGCGTGAAAATGTCTCGACAGTGTGCCCACTATCAAGAATAATTTGTGATCATGATCCTCCACATCACGACGGCCGCCGAATGGGCAGCGGCCCAGGCGTTAGGCGACTATCATCTGGATACACTGGACAGCGAGGGTTTCATCCACTGTTCGACCCCAGAGCAGGTGCTCGGCCCGGCCAACGCGCTCTATCGCGGCCGAACCGGGCTGGTGCTGCTGGTCATCGCGCCGGCCCGCCTGTCGTCGCCCCTGGTCTATGAAGATTGCTATGAGGCGGGCGAGACGTTCCCCCACATTTACGGCCCGCTCAACCTCGACGCCGTGACGCAGGTCGTGCCCTTCCCGCCCCGGCCGGATGGGACGTTTCAACTGCCGCCTGATCTAGGCCACAGCGATGGACAATCACGACTTCCCCATTCTGGAGTATGACCCTGGCCGCGACGCCATGATCGAACCGTCGCGCGTGCTCTCGCCCATCGACATCCCCCGTCATTGCGTATTGTGCTTCTTCCAGGACGTGATCACCAGCCTGCGCGAGGCAGGTCAACTGCGCGTCGTCCACATGTTGGGTTCGGAGATGGGGCCAAACCCGGTCTATGAAATGGAATTCGACGGGCGGCGGCTGGCGCTCATGCATCCCGGCCTCGGCGCGCCCCTGGCCGGCGGCTTCACCGACGAACTGATCGCCCTGGGCTGCCGGGCGTTCATCGTTTGCGGCGGGGCGGGCGTACTGGCCCGCGATCTGGTAGTCGGTCACGTCGTCGTGCCCGATTCGGCCGTGCGCGATGAGGGCACGTCATATCACTACCTGCCCCCGGCACGCGAAGTCAGCCCCTCGCCGGAGGCAGTCGCCGCCATCGAAGCGACCTTGCAACGTCATCATGTGCCTTACCTGGTCGGCAAGACGTGGACGACCGACGGCTTCTATCGCGAGACGGCGGCGCGGGTGGCCCGGCGGCGGGCCGAGGGTTGCCTGACGGTGGAGATGGAAGCGGCAGCCTTCTTTGCCGTGGGGCAGTTCCGCGACGTGGTCGTGGGGCAACTCCTCTACTGCGGCGACGATCTCAGCGGGGACGTATGGAACGAGCGTGACTGGCGCGACCGCGGCGCGATTCGCGAAGGGTTATTCCGCTTGGCGGCCGAGGCGTGCTTGCAATTGCCAACGGATTCAATATAAGGTAACGAATAACTAGCTTCGCGTTAGTATCGTCGTCAAGGTTTCACCCTCTCCCAGCTTCACCAACCGAAACGCCTTCGTCGAATCCTCCAGCGGCAACTGCCCCGCGTCGGCCATCAGTCGCCGCCGCTCGGTGAATAGCTCCAGCGGCCCGACCGCGACCAGCCCCACGGCCGCCGCTTGCCGCGCCACCAGTGCCTTGCCTTTGGCGTTGGCCTTCAGCGGCTCCTCCACCCAATCGGCCCGCAAGCGGCGGGCGTAGCCGTCGGCCAGCACCAGCACGGCCTCTTCGTCGGGCCGCACCGCCAGCGCCGCCGCCACCCGGTCGAACGCCTCGTCGCGGCCGGGATTGAGCGCCTGGATGCCACTCAGCGGTATCTTCGCCAGCGGCCAGCGCACGCCACGCCCGCCGGCGGTCACGATGACCACGTGCCGGTCGCGGCCGACGCCCTGGGCCAGCACCGGCACGCCGGGCGGCGGGTTGTCGAATGAGAACGGCGCGGGGGCTTCGATGGCCGGGCGCAATGAATCGAGCGGGTAGGCGCGGGCGTAGCCGGTGGAGGTCACCAGCAACAACCGCTCCTGCTCGCGGGCCGCCGACCAATCGACCACGGCCACCACCGCCTCGCGTCGGGCCAGCCGGTGCAAGTTCTCGATGTCCAGCCCCACTTCGCGCAGGTCGGCCAGTTGCCGCGCCGTGCTCAGCATAAAGCGATAGCGCGAGGTGATGAGCAGCAGTTGGGCATCGGCCGCCACCCGCAACGCCGTGACAAACGGCCCGCCGTCCGCCTCTTCACTGTCCGCTCCTAACTGTTCGCCCGTCACACGAATTTCCGCCCGCACCTCTTCCCCAGTCGTCGGCCTACCCAGCAGCACGACTCTGCTCCCCTGCTCCCCCGCCCCCCTGCCCCCCTGCTCTTCCAGCCTCACCCGCCGCTGCAACATCTCCAGATTGACCGGCCGCACGTTGAGCCGGCCGCCGGTGGCCGGGGGCAAGGCGGCGAAGTCGGCCGGGGTGTGGGAGGTCAGCGCCAGTTCGCCCCGCTCCAGCCGGTGGCCGATGACGCCCAACCCGGCGGTGACGCTGCTGAAGGTGTCGATGCTGCGCACCTTGGCCGCGCCGTAGTGGCGGCCGAGCATTTCGTAGAAGGCGGGGATGAGCGCCGACCCGCCGGTACGAATGACGGTGTCGATGCGCTCCGGCGGCAGACCGGAGGCGCGCACCGTCTCCAGCAGATGGTGCTCGATGGCCCGCGTCTCGTTGTGGATGATGCCCTCGAACTCGCCGCGGGTGACGAACTCGCGCACACTGAAGCCGGGGCCGTCGAGGACGATCTCCGCCCCGCGCCGCTCGGACAGGGTGCGCTTGGCCCCCTCCACCACGTCGAACATGCGCAGGCCATAATTGCTGCCCACCAGGGCCAACAGGGCCTCGATTTGCGGGCGGCGCTGGGCGGTCTGGGCGATCTCGCGCAGGATTTTCTTGTTGTCGGCCGACTGGAGTTGCAGCATGGTCTGCCAATCGCTGAACGAGTCGTAGATCCACTGCGGCACGGTCAGGGCCTTGTGGCGCGGGCCATAAAGGCTGCCCTCGCCGAAGTGGCGCGGCAGCTTGGCCCGCACCAGTTTCTGGTCGAACACGTCGCCGGCCACGGCGATGCCGCCCGTGGCGAGCACGCGCGGCTGCCCCTCGCCCAGGCGCATGACGGTGATGTCGAGCGTGCCGCCGCCGAAGTCGAAGACCAGCGCGTTTTCCGGCCGGGTCAGTTCCAGCGCGTAACTATAGGCGGCGGCGATGGGTTCGTATTGCAGGTAGACGGTCTGGTAGCCGGCGTTGAACGCGGCGTGGAGCAACCGCGCCTCGGCCAGCCGGTCGCCGTCGGCATCGGCGGCGAAGTGGACGGGCCGGCCGAGCACCACCTGGCGCAATTCGCGGCCCAGCAGCTTCTCGGCCCGCGCCCGCGTCACGGTCAGGTAGAGGGTGATGAGGCTTTCCAGCGAGTAGAAGGCTTGGCCGATGACCGTGCCGGGGTAGCCCACGTCGCGCAGGCCGGTCTTGATCGACAGGAAAAGGCGACCGGGCGAGAGAACGTCGGCGAAAACGTAGACGTCGGTCACGTAGTGAACCCGGTCGGCCAAAATCTCCAGTTCGCCCACCCAGACGCGCTGCATCTTGACCGGGCGGTTGAGGTTGTGCTCAAAGTAGAGATCAATGGCCGCGCGGCCGATGGTGACGGCCTGCTCGTTGGTGATGTAGAGCGCCGTGCGGGCTACGCGCGGGTTGGGGGCCGCGGGGTCAAGCGGCAGCACGTTGACGGCGCGGCCGTCGTAGGTCGCCATGCCGCTATTGGTCGTGCCGAAGTCCATGCCGATGATCATAGGTTTCAAAGAGATATTGGTCAGTGGTCAGTGGTCAGTGGTCAGTCTGTCCACTACCCACTATCCACTACCCGCCGCATCACGTCCGGATCGGGGCGGCGGGCGGTCATGATCTCGAACGCCTCGGCCGCCTGGCGCACCAGCATCCCCAGCCCATTGGCGGCGCGGATGCCGGCGGCCCCCGCCTGATCCATCAGTTGGGTCTGGCGCGGATTATAGACCAAATCGTACACAAACGCCCCGCGCGGGAATGGCGCGTCGTCGGGCCAGGGCGAGGCGGCGCTATTGGCCCCCGACAGGCCGAGGGGGGTCGTGTTGATGATGACCGGCTCGTCGAGGCTGGCGGCCACGCGCCCGACCTCGGCCAGGTCGCCGCTGAGCACCGTAGACGCGGCGGGGAAGGCCGCGCCCAGTTCGGCCGCCAGCCGCTCGGCCTGCTCCGGCCGGCGGGCCAGCACGGCCACCCGGCCGCCGCGCCGCAACAGGGCATAGACGACGGCCCGCGCCGAGCCACCCGCCCCCAGCACCAGACAATCGCGGCCGTAGAGGGCCAGCCGGTAGCTCTCCAGGTCGCCCAGGAAGCCCGACCAGTCGGTATTGAAGCCGGTCAACCCGCCATCGCCGATGACGATGGTATTGACCGCGCCGATGACCCGCGCCGCCGGGAAGACGGCGCTCAGGTGGGGCAGCACGGCCTCTTTGTGGGGCACGGTGACGTTGACGCCACGAAAGCCCATGGCCGCCAGCCCGTGCAGCGCGTCGGGCAGCCGCTCCGGCGATACGGGCAGCGGCAGGTAAACCATGTTCAGCCCCAGGGCGGCGATGGCGGCGTTGTGCATGGCCGGGCTGAAGCTATGGCCCACCGGCCAGCCGAGGAGGCCCAGGAGTTGGGTATGGCCGTCAATCATTATCTTGTTCCAAATTCGATTCGATTCCGTTTATAATGGTAGCGATAATAAAACTGCCGTTTATAGCGCAAGGATGATCCAATGCCAACACTATTTCCGGGAATGGATCCTTATCTGGAGCGGCCCGGCCTCTGGGAAGAGATCCACACGGCGCTCCTGGTCGGCATACAACAATTCCTCACGCCGCTGGTGCAGCCGCGCTACCGGGTCGCCATCGAGCGCCGGGTCTACATGGCCGTCATGGCGACCGATACCGGTCAATTGGTCGGCAAGCCGGATGTGATGCTCATCTCCGGTCGCCAGTTGCGAGAGTCCAATGTCGCCTATCGCCTTGAGCCGGTTGGCGCGGGGCCGATCATTGTTCAACTGCCCGCGCCTGAGGAAGTTGTCGAGCGCTACCTGGAGATTCGCGACGTGACTTCAGGCGAAGTGATCACCGTCCTGGAGCTATTGTCGCCGGGAAACAAGCTTTCGGCGCAAGGCCGGCGGCAGTATGAGGAAAAGCGGGCCGCCGTGCTGGGCAGCCGCACCAATCTGGTGGAGATCGACTTGCTGCGAATTGGCCGACCGTTTGCCATTGACGCCCAACAGGCTGACCGCGCCCGGTTGGAGCAAGCCGCCTATCGCATCGTGATCAGCCGGGCCACGCAGCGCCCGCTGGCCGAAGCCTACCTGTTCACCATTCGTGACCCATTACCGGCTATTCCCATTCCACTGCGGGCCGGAGAGCCGGAGCCACAACTGCCGTTAAACGATCTGTTGCATGGCGTCTATGACCGGGGCCGCTACGACCTGGCCGTTGACTATTCCCAGCCTCCCCCGCCGCCGGCATTTGCGGTCGAGGATGCGGCGTGGATCAGAGGGCTGCTATTGCCGAGTAATGAATAGAACACGGATGACACGGATAAACGCGGATGAACACGGATAAGAGGTGGTTGATCCGTTTTTATCCGTGCTGAATTCGTGTGCCATCCGTGGCTAAATCTTCAAGAGCAGACAGCGGTTTCGTAATTCTCAAGGGGGATCAAAGTAAGGGATAGTCGCGTCGCCACGCAATTGACGCAGGACAAACGGCGCGCGCAGATGGTGGCCGGGCGAGAGCGGCGGCAATTCGTCGGCGGCGAAGTAGGCCGCGGCCGTGGCCTCGGACGAGAGGCGCGGCTCCGGGTCGTCGGCCTCCAGCCGGAAGACGACGTGGTAGAAGTGGATCTTCTTGTCGCTGTGCCACAGACGCGAGTCGAAGATGCCCAATAGTTGCGTCACCCGGCCGTCGATGCCCGCCTCCTCCCATAGCTCGCGGCGCGCCGTCTGGGCCGGGGTTTCGCCGGGGTCGGTGATGCCGCCGGGCAGCGCCCATAGCCCGTCGTCGGCGCGGCGAATGAGCAGCAGGCGGCCATCGCGCACGACCACCGCCTCGCCACTGGCCAGCGGGCCGATGTCGAAATGGTTGGCCCGGTAATGGGCCAACAGCTCTGCGGCCGGGGGACTATCGCCGCCGAGGGCCGCCAGCCGCGCGGCGGCGGCCAGCACCATCTGCCAGCGCTCGGCCTCGTGGGAGCCGGCGCGGGCGAAGTTGAGGCCAAAGGCGGCCACGCCCCGCAGATCGTCGGCGATGCGTCGCACGTCCCTATCGTCCATCGGCCCTCATAACTCACCCAATTCGTAGAGCAGTAGCGCCGCACCGACGACGGCCGCCGTCTCGGTGCGCAGGATACGCCGCCCCAACGTGACCGCGACGATGCCCTGCGCCGCCGCTTCCTCGATCTCCTCCATCTCAAAGCCGCCCTCCGGCCCGATGAACAACCCCACTTCCGGCCGCTCGCCGGATTGGGACAGGGCCTCGCCCAGCGCGCGCCGCGATTCCCCTTCCCAGGCGATGACGGCCCGGTCGAGGGCGGCGGCGGCGACAATGGCCGCGCTAAAGGGGGCAGGGGGCAGCAGGCGGGGCAATAGACCCCGGCCGCATTGCTCGGCCGCCTCGCGGATGATGCGCTCCCAGCGGGTCATCTTCTCCGCCGTCACGTCGTCGCCGCGCACCAGCGAGCGGCGAGTGATGACCGGCGCGAAAGTGCTGACGCCGACCTCGGTCCCTTTTTGCAGCACCCACTCGAACTTGTCGCGCGGCAGCAGGCTCTGGAACAGCGTCAGGCGCGCGCCTGGCTCGCCCCCGGCTTCGCTCTGGGTCGCCACCCGGCCGGTGGCGCGGGCATTGCTGACTTCCTCCAGGACGACCTCATACTGCCGGCCGCGGCCGTCGAGGGCCAGCACGCGGTCGCCCGGCCGCAGCCGCAACACGCGCCGCATCTGGTGGGCCTGGTCGGCGTCGAAACGTACGGTCTGGTGGCCGATTTGGCTGGGTAGGATAAAGAAGCGGTGCATGTGGCGGAGACGGTGGACGACAGACCACAGACCACAGACCGCGGGCCGTGGACAGATATGGGTTGGGTTATTTTCCTTCAGCGGTCGGTGGTCGGTGGTCGGTGGTCTTTTCAGCGCAAAAGACAAGCTCGGTGTCAAACAGCAGTTCCGTCACCGGCCAGCCCGTGCCATCGACGATCTCGTGGAAGAACTCGCGGTAGCGGTTGGTCAGATTCCGGCCGCCGTGGGTGCTGATGGTCGGGAAAGAAACGACCAGCCAGCGCACGTCGAGCGCTTCCAGCAGGGCGCGGCCGTGGCCGGGGTAGTTGCGCTCGAAGCGGGGCATTTCCTTCAGGAACAGGGCCACGTCGCCGCTCTCAACCGGCGGCTCGGCGGCCAGATCCTTCAGGAAGGCCAGCGGCGGCAACCCCTGCAGGATGAAGTAGTGATTGAGAAAATCGATGCGCGGCTCGTGGATGTCGTAGGCGATGAAGTCGGTGCCGGTTGCGGGCAGATCCATCCACGGGAAGGCCAGCGGGTTGAGACCGCAGGCCAGATCGAGCAGGCGGCGCGGCGGGCCGGTGACGGCGAAAATGTCGCGGTAGAATGTGTCCAACAGCGGCAGCCGCTCGCGGGTGGAGAGATGGGCGTACATCAGGTCGCGGCAGGCGGCGCGGATGGTCGCCGGATCGCCGCCGACAAAGACGTCGGTCAGCAGTTGGGCGGCGGCATTATAGTCGGGATCGCCCAGGTAGGGGGCCATGATGCTGTGCAGCCGCCTGCGAACGGCTTTCTCGGCCGGCTTGGCCTTCTTGTGCTCCACAACGGCCTCGACGGCCAGCAGGCGGATGGTCTCCTCGCTGGTGTCGCGGTATTTCTTCGACTGTTTGATGGCGGTGACGACGGCTTCGACGGCGGTTTCATCGATCATAGGCTTGCCTCTTGGTGATTATCCCTATTGTAGCCGTTTTATCGTCAGGTGCGACGCACTTTCTGAAGTGCGTTGCACCTAAGGCAATGATCACTTCGCCCCACTATGCCCAAACCGCCGCCAGCGCAACAGCCGCCGCTCGGCCAGCGCCACCAACCCGTACAACCCCAATGCCATGACCCCCAGCGTCAGCAGCACGGCAAAGACCTCATCGGTCTTGAACTGGTAGCGGGCCGTGACCAGCAAAAAGCCCAGCCCCTGGCTCTTGGGCTGGACGAATTCGCCCACCAGCGCGCCGATGACGGCCAGCGTGGCCCCCACCTTCAGCCCGGCCAGCACCGTGGGCAGCGCCGCCGGCAACTCCAGCTTGCGGAAGACCTGACCTTTACCGGCCCGCAGCGAGCGCATCAGGTCGTAGAACTCGCGGGGCACGGAGCGCAGCCCGGCGATGGAGTTGATCAGGATGGGGAAAAAGACGACCAGCGCCGCCACCAATACCCGCGACCAGTACCACGATTGAATCCAGATGGTCAGCAGTGGGGCGACGGCGATGATGGGGATGGCCTGCGAGGCGATGAGATAGGGCGAGATGAGCCGCTCGGCCAGCGGCGATTTGGTCAGCAGATAGGCCAGCGGCAAGGCCACGCCCGCGCCCAGCGCCAACCCGGGGATGACCTCGCTCAGCGTGACCAGCGCATGGCGCAACAGGCGGCCGTCGGCGATCAGATCGATCAGCGCGGCCACCACGGCGACCGGGCCGGGCAGGATGAACGGCGGCAGATCGCCCCAGACCACCAGCAACTGCCAGACGACCAGTAGCAACCCAAATGAGATAGCGATGGTCAGCCAGATGGGCCGCGCTTCGAGCCAGGCTAGAAAACGGCGGCGCATCATGGCAATGGACTGACGACGGCCACCCGCTTGGTGACGCGCTCGATGACGACCGTCGTGCCGCTGGGGATGGGCCGGCCGGTGGCCGAACGCGCCCCCAGCTTGACGCGCTCCGCCCCCTGGCGCAGCACCACTTCCCCCAGGCCGTTGACCGGGATGGTGATGACGACCTCGGCCCGGCGGCCGGCGGCGTCGAAGTCGATCAATTCCTCTTCGACCCGGCCGCGCGCCGGCAAATAGACGAGGATGGCCAGGGCGATGAAGCCCGCGACCAGACCCAGCGCCAGCGCGATCAGGATGCCGGTGTCCGGCGCGGCGTGGAAGAGGAGATGGGCCACCAGACCGGCCACGCCGAAGACGGCCGCGCTGAGGCCCAGCGAGTAGGTTACGGCGCGCGAGAAGAGGGGGTGAGTGGCCCCCTGGGGTCGCGTCTGGCGGCCGGGCGTGAAGCTGCGCAGGAGCGAGAAGATGGCCCCGCTGATGAGCGCCAAACCGATGAGGCCGACGCCGCCATAGACGAGAACAAGAGCCGTGCCGGATAGGATGCCATTCATACGTTAGATCGTGTATTGCGCGGCCCGATTCATCCCAGGCCGGTCGCATTAATCAGGCAACAATCATAACCAAAAAAGGGGCAGGACGCGACATTCCAGGCTCAACCGCGTCCGGCGCGCCGCTCTATGAGCGGCGCGTTCCTCTTTTGATCGCTATAGAATCGGGTTAGGAATCACGCGGGAGAGGCGCGGGCCGTGGGCGGGCGAGGCTGTTTTTGCTATACTTCGGCGTTGCACAGCCGGCGTGGCCCCTCGATGGGGGCAACGCGAGCTGAAATCAATGACTCGGAGAAGAAGAACAGTATGGGCAAGTCGCAACCGAAGCGCCGCACACCCGCCACACGGTCGCATCAATCGACCAAGGGAGCCGCGGCCAAGAAGAAGAATATCAATTGGACGCGGATTTTGCTGATCATCGTCGGCGTGATGATCGTCATCAGCATGATCCTGTCCATGATTACCGTGCCGGGTAGTTAAACATATCTCTAAGACCTGACAGGTGGGCGCACGGGAGTGGGCGCACGGGAGTGGGCGCACGGGAGTGGGCGCACGGGAGTGCGCCCGCCTGTCAGGTCTAACTTTTACTCCCGCTTCTCAACGATAAACGTCGGCACGGTGGAGCCGCCGCCGGCCGTTACATTGAGCAGGGGGTCGGTCGATAGGCGCGTCAGGCAACCGTCGGTGTACTCGCCGTGGAAAGTGAACGGCGCGGTGTCCAACATGCGGTTGTAGATCTGCAACTTGCCGTCGACCATACTCGGATACGGTTCGTTAGGGATGGGCACGCGCTCCTGAACGACGTAAGGTATCTCCATCGCCGTCTGTAGCGCCGCTTCCCAACCGCTGCTGTTGGTCTGCCAGCCCAGCACGATGCCGTGCCCACCGTAATCATCATTGGGCTTCAGCACAAACTGCTCCCGATATTTCTGGATAAAGGGGATCAGATCGACCGGCAACCCCTTATAGGTCGTCGTCCGCTCCTCGACGATGCGCGTCCAGGGGATGTGCTCGCGGATGGCGGTCGCCTCGTCGGCGGCATAAATGGCGGCATTGCGTTCGTCGCTGAGCACGGCCAGCGCGGCCTTCTTGAAGAGAATCTTGCAGATGAACGGGTTGACCATGCACACCGCGTGGTCGCGCACGGCGTGGACGACGGGATTATCGATGCCCATGCGCTCGATCAATTCGGTGATGAGCACCCGCTTGTAGATGAGGTCGATGCGGTAGTCGCCATCATACAAACCCCCGTTGCGATATTCCACCGTGCGCGGATCGACGATCTGCGCCGTCAATCCCTGGGATTTGAAGTAGGCCACGAATAGCTCGAACTCGCTGCGGGTGGGCACTTCCTCCCAGTCGAGGATGGCGATCTGCGGCTTGTTGCCCCGTTTGCCGCCCGAAAATTGCCGCCAGCATTCCAGCAGCACGTGCATCACGCTATGGCGGGTGGGGATGGAGCGCACCGAATAGGTTTTCAGGAATTGTCCCATGACGCGCAAGCCGAAAAAGGCGCTGTTGAGCACGTCGTTGTAGGCCGAAGCCGCCGGCACTTCGGCGTTGTTCTCGGTGAACTTCAGCGACATATTTTGGCCGTCGGTGATGAAGAAGGAGTCGACCCGGCTGAGCGGCGAATGAACCTTGAAGCCGGGGTCGATGTGGATGAGCGACTCTTCCCAATCGAACAGGCCGAACTGGGCGCGAAAGTCGGCGTCGGCCACGGCCAGATGGGAGATCTTCTCGAAGGCGCGCAACAGCGGCCGAATGGCGTGGCGCAAGTAGGTGTATTGCTCCGGCGTCAGAAAGCGCGGACGCAACACCGAGCACAACGGCCGCGGCCCAAAGAACAACCCGCGCGAGTGCATTTGATCGTCCAGTTGCGCCTGCGAATCGGCGGCAACGTCGTCGGTCAACAGATCGTGGTAGGTAATGATGGCTTCGGTCAAAGACATAGGGGCACCTTCTAGCCGTTAAAGAGGCCGCTCCACTTCAACTCGGTCAACTGTGGCCGCGGGTTCAGGGCCAGGTCGATGACCATATCGGCCATGTGGCGCACTACCCACTCGAAATAGACCGGCGTCAGCGAATTGATGTCCATATCCGGGGCCGCGTTCATAAAGTCGATGGCGTAGGGCACGCCGTCGCGGATGGCGAACTCGACGGTGTTCATGTCGTAGCCCAGCGCCCGCACCAGTTTCAGCGAATCCCCCACGATGCGCGCGCCCAGTTCCGGCGACAGGTGGGCGTGATCGACGACGTAGCGGCGGCCGTGGGGATCATACCTCATCGGCAGCACTTCTTCCTGCCCCAGGCACATGCAGCGCACGTAATGATCCCAATGGATGTACTCCTGCAAGACCATCGTGTGCAGGCCCGATTGGTTATAGGCGTGCCACAAATCTTCCTTGGTGTGACAGATGAACACATCCTTCCAGCCGCCGCCGTGGGCATCCTTGAGCACGCACGGCAGGCCGACGTATTCGAGCAGGGCGTCCCAATCGAGCGGATAGCGGAGGTTGCGCAGGCTTTCGTCGTGGACGATACCGGGCACGTAATCCTTATTGGGCATGACAATCGTCTTGGGATGGGCCACGCCCAGCTTGTCGGCCAGCGAAGCCTCGAAGAACTTGTCGTCGGCCGTCCACATGAACGGGTTATTGACGACCGTCGTGCCTTGCAGCACGGCGTTCTTCAGGTGCGAGCGATAATACGGCACTTCGTGGGAAATGCGGTCGACGATGACCGCGTACTCGCTGGGGTCGTTCATCTTGGTGCCGCCCAGCTTCACGAACTCGGCCGTCACCCCCTCTTTGCGGCGATTCACTTCCTCAATAAACGCCGGCGGAAAAGACCACTCTCGACCAACTATCAGACCAACTTTTTTTGTCATGGTTCCCTCTCTTAAAAATTACGAATTATGAATTAAGAATTACGAATTAAGAATTAAGAGTGCGTTCTTCATACTCCATTCGTAATTCGTAATTCCTAATTCGTAATTTCTTTAATCGTGTCCGCCCATGTAGAGCCGGATCATATTCTCCCAATAGGGCCAGTCGTGCGACCAGCCGTCCCACAGGCGCAGGGCGTTGCCGATGCCCTTGCTCCACAGCGCGGCGGAGAGGCGTTCGCTGCTACTGCGCAGGCTGTCATCGCGGCCGACAGCCAGGATGATGTCTTGCCGCCGCAGCAGCTCCAGCCGCCGCCAATCATTCTCACCGCCGATATAATCAATCGGACTGTTGTAGTAGATGTTGGTGTCGTAATAGCCGTCGGTCCAGCGGTTGACCTCGTAGATGCCGCTCAGACCGATGGCCCGGCCGACAAGATCGGGATGGCGCAGGGCAAAGTTGAGCGAGTGGAAAGCGCCAAAGCTGGCGCCGAGGGTGATCATAAACGGGTTGCCGTTTTTCTGGCGCGAGAGAGGCAGCACTTCATCGGTCAAATAGCGGTCGTACTGGATGTTGCGCCAGGCGCGCGCGCCGGGGTGCTTCCAGCGGGCATACCAGCTTTCGGCGTCAACGCTATCGACACAATAGGCTTGCAATTGGCCGGCGCCGATCATGTCGCCCAGTACGTTGAACATGCCCCGATCTTCCCACTCGTAAAAGCGGCCCATTGAGGTGGGGAAGACGAGCAGCCGCGCCCCGGCGTGGCCGACGATCAGCAAATCCATGTCCCGCCCTAGAGAAGGGCTATACCAACGGTGATGTTCGCGATGCATTAGCTTGTGATTCCCTCTCCTGTTACCACGTGTGTCGCACTTGACGATAGTGGGGGGATTCTAACACAGGTAATACAGGGTGACACAAACAAATACGCCTGCCGCGGCCCTATTTTTTCAAAACGACATCACCCCCAGACCGCAACGTCGTGCTATACTAGCAGAGCATGAATACTTCCTACCCCCGCCGCGTGGTGATCACCGGCCTCGGCGCGATCACCCCTCTCGGCCACGACGTGGACTCGACCTGGGCGGCCATCAAAGCCGGGCGCTCCGGCATCGGCCCCATCACCCTCTTCGACGCCGCCGGCTACGAGACGCGCATCGCCGGCGAAGTGAAGGGCTTCGACCCGGTGGCCCGCTTCGGCCGCAAGGAAGCGCGGCGCATGGCCCGCCTGTCGCAACTGGCGCTGGCCGCGGCCGAGCAGGCCCTGGCCGATGCCGGTCTGAGCGACGACCCGGCCACCCGCCGCCGCGCCGGGGTCATCGTCGGCAGCGGCATGGGCGCGCTCGACCCCATCCACGAGGCGGCCGACACACTGCGCGAGCGCGGGCCGGGGCGCGTCAGCCCCTTCTTCGTGCCCATGATGCTGGCCGACACGCCGGCCGCCCTCCTGTCCATCACCCACGGCCTGAGCGGGCCGAACCTGGCCGTCTACTCCGCCTGCGCCAGTGGCAACAACGCCATCGGCGAGGCGGCGGCTATGATTCGGCGTGGCGCGGCCGACCTGATGCTGGCCGGCGGGAGCGAGGCGTGCATCCTGCCCCTGGCGCTGGCCGGCTTCGGCGTCATGGGGGCCATCAGCACACGCAACGACGAACCGGAGCGGGCCTCGCGGCCGTTCGACGTCGGGCGCGATGGCTTCGTCGTCAGCGAGGGGGCGGCCCTGCTGGTGCTGGAAGAGCGCGACCACGCCCTGGCCCGCGGCGCGACCATCCACGGCGAACTGCTGGGCTATGGCAGCAGCGCCGACGCCTACCACATCACCATGCCCACCGAGCGGGGCGAGGGCGCGGCCGAGTCGATGCGCGCCGCCCTGCTGGACGGCGGGCTGACCATCGACGACATCGACTACATCAACGCCCACGGCACGTCGACGCCGCTCAACGACCGGGCCGAGACGGCGGCCATCAAGCGCCTCTTCGGCGAGCAAGCCCAGGCCATCCCGGTTAGTTCCACCAAGTCGATGACCGGCCATCTGTTGGGCGCGGCCGGGGCGCTGGAGGCCATCCTCTGCCTGCTGGCCCTGCGCGACGGCTGCATCCCGCCGACGATCAATTACGAGCAGCCCGACCCGGCCTGCGACCTCGACTACGTGCCCAACACCGCCCGCCCGGCCGCCCTGCGCGTCGTCATGTCCAACGCCTTCGGCCTGGGCGGGCACAATGCGACGCTTATCTTCGGTCGTTAAGGTGGCGAGTGGCGGGTGGCGGGTGGCGCGTTCAGAGCCTGTCTCTTATACACATCTAGATGTGTATAAGAGACAGACCTAAGGCAATGATCACTTCGCCCCACTATGCCCAAACCGCCGCCAGCGCAACA
>OEOE01000042.1_pt1 | contig 20081 bp, 16 predicted proteins | sample 1539681 | NCBI WGS metagenome assembly OEOE01 (sample SAMEA3611561, study PRJEB22512) | activated sludge metagenome | biome: Urban; feature: Wastewater Treatment Plant; material: Activated Sludge | place: Slovenia | collected 2012-09-24
GGCCGCGGTGAGCGTGATGACGCCGGTGTTGCTGATCTGGTAGAAGCCGTCGGCACTGGTATTGGTGCCGGTGGCGGTGAAGCGGTAGGCCGTCACGGCGACGTTGTCAGAAGCGATTACAGTACCAAGAATATCTCCTACAGCACTATTTTCCGAGTAAGTAAATGTTTGGGGTGAAATAGTCGGCGCAGCATCATTATCAATAATAGCACCCACGCCAGTGTTATCTGCAATGACAGTACCTATAGAGCTGTTGGATAAAACAACATTAAAATTTTCTAGCGCCTCGACCAGTCCGTCGTCAATAATATTTAGTGTGATTGTTTGTGACAACACACCAGAAGCAAAACTCAGGGTCCCAGCCAATGCGTTAATACCTGCCGCATAATCCGCAGTGGTTGCAGTATTGGCGGCCGTATTGTAGTCAACCGTTACGGTACCGGCTGCGGGATTAGACAAACTAACTGTGAAGGTGATAGTACCTGCTGCTTCATTCACAGTAACGTCATCGATTGCGAATTGAGGTGTGCCATCATTATCGATAATCGTTGCTGTTGCAGTGGCTGCAACAGGCGTTGTTCCGCTGACAGGGGTGACCGTTAAGCTAAAAGTTTCATTGCTTTCTGAAGTCGCATCATCAGTAGTAGGAATACGTAGCTGTATTGAACTGGCGCCTGCAGGGATCGTGACATTGCCTACTACTGGCGCCCATACTGCGCCATTGAAAAACTCTAATGCGGCCGGTGAACTGGTATCTGTACCTATCGTTGCCGTGCCTGATGCCAAACTGGGGGTAAATACAACAGGGCTCGTGCTTGTGTTAGAAAGTGATACAGTAAAGACAGCTATTCCGCCTTCAACAAGTGGTGCAGAAGCTACTACTGACAGGCTTGGCGTATCGTCATCCGTGCCTCCGGCACCTGTGCCGTCATCTTTGATCGTGCCTATGCCCAGGCCATCCGCAATGCTGGCATTGATTGCGCCGGAAAGATTAACATTAAAAGTTTCAGCACCTTCAAACACGTTGTCATTATTGATGTTGAGCGTGATGGTTTGGGTTGTGACGCCTGGTGTAAAAGTGAGTGTGCCAGCTAAAGGACTGATTCCTGCAGCGTAATCAGCAGGATTGGTTGCGCTGCCGTCCGTAGTGCTGTAGCCAACGCTGACAATCTGAGCAGATACTGCTGACAAGGTCACGGTAAAAGTAATGGTACCTGCTGCCTCATTAACCGTGACATCGTTAATACTCAGGCTAGGTGCTGCATCGTCATCTAAAATAGCACCTGTGCCTGTGACACCTCCGATGGTGAGTGGTACAGTTTCATCCGGCTCGTCTGTTGTATCTTGTGCGGTTGGCACGGTAACGGTGAAGCTGGTCACTCCAGGCGCCACAGTAATAGTGCCGTCACCATTATTTGTAACCCCTGGGCCAAACACTGGAGCATCAATATCGCCTGCAGAAGCGGTGCCGCCGCCTAAGCTGAATGGATAGGTGACAGGCGTGCTGCTAGGGTTGCTCAAGGTGACGGTGTATACCAGGTTAGCGCCTTCTGGCACTGCATCATCGCCAGCACCGGCTGCGCCTGGCTCTACTGAGGTGATGGTCGGGGCGTTGTCATCATCAGTGATGGTGCCCACGGCACTAATGCCGCCGACCGAAATGTTATAGGTCTCTGCTGCACCTTCGTCAATGGTGTCGAGTGCGGTCGGCACTGTCACGGTGAAGCTGGTGACTCCTGCCGGCACCGTGAGGACACCGGCACTTAGGGTGACGCCGTTACTGAAGGTCGGTGTTGCCGCATAGTCGGCGCCAGAAGTGGCTGTGCCGCCGCCGAGCGTAAAGGCATAGGTGGTGGCGCTGCTGGTGGCGCTGCTTAAGGTAACCGTGTGGACCAGGCTGGCGCCTTCGACCTGGGTGTCGGCTGAAATACTGCTAACAACGGGGGCAACACTACCACTGCTGCCGCCTGCACCCTTATTGTCATCCAGATCACCGTTTTCTAACAGACGGCCATTAATTGGCTGATCTTGTATGTTGGCTCTAAAATTAAAGTCGTATTGGAAACCAAACTGATTAAGCACATCATTAATTCTCAGCAAGGCAACAAAATCAAAGCCGCGTATCGTCATCAAGCCATTGCCTCCGGCAGCGGTTTCTTCCAAGACTTCATTCACATCTTTACCGCTTTCAATCGCTTTAATCACGGTTTCTATGGTGGCAAGATTCACCGACCCATCAAGACTGTCAAAACTCAACGCATTGGTCAGGTCTTCGGTAAAGGCAACCAGTTGCTCCGGGCCGATATGCATAGGACGGCCATTAGCCAACTCAAGCTCAACATCAGCGCCAGGCATGGTTTGTATGGTATCGCTGGTCTGTACAGTATCGCCAAGCTGAAGCTCGCGCTTAACGCCATTGTCTGTAATAAGGTATGCGGTACCTGTCAGTGCAACTACTTTGCCAATTAATGCCATGGTTGTGTCCTGATTCAAAAAATTAAATGCTGGTTAAATGCCTTTTTTCACACTCGCATTAAATACGCTATTTGGGTAGAAAACCATTGTACCAATGGCCAATATGCCAAAGCGCACATGTCTTTGGAAATGCGCCACAAAAACCATCTTTATTCATAGATGTGATTGCCCCATAAAAACCGATAATCGCGGAGATCGTTCGTTTATTTACGGATGCTTTTCTCAATTCTTTATAGATTTGGTAGCTTGGGGCACGCATTATTTCAGGTTTCAAAAAACAATTAACTTTTACAAAGCATATCAACAGCATCATTTCTTTCGTGATGCTGTTGATATGCTTTACCGGCATTTACGCAGCCGGCTACGATTTCAACAAATTCAGCAGTCTGGCCAAACTACGGTATGGTGAGGAAGCCTATAAAAATACCCTGGAACTTCAAGAGTTAATGACATCATTAAAATCTGTGCCTGAAGCAGAAAAACTCCGACAAATAAACGATTTTTTTAACCGTAAAATTAACTTTGCTGAAGATATTGATCTGTGGGGAAAGTCGGATTACTGGGCAACGCCATTAGAATCCATCGGCCGCCAAGCCGGTGATTGCGAAGATTACAGTATTGCCAAATATACTTTCCTTAAAATCCTCAATGTGCCTAACGAAAAACTTCGGCTCACTTACGTTAGAGCAGAAACCATGCGGCAGGACCGGAGAGTTGTGCTGGCACATATGGTGCTTGGCTATTATGCAACACCGCAATCCGAACCATTGATCCTGGATAGTTTAGTGCCTGAAATTATGCCATCATCTAACAGAAAAGATTTAACCCCCATTTTCAGTTTTAACGATAAAGGTCTTTGGGTAGGCTCCAGCAGCCAGTCCAAAGGCGACTCGATATCACATCTGTCCCGATGGCGTGATGTTTTAATGCGTATTCAGATGGATGGAATAAATTAATTGAAAGTAAGGAATTGATATGTCACTCAACAATATGTCTCTTATTAAGCAACTTTGGCTGGCGATATTGTTTACAGTTACCTTAGCATCCAGCGGCAGCTTTGTGTTAAGCACACTGTCGAGCAAAAACTATCTGGAAGAACAGCTGCAAACAAAAAATATTGACAACGTCACTTCGCTTGCGCTTTCCATGTCGCAATTGAAAAAAGACCCTGTTACGCTGGATTTATTATTGTCGGCGCAATTTGACTCTGGTCATTATCGCTATATTGGCCTGTTTGATCCGAACGGCAAATTGATCAGCGAACGTGTCAATGCCAATAACCAGACCAAAGCGCCCAGATGGTTTATCAAGCTTATTCCAATTAGAGTGCTGGCGGGCGTGGCCAATGTACAAGATGGTTGGGCGCAGTATGGCTCGCTTGCGTTGGAAAGCGATGTCAATTTTGCCTATGATAAGCTTTGGGATGCCACGTTGCTGATTGCATTATGGGCGTTTCTGATCGGCCTGCTGGCCTGCTATGCCGGCGGAAAAATCCTGCGCAAAATCCTCAGCCCGCTCGATGAAGTTGTCAACCAGGCAAAAGCAATTGGTGAAGATAGATTCATTACCATTGATGAACCCAAAACGCTGGAGTTTAAGGCCGTGGTACGCGAGATGAACAATCTTTCCAATCGAATCAAAGCAACGGTGACCAAAGAATCTGCACGCCTGGAAGAGCTGCGCTACAAAATCAATTATGACGATGTTACGGGGCTGATGAACCGTGATTACTTCGTGAATACCATGGAGGCTAACCTCGGCCATGACGAATTCAGTGAGGGCGCTTTGGTGATATTCAGGCTATCGAATCTGGCACAACTGGATGAAGCCATGGGCTATCCGCAGGCCAATGCACTGTTAAGGCGTATCAGCAGCGCGCTGGAATCTGAATGCGAAAAGAATGCATCACTTATTGCTGGCAGGTTAAGCGGAACCGAGTTTGCTGTATTCTGCAAGCAAACCACAGATGAATTCGCGCTTGCCAACCAGCTAAAAGATGCAGTCACCCAGGCAGCAGAAATTGATGACGTTGAATTAACTGCGCGCTTTTTGGTGGTAACCACAAAAGCCAGAAAAATGGATGAAACCGCTTCGCTGTTTAAAGTGCTCGAATTCATCCTGAATCTTTCCAGCTTAAGTGAAGAAAATTATCTGCGCGTGATCAACGCCAGCAGCATCGCGATAACAGAAAGCCACTATCTGGTGGAATGGGAAACATCGCTCAATGACGCGCTTTCAAACAAACGCATCAAGCTCGAGCACTATCCGGTGATTACTACCGAAGGCATGTTGATCCACAACGAAAGCCCGGTAAGGCTTCAATTGGCGCCGGACGGGAAATGGCATAGCGCTGGCGAATTCATCAACTGGGCTACGCAACTCAACCTGATTAAAACTATCGACGAGTTGGTTTTGGAAACGGCGATACTGTTATTGGCGCAAGGCGCCAGCCCGATGTGCCTGAATGTTTCAGCTAACGCGATGTGCGACCGTAAATATATTCAAAAAGCCGCCAAGCTGGTCAAACAACATCTGCAGCACCCATCCTTTTTGAGCTTTGAAGTGCCCGAAATCGCAGCATTTGAACATCTGAATGAATTCAAACATTTCTGCAGCAGACTAAAAGCCGTGGGTTGCCATGTAGGGATTGAGCACGTTGGTTTACGCATTTCGCGCCTGGGGGAACTGCACGATATTGGCCTGGATTATATTAAATTTGATGCCTCCATTGTTCGCGGCATCAATAGCAATGAAACCAACAAAACCCTTCTGAGGGGCTTGTGCATGGTCGCCCATTCCATAGGCGTGCGAGCGATTGCTGAAGGTGTGAACAACGACGACGAAATGGAATCGCTGAAGGAAATCGGCATTGATGGTTTAACAGGGCCGGGCGTTAAATTCCGGCAAGCAAACTAGGGAAAGGTTTAATGGCGATAGTTACTGTTCAGCATCAATGCCAGCTGCAGCCTGTCTTTCACTTTCAAGCACTCGAAGGTGGCGGCAAGATGCGCTTTCACTGTTCGTTCCGAGATGTCCAGAATCCGTGCTATTTCTTTGTTGCTCAAACCTTTCGCGGCTTCCATCGCTACATCTTTCTGCCGTCTGGTTAACTGGGCCAGCAAAGTTTCTACCTGTTTAGGCTGGTTTCCTACCAGCTTTGCCGAAACTTCAATCAGGCGCTTCAACAGTTCGTTTCCCAGCCACAGACCGCCATGGCTGATCACTGTCTTGATTTCCTTTAATATCTCCGGCGCAGAATACGCATGGCAGTAACCGACCGCACCCAGGCTTAGCGCATACAGCGCTTCTGCCTGCACCGGCGCATTCGCCAGGACAATGATTTTTGCATTTTTATAATGCGCCTGGATAAGCGCAATCGTATTGGTCAGCCATTGCTGCCTGTCTTCGTTCATGTGCAGCCAGAATAGAATCGCTTCGTCTTTTTGCGACTTGGCCAGTTTCAAATCGGCAGTTAATTTAGCCTTAGGAAAAGCCTCAGACCAGCTGATTAAGCTTGTAGTTAATGGTGAAATGAAAATATCCTGCATCAAACTTCTTTCACCCGCTATCTTTCGCTAAAAGCGTAAGACTTGGCCTTAAGCACAGGTTTCAGCAAATATGACAGTATGGTTTTTTTGCCGGTCAGAACGTCCACCTGCGCCACCATGCCGGGAATAATCGGCAAGCCCTGTCCGATGCTGGTCTGCAAAGTACGTACGCGCACCAGATAATAGGCATTGCCTTTGTCATCCACGGTCGAGTTGGCTGCAATGCTCTCCACCACTGCATCCAGCGTGCCATAAATGGTGTAATCATAAGCCGTCAGTTTCACAATGGCCGGTTGCTGCGGGCGCAAAAACGCAATGTCTTTAATTTGCACCTTGGTTTCAATCACCAGCGTGTCATCAGTCGGCACAAGTTCTAACACTTCCTTGCCCGGCTGAATCACCCCGCCGACCGTATTGAAAAACAGGCGGCTCACTTTGCCGTTAACAGGGGATTTCAACGTCGCCTGTTTCACCTTATCAGACAAAGCCACGCTGGTTTCGGTGAGGCTGTTGAGCTTCGCTGTGGTTTCATTTAACTCGGTACGCACTTTGCTGCGAAAACTCTGTTCCGATTCGGTGATTTTGCGCCTTGCTTCACTAATGCTGGTTTGCACGCGGCTAATTTGCGCTTTGGCCTGCTCAATCTCGCCTCTGGCTCTCGTGGCTTCGCGTTCCAGTTTTAGAATATCAATCTCGGAAACCGCGCCGCTGGCTAACAACGGCTTATTGGCTGCCAGTTCCTTGTTGGCTGATTCATAGGTTTTCTCAGCAAACTCTTTTTTTGACAGCAGTTCAAGCAGCTCTTTTTCACGCTGTTCCATCTGCGCGCGCGCGATACTTACAATTGAGGCCAGTTCTTCGCGGCTGGCATGGTATAACGCATATTCCTGCTCGTATACCTGTGGCGTTTCTGTTTTAACTTCTGCCGGCGGATTAAACGTGCCGCCCATTGCCAAGGCGCTTAGACGTGCCTGCTTGGCCAGCAAGGCCAAGTATTGGCCCTTGTTTTCGCGTAAAGAAGATACCGCGCGAGTTTCGTCAATTTTAATCAAAGGCGTACCGACTTTCACCACGTCACCTTCTTTAATTAAAATCTCGGACACGATACCGCCATCCAGCGATTGAATGATCTGTACCTGGCTTGAAGGGATCACCCTGCCCTCCCCGCGAGTCACTTCATCCACTTTGGCAAAACATGCCCACACTAACGCAACCGCTAATATAGCCAGAATGCCATATAAAAGCTTTCTCGCTTTAAGCGGCGCCTGCTCTAAAATCGCCAGATCCGCTTCTTCTTGCCAGGCTAGGTCATCACGACTCTCAGTAGGCACAGCGCGGTCTACCATGTAATAGATCGGCTTGGTGAGCCACGTTTGACTTTTAAGAAAGTCATTAAAGGCGCCAATTTTTTTGAATAACCCTTCACTCATATCATGCTCTGCCTACAGCGCCTTGGCGATCTTGCCGCTGCGCAATGCTTCAATCACCTGGTCTTTCGCGCCATCGGCCACCACCCGGCCAGAATCCACCACAATAATACGATCCACCAGATCAAACAGCCCTGAACGGTGCGAAATCAGCACCACCGTTTTGCCATGCGAGGCCTCCTTCAATCGGCTTTTTACCGCATCCTCACCGGAATGATCCATGGCGCTGGTCGGCTCATCCAGCAAAATGATGCTTGGCTTGCCAATCAACGCACGTGCAATACCAACGCCCTGCTTTTGCCCGCCGGAAAGGGTTTCGCCGCGCTCACCTACCAAAAGATCAAACCCTTTAGGATGGCTGTTGATATAGTCATCGATGCCGCCTGCGTGCGCCGCTGCCAGCACAGCCGCATCGTCCGCATGCGGTGAGGCAATCGTCAAATTCTCACGCATCGTTCCATAAAACAGATGCGTGTCCTGCTGCACATAGCCCACGCAGCGGCGGAGTTCAGCCGGGTCAATCTGGCGGATATCGACGCCATCAATCAATATCGAACCTTGAGTCGGCTGATAAAGCCCAAGGATCAGTTTATGTATCGTCGTCTTGCCTGAACCCATGCGCCCCAGCAAGGCCACATGTTCGCCCGCTTTAATCTTGAACGAAACCTTGGTCAATGCGCTTTCTTCAGCGCCAGGATAGTTAAAACTGACTTCCCTGAACTCGATATCGCCTTTGAAAGCGGGGCGTGATAAAAAACTGGAATCGAGCGGCCGTTCTACCGGTTTATGCATAATTTCGTCCAGCGATTGCAGCGATGTTGATGCCGTATGATATTGCGTCAGCAAGCCAGCTGTTTGTGAAATGGGCGCCAAGGCGCGCGAGGCCAGCATGGTAGAAGCAATCAGGCCACCCATGGTCAGGTCACCGTTGGTCACCAGATATACGCCCAATAACACCAGCGCAACGGTGGTAATCTGCTGAATGGCATTAGAGCCATTATTGATCGACTGTGAAAGCAAGCGCAGTTTGCTGCCCACTACGGTTAGAAAGCTGGCGGTATGCTCCCACTTGCGCTGCATGGCTCCTTCAACGCCCAGTGCCTTGACGGTTTCCAGGCCCACCAGGCTCTCGATTAGCGTTGCGTTGCGTTGCGCGCCCGCACGATACATGGTTTCTGACAGCTCATGCATTTTGGTTTGCACGCTGAACGCATACATCAACATGACAATACCGCCAATAATGACAGGAATCACCATTGGCCAGGAGATCCACGCGATTACAACAATAAAGATCAGCCCGAACGGCACGTCAATCAATGTCGTCACCGTGGCAGAAGTGATGAAATCCCGTACGCTTTCAAATGAGCGCAAATTACTGGCTAGCGAGCCCACCGAATTCGAGCGCAGCTCCAGACGCGTGCCTAATACCTGCTCCATAATCCGCGCGCTAAGCTTTACATCGATGCGCGCGCTGGCCCAATCGAGAAAATAGCCGCGCATGGTGCGCAAAATCAAATCGCCGATCACAATAATCGAAACGCCAATCGCCATTACCCACAAAGTTTCGATTGCGCGATTTGGCACAACCCGGTCATAAATGTTCATGGTGAACATCGGCATGGCGAGTGCGAATATATTGACCAGGAATGCAGCCACCATCACGTCGCGGTAGATACGTTTATTCTCAGCCAAAGTGCCCCAGAACCAATGCTTCAAACGCACTTTTCCGACGGCGGGGGCGCGCTTATCAAACACATACTTGGGTTTTGCCACGATCAGGTAGCCGGAATACTGCGCCACAATCTCATCTAATGGCACAGCCACTTCGGCGTCCCCCAGTTCTGGATAAATGACGCTTGCGGTTTTAGTATTCTCGTCAACTCCGGTCAGCATGCAGGCTTCGTCATCTTTTAACAGCAGAATGACCGGTAAAAATTCCGTACGGATTTGGTTAAGTGGTTTTTTTAGCGTGGTAACGGCAAGATTGGCGCGCTCAGCGGCCCGTTTGAACAATGCGGGTGTCATTTTGCCATCACGCAACGGCAAACCCGCAATGAGCGCATCTTTGGTCGTAGTCACCTGGTGTGTGCGGCAGGCTAATAACAAACAACCCAATAGCGAATCACTCGCGTTGGGTTGGTTTTCGGTTAACTGTGCCAACTCAGGGTTTCCCCGTTCAATATTCAGCTGCGCTTTATTTTCCAAAGTTATATTTTCTGGGCTTATTTTATCTAAGCTCATCACTGCAACTTATTAAAATTGTCATTTAATGTAATGTATCAACATTTAGCAATAACTACAATGTATTACAATACATTACGACATGTTTCTAGCAATCTTTATGCCAAATAGCGCAGTATTTCAGTGGGGATTCCAGGGATTGGAGGCGCGAGCCGGAGTCGAACCGGCCTAAACGGCTTTGCAGGCCGCGGCATAACCGCTTTGCTATCGCGCCATTCATGTTTAATTTAGAAAGAGGCCAATTAAACAAGCTGCTTAAACTAAAACGGCGAAAGCATGATTGCATTCGCCGTTTGGTAATACTGGAGCGGGAAACGAGGCTCGAACTCGCGACCTCAACCTTGGCAAGGTTGCGCTCTACCAGCTGAGCTATTCCCGCGTTAAGAAGCGTGCATTTTAGCGATTTTCAGAATACTGTCAAGACCAATTAGCTCACTTTATCGCATATTTATTTGACTTTAATTTTTGGCCAGGCCATCTTTAAGTAATAAGCCATTGATAGTAATGTTAAAAATGCGGCTATCTCTATCAGCCTGTGTCCGACAACCTGGATTGGAAAAGTACCCATGTTACCCAAAGGAATATTATCCCAGTACAACAAAAACAATATCGCCAGCATTTGTACAAAGGTTTTAACTTTACCTATCATCGCAACCGCCATGCTACCGCCTTCTCCATCACCCGCCAGCCATTCGCGCAAAGCGCTCACAGCAATTTCGCGGCCTATAATAATCAAAGAAACTATCGCTCCCACGCGCCCAAACTCTACCAGCACAATAAGCGCTGCCGCCACCATGAGCTTATCGGCTACCGGATCAAGAAACGCGCCGAATGCCGAGGTTTGATGCCAGCGCCTGGCCAAGTAACCATCCAGCCAGTCGGTAAGCGAGGCAATCGCAAATACTGCGGTGACAAAAATATTGACCGAATGCGATGGCATAGCGCTTAATTTGTGCAGGTTTTCAGGCCAGTAAAATGCGCCTACAAATATGGGAATCAGCAAAATACGTAGCCATGTGAGCATGGTCGGGATGTTCAACTTCATTTAACGCGGCACTCCACTAATGAAACTCTCCGTAAATTTTTTCAGCTAAAGCCTTACTCACGCCTTCGACTTGGGCGATTTCATCTATGCTAGCACCTTTTACCCCTTCCAATCCACCAAAGCGCGTCAGCAAGGCCTTGCGCCTTTTTGCGCCTATGCCATCTATGTCTTCCAGGCTCGAATGCAATCGCGCTTTAGCGCGCCTGGCGCGATGACCTGTGATGGCAAACCGGTGCGCTTCATCGCGAATCTGCTGCAATAAATGCAAGCCGGGATTGTCCTTTTCCAAGTTAAGCATTTCTCCCGTGTCAGAAAAAATCATGGTTTCCAGTCCGGGTTTACGTTCTTCGCCTTTGGCGATGCCGACCAGCAGAATATCTTCCAGGCCGACTTCCTGCATCACCTCGATTGCCACGCCCAATTGGCCTTTGCCGCCGTCAATAAACACCAAATCCGGCCGTTTGCCTTCTCCAGCCGCCACTTTTTTGTAACGCCGCGTCAGCACATCGCGCATGGCCGCGTAATCATCGCCTGGCGTGATACCTGCGATATTGTAACGGCGATACTCGCTATTTTGCATATTCCCTCTATCAAACACCACGCAGCTCGCCACGGTCGCCTCACCCATGGTGTGACTGATATCAAAACATTCAATGCGCTCAGTAGTCTCGGGCAAATTCAACGCTTCTCGCAACGCGATCAAGCGAGCCTCCTGGTTGCTGGCTTCGGCTTGCTTTTGCGTTAATGCCAACTCCGCATTGGTTTGCGCCATTTTCAGCCACACGCGTTTGTCGCCAATCGCGTTTGTGATAATTTTAATCTTGCGGCCGGATTGTTCGCTGAATGCCTGCTCAAAGCTCTTGGCATCAACCTCGGCACCACATACGATCATTGGCGGTGTGTTTTGTGCCACATAATGTTGCGTTAAAAATGCTTCAAGCGTTTCGGTCAATGTTGCATCTTGCGCATTTTTTGGGAAAAAGCTTTTATCTCCCAAATGCCGTCCGCCGCGAATCATCACCAAGTTAATGCAGTGCTGCCCCTGCACCTCGGCACAGGCGATTACATCTGCGTCCGATACGGTAAAATCGCTCACAAATTGCTTGGCCTGCACCTGCCGCAAGGCCTGCATGCGGTCGCGAAACACCACCGCCATTTCATATTCCTGATTCGCTGCCGCCGTATTCATTTTATCGCCCAACGCATTCAGCACTTCGTTGGTTTTTCCTTCCAGAAACATCGCGGCATGATGCACATCATGCGCATAATCCTCTGGAGTAATATAACCCACGCAAGGCGCCGTGCAGCGCTCGATCTGGTACTGCAGACAGGGGCGCGAGCGATTGGCAAACACAGTATTTTCGCAGGTACGGAGCTTAAACACTTTTTGTAACAACTGAATACTCTCGCGTACCGCCACTGCATTTGGGAAAGGCCCAAAATACTGATTGCCCTTACGCTGCGCGCCACGGTGAAACGCCAAGCGCGAAAATTTATCGCCCGTAAGCGTGATGTAAGGGTACGATTTATCATCCCGAAACAACACGTTGTAACGCGGCATCAAGCCTTTAATCAGGTTGTTTTCCAGCAGCAAAGCTTCTGCCTCGTTGTGTGTGACAGTGGTTTCGATTTTGACGATATTGCTCACCATCATCCGCGTGCGCGGGCTGGGCAAATTTTTATTGAAATATGATGAAACGCGCTTCTTGAGGTCTTTCGCCTTGCCGACATAAATCACCTCGTCAGTGGCGTTAATCATGCGGTACACACCCGGTAGATTAGGCAGATTTTTCAGGATTAGTTTTGAGTTGAACATGCAATTACTTTAACAAGGTGTCGCTCAGAATTTCCTTGCAATGACTCGGGCCGATGTCGTCCACACATTGCTTCTCCACGATATAGCGCAAGGTCAACAGCCCCTTTAGCAGCAAAAAATGTCTTTGCAAATCTGCCGGGAAATTTTCTGCCAGAATTTTACCTTCAAGCACACGCATCACGGTTTCATCCTGGGTGGCATCAAGGTCGCAAAGGTTACCCAAGCGCACGATCTGCTTATCCAGTTCGGCCAGTTCATGATCAAAATGCTGCATTCCGCTCATACCATCTCAAATCAAGAAAATATAACAAACAAACCGTATTGAGAGCGGCTACAGTCAGGGTTACTCACCCTAACAAACTTCCGCCAATCGCCCAATCTTCCATCTTCACTTCTTCAAACACAATGTAGGTATAGCTGGGCGGCTTGTGTGCGTGCTTTTGCAGGGTTTCAGTAATTTCTTTGGCGATTTCTTTTTTCTGTTCTTTGGTGATATTACCAGCGAGTTTTACATTGACATAAGGCATGTTCATTCTCCTCTAAATTCACGTTGAATATCGGCGAATACCGCATGAAACATCTCTGTGGTGAGTCGCCGCGTTTGGGTATTATAGCGGCTGCAATGGTAGCTATCATACAAAATCAAATCGCTTGGCAAACTATGGCGCGCCGCATGGCCAAATTTGTAACCTTTGATCTTTAAGCCAAACGCCTTCAACACCGCCAGGTGCGCCACATTGCCCAATGCCAATATGACACTATTTGGAGCCAATTGTTGTAACTCTGCAGCTAAAAACTGGTTGCATGTCGTGATTTCTGCTGGCAGCGGCTTGTTCTCAGGCGGCAGGCATTTCACCGCGTTAGTGATGCGGCAGTTGTTGAGTTGCAAATCGTCACTTGCTGAAACCGATTGCGGCTTGCTGGCGAAACCATATTTATGCAAGGTTTCGTACAGCAAAACTCCCGCGTAATCTCCCGTAAATGGCCGCCCGGTTTGATTCGCACCATGCATGCCGGGCGCAAGGCCGACGACAATCAATCTGGCGCTGCTATCGCCAAATGGCGGCACAGGCTTGCAGAAATAAGTTGGATTTTTTACCTTAACGCCGTCTAAAAAAGTAGCCAGTCGAGGACACTGACGGCAGCCGATATCGAATACCGGCCTAGTGTGCACGACCGCAACCATTTAAACTGGCTTTGCCATGCAAGGTGTTCCATATATCGCGGACCAGGTTTAAGGTAAACACAAGCAGCAATATGGAAATAAGCAGCGACAGAATCGGGTCGATTGGCATCCAGCCCGTAAAATAAATTATCACGCCAGCAGCGACCGCCGCCACAGAGCCTAGCAAATCGCCGATGACATGCAAAAATGCAGCACGGTTATTCAGGGTTTCGGCATGATGCACCGCCTGATGGTGCAACTGCTTGGCGACGATGAGGTTTACAATAAGCCCAAGTGTCGCAATGATGGTTAAACCCGCACCTTGCACCAGAGGTGGATGCTTGAATCTTGAAATAGCCTCAACTACCACATAGAAAATCACCGCCAGCATGGTAAGTGCATTAATGATTGAAACACCCAGTTCAGCGTAACTGACTCCGCATGCATGCCTCGCTACATTGGGCTTTTTAGCAATAACACCTGCCATCCAGGCCAGACCAAGCGCTGCGACATCAGAAAACATGTGGCCGGCATCGCTTAACAAAGCCAAAGAACCGGTATACCAGCTGCCCACGGCCTCGACCACCGCAAAAGTGAAAATCAGCAGGAACGGTATGAGGTAGTGATCATGATCATCATGATCTTCGTGCGTCACCGGGGTGTTTTGGCCAGAACTTTTCATAGGTGAAATGCTAACCGAAAACCCAACATTAAGCATGGAAGGCTAAGAAAAAAATGTTCAGACAAATAGCGGATAGCTATAATGGCAAGCTATGTTAAGTTACCGCCACGCCTTCCATGCAGGCAATCATGCCGATGTGCTGAAACATTATGTGCTCAGCCTGGTACTGGATTACATGAACCAAAAGGATAAGCCTTACTGGTATATCGACACCCACGCCGGCGCTGGCATGTATGCCTTGGATAGCGATTTCGCGCAGAAAAATGCCGAGTTTGCAACCGGTATTGCACGGCTTATCGACACAAAAAACTTGCCTGCCACGCTCGAGAACTACGTCGATTTAATCAGAAAACATAATCAAAACAATCAACTGCAGCTTTATCCCGGCTCGCCCGCAATTGCTCGACACTATTTGCGCGGGGACGACAAAATGCGCTTGTTTGAACTGCACCCGAATGATTACAGGTTGCTAACAGAAACCTTTAGATACCAAGACAGACAAACCAAAATTGAAATGCAAAATGGTTTCATTGGTTTAAAAGCCTGTTTGCCACCACCATGCAAACGCGCTGTGGTGCTGATCGACCCCCCGTATGAACTTAAAGATGACTACCGGCGTGTAGCAGACTGCATCAAAGACAGTCTCAACCGTTTCGCTACGGGGACTTACCTGGTATGGTATCCACTGCTGCAGCGCCCAGAACCGTTGCAGATGCTGGAAAAACTGAAACAAGTTGATACAGGCAACTGGTTGAATATAAGCTTGAGCGTGCAAGCGCCTGGTACAGAAGGTTTTGGCATGCATGGCAGCGGCATGTTTATTGTAAACCCGCCGTGGACTTTGCCTGCCACATTAAATGAAAGTATGCCGGTGCTAACTAAGTTACTGGCATTGGATGAAACAGCCCATTTTGAACTTACAAGTCAGATTACTTAAGGTAAAATACGCTTCCAGCAATTAGTGAATTATTCAGGTAGCCATGCAAGAAAATACAAAAATCTCAGGTAGCGAATACAAGCAAAGCAATATCATGACCAATATATTGTTCGGCAGCCGCTGGCTGCAACTGCCGCTTTATTTAGGCCTCATCATCGCACAAGCGGTCTATGTGTATTTCTTTGCGGTAGAGTTGTTTCATCTGGTACACAAAATTCCTCATCTGGGCGAGGCGGACATCATGCTGATTGTATTGGGCTTGATTGACGTGGTGATGATTTCAAACCTGCTGATTATGGTGATTGTGGGTGGTTACGAAACCTTTGTTTCACGCCTGAATCTGGAAGGCCACCCTGACGAGCCTGATTGGCTTTCCCATGTGAATGCCAATCTGCTTAAAGTGAAGCTGGCCACTGCCATTATCGGCATTTCTTCTATCCATTTACTTAAAACCTTCATCAATGCAGAAAACCTGACCGATAAGGTCTTATTATGGCAAACCGTCATCCATATGACATTTGTGTTTTCTGCGATTGCGATTGCCTACATTGACAAGCTAATGGCCCGCGCGGAAGTTCCACATTAAGCAACTTAAACCAGACTGCCAATCACGTAGCCAATCACAATGCCAGAGATAAGCGCGATGGTTACGGCGCGGTAAGTAAGCACGTCTTTAGAATAGCCGCGTTTGATGGCGACGAAAGAAACCAGATAACCGATAGCATTTAGCAGCCAGATAATAGATAAGCTCAGCACTTTCACCAGTATTGGGCCAATAATCGGCACGAGTGCAATGACGCCAAGTATCCAGGCGAATACATGGGAAAGCCCTGCTAATAACAACACGCCAGCAGTAACGGCTTTGGCATGCCAGCCAAAATGCCAGGCTGCAAACATGGCCAGCGCCAGCGCAATGCTCAGCGGCAACATCCATTTCCACGCACCCCGCTTCGCTGGCGAAATGATCTCCTCTTGGGAGAATATATGGGCGTTATCAGGTTGTTGTTCCATGTTCATATAACGCCAGAATGAAAGCAGCAATTATTCAGCAAGCTCCGCGATTGGAATGACTTTCTTTACCTTGTTCAGGGCGCCCTTGTATTCGGTCATCTGGTCAAAATTCAGATATTTGTAAATCTCGGCACTGTTAGCGAGTTTATTGCCCACGGTTTCCATATATTCTGCATGCGTTGGCATGCGGCCCAGTTTGGCGCAGACAGCAGCCAATTCGGCTGAACCTAGATAAACACGCGCATCCTTGCCCATGCGGTTATCAAAGTTGCGTGTACTGGTACTGAACACGGTCGCTTTATCTGCCACACGCGCTTGGTTGCCCATGCAAAGGCTGCAACCTGGGACTTCGGTACGTGCACCAGCTACGCCAAACACAGAATACACGCCTTCGTCACGCAATTGCGCTTCATCCATACGGGTTGGCGGTGCGATCCAGAGTCTTGTCGGGATGTTGCCCGTGCCTTCCAGCACTTTGGCTGCAGCGCGGTAATGGCCGATATTGGTCATGCAGCTGCCGATAAACACCTCGTCAATTTTATCCCCCACCACCGCAGACATCGGCTTGATGTCATCCGGGTCGTTCGGGCAAGCTACTAGCGGCTCTTTGATTTCATTCAAATCAATCTCGATCACATGCGCGTACTCAGCATCGGCATCCGGTTGCAGCAGCTCCGGCTTTTCCAGCCATGCCTGCATATTGGCGATGCGACGTTGCAAAGTGCGTGCATCCTGATAGCCATTGTCTATCATGTTCTGCATCAGCACGATGTTGGAATTCAGAAACTCAATCACCGGCTCTTTGTTGAGTAAAACGGTGCAGCCATTGGCGGAGCGCTCGGCAGAAGCATCGGCAAACTCAAATGCCTGCTCAACTTTCAAATCAGGCAAGCCTTCAATTTCTAAAATTCTGCCGTTAAATACATTCTTTTTACCTTGCTTGCCCACAGTAAGCGTACCTTCCTGAATCGCCGCATAGGGAATCGCATTCACCAGATCACGCAGGGTAATACCTGGCTGCATGGTGCCCTTGAAGCGCACCAGGACGGATTCCGGCATATCCAGCGGCATCGCGCCGGTAGCGGCCGCAAACGCAACCAATCCCGAACCCGCAGGGAATGAAATGCCAATCGGGAAGCGTGTGTGTGAATCGCCGCCTGTACCCACGGTATCCGGTAGAATCATGCGGTTAAGCCAGGAGTGGATCACGCCATCGCCAGGACGCAAAGAAACCCCGCCGCGGCTGGACATGAACTCAGGCAACTCATGCTGCAATTTGATATCAACAGGTTTCGGATAAGCGGCGGTGTGGCAGAAGCTCTGCATCACCAGATCGCTGCTGAACCCTAGGCATGCCAATTCTTTTAGCTCATCGCGCGTCATGCCGCCAGTAGTGTCCTGCGAGCCCACAGTGGTTGCTTTCGGCTCGCAATAAGTGCCGGGGCGCACGCCTGTGCCTTCAGGCAAACCACATGCGCGGCCGACCATTTTTTGCGCGAGCGTGTAACCTTTGGTTGAAGCTACCGCAGGCGTTGCTTTAATAAACACATCTGTTTCAGCCAAGCCTAGCGCTTTGCGTGCGTTAGAAGTCAGGCCGCGACCGATAATCAAAGGAATACGGCCGCCTGCGCGCACTTCATCAGGCATGGTGACTGGGTTAAGCTCAAAGTTGGAAACAATTTCACCGGCTTCATTCAAAACCTTGCCCTCGAACGGTCTAATCGTAATCACATCACCCGTATGCATTTTTGAGACATCGCATTGAATCGGCAAGGCGCCGGAATCTTCTGCCGTGTTAAAGAAAATCGGTGCGATTTTGCCGCCCAGAATCACACCACCGGTGCGTTTATTGGGAATATTCGGAATATCGTTGCCAATAAACCATTGCACGGAGTTAATGGCGGATTTGCGCGATGAGCCCGTACCGACGACGTCACCCACGTAAGCCAGTGGCAGCCCTTTTTGCTTCAGGCTTTCGATAGTTTTCAGGCCATCCGGCATTTTATTCACCAGCATAGCTTTGGCATGCAGCGGAATATCCGGGCGGCTCCATGCCTCCTGCGCAGGGCTAAGGTCATCGGTATTGGTTTCGCCATCGACCTTAAACACCACCATTTTGATTTCATCCGGGATGGCGGGTTTTCTGGTAAACCACTCGGCATTTGCCCAGGATTGCATGAGTTTTTTAGCGTGGATGTTCCCGGCCTTCATCAACACATCCACATCGTGAAATGCATCAAACATCAAGATGGTGCTGCTCAAAGCGTTTACGGCATGTTCTGCCATTGGTGTGCTTAATAAGCCAACCAGCGCTTGAACGTTGTAGCCACCCAGCATGGTGCCAAGTAATTGCACAGCCTTTTCCGGTGAAATCAGAGGTGATTTGGCAGTGCCTTTGGCAATATCGGCCAAAAATGCCGCTTTTACATAAGCCGCTTGGTCTACACCAGCGGGGGTGCGGTTTTCAAGCAGATCCATCAGCAAAGTCTCTTCACCTGCTGGCGGGCTCTTAAGCAACTCTACTAGTGAAGCCACTTGCTCCGCATTTAAAGGCAAGGGTGGAAGTTGAACGGCGGCGCGCTCTTGCACGTGTTTTTGATACATTTTTAACATGGTCATTTATGGCTCTATTAACAATTAACTACTATTATAAACCAGCCTAAATCCACAATCGTTTCACATTTGTAAAACGCAAAAATTTGACTAGTTCTTACTATTCGAATAAAACTCTTTTGCAAACGGAACAGGGCAGCCACCGCCTAGCGAATGAACTTCCCACCGATCCAACAAGGCTTTTTCATAATCTTTGCCGTGCGTTAAGGCCAAAAACGCGCGCACTTCATGCACATCTGCAAAACCATTTTTGTCGGTGTCCATCGCCGCGACATTGTCCTCAACGCTAGGCCCAATATACCTTCCAGCGCTATCAGTCAAATACCCCAATAGGTCTTCGGCATTTACGGCTGAAGCCGTTAATGCCAAGCAAATCAAAGCAATATTTCTCACATTTATCATCCTGTGATTATGACTGAAATTTGAAGAGGAAGTGCGACCTAATCCACACTGTGAATTTCAATCATTTGATGTTTGGCAATCTTATCTTTCCATTCCGCAGGTCCGGTTTTGTGCACCGATTCACCTGTCGCGCTCACAGCCACCGTCACCGGCATATCCAGCACTTCAAATTCGTAAATCGCTTCCATGCCTAAATCGGCAAACGCCAGCACACGCGATTTTTTAATGGCTTTACTCACCAGATACGCCGCACCACCAATGGCCATTAAGTACACTGATTTGTATTTAGCGATTACTGCTAAAGCCTCGTCACCGCGCTCTGCCTTGCCGATACTGCCCAACAAGTTGAGTTGCCCTAGCATCATCTCGGTATAATCATCCATCCTGGTTGCCGTTGTTGGGCCTGCCGGGCCAACTGTTTCATCCCGCACAGCATCCACAGGGCCAACGTAGTAAATAAACCGGTTGGTAAAATCCACAGGCAACTGCTCACCTTTAGCCAGCATGGCGGATATTCTCTTATGCGCAGCATCGCGGCCTGTCAGCAACTTCCCGCTTAATAAAAGCGTTTCACCCGCCCGCCAATGGGCGATATCTGCTTTAGTGAGCGTGTCTAAATTCACGCGCCTGGCTTGCGGGCTCGGTGCCCAATGGACGTTCGGGTAGGTGCTGATGTCAGGCGGCGTGAGCTCTGCAGCACCTGAGCCGTCCAAGGTAAA
>OEOE01000043.1_pt1 | contig 20065 bp, 12 predicted proteins | sample 1539681 | NCBI WGS metagenome assembly OEOE01 (sample SAMEA3611561, study PRJEB22512) | activated sludge metagenome | biome: Urban; feature: Wastewater Treatment Plant; material: Activated Sludge | place: Slovenia | collected 2012-09-24
CCTCTACACCAGCGGCACGACCGGCCAGCCCAAAGGCGCGGAACTATCGCACAGCAACATGCTGCTGAACGCCCGGCTCTCGGATTCGATGTATGAGGCCCAGCCCGACGACGTGCATCTGGTCACCCTGCCCCTCTTCCACTCTTTCGGCCAGTCGGTGCAAATGAACACCGGCTTCTATAACAAGTCGGCACTGACCCTGCTGCCGCGCTTCGACGCCGACGCCGCGCTGAGCATCATGCAGCGCGACAAGGTGACCATCTTCGCCGGGGTGCCGACGATGTATTGGGCCATGCTCAACCATCCCAACCCGGAAAAGTTCGACATCGCCGGCATCGCCGCCAACTTGCGGCTGGCTGTGTCCGGCGGTTCGGCCATGCCGGTCGAGGTCATGCGCGCCTTCGGCGAAAAGTTCGGCGTCCAGATTCTGGAAGGCTATGGCCTGTCGGAGACCAGCCCGGTGGCGACGTTCAACCGGCTGGATCGCCCGGCCAAGCCCGGCTCCATCGGTCTGCCGGTGTGGGGCGTGCAGGTGCGGCTGGTCGATCCGCTGGATCAGGACGTGCCCCAGGGGGAGATGGGCGAAATCTTGTTGAAAGGCCACATCGTGATGAAGGGCTACTACAAGAAGCCCGAGGCCACGGCCGAAGCCATGCGCGGCGGCTGGTTCCACACCGGCGACCTGGCCCGCATGGACGAGGAAGGCTACATCTACATCACCGACCGGGTGAAGGACATGATCATCCGCGGCGGCTTCAACGTCTACCCACGCGAGATCGAGGAAGTGATGATCACCCATCCGGCGGTCAGCCTGGCGGCCGTCGTCGGCGTGCCCCACGAGAGCCACGGCGAAGAGGTGAAAGCCTACGTCATCCTCAAGCCGGGGCAAACGGTGGACGAGGCCGAACTGATCGACTGGTGCCGCGGCTGCATGGCGTCGTATAAATACCCGCGCCTGATCGAAATCCGCGAGTCGCTGCCCATGACGGCCACGGGCAAGATTCTGAAGCGTGAATTGAAGTAATTGATTTTTGGCTGTGGTGGGAGAATTGCTTGGACCCATAGGCAAGATTGGCCGCTTTCACCACAGCCAACCACCCTTTCATCCCTAACGTCATCTTGCTACGCGGGTGTAATTGACAATCACGCCACTCCTCCGCACGAAGCTCAACCGGCCGCGCCTCACCCGGCCCGTCATTCGGCGTGTGGCCCTGTTCGACCGCCTCAATCGCGGCCTGGCCGGCGACGTGACCCTGGTCAGCGCCCCGGCCGGCTATGGCAAGACGACCCTCATCGCCGAGTGGGCCCACCAGGCCCCGCTGCCGGTGGCCTGGCTGGGCCTCGATGAGGCCGATAACGAACTGGGCACTTTCCTTACCTACCTGATCGCCGCCATACGGACGCTGCAGGCCGACGCTTGCCCGACGACACTGGGCCTTGCCAAGGGAGGCCAACCCGCGCCGGTTGACGTGCTGGCTACGATGCTGGTCAACGAGATCGACGACCTCCCGCAACGCTTTGCCCTGGTGCTCGACGACTTCCAGGTTATCACCCTGCCGGACATCCACGTGCTGCTGGATAAGCTGCTCCACCGGCCCCCGACCCAGATGCATCTGGTTCTACTATCGCGCGCCGCTCCCCCCTTGACCCTCAGCCGGTTGCGCGCCAAGGGTATGCTCAACGAACTACAAGTCGAAGACCTGCGCTTCTCGCCCCAGGAAGCCAAAGCCTTCCTGGCCGAGGACGCCGGCTTTCTGGACGAACAGGTGGCGGCCACTGTGCTGGAACGGGCCGAGGGCTGGGTGGCCGGCCTGCATCTGGCGGCTTTGTCGTTGCATCAAGCGCCCGATCTGCCGGAGATGGTCAGCTTCCTGACCAAAAGGAGCGATGCCTTTGTCATCGATTACCTCTTTGACCAGGTTCTGCGCCGGCAAGAACCGAAGGTGCAGGACTTTCTGATCAAGACGTCGATCCTGAGCCGCTTCACCCCCTCGCTGGCGCGGGTGGTGGCGGGGGCTTCGGAGATGGTGCCTACGACACTGGTCGAGGTCACCGCGGCCGGGTTGTTCCTGAACGCTCTCGACAACAGTGGCGAATGGTTCACCTACCACGTATTGTTCCGGGAGGCGCTGCAGAAGGCCCTCCGGGAAACCCTGCCACCGGACGAGATCGCCGGGCTGCATCTGCGGGCTGCCGGCTGGTTTATGGGCCACGGTCTGGTGGAAGAGGCGCTGGATCACGCGCTGGCCGGCGGCGATTCGTCTCTGGCCGCGCGGATCGTGGCCGACAGTATAGCCGACCTGTTGAATGCCGAAGGCCGGCCTATCCTGGAGCTGTCTCTTATACACATCTAGATGTGTATAAGAGACAGCCTCTACACCAGCGGCACGACCGGCCAGCCCAAAGGCGCGGAACTATCGCACAGCAACATGCTGCTGAACGCCCGGCTCTCGGATTCGATGTATGAGGCCCAGCCCGACGACGTGCATCTGGTCACCCTGCCCCTCTTCCACTCTTTCGGCCAGTCGGTGCAAATGAACACCGGCTTCTATAACAAGTCGGCACTGACCCTGCTGCCGCGCTTCGACGCCGACGCCGCGCTGAGCATCATGCAGCGCGACAAGGTGACCATCTTCGCCGGGGTGCCGACGATGTATTGGGCCATGCTCAACCATCCCAACCCGGAAAAGTTCGACATCGCCGGCATCGCCGCCAACTTGCGGCTGGCTGTGTCCGGCGGTTCGGCCATGCCGGTCGAGGTCATGCGCGCCTTCGGCGAAAAGTTCGGCGTCCAGATTCTGGAAGGCTATGGCCTGTCGGAGACCAGCCCGGTGGCGACGTTCAACCGGCTGGATCGCCCGGCCAAGCCCGGCTCCATCGGTCTGCCGGTGTGGGGCGTGCAGGTGCGGCTGGTCGATCCGCTGGATCAGGACGTGCCCCAGGGGGAGATGGGCGAAATCTTGTTGAAAGGCCACATCGTGATGAAGGGCTACTACAAGAAGCCCGAGGCCACGGCCGAAGCCATGCGCGGCGGCTGGTTCCACACCGGCGACCTGGCCCGCATGGACGAGGAAGGCTACATCTACATCACCGACCGGGTGAAGGACATGATCATCCGCGGCGGCTTCAACGTCTACCCACGCGAGATCGAGGAAGTGATGATCACCCATCCGGCGGTCAGCCTGGCGGCCGTCGTCGGCGTGCCCCACGAGAGCCACGGCGAAGAGGTGAAAGCCTACGTCATCCTCAAGCCGGGGCAAACGGTGGACGAGGCCGAACTGATCGACTGGTGCCGCGGCTGCATGGCGTCGTATAAATACCCGCGCCTGATCGAAATCCGCGAGTCGCTGCCCATGACGGCCACGGGCAAGATTCTGAAGCGTGAATTGAAGTAATTGATTTTTGGCTGTGGTGGGAGAATTGCTTGGACCCATAGGCAAGATTGGCCGCTTTCACCACAGCCAACCACCCTTTCATCCCTAACGTCATCTTGCTACGCGGGTGTAATTGACAATCACGCCACTCCTCCGCACGAAGCTCAACCGGCCGCGCCTCACCCGGCCCGTCATTCGGCGTGTGGCCCTGTTCGACCGCCTCAATCGCGGCCTGGCCGGCGACGTGACCCTGGTCAGCGCCCCGGCCGGCTATGGCAAGACGACCCTCATCGCCGAGTGGGCCCACCAGGCCCCGCTGCCGGTGGCCTGGCTGGGCCTCGATGAGGCCGATAACGAACTGGGCACTTTCCTTACCTACCTGATCGCCGCCATACGGACGCTGCAGGCCGACGCTTGCCCGACGACACTGGGCCTTGCCAAGGGAGGCCAACCCGCGCCGGTTGACGTGCTGGCTACGATGCTGGTCAACGAGATCGACGACCTCCCGCAACGCTTTGCCCTGGTGCTCGACGACTTCCAGGTTATCACCCTGCCGGACATCCACGTGCTGCTGGATAAGCTGCTCCACCGGCCCCCGACCCAGATGCATCTGGTTCTACTATCGCGCGCCGCTCCCCCCTTGACCCTCAGCCGGTTGCGCGCCAAGGGTATGCTCAACGAACTACAAGTCGAAGACCTGCGCTTCTCGCCCCAGGAAGCCAAAGCCTTCCTGGCCGAGGACGCCGGCTTTCTGGACGAACAGGTGGCGGCCACTGTGCTGGAACGGGCCGAGGGCTGGGTGGCCGGCCTGCATCTGGCGGCTTTGTCGTTGCATCAAGCGCCCGATCTGCCGGAGATGGTCAGCTTCCTGACCAAAAGGAGCGATGCCTTTGTCATCGATTACCTCTTTGACCAGGTTCTGCGCCGGCAAGAACCGAAGGTGCAGGACTTTCTGATCAAGACGTCGATCCTGAGCCGCTTCACCCCCTCGCTGGCGCGGGTGGTGGCGGGGGCTTCGGAGATGGTGCCTACGACACTGGTCGAGGTCACCGCGGCCGGGTTGTTCCTGAACGCTCTCGACAACAGTGGCGAATGGTTCACCTACCACGTATTGTTCCGGGAGGCGCTGCAGAAGGCCCTCCGGGAAACCCTGCCACCGGACGAGATCGCCGGGCTGCATCTGCGGGCTGCCGGCTGGTTTATGGGCCACGGTCTGGTGGAAGAGGCGCTGGATCACGCGCTGGCCGGCGGCGATTCGTCTCTGGCCGCGCGGATCGTGGCCGACAGTATAGCCGACCTGTTGAATGCCGAAGGCCGGCCTATCCTGGAGCGACGGCTGGCGCGACTGCCCGCCCAGGACATCGAGCGTCATCCGCTCTTACTCGTGGGCAAGACGTACGTGCTCACTTATCAGCTCCAATGGGATGCGATCTTGCCGGTCATTCGTCGGGCGGAGGCGCTCGTGGCCGATTGGCCGGCAACGCTGCCGCCGGAGGACAAAGCGCCGGCCGAGGCGCTATTGCATTGGAACTGGGCCTACCATTGGCTCTTCGAGTTGGAGCCGGAAAAAACGCGCGCGGCAGCCGAAAGCGCCCTGTCGCTCTTGCCCGCCGGCTACGCCGTGCCGGCCGCCACCATCCTCCACGTGTTGAGCGTGGCCCGGCAGTGGCTCGGCGAGTTCGAGCAGGCCGAACGCACCCTCAATGCCGCGCTGGTAGCCCAATCGGCCGGCGCGCCCCAGCCCCAGGTGACGTTGGCCCTTCTCTTCGCCCAGACGACGCTCTATATTGCCGAAGGTCACCTGACCCACGGCCGGCAGATCGCTCAGATGCTTCTGCAAATGGCCCGCCAAACCGGCGCGGAGAATGTGGAGGCCTGGGCCTGTCTGCAACTGGGCGCGGCGGCCTACTTCACCAATGATCTGGCGCAGGCGATTGAGTACTTTTCGCAGGGCGTGGTTTTGCGCTATGGCAGCAATATCCTGGCCTGTGAGCAGTGCCTCGCCGGTCTGGCCCTGGCCTATCGGGCGCTGGGGCAGGGGGAGGAAGTAGGGGGCGTGCTGGCTATCATGCGCGACTTCCACAGCCAGAAGGTCAACCCCATGCTCAACCTCGAATATCGCTCGCTGGAGGCCCGGCTGGCGCTGATGAACGGCGACATCCAATTGGCCCGGCAATGGAGCAGCGACACGCCCTCCGATGACGGACTGGTATTCGGCTGGTTTGTCGTTCCGTCCATAACCAACATCCGCATTCGCCTGGCCGATAACCCGCCACCAGTCGAGCTGGATCAGATCGAAGCCGAACTTGACCGGCTGCTGGGTCGTTTGGTGCGCCTGCGCCAGCCCACTCGCCAGATCGAGTTGCTGGCGCTCAAGGCCGTGGTAGTGGACAAGCGGGGCGAAAGCCACAAGGCTCAGCAGCTCCTTGAAGAGGCGCTGGCCCTGGCCGAGCCACGGGGAGTCATCCGGCCCATCCTTGACGCCGGCCCGCAATTGGTTCCCACACTGCAAGCGATCAATCGGCAGAAAACGACCCCCTACGTGGCGCGCCTTCTCGATGCCCTGCAAACCCCACGGCCGAGCGCCGGGACGAAGGCGAACAAGGCCCCCTACCTGACCCCCCGCGAGCGGGAAGTGCTCACTCTCCTGGGGCAATACCAGACCGACCGCATCATCGCCGAGACATTGGTTGTCTCCCCGCTGACCGTGCGCAGCCACATCGAGAACCTGGCCGAGAAGCTCGGCGTGCGCGGCCGGCGGCGCATCGTTGACCGCGCCCGCGAGTTGGCTCTCATCCCCTGAGCCGCCGCCCCTCGATCTCCTCAGAAATATCCTCGATCTCCTCACTATCTTCACCCCCCACAATCGCATATCCTGTTATCGGAGTTGTCGTCAAATCACAATTACGAGGAAACAACATGTCTGATAACAACAAGAAACTGGTCTGGGGTCTGTACGAGAACATGGAGGCGGCCCAAACGGCGGCCTTCGCCATGAAGGGTTGGGACAAAGCCTCCAAGGATATCAAGCTGGGGGCCATTGGCGCGGTCTACAAGAACAGCAAGGGCACCATCAAAACCAAGAAGTTCGGCAGCCGCAACATCGGCAAGGGGGCCGAGGTGGGCGTCGTGCTGGGTGTCTTGGCGGCGGTCTTGCCGGCCGTTACTCTGGTCGGGGGCGTGGTTGCCGGCGCGGCCGGTGGCGCGGCGGTCGGCATGTTCAACAAGAAAGGGCTGGGCCTCAGCAACAGCGATCTGAAGGCCATCAGCGACGCCATCATGGGCAACGAGGTCGTCTTGTTGGCCCTGGCCGAAAACGAGGCCGAAGCCATCGGCCTGATGGACATCATGGACAACAACGGCGGCGGCTACATCGGCACCGAGTGGGTCGATCAGGAAGCGCTGGATGAGGCCGACACGTTGGTGGTCGAGATGGAGATGGTCTAGGTTCGGCTGCTGTTGTGCATCGCTCCACGTGGGGGGGGGCGCAAACGGGTTGGGTGGCCGCGCTGGCTTACCGGCGCGGCCACCCCGATCACTGCAACAAGGACACCGAAGAAATGAACCCGCTTTCTTTCATCGCTCAAGAAGCTTTCATCTACGGCTACCCAATTGTCGATGGCTACAACGTCCTCTACAACTACACCCTCGACAAGGCATCGGGCGAGTATAAGGCCCCCTTCAATCAGGTAGGCCACAACCGCAACGTCGCCACGCCGGACGATCGAGCGGTCGTCTCAATGAATGTTGATACGCCGTATTCGTTTGTCTGGCTCGACTTGCGGGCCGAACCTCAAGTGTTGACCGTGCCGAGCTTCGAAGCGGACCGCTACGTCTCCGTGCAACTGATTGACTTATACACCTACATCGTCGGTTACATCTCGCCGCGCACCAACGGCCACGGCGGCGGCGACTTCCTGGTGGCCGGCCCCGACTGGCGCGGTGAGCCACCGACCGGCGTGAAAGCCGTGTTCCATTCGCCCACGCAATTCGTGCTGGCCCTCTATCGCACCCAACTGCTCAGCCCGGAGGACATCGATCGCGTCCACGAGTTGCAGAACCAGTATCAGGTGTGCGGGCTGTCGGCCTACGAGGGCGCGCCGCCCCCGCCCGCGCTCCCTTTCGCCGAGGTACGGCCAATAGACGTGCGCCGCGATAGCGAGTCGCTGGAATTTTTCACCATTCTGAACGCGATGCTGGCCTACATGCCGGTGCTGAACGATGAGATCGCCCTACGCCGTAGCTTTAGCGAAATCGGCCTCGTTCCCGGAGCGCCATTCGCCGCGCCCGACGAAGCGGCACGGGAGGCGCTGGTGGAGGGGATGCGCCAGGGCCTTCAGGCCATGTACGGCCGCGCCCAGACCGTGCGCAGCTCGGCCGAAATCTTCGGCAGCCGCGAACAACTCGGCAACGACTACCTCAGCCGGGCCGTGGGCACGCTGCTGGGCATCTATGGTAACGCCGCCGAGGAGTACTTGGGTGTAGGCTACCAGACCGACGCCGATGGCCGGCCGTTCGACGGCAACCGACGCTATACCATCAAATTCGCCGCCGACGGCCTGCCGCCGGTGGGCGCGTTCTGGTCTATCACCGCCTACAATGCCGACAAGTTCCTGCTCCGCAACCCCATCGACCGCTACGTGATCAATTCCGTCATGCTGCCTTCCCTGCGGCGTGACGCCGATGGCGGCTTTACCCTCTACCTCCAGCATGAATCGCCCGGCGCAGAGCGCGAGGCGAACTGGCTACCGGTGTCGGCCGATGCGTTCAACCTGGCCTTTCGCACCTATCAGCCCGGCCCGGCCATCATGGATGGCACGTGGCAGGCGCCGCCGGTGGTGTGCGTGGCGTAGACTAGAGACCCACCGGGTCTGAATTAATGAGGAATCATCATGAACGAAGCAACCGTAAAACGCTTTGCCGTCCTGACGGCCGCCGCCGGCCTCTCCACCTGGGCCATCGATATGGCCGCCACCCAGGTCGGCCTGCCCAGTATGCAGGCCGCGCTGGGCATCTCCGTGACCGCCAGCCAGTGGATCCTCAACCTGACGCTGATGATCCTGGCCGGCATTGTGACCGTCGGCGGCGCGCTGGGCGACCGGTTGGGCCGCCTGCGCGTGTTCCGCATCGGGCTGCTCATCGTCATCGCCGGCGCGGCCATCACCCTGGTGGCTGGGCTGATGAATACCTTCGCGCTGGTGCTGGTGGGGCGCGGCCTGGAAGGGTTGGGCGCGGCCCTTTTCCTGCCCGCCTCGACCGCCCTGCTGCTCGACGTGTTTCCGATGGCCGAGCGCGGTGGGGCGCAGGGCAAGATGATGATGGTCAGCATGACCATCACCGCCTTCGCGCCCACCATCGTCGGCCTGGTCATCCAGTCGCTCTCCTGGCCCATCACCTATGGCTTCACCATTCTGGCCGCCGCGGCGGCCCTGTTCCTACAGCGCAAGGTGAAGTATGAGCAGCGGATGGTCCAACAGACGCCGTTCGACTACGTGGGCAGCGCCCTGCTGCTGCTGGCCGTGTCGCTGCTGATCATCGGGATCATGCAGGCCGGGTCGCAGGGGCTGACCTCACCGACGGTACTGTTGCTGGTTGGGGCCGGGCTGGTGGTCGGCGCGGCGCTGGTCATCCTCTCCCTGCGCAAGGCCCACCCGTTGATTCAGTTCCGGCTGTTTCAGATCCGAAACGTGTCCATCGGCGTCTTCATCTCGCTGATGCGCTTCCTGCCCAACGTGCTGATGGGGGCCTTTTTCGCCCGCTACGTGCAGCAAGTATTGGGGCTTTCGCCGACGGTGGCCGGGATGCTGATGATCGTGCCGGTGCTGGCCCAGGTGGTCTGCGCGCCCATCGCCGGCAAGATGCTGGACAAAGGCGGCCCGCGCACCCCGGTGGCCCTGGGCATTGGCCTGCTGGGTGTGGGGCTGGTGCTGCTGGCCTTCGGCTTCCCGGCCCAAAACCTGTGGCTGGTCACGCTGGCGGCCATCATTGGCGGGGCCGGCTTCTCCTTCACCAACCCGGTGCAGATGGCGGCCCTCAGCGCGACGCCGCTGGAGCAGCGCGGCATGTTGGCCGGCATCCTGCCCCTGGCCGGGCAGTTCGGCACAGCCCTCTTCGTGGCCCTGCTGACGGCCGGTCTGGGCAGCTTCATGGGTAGCTACATGACCGCCAACCCCGGCGCGAGCGAAGCGGCGGCGCAGGCCGCCGCCCTGGGCAAGCTGGCCTGGATTGGCCTGGCGGCGACGGGCGTCACGCTGGTCACGGCGTTGATGCTACGCAATCCGCAAGCCGCGGCGACGGCCAAACCGGCCCCGCGACCGGCCTCCGGCGATTAGCACATGGCAAATCATGCGCGATCCGAACGCCGGATCGCGCATGACTCGCAAGGATGAAAAAAGATGACCGACCTAATCAAAAATACCGCCCTTCCCTGTGTCGAGGATTATCGCGCCGACCTGACGGCCGAGGAGATCGCCGCGGCGACGGCGGCCAATGCGCGCTCCATCGCCATGCAGGCCTATCTCTTCGCCTTTCCGGCCTTCCTGCACCTGCGCCATCTGAACGACATCGTCCAGGGGCTGCGCTACATGGCCCCCGGCCAAAACCCGCTGGGCAACTGGTTCCTGCTGCGCAAGCTGGCCGACGCCACCAACAAGACCACCGTCTCGCCCAACGTCGATACCCTCTATGGCGCGGCCTACCTGCTGCTCGATCAGCAGGGGCCGATGGTGCTGCGCGTGCCGCCCATCCCCGGCCGCTACTACTCGGTGGCCCTGATTGACGCCTACTTCAACAACTTCGCCATCGTCAGCCCGCGCACCTTCGGCAACGACGGCGGCGACTACCTGATCGTGCCGCCGGGCTACGACGGCCCCGTGCCCGACGGCATCCGCGCCGTGCTGGCCTCGCCGACGCCGATCATGAACCTGTTCCAGCGCATCTTCATTCACGACGAGAGCGAATACGCCGCGCTGTACGCGCTGCAAGACGCCATTCGCCTTATCCCGTTGGATCAATGGTCGCCCGCCGGCGGGTCGCCCGACGACGAATCGATCGACTACCCCACGGCCGACCTGAGCGCCTACGAGGCCCAGGGGATGAGCCAGACGCGCGACCCGCTACAATTCTTCGCCTACACCAACTTCTACACCGGCGTCAATCCCCCGCCGGCCGCGGACGCCGGGCTGATGGCCCTGTTCGACAGTGTGGGTCTCGGCCCCGGCTCACGGCTGCCCGACGACCCTGCTCTGCGCCAGGCCATCGCCCAGGGCGCGGCCGAGGCCCAGGCGCTGATGAACGCCGGCATCACCAGCGGCCCGTTCCGCGACGGTTGGACGGTGCCCGACCCGTTGATCGGCCGCGCTGGGCCGCACAGCCTGAGCCGGGCCACCTGCCAGCTCACCGCGATGGGCGCGTTCCCCAAGGAAGAAGCCATGTACTTCTTCGCCCTGCGCGACGCGGCCGGCGACCGTCTGGACGGGGCGCGCGGCTATACGCTGCGCTTCGGTCCGGGGCAGTTGCCGCCGTTGGGGCAATATGGCTTCTGGTCGCTGACGCTCTATGACGACCGCTTCCTGTTGCACGACAACCTGCTCGACCGCTACGCCTTGCGGCCGGACTCGCCCGACCTGGTGTTCGCCGCCGACGGCAGCCTGACGTTGACCATCGGAGCCGAGCGGCCGGCGGGCGTGCCGGAGGGCAACTGGCTGCCCGCGCCACGCGGCCCCTTCGCCGTCGCCCTGCGCACCTATCTACCCCAGCCGGTCATTCAGGACGGCACATGGTTTCCGCCGGGGCTGATGGCGGCGTAGCGGCGAACACCCGAAAAGGTAATCGGTATGGACTTAAAAACCCTGCCTGTCCCCCGGCAATTGCGGGTCAAGCGTCAAACCTTGCGCAATGACGTGGTCGCGGCGCTGATCATGGCTATCGTCGCCATCCCCAACGGGCTGGGGGGCAGCGTGCTGGCCGGCGTGAACCCGGTCCACGGCCTCTATTCGCTGGTCATCGGCACGCCCGTGGCCGCCGTGTTCACCGGCTCGGTGATCATGGCCGTTGATGCCACCTCGGCCACGGCGCTGATGACCCGCGAGGCGCTGGCCGGCATTCCCTCCGGCCAGCAGGTGGCGGCGCTGGTGATGCTGGTCATCCTGGTGGGTCTCTTTCAGATCGCCTTCGGCCTGCTGCGGCTGGGGTCGCTGACGCGCTTCATCTCCAACGCAGTCATGACCGGCTTCCTGACCGGCATCGCCACGCTGACCATCCTGGGGCAGGTGGACGACCTGACCGGCTACGCCAGCCCCTACAGCAACCGGGTCATCCGTCTGTTCGACACCCTGGCCCATCCCGGCCAGATCGATCTGCCCACGTTGCTGATCGGGTTGACCACCATCGCCGCCATCCTGCTGCTCAATCGTGGCCGTCTGGGGCGCTACGCCTTTCCTGTAGCCCTGCTGCTGGCCGCGGTAGCCGTGCCGCTGCTGGGTCTGGAGAGCGTCCACCTGGTGGGGCAGGAGGCGGCCATTCCCCGCTCGCTGCCCACGTGGCATCTGCCCGACCCGGGTCTCATCCCGGAGATGCTCTTCCCCGCCCTGGCCATCGCCATCACGGCCGTGGTGCAGGCGTCGGGCGTCAGCCAGATCTACCCCAACCCCGACGGCCGCTACCCCGACGTGTCGCGCGACTTCATCGGCCAGGGGATCGGCAACTTCGCCACGGGGCTGTTTGCCGGGCTGCCGGTGGGCGGCTCGCTGTCGGGCACGGCGATGATCACCAGTGTCGGCGGGCAGTCGCGCTGGGCCAACATTTTCACCGGTCTGTTCGTGGCCGTGGCCCTGCTGTTCCTGGCCCCGCTCATCGGCCGGCTGCCCAACACGGCCCTGGCGGGGATGTTGATCGTCGTCGGGTTTTCCATGTACAACCCACGCCGCATCCAGTTCGCCTGGAAGACTGGCCCCACGTCGCTGGCCGTCATGCTCATCACCTTCGCCGGCACGCTGCTGATGCCCATCCAGTATGCGGTCTTCCTGGGCGTGGCGCTCCACGTGCTGATCAACCTCTACCAGTCATCGGAGCGGGTGCGGCTGATGCGCCTCGTGCCCCAGGATGACGGCGGGCTGGCCGAAGCCGCGCCGCCGGCGACGCTGAGCGACGGCGAGATCGTCGTTCTGCAACCCGTCGGCAGTCTGTTCTTCGCCGGGGCCAGCGAACTGGAGAAGCTGCTGCCGGAGGTGGGCAAGGCCCGCGGCGCGGTGGTCATCCTGCGCCTGCGCCCCTATGACGAGGTGGGTAGTACCTTTCTGGGCGTCGTTGACCGCTATCTGGCCCGGTTGCAGGCCAACGACGGCTGCCTGATGCTGGCCGGTGTCAGCCCGCGGGTGATGGCCCAGTTGCAGAAGACGGGCATCGGCGACCACATCGGCCAACACAACATCTATCTCGCCGGCCCGCGCTTCGGCGACGCGCTCCTTGTGGCGATTCAGGATGGGCGTGCCTGGGCCGAGGAGCATCGCGCCGGGGGAAACATCACGCCGGGCCGGGACGCGCACCAATTGGCCGGAGATGGGGAAGAGGCAAAGGGATAACGATGGAACTCAACTCGCCTGCTGATTGGGTAGTTTTTATTATCGTCGTCGGTCTGCGCTTCTTGTTGCCGCTGTTGATCCCGATCTTCCCGCTGCCGGCGATCATCGTTTGCCTGCTACTCGACGGAGTTGACCAGACGATTTTCCAGAGCTTCACCACCATGTCGCTGGACGGGTATCAAGGGTATGACAAGGCGCTGGATATCTATTACCTGACTGTGGCCTACATCTCTACCTTTCGTAACTGGGTTAATTCCTACGCCTTCCGGACGAGCCGGTTCCTGTATTACTACCGGTTGGTGGGCGTTGTTCTCTTTGAACTGACCCAATTTCGGCCGCTGCTGCTCATCTTCCCCAACGTGTTTGAATATTTCTTCATTTGGTACGAGGCCGTCCGGCTTTTGTGGAATCCCGCCAGGCTGACCAGGCGAGCCATCCTGATTGCCGCGGCGGCCATTTGGATTTTCATCAAGTTACCGCAGGAGTATTGGATCCACATCGCCCAACTCGATGCCACCGACGTCGTCAAGCGGCTGTTGGGAGGCACACCGGAGTCGGCCTGGGGGGCGCTCATCGCCGACAATGTAGTTCTGATCGCCGGTTTTTTGCTGGTTGTCGGCGCCGGGTGCTTCTTTCTCTATCGATATCTGCGCGCCCACCTGCCGCCGCGTGACCACGGGATCGCGCTACGAGCCGACGATAACACCGAGCGGCCAACCGACGCACAACTGGCGCTGGCCCGCCGGACATGGGAAGCGCGTATCTTTGATCGCGATTTGGTGGAGAAAATCGCGCTTGTCGGTTTGGTTACGGTGGTTTTCGCCAAGATTCTGCCCGGCGCGACAGCGACCCCCCTGGGGATAATCTTCGATGTGGCCTTGTTTATCACGGCCAACACGACGGCCAGTCACTTCCTGGCTCGTCGGGGCCGGACGGTTACCTCCGGCATCGTCCATTTTCTGATCGTATTGACCATGAACTATGGTCTGGTTTGGCTGGGCAGCATGCTAAGCGACGCGGCGACAAACTGGTTCAACGCCACCTTCTTTGTCGTGCTGCTAAGTCTCATCGTGACCTTATTCGACCGGTTCCAGCCCGTTCATCTGGCTCGGTTTCCTCGCCAACCGCTTCCGGCGCGGGGCTAAGCGGACAAGGGCAGTGTTATGGCCCGTTTTCTTTCTGGAACCCGTTTTCTGATTCTGATACCCATTGTGGGCCTGGCGCTGGCGGCCGCGTTCTTCTTCGTGTTCGGCGGCCTGGGGCTGCTGGTCGCGCTGTACGAAGTACTCGTCGCCAGCCTGACCAGCGGCGCCGATGCGCACGCGGCCTCTCTGCCGGTGGAGGTCGAAATCGTGGAGTACGTCCACCGCTTTCTGATCGGCACCGTCCTGTACATCACCGCCGTGGGCCTCTATCAGCTCTTCATTCACCCGATCGAGTTTCCCAGTTGGCTGCGCATTGACAGCACCGAGGAGCTGGAGACGAACCTGATCGGCGTGACGGTGGTTGTTATGGCCGTCAACTTCATGGGGGTCGTGTTCACCCAGGCCACCGACGATCTCCTGCGCTATGGGGTGGGCATCGCCCTGCCCATCGCCGCGCTGTCGCTCTACATCGGTCTGCGCACCTGGTCGACCAATTTGAGCAAGAAGACGGCGCTGGAGACCGAGAGGCAGCCGGAGGGCAAAGAGGCACCTCCCTCGTGAACAGCCCCTTCGCGCCCTGGCAACCTTCCTGGCGAAGGCGGTTGTTACGGGGCGCGCTCATTCTCCTGGCTGTTGCCGTCGTGCTGGCCGTGGCCGTGACTCTCTTGCAACGCGACCAACCCCCATCGACGTTTACCATTGTCGCCGGGCCGGCAGGTAGCGCTTCTTACCTCGCGGCCGAGAACTATCAACGCATCGCCCAACAGAACGGGTTTGATCTGGTAATCGTGACGACGGAGGACGTGGCCGAACGGCTCGATCTACTGCTGGCGAACGAGGCCCAGGTGGCCTTTATCCCCAGCGGGGCGGCGGCGGGATTGGAGACGGACGCGCTGCAAACCCTGGCTTCGGTCTACTACGAACCGTTGTGGATCATCTACCGGCGGGCGTTGGCCGCCGACGGGCCGATGGATGACCTGCGGCAGTTACAAGGCATGCGCATTGCCCTGGGGCCGGACAGCATCAGCACCGAGCGATTGGCCCGGCTGTTGCTGGGCCGGAACGACATTTCGGAAGAGAACACGACCTTTATTGACCTGAGCCGGGCCGAGGCCGTGCACGGGCTGCGCGACGGCTCGCTCGACGTGGCCTTTTTCGCCGGCGCGGCGACGGAGGCCCATCTCCTGCCGCTGCTGCGCGATCCGGCGTTGGCCGTGATGAGCGTCCGCCGCGCGGATGCCTATGCCCGGCACTATCCCTTCCTGACGACCGTTACCCTGCCGGAAGGGGTGATCGACCTCGAAGAGAACCTGCCCGCGGAAGACAAGCAGTTGTTGAGCGCCGTCGCCAACATCGTCATCCGCGCCGATCTGCACCCCGACCTGATCCGGTTGATGACCATCGCCCTGGTGGAGACCCACGAGCCGGGCGGGCTATTCGAAAAGCCCTTTGAGTTTCCCCGCGTGGGCAACGCCGATCTGCCGACCAGTCGCGAGTATCTGGCCTATCTGGAGCAGATACGCAACGGCGAGAGCCAGCTCGATAACATCTTGCCCTTTCGCCTGGCCGCGCTCATCGACCGCATTTACCTCTTTGTTATTCCCATCCTGCTGATCCTCGTCCCCGTTCTAATGCGCAGCCCGGCGGTGTATTCCGCGTTTATGCGGCGACGGCTTTATACCTGGTACCAGTTATTGCGCGACATCGAAAAACAAACCGCTCACATGAATCTGGAGCAGCTAACGGTTACCGAACAGGCCATCGACGAAATGGAACGCCTTCTCGTTGAGGAGTTTAGCATTTCGCGTGGCTATCTGGCCGGGTACTATGATCTGCGCATGCACATTGCCCTCGTGCGTGGCAAGCTCCTGAAGCGGCGGGAAAGCCTGAGTAGCGACGCCGCCGACCCTACGGATCCCATCGCCCCGCCATCGGAATCGCGAACGCCGCCCTTCCTTAGCCCCTCTGATTCTTGATACTTTCTTTACGCCTTTCCCCCAAATCTTGAGCGCGGCGCGGCCGTCCCTGAGCGATACTGTCTGGTGTAATCCCTGACACGGAGGATCGTTATGGATGTCGGTATGTTGCTCGCGGGCCTGATCGCGCTGGCCCTGCTCGTCTATCTGGTTTACTCGCTGCTCTATCCGGAGAAGTTTTGATATGTCCACGCTTGAGATTGTCCAGGTCTTGCTCTATATCGGGCTGCTCATCGCCGTGACGCCGCTGCTGGGCGGCTACATGAAGCGCGTCTTCGAGGGTGAGCGGACGCTGCTCTCGCCGGTCTTGCGGCCGGTCGAGGGCCTACTCTATCGCCTCAGCGGGGTGCGGCCGGAAGAAGAGCAACCGTGGAAGCAGTACACGGTGGCCCTGATCCTGTTCAACGTGCTGGGCTTTCTGGCGCTGTTCCTGCTGCAATTGCTGCAAGGCATGTTGCCGCTGAACCCGGAGAACCTGGCCGGCGTCGAGCCGTGGCTGGCCTTCAACACGGCCACCAGCTTTATGACCAATACCAACTGGCAAGCCTACGCCGGCGAGACGACGATGAGCCAACTGACGCAGATGCTCGGCCTGGGCGCGCAGAACTTCCTCAGCGCGGCCACGGGCATCGCCGTCGTGCTGGCCCTGACGCGCGGCCTGGCCCGCAAGTCGGCGGCCACGCTGGGCAACTTCTGGGCCGACCTGGTGCGGGCCACGCTCTACGTGTTGCTGCCCCTGTCGCTCATCTTCGCCATCGTCCTGGTCAGCCAGGGCGTAGTGCAAAATTTCGATGCCAACGTGACGGCCACCACCCTGAACGGCGAAACGCAGGTGTTGCCCCAAGGCCCGGCCGCGTCGCAGATCGCCATCAAGCAAATCGGCTCCAACGGCGGCGGCTTCTTCAACACCAACAGCGCCCACCCCTACGAGAACCCGACGCCGCTGACGAATTTCCTGGAGATGTTCGCCCTGCTGGCCGTGGCCGCGGCGCTGACCAACACCTACGACCGCCTGATCGGCTCGCAACAACAAGGTTGGGTCATCTTCGCCGCCATGCTGTTCCTGATGGTGGCCCTGTTGGGCGTGATGCTCTGGTCAGAGTACGCCACCAATCCGGTGCTCGGCGTGGCCGGGGCGATGGAAGGCAAGGAAACGCGCTTCGGCGTCGCCAACAGCATCCTGTGGGCGTCGGCCACGACCTCGGCCTCCAACGGCGCGGTCAACGCCATGCACAGCAGCCTCAGCCCGCTGGCCGGTGGTGTGGCGATGCTCAACATGCTGCTGGGCGAGGTCATCTTCGGCGGCGTGGGCGCGGGCCTCTATGGGATGCTGGTCTTCGTCATCCTGACCGTCTTCATCGCCGGGCTGATGGTCGGCCGCACGCCGGAATATCTGGGCAAGAAGATCGAGGCGCGCGAGATACAGATGGCGACGGTGGCCGTGCTGCTGCCGGCCGCTTCGATTTTGCTCTTCACCGCGCTGGCTTCGGTCGTGGAGGCCGGGCTGTCCAGCCGCCTGAGCGCCGGACCGCACGGTTTCAGCGAGATTCTCTATGCCTACACCTCGGCCACGGCCAACAACGGCAGCGCCTTCGCCGGGCTGAACGCCAACACGGCCTTCTATAACATCACCCTCGGCCTGGCGCTGTGGGTCGGGCGGTTCGGCGTCATCATTCCGGTCATGGCCATTGCCGGCAGTATGGTCGGCAAGAGCGTAGCGCCCCCGTCGCCGGGCACGTTCCCCACCGACCAGCCGCTCTTTGCCGGCATGTTGGTGGCCGTGGTGCTCATCGTCGGCGCGCTGACCTTCTTCCCGGCCCTGTCGCTGGGGCCGATTATCGAACAGTTGCTCATGTCGGCCGGCGTGGGGTTATAGCGCCAACCGTTCCGGCCTATCGGAGAATGAAAATGGATCATCAAGTTAAAGCACGCCCGTTGTTCGATCCGCCGCTGGTACGGCGCGCGGTTGTCGATTCCTTTCGCAAGCTGGATCCGCGCCAGCAGGCCAAGAACCCGGTCATCTTCGTCGTCGCCGTCGGCGCGGTGCTGACCACCGCCATCCTGATCGCCGACTTGGTGCGCGGCGCGGCCGGGCAGGGGTTCAATCTGCAAATCGCCCTGTGGCTGTGGTTCACGGTGCTGTTCGCCAACTTTGCCGAGGCGATTGCCGAGGGGCGCGGCAAGGCCCAGGCCGACAGCCTGCGCAAGGCGCGCCGCGAACTGGTGGCCCGGCGGCTGGTCGGCGGCAACGGTCGCCAAAAAGAAGAGTCCGTCCCGGCCTCCGAGTTGCGGGTGGGCGATCGCGTCGTCTGCGAGGCGGGCGACCTGATCCCCGGCGACGGCGAAGTCATCGAGGGCATCGCCAGCGTCGATGAGTCGGCCATCACCGGCGAGTCGGCCCCGGTCATCCGCGAGAGCGGCGGCGACCGCAGCGCCGTCACCGGCGGCACGCGCGTCCTCAGCGACCGCATCGTCATTCGCATCACCTCGGAGCAGGGCCATACCTTCCTGGATCGGATGATCGCCCTGGTGGAAGGGGCCAAGCGGCAGAAGACGCCCAACGAGATCGCCCTGACGATCCTGCTGTCGGGCCTGACGATCATCTTCCTGCTGGCCGTCATCTCGCTGCGGCCGTTCGCGGCCTATGCCGAGGCCGAGTCCGGCCTGAGCCAGGTGACGACGCCCGTGCCGGTGCTGATCGCCCTGCTGGTGTGCCTGATCCCCACGACCATCGGCGGCCTGCTGAGCGCCATCGGCATCAGTGGCATGGATCGGCTCATCCAGCGCAACGTGCTGGCGACCAGCGGCCGGGCGGTGGAGGCCGCCGGCGACGTGGACGTGCTGCTGCTGGACAAGACGGGCACGATCACCCTGGGCAACCGCATGGCGACGGCCTTTTATCCGGCTACGGGCATCGCCGAGGCCCGGCTGGGCGACGCCGCCCAACTCTCCTCGCTGGCCGACGAGACGCCGGAGGGGCGCTCCATCGTGGTGCTGGCCAAGGAGAAGTATGGCCTGCGCGGTCGCGAATTGGCGGCCACCCATGCCGAGTTCGTGCCCTTCACGGCCCAGACGCGCATGAGCGGCGTCGACTTTGCGGCGCTGAACGGCCATCCGGCCATCACCATTCGCAAAGGGGCGGCCGACGCCGTGCAGCGCCACATCGAGGCCCTCGGCGGCCACTACCCGGCCGACGTTGCCACGCGGGTCAACGAGATCGCCAAAAACGGGGCCACGCCGCTGGTCGTGGCCGAAGACGCGCAGGTGCTGGGCGTGATCGAATTGAAGGACATCGTCAAGGGCGGCATGGCCGAGCGTTTCGCCCAACTGCGCAAGATGGGCATCCGCACGGTGATGATCACCGGCGATAACCCACTGACGGCCGCGGCCATCGCCGCCGAGGCCGGCGTCGATGATTTCATGGCCCAGGCCACGCCGGAGGACAAGCTGCGCCGCATTCGCGCCGAGCAGGCCGCCGGCCATCTGGTCGCCATGACCGGCGACGGCACCAACGACGCCCCGGCCCTGGCCCAGGCCAACGTCGGCGTGGCGATGAATACCGGCACGCAGGCGGCGCGCGAGGCGGGCAACATGGTCGATCTGGACAGCGACCCGACCAAGCTCATCGAGGTAGTCGAGATCGGCAAGCAGTTGCTGATGACCCGCGGCGCGCTGACGACGTTTAGCATCGCCAACGACGTCGCCAAATACTTCGCCATCATCCCGGCCATGTTCGGTATGCTCTATGCCGCCGGGGCGAGCGAGGGGCCGCTCGGCGCGCTGAACGTCATGCGCCTGGGGTCGCCGCAGAGCGCTATCCTGAGCGCCATCATCTTCAACGCGCTGATCATCGTCGCCCTGATCCCGCTGGCCCTGCGCGGTATCCCTTACCGGCCGGTGGGCGCGGCGGCGGCGCTGCGGCGCAACCTGCTCATCTATGGCCTGGGGGGGTTGATCATCCCCTTCGCCGGCATCAAGCTTATCGACGT
>OEOE01000044.1_pt1 | contig 20012 bp, 21 predicted proteins | sample 1539681 | NCBI WGS metagenome assembly OEOE01 (sample SAMEA3611561, study PRJEB22512) | activated sludge metagenome | biome: Urban; feature: Wastewater Treatment Plant; material: Activated Sludge | place: Slovenia | collected 2012-09-24
GGTTGAATTAAACGTTATCTTTGCCGTCATGGCAAGCGGCCTTCAAGGACAAGGGAGGCGCAAATAGCTTGCCGAGTGCGTAGCGCATGCGGCTGTGTTAAAATCCAAGGATGTCTGGAAACACGATTGGTACCTTATTCACGCTGACTTCGTTCGGCGAATCGCACGGCCCTGCTATCGGGGGCGTGGTGGATGGCTGCCCGCCGGGTTTGGAGCTGAGTGCGGCGGATTTGCAGGTTGACCTGGATAGGCGCAAGCCCGGTACCTCCAAGCATGTCACCCAGCGCAATGAGGCGGATGCGGTGGAGATTCTCTCCGGCGTGTTCGAAGGCAAGACCACCGGCGCGCCGATTGGCCTGCTGATTCGCAATACCGACCAGCGCAGCCAGGATTACAGCAAGATCATGAACACCTTCCGCCCCGGCCATGCGGATTACACCTATACGCAAAAATACGGCATCCGCGATTACCGTGGCGGTGGCCGCAGCAGCGCGCGGGAGACGGCAGTGCGCGTGGCGGCGGGTGCCATTGCCAAGAAATGGCTGAAAGAGAAATACGGCGTGCAGATTCGCGGCTATATGAGCCAGTTGGGTGATATCGAGATTCCGTTCCAAAGCTGGGAGCATGTCGGCCAGAATCCGTTCTTTGCCCCCAATGCGGACATTGTGCCCAAGCTGGATGCATATATGGAAGAGATTCGCGCGGCGCGTGATTCCATAGGCGCCAAGCTGACGGTGATTGCCGAGAAGGTGCCTGTCGGGCTGGGCGAGCCGATTTTCGACCGGCTGGATGCCGAGATTGCCTATGCGATGATGAGCATCAACGCGGTGAAGGGCGTGGAGATTGGCGCAGGATTTCAATCTGTGAGCCAGCGCGGCACTGAACATTGCGATGAGCTGACATCCAAAGGTTTTGCGGGCAACAACGCAGGCGGTATTCTGGGTGGCATTTCCACCGGGCAGGATATTGTCGTCAACATCGCGCTGAAGCCGACTTCCAGTATCCCGCAGGAGCGTCGTTCTATTGATATAGATGGCAACGACATCATGATGCAGACCACCGGCCGTCACGACCCGTGTGTGGGTATTCGCGCGACGCCAATCGCTGAGGCGATGCTGGCGCTGGTGCTGATGGATCACGCGTTACGTCATCGTGCGCAAAATGCGGATGTGGCGTGCAGTACGCCAAAGATTGCTTGAATTTTGTTTGTATCAAAAGGGGGAAGTATGAATGTTGAGCATCACGATTTAATCCATGAATTTCCAGAGCATCGCGAGAAAATTCATGCCATGAAAATGGAAAACGGCCATTTTGCCAAGTTGTTTGATGAGTACCATGTGGTGACCAAAGAAGTGGAACATCTGGAAAACAACGATATGCCGGTTTCGGATATCTCGTTCGAGAACGCCAAGAAGAAGCGGGCTTTGTTGAAAGATCAGCTTTACGCAATGCTGAGTGCATAAACAGGCGAGCGACAAAAGAATCGGCGTAAGCCGATTTTTTTGTCTGTAAAAATCGGTATAGTGTCACCTCATGCAGCATCACCACCTACATTTTCGCATCTCCCGCTTCTATTTCATCTACTACTTTTTTGTAGGCGCTTTTGTGCCGTACTGGGGGCTGTATCTGCAATCGGAAAGCCTGAGTGCGGCTGACATCGGTATCCTGATGTCGCTGTTCCAGATCAGCCGCATCTTTGCGCCCAACTTCTGGGGCTGGTTGGCCGACCATACGGCCAAACGCACAGTGTGGATCAGACTTAACACGATGCTGGGCTTACTGGGTTTCATCGCGGTGTTCTGGGCGCATGGCTTCTGGGGGCTGTTTTTTGTGATGGCAGCTTTGAGCCTGTTCACCAGCTCCACACTGCCGTTGTCAGAATCGCTGACATTGGCGCATCTCGCTACCACGAATGGGCATTACAGTCGCATCCGCATGTGGGGTTCGCTGGGCTTTATCGTCGCGGCGGTGGCGCTGGGTTTTCTGATCGATGGCTACGGTATCAGAAGCCTGTTGTGGTTTGTGCTGGCGGTTCAGCTTTGCCTGTTCTGGCTAACGTTTACTTTGCCTGAGGCGAAAGTCGCCTCGCACCATACCGATCATTTTTCAGTTTGGAAAATCATCCGCATTCCGGCGGTAATGGCGCTGCTGATTGGCTGCGCGATGATGGTGACCGCGCATGGCGTGCTGTACAATTTTTACTCCATCTATCTTGCCGAGCACGGCTACAGTAAAGGCATGATTGGATTGTTGTGGGCGGTAGGGGTGATTTGTGAAATCATCATATTCATGCTGATGCCAAGAATTATGCGTCGTTTCAGTTTAAAGGCGATTATGTTGGTGAGTTTGTCGTTGGCTGTCCTCCGTTTCAGCATGATAGGCGTTGCTGTAGATAACCTGGCTTTGTTGTTGATCGCGCAGAGTTTGCATGCAGCCACGTTCGGCAGCTTTCATGCTGCATCGGTGGAGGTGGTGACGCAGTTCTTTAACGGGCGCCACCAGGCCAAAGGGCAGGCGATATACAACAGTGTGGCCTATGGTGTGGGCGGTACGGTGGGCGGCGTTGTAGGGGGGTATGCACTGCAATACTGGGGCGGTCAGAATACGTTTTTGCTGGCGGCGGTGTTTCCGTTGATGGGGTTTGTCGTGATAGCATTAGGCTTGAAGCTGGCGCAGACACATGCGCGCGCCGGCATGTTCAGTTAATTAACCGGGAGATAGGATGGTGAAGCGTTTGCGATGGTTACTGGTGATAGCTGCACTGTTTGCAGTATCGGCCTATGCCGATACCCGGGTGAATGTGGTGGGCTTGTTCAGCGACAAGGCGCTGCTGATGATCAATGGCACCGGGCCGCACAGTATCCGCGCCGGGCAGACCATCAACGGTGTAAAATTGATTTCGGCGGATAGTAACTCAGCTACCCTGCAGGTTGAGGGTAAGCGCCAGGTGCTGAAAATGGGGCAGGCCGCGGTAGCGGCAGCTTCCAATGCCAGCGAGGTCAATGCGCCGGTTAACCTTTATGCTGACAGCCGCGGCCATTTTTTTGGCAATTTGCAGATCAATGGGGCTACCCTGAAATATGTGGTGGATACCGGTGCCACCACAGTCGCACTGAACAGCGGCGATGCTAAATACGCCAAGATCGATTATGAGAAAGGTGAAAGAGTACCAGTATCTACGGCAAATGGCATAGTGACAGCTTATCTGGTTAAATTGAATGTACTCAAAATTGGCACCATCGTGCTGCACAACGTGGATGCGACGGTCAACGAGGGTGGTTCACCGTCGGAGGTGTTGCTGGGGATGTCGGCACTGAACCGGCTGGATATGAAGCGCGAAAACAATGTGATGACGTTAAGCAAAAAGTATTAATGGAGTGGGATGTAAAAACGGGCAATTGCCCGTTTTTTGTTGTTGTTCGATTCGCTTATCTCTCTATCGAAGATATAAGCAAAATGATTGTAAATGAGTTCGAAATTCTGGCTTCGGCCGCTTCGCTTAACATCGCTTCGCGAGTTAGCCTGTCGAGTCTTTTACTTTAGTTTATTCTTTTGTCGCGCTCAATTAACGCATAAGCTGAGTGATTATGGATAGACTCGAAATTTTCACTTTCAACAATGTATTTATCAATACGCTTTTCTGCATTGAGTTGTGCCGCTACATCGCGCACCATGTCTTCCACGAATTTCGGGTTGTCGTAGGCGCGTTCTGTGACATATTTCTCGTCCGGGCGTTTCAGCAGGCCGAATAGCTCGCAGGAAGCCTGTTTTTCCACCAGGTTGATGATGTCCTCGATCCAGATGAAGTCATTGATGAGCGCGGTGACCGTGACATGGCTACGCTGGTTGTGTGCGCCATAATCGGAGATTTTTTTGGAGCACGGGCATAGGCTGGTGACGGGCACGAGCACTTTGATGGTGATTGAGAACTTGCCATTCTTGATTTCGCCGATAAATGTGACATCGTAATCCAGCAGGCTTTTGACGCTGGAGATGGGGGCGGATTTGTTGATGAAGTATGGGAAGTGCATCTCGACATAACCGGATTCGGCTTCCAGGCGTTCTACCATGGTGCGCAGGATGCTCTCGAACGATTCGATGGAAATGGCTTTCTCGTTGACGTTGAGGATTTCCACGAAGCGTGACATGTGGGTGCCTTTGAAGTTGTGCGGCAGATGCACATACATGTCGAACACCGCGACGGTGCTTTGTTCGCCGCCGGACTTGTCTTTAACAACAACCGGGTGGCGGATGGATTTAATGCCTACCTTGTTAATATCCAGGTGGCGCGCGTCAGGGGTGTTTTGTACGTCTTCGATTTGCATTTTGGCAGTGTCAGGCAAGTTGGTCAGATTCATGGTGGCAGTCCCCAATATGCGCACTTCAATAGTGCGCTAAGTGTACCTTGAACTAGAGGCTAAGACAAAGAATAAGTTCAGTCGGACTGAGAGTTATTGGTTAAGCCATCTTTCAATAGTACGTAAAATTCCAGTGCTATCCAGCTCGCATGCCGCTAACATGGCTTCATGCGAGCCGTGCTCCATGAACGTATCCGGCAGGCCAAGGCAGATAGTTGGGGTTTGTAATTTCAAATCTTGCATGGCTTCCAGCACGGCACTACCGGCGCCACCTAGTACGGCGTTTTCTTCAATGGTGACGAGCAGATCATGGGATTGTGCCAAGGATTGGATCAAATCAATATCAAGTGGTTTGACAAAGCGCATATCCGCCACGCTGGCGCCCAGTCTGGATGCGGCTTCCAGGGCAGGGGTAACCATGCTGCCAAAGGCCAGCAGGGCTATTTTTTTACGCGCGTCAGCACTGGCGCTGCGTCGCAGAATACCTTTGCCAATCTCGATAGTATCCAGCGCCGGATGAGTAGTGGCACCGCAACCGCTACCACGCGGGTAGCGCACAGCAGCAGGGCCGGTATGACGATAGCCGGTGGTCAGCATTAACCGGCATTCGTTTTCATCGCTAGGGGCCATTACCAGCATGTTGGGGATGCAGCGCAGATAGCTTAAATCAAAGCTGCCTGCATGGGTTGGGCCGTCGGCACCTACCAGCCCTGCGCGATCAATCGCCAGCAGCACATCCAGATCTTGCAGGGCAATGTCGTGAATCAGTTGGTCATAAGCGCGCTGCAGAAAAGTGCTGTAAATGGCCACTACAGGCTTCAGCCCATCGCATGCCATGCCTGCCGCAAAAGTAAGCGCATGCTGTTCGGCAATGCCCACATCAAAATAGCGTTGCGGGAACTTCTCGGCAAACGCATTCAGTCCGCTACCATCGCACATCGCCGGCGTGATGCCTATTAGTTTGCTGTCCTTGGCGGCCATATCTACCAGCCAGTCGCCGAAAACCTCCGTATAGGTTTTGCTGCCTGTAGCGGCCAGCGATTCGCCATTGCACGGGTCGAATTTACTCACGCCATGGTATTTGCTCGGGTTGTCTTCCGCCGGCTCGTAGCCTTTGCCTTTTTGTGTTACCACATGCAGAAACTGCATGCCCTTCAGATGGCGAATGTTGTCCAGGGTGTCCAGCAGTACTGGCAGGTCATGCCCGTCGATCGGGCCGATGTAATTGAAGCCGAACTCCTCGAAGAGTGTGCCAGGGGTGACCATGCCTTTGGCATGTTCTTCGGCGCGTTTGGCGAATTCTTTCACATGCGGCACGATTTCGAGCACTTTTTTGCCGCTGCGGCGTACGCGGTCGTAGAGGCGTCCCGAAAGTAATCTGGCAAGATAATTGTTGAGCGCGCCGACATTATTGGAGATACTCATGTCGTTATCGTTTAGGATGACTAGCAAGTTGGCATCCATGTTGCCGGCGTTGTTCAGCGCTTCAAACGCCATACCGGCCGTCATGGCGCCATCGCCGATAATTGCCACGCTGCGTCTCTCAGAACCAGCTTGCTTGGCGGCGATAGCCATGCCCAGCGCAGCAGAAATGGAGGTGCTGGAATGGCCGGTGCCGAAGGTGTCATATTCGCTTTCCTGCCTTCGTGGGAAACCGGAAATGCCATCGGCCTTGCGCAGCTTGGCCATGGCTTCGCGGCGCCCGGTCAGGATTTTGTGCGGATAGGTCTGGTGGCCGACATCCCATACCAGCCGGTCATCCGGTGTGTCGAAGATATAATGCAGGGCAATGGTCAGTTCCACTACGCCCAGGTTGGAAGCAAGGTGACCACCGGTTTTGGCAACACTTTGAATGAGAAAGGCGCGTAACTCTTCCGCCAAAGCCGGCAGCTGGTGCCGGTCAAGCTGGCGCAGGTCAAGCGGGGACTGTATGGTGTCGAGCAGGCTGGACATGGTGTTGCAAAAGCCTAGAAACTGCGCTGCGTGATGAAACTGGCCAGATGTCTCAACAGGTCTGCCTCGCGGCCATAGAACGACAGCGCTGCCATTGCGTTGGCATGCAGCTCGTTGGCCAGTTCTTTGGCGGCACTCAAACCAAGCGTTGTTACGTACGTGGACTTGTTGTCCTTGGCATCCTTGCCCGCGGTTTTCCCCAGCGTGGCAGTGTCAGCCTCGGTGTCCAGAATGTCATCCACCACTTGGAACGCTAGTCCGATGGCTTTGGCAAAATGATCCACTGCTTTAACTTTGTCCTGGTTCGGCGTGTCTGTGGCATAAGCACCCATCAGTGCGGCGGCACGGATCAACGCGCCGGTCTTGTGGATATGCATCTGTTCCAGCTCTTCACGGCTAAGCGGGATACCCATGCTTTCCAAGTCTATTGCCTGACCACCAGCCATGCCGCGTGAGCCGCTGGCTAAGGCCAATACATGCAACATTTTGATTTTTTGCCCATTCTTTAGCGCCTTATCTTGCGAGATCAGCTGGAAAGCTAGGCTTTGCAGCGCATCACCGACCAGCAATGCGAGCGCTTCACCATATTGTTTGTGGGTGGACGGCTTACCACGGCGCAGGTCATCATCGTCCATGCAAGGCATATCGTCATGCACGAGTGAAAAAGCATGAATCAGCTCTACCGCAGCGGCTGGCGCATCCAATTTTTCCAGTTTGGCATGACAGAATTCACCGACGGCATAACTCAACAACGCCCGTACACGCTTGCCACCACCAAGCGCGGAGTAGCGCATTGCCTCATGCAGTCGGGTAGGTACTACGGTTTCAGCAGGCAGGTGCTGATCTAGTACATATTCAGTATGCGCCTGCATCTTGCTTACCCAGGCGTTGAATTGTTCGGTTTGCTCCTGAATCAGTTCCGGCATGGGTTTATTCATTATCCACCTCAAAAGGTGTCAACGTTTGGTTGTTGTTGAGTATCTGGATTTGCTGTTCGACCGCGGATAACGTCTGCTGACAGCGCTTGAGTAGTGCCGCACCTCGTGTGTAGGCTTGCAGCGATTGCTCCAGTGAAAGATCGCCGGATTCCATTTGGGCGACAATCGTCTCCAGCTCGGCTGTTGCGGCCTCGAAGCTGAGATTTTCTAGTGGCAATGAAGTGGGTTTTTGTGTGGGCATGGCGCAAGTTTTTAGTAGACGCCATTTTAGCAAAACATTGTGCTTTTGCGTGTTTTATTCCGGAAGTATGCGTAGTAAAAAAGCGCGAATGTCAGCGATTTCTTCCGCACACACGCTATGTGCCATCGGATACTCGTGCCAGTTAACAGAATAACCTGCCGCTTGCAGTTTCTGGGCAGACGCCCAGCCCATGTCGAGGCTGATTACCTCATCATAGCGGCCATGTGCCATGTAGATGGGTGTGAGGAGGCTATCCGCAGCTTTCTCGGCTTCCAGTAAGCTGCCGAGCGGCAGATAAGTAGATAGCGCGAGAACGCCTGCCAGATGTGCTTGCTGGCGCGTAGCAGTCTGCAACACAATCGCGCCGCCTTGTGAGAACCCGGCCAGTGCGATGCGCGAGGTTGGAGTGCCGCGCCTTTGCTCATGCGCGATGAGTTGTTCGATGTAGGTTTGCGATACGCGAATACCCGTTTCATCCTGTTGGCTGCCCGATGCCAGTCCCAGGATGTCGTACCAGCCGCGCATGGTGTAGCCATTGTTGATGGTAATGCTGCGATATGGCGCATGTGGCAGCACAAAACGGATATGCGGCAAATCAAGCATTTCCACAATCGGGACAAAGTCATTGCCATCCGCGCCCAGTCCGTGCAACCAGATAACGCTTGCTGACGGGCTTGGTGATATGCATACTTCAACAGGGGTTTCGTAGTTCATTTCTGCGTTTGATGAGGCGATGTTTACGTTACAATGTCCAAGGGACAAACAAGCACAATATTACGACATACATGTCTTTTTCCAAATCTTTTCTGTTGGCGCATCTTGGACAGCATGCAGTGCGGACGCTACTTGGTGTGTGCGTCATTGTGTTGACGCTGCTGCATGTGAGTGGCCTGTGGTCATTGGGGTTCCTGAACCGGCTCGAAAATTTCAGTTATGATTTGCGCTTGAACATGCTCATGCCGCGAGGTGTGGATACCCGCATCGTTATTGTTGATATTGACGAAAAAAGCCTGAATGAGCAGGGGCGATGGCCTTGGGGGCGGGACAAACTTGCCGGTATGGTGACAACATTGTTCGACCATTATCATGTGGACACCTTGGGTTTTGACGTGGTGTTTGCGGAACGCGATGAAAGTTCTGGTCTGAAAAAGCTACAACAGATTCAACAAGCGTACCTGAACGATAATACAGTGCTGGCGCAGGCAATCGAGAAATTAAAGCCGCAACTGGATTACGACCAAATTTTTGCCGATAGCTTAACGGGTCGCAAGGTGGTGCTGGGCTATTACTTTGCACAAGGGCAGGATACCAGGCCGGTTGGTCAGTTGCCGCCGCCTGTGTTGACCCAAACGGATTTTGGCAGCAAGACAGTCTTGGCAGAAAGCGCGCAAGGCTATGGTGCAAACCTGCACGGCTTGCAACAGCAAGCGCTCACGGCTGGACATTTTAATCCGCAGCCGGACGACGACGGTATTACCCGCCGCGTGGCTGTGCTGACACGCTATCAGGACGGTTATTACGATGCGTTATCGGTAGCAGTGGCCAGAATGTATCTGGGGCAAACGGCATTACAGCCCAAATTTGCCAAAATCGGGGTCAGTCGCCGCTATTCCGGATTGGAGTCGTTTGGCCTGGCGGGCAAAGTTATTCCGGTAGACGGGCAATTGTCTGCATTGATTCCATATCGCGGTGGCCAAGGCAGCTTTTCTTATGTGTCGGCTACCGATGTGTTAAGTCACAAAGTTTCGCCGGAATTGTTACGGGGCAAGATTGTGCTGGTGGGTACAACTGCGCCCGGATTGATGGATTTGCGGGCGACGCCGATACAAAGCGTCTACCCTGGAGTGGAGGTGCATGCCAATCTGATCGCAGGTATTCTGGATAACAGTATTAAGGCGCGTCCTGCGTATATGATGGGAGGGGAATTCGTTATCGTACTGTTGGCCGGAATATTGCTACTAGTTTTATTGCATCAGCTTAATCCGATACAGGCAACCATGACTGTATCGGGGATGCTTGCAGGATTGCTGGGCTTGGGTGTGTTGCTGTGGAAATTTGCGAATCTGGTGTTGCCGCTGGCCGCCAGTATGGTCATGATAGGGTTGCTGTATTTGTTGAATATGAGTTACGGTTTTTTTGTGGAATCCCGCGGGAAGCGCCAATTGGCGCGGGTTTTTGGCCAATATGTGCCGCCGGAGATCGTGCGGGAGATGGCAGGTGAGGCTGAGTCGGTTAATATGGTCGGCGAAAACCGCGAGATGACGGTGTTGTTCTGTGATATTCGCGGATTCACCACAATATCCGAACAAATGGAACCTGCGCAATTGGGTAAAATGATGGGTGAGTTTCTTACACCGCTGACGCAGATCATTCATCAAAACCGCGGAACTATCGACAAGTACATTGGGGATGCCATTATGGCATTCTGGGGGGCTCCGCTGGCCGATCCGCAGCATGCCCGCCATGCTTTGCAGGCGGCAATGGAAATGCATGCGGCGCTGCGGCATATCAGTGACGGTTTTGCCATGAAAGGATGGCCGGCGCTGGAGATGGGATTTGGCTTGAATACCGGTGCCATGGTGGTGGGTAATATGGGCTCCAGCTTCCGCGTGGCATATACCGTGATGGGGGATGCAGTTAACTTGGGAGCCAGGCTGGAGGGGTTGACCAAGATGTATGGGGTCGATATTGTGGTCAGCGAGTCGTTAAAGCAGCAGGTGCCGGAGTTCGCATATCGTTATCTGGATACTGTTCGCGTCAAGGGTAAAGGCAAGCCAGTGGCGATTTATGAACCGTTGGACGAAATAAAGGCCGGACAATTGCACGATGAGCTCACGTTGTTCAACGAGGTGATGCGACATTACCGGAACCGGAATTGGGATTTGGCCGAAGTACAGTTGCTCAATTTGCAGAAGATGTCGCCACATCCTTTGTACGCCATGTATCTGCAGCGGATTACCAGGTATCGCCTCAATCCGCCAGATAGCGAATGGGATGGTGTTTTTAATCTGGAATTCAAATAGTGATGACAATGCAAGTCAAAGTGTTGGGATGTAGCGGCGGCATAGGGGGCGATCTGCGTACCACATCGCTACTGGTGGGCGAGCATGTGCTGGTGGATGCTGGTACTGGCGTCTGCGATTTGCCGCTGGAGGCGTTGCTGAAAATAGATCACGTGTTTATTACACACGCCCATCTCGATCATATCGCGGCGCTGCCTTTGCTGTTGGATAGTGCGCTAGGTTTGCGTGAGCAGCCGATTACCGTGCATGCGCATCCCGGAACGATAGAGGCGTTGAAAACCCATATTTTCAACTGGGAGATCTGGCCAGATTTTAACCAGATTCCTAATCGGGAGCAGCCATTTTTGCAGTATGCTGCGCTGGAATCTGGCCAATCGGTGGCCTCGCTTGGCGTCGTTATCACAGCGTTGCCGGCTAATCATGTGGTGCCTGCACTGGGTTATCAGATAGAGGGTAGTGAAAGAAGCTTGGTGTTTACCGGCGACACGGCGGGTACCGCTGATTTTTGGCAACGGGCAAACCAAATTTCCAATCTGGAATATTTGATAATTGAAACCGCGTTCAGCAACGCGGAAGCCGAACTGGCAAGTATATCCAAACACCTTTGCCCGCAAACCCTGGCAGCCGAGCTGGGGCAAAGCACAAGGCAGTTGCAGACTTATATTACGCACCTGAAACCGGGAGAAGGCGAGGTCATCATGCAGGAAATTGCCGTTAATCCGCTCACCCATCACTGCAAAGCCTTACAACATAACCAACTATTTGAATTGTCTTGAAACCATGAATAACAAACCGACTCAAGCAGAACTTGTAGATAATCAACGACTCGCCCAACTAGAGCCGATTGCCAGGCTGTCACCCAATCGTTTGAACGAGCTGGCGGATGTCTGCATCATTGAACAAATCAGTAAAGATCTGGATCCAACACGTATGAGCGATGCGCAGACACAGGCTATCTATCTGCTTAAGGGAGATCTGGGCATTCGCTACGAGAATGGTAACAAGCTGATACTGCGTGCCGGTACGGCTGCTGCCAAGTATCCGGTGGATACCGGACGTCTGAAAATCAAGGACACCATTGCGCTAACTCCGCTTGAGGTTACACGGATTGACCTGGATTTGATAGACATCATGCTGACATGGGATCAGATCTCGGGCTATTCCAAGACGGTTGGGGGAATGGCTACTGGGCTGGCCTCAGTGGATGCCAAAACCCAGGAATTCAAGCTTGATGCCGCCAGCTTCAATGCGTTCAAGCTGCAGAATGGAATTTTCAGTAAGCTGCCACCAGCTAATATCGAAGCTTTGTTATCACGGCTGACGCCGGTACAGGTACAGGCAGGGCAGGCTATTGTTACGCAAGGGCAGGAAGGCGATTACTACTACCTGATTCAGCAAGGAACTGCCGTCGTTAGCCGTGTCAAGGATCCTGCTCAGCCACCGATCATCCTTGCGGAAATATCCTATGGTGCGGCTTTTGGTGAAGAGGCGCTGGCCTCCGGTACCAAGCGCAATGCGACGGTTACGATGAAAACAGATGGTGAACTGTTGCGATTGAAAAAACAGGATTTTGTCGAATTGCTGAAGGCGCCGATTGTGCATTATGTGGATATGGCTGTGGCAAAAGAGAAAATCGCGCAAGGCGCACAATTGCTGGATGTCCGTTTTGCTTCTGAGTATAAATACCAGCACCTGGAAGGCGCTGTGAGTGCGCCGCTGCATGAACTGCGCAACATCGTGTCAAACTTGGATAACACTAAAGAATATATTGTCTATTGCCAAACAGGCCGCCGCAGCAGCGCAGCGGCATTCATATTGGCACAGTTTGGATTGACGGCGTTTGTGCTGCAACATGTGGTAGGTTAATCGTTTTTCTTGATGGTGTTTTTTAATTCTGGATGCACTTCGGATAGTAAACGCAAATATTGCTCTTTTGCTTTTAAAGGCAGTGTTTCTGGAAAAGTCATATAAAAATCAGGGTAAGCTATTAATGCCATATTTAATTGCCTTATCGCAAGGTTATGGAGGCCTTGCAGGTCAAGCAGCAATGCCTGCTGGTAAACAATTTTACGCATTGGTTTAAAGCGCATCGCAGCGCTATTCTGTTTCAGCTTTTGGTCAATCTGCATAGTGCTATCACCAATTAAGGTTATGGCATTTAGCAGATTAGAATATGGCGATAACAATGAATATTGACTTACCCATTCGATGTCTGTTTTATTAACCATGCCCCCGGTCGCATAATTCTGCACCCATCTTTCAAGCATGAGGTTGGCAATAAATAATGTGCATAGGTTAATCGCACCAAATAATAAAATCAGTTTTAATGTAATGGCGCTAATTTTTTTGTGAAACGCATCACAAAACTTGTGAACCCTTGGATGGAAGTTAATTGCAAAATACTTTTCATCCCCAGCACCCAATAATACGGCTGTAATTCCCAAAAAATAGGTAAACCAGAGTGGGTATTCCAACATGCTATGAATACCAATCACTACAAGCAGACTGATTAGCCACCAAGTTTCTAAATTCAGCTTATGCCATTTAAAAGAACGAATCCAAATGATTAAGCCAATAAAGACGAATAATGTTGCAAAAACGCCCATTTCTGTTAGCAAATGCAGAAATAGGTTATGAGCATGCTCAAACACGATGTTAGAAGCCATTGCGGAAGGGTGACTCAATAAAGAAAATGCACCTTCTCGAATTTGGCCCATGCCGATGCCTAGCCAAGGTGATTGTATGAATATACGCAGACTGTCATACCAAATATGCAAGCGTGCTGAAGGTGTTTGCACATTGACACTATCCATTAGACGTTCCGTGGGCAAGCTAACATATTGATTTGGAATGACATGGTGAATAATTATCTGAACGAAGGCAAATGCTGGCAGGACCAATAGCCCCGCGCCCAGAGCGCGGCGGTATGCCTCATCACTAGCGTCTTGTTTTATGGCGTTTATGTGTAATGTAATCGCCAGAATGGCAAATGCAGATAAATATAGCCAAGCACTACGCGAACCTGAGAATGACAAGATTATGATAAAGAGCAAAAGCAATAAGATAAAAAAACTCTGTGAACATCGCTTTTTTGCATATAAATAGATTAAAGAAGCTATGGCTAATGCATCAAAGTTGGCCAAGTGGTTTGGTTGCGAGACTGCCCCAAAGCTAACTAAATTTGGCAAAAACGGAACGATCCCACCCGATTTCACCAAAAGTTGTAACGCGAGTATTATGAAATTCACAATGCCAGCAGCAATCAAGCTCCAGGCTAAAGTTGTGATTAACCTTTCCCATCCCAATTCGTGGCGCAGGTAGTTTCCCAAGGTAGTCAAGAAAAATGCCCAAATTAAATAAGACAGCAGCAATAGGAAAAACTGTGTTGATTGCAGCATTCCCAGAACCCATTGCATGATCAGGATTGTTGCTAATCCAAGGAACACCAGCGAAATCTGCGGGATTTGGATGCTCCTCCAGATGGTTGTGCGTAATAAAGGCAAAATAGCGATAAAGCCTGATAAGGCAGCAAACCATTCTGTATAAAACGATGGTATGGGTAGCGCGTGGCGCATGATGATGAACGGCAGAAAAAACATTAGCCCGATAAAAAATAGGCTGATGTCAAGCGCACCAGGGTTCTGTTTTAACATGTAGCGTTTCAATTAAGAATATACGATGAATTAACCGGCAACCTAAAGTGCCTTGGGTGGTATATGGGGATATTAGGCTAGTTTGAGGAGAAAAAACAGAGTGCTATGGAAGTTATATCCCAGTGCCGCGTCATAACTGCGTCTGATGGGGCGCAGCTATGATTCACTTAAACGAAAGAATAGCACTGGCGATATTACATCGGGTCACAATAGCCACCCTGGTCGGCGTGGCAAACCGCATTGGTGTCGCCTGGTGCCTTAAATGCACCTGTAATCGTTGCTGCACCGGCAAGTGTGGCCATTGTCCAAGCTGAAGCATCTGTGATAGACGTACAGGCACTATATGTTGGTGCGGAAGGTGATGCACCATCATTAATGTCTGCTAGGACTTTGTTGGTATAGGCCTTAGTTTCAAATAGACATGCTTTATTTGCTGATTTCTTTGCATAGTCCTGGTAAGCTGGTATTGCAACTGCCGCCAAGATGCCAATGATTGCAACAACAATCATCAGTTCAATAAGGGTGAAGCCTTTGTTTTGCAGTGGATTGGCGTTAATCATATTAGAATACTCCCGGAATAAAACGATATTGGGTACGCTGCATATAGGCTGCGTATGTCTCATCTTTCTTCAGTAAATCTTCTTCTTGCCATATCCGTATCGCCTGGAAAAAATATAGCGCGATGTAGATAGCGAGGTTGTATAAGCTAAAGGTCGATAGCAAGAAACCGATATGGTTTAAAAAATAGCCGAAATAGATCGGATGTCTGACAATCTTGTAAGGTCCTGTAGTGATGATGCCACGATTGGCCGGCATCAATCCAAATGAACGGCCCAGATAAATCTTTGCTGCAATCTGCCATACAACTGATATGGTTTGTAATGTGCCAGTCACTACCATCGGTACTAATCTTTCACCGCCCGATATGCCCACAAACAGGAAATAGAAGGTCGCCATAGCCGTGCTGACTACTGCGAAGAAATTGATTCTGTAATCGCTGGCTGGTCTCGCTGCCAACGTCATTCCTACGGTAATAATCTCACCGATTACAAGCAGGATGAGATTGATGTTCAACTCGGCACCCTGATAAATCGCATTCAGCGCTCGGACTAGGAATGTCGACAGCGCCGCCGCAGTGACAATCTTGATGAGGTTGAACTTCAAGTTTTTCATGTGTATCTATCGTCCGATTTGATAGCTGTCGTCTATAAAAAAGCCCCGTATTATCACAGGGCTTTTCTTGGTTCAGTTAGATAGCCTCAATCTAAACCGAGGTGATTGAGGCTATATGGTCATTAACCGCCAGTACATGTGCCGCCGTTAGCCAAATCACACACTGTAGTTGTTGTGCCAGGTGTTTTTGGTGTGCCGGTAACGCTAGCTGTCGCGTTAGCTGGAGTAGTGATGCTTGTACAAGCGCCTGTGGTTGCGGCCGCCACAGTGGAGGCGCCATCAGCGAATTCCACCAATGCTTTGTTGGCATAGGATTTGGTTTCCATCATACAGGCGCGTTCAGCAGATTTTTTGGTGTAGTCTTGGTAAGCTGGAATTGCGATCGCTGCCAGGATACCGATAATCGCAACAACAATCATCAGCTCAATCAAGGTAAAACCTTTTTGTACTTGTTTCATCATTTTCATTTCCTTTAACTAGTTAAGGGTTCAAACAAATTAACGTGGTATTAGCTGTGCCACATTTACCGCACTGCCAATACCAGTGCTTGGTAGGCTATAAGCAACCGATGTGCCAACTTTATTCATTTCGATAATATTGTTCTATATACTGTATATAAAACAATAGGATACGCGTAAAGTCACGTGTGTTTGTCAGGCAAGGAAGGCTGTTCTATCTGAATCGAGGAGTTAAAATTTCTGACCTTAATTGACAATTAACGGCAAACACTGACATATTTTGACGGTGTTTAATGCAATAAAAAAAGCGGGTTTTACCCCGCTTTTCTCTTTTCAATACGCTATTAATGCTTACCAGAACTTCCACCAAGGTTTCTTGGCAGCACCGGAAGCCGTCATGTTGGCGCCGGAGCCGGCGCTGGTTACTTTGAGTTTTCAGCTGCCTTTTTCAAGCTAGCAAAGCCGGTATCAAAGAAATCATTGATCGCTTTTGTGGCGGCTTCGTCGTTTTGATCCGGTTTGGGGATATTGGATGAGTCAGCACGTGTGTAGCTGCCTTTTACAGTGATGGTAGACTCGCCTGCCCCAGAGCCAGCAGTGACTGTGATGGCTGGGTAGAAGTTAGCAAATTGCAAAGTGCTCTTTTCCAAAATGTATTCGTATTTGATTTTCATACCAGCGTCATCAATGGAACGTAATTTTTCATACATCGTCCCACCATTTTTCAGTTTTACTGTGCGATATGTTGCCGCTTCACCGTTTTCGTCCTTCTTTTGCTCGGTTTTGGTAGATTCCACGCCAGCGTGCCAAGCTTGCTCGTTGCCAAAATCTTTTATCAATGCCCATACTTTGGCTGGTGCGGCTTTAACTGTGACGCTTTTTTCAAATCTCAGTGCAGCAGCACCGTGTGCAGAAGCTGAGAGTGGGATTAAAGGTAATAATGCGATGGCAACGATGCCTAATATTTTTTTCATGCAATTTCTCCAAATAAATGCGACTTCAAAAAACAATTACTAAAGTATAAAAATAAACCCTAAACTTTACCTAAAAAATCATATTTTTGCGACTAATTCATAGGCGATCCTGTTAAAAATTGCTATAAAAAGCTATTTCATTGACTATCTCATTATTTCTTTTCCAAAATAAATGGGCCAAATGAACGGCAGAGTTTATCGGTGGCAATCGTAGCAACGACTTGGTTTGTTTTAGTGTCAATTACCGAAATATTATCAGCGCCCCAATTGGCGACGATGAGTTGATTGGTGGTTTTGTCATAATCAATGCCTTCAGGGTAGTCTCCAACCTGAATCGTACTGACTATCTGTTTGGTTGTGGCATTAATCACCGAGACGCTTTCGGCATGGTTGTTGGTGACATAGAGCCATAGCGCATCGGGGCTGATTGCCACGCCGTAGGGATGCTGGCCGGTCTTGATCGTGTCGGTCACTTTAAGCGTTTCGGTGTTGATCAAGGAGAGTGAATTGCTGACCACATTCACCACAAAAACCGTTTTACCATCCGGACTCAGCGTTAGTGCGAATGGATGTAGTCCAACAGGAACCTGTGCAATTGGTTTAAGTGTTTGAATGTCCACCACGGTGACATCATTGCTATCACGATTAGCAATAAATAGCTTGCGATTGTCCGCACTGACCACCAGTCCGGATGGTGTCTTTCCTGCTTTAAAAGTTTTTTGCTGTTTCGGGTTGGCCGTATCGATGGCTGCAACCTGCGCGCCTTCCCAATCGGCTGCAAACAGCGTGCGGCCATCACGGCTGATCGCAATGCCAACCGGTTGGACGTTGACGCGTATCTCTTGAATCACTTGATTACTCTGGGTATCAATGACCGAGATGGTTTGGCTGTTGGCATTTGAAATATAAATACGATTTTGCTTTTTCGCAATTGCAACTCCAACCGGCGCTTTGCCCACGGGAATGGTCTGAATGATTTTTTGTGATTGAATATCAAGTACGGTAACGGTGTTGCTACCTTGGTTGGTGATGTAAGCTAAGTTGCCTGCATAAGTTGTGTGGCCAAGCAAACTGACAATTAATCCTAAAGCAAATGTAAAAAATTGTTTGAGCATTATTTTTGAGTGGTATTCAGTATTTCTTATCAGCAACGTTAATGTGTCAGATTAAACGCTTGAGTGGCTAAGCAGTTGACTGATTTAAATTCGCGCTTTCAATAATGCCCAAAGTATGGAAAAATGTCATCCGATAATTATGATGGTTGCAATATGTTGGATCGAGACGGATATCGCCCGAATGTTGGCATTATCCTCTGCAACGCGCAAAACAAGGTTTTTTGGGGAAAACGTATTCGGGAGCATGCCTGGCAGTTCCCGCAGGGTGGAATTAAATACGGCGAGAGCCCTGAGCAAGCCATGTACCGCGAGTTGATGGAGGAGGTTGGGCTAAAGCCAGAGCATGTGATAATTCTTGGCCGTACGCGTGATTGGCTGCGCTATGAGGTGCCTTCTACCTGGATCAAGCGGGAATGGCGCGGCAGTTACCGGGGACAAAAACAAATCTGGTATTTGCTGCGACTGGTTGGTCGTGACAGCGATGTATCGTTGCGCGCAACCGATACGCCCGAGTTCGATGCCTGGCGCTGGAGTGACTACTGGGTGCCGCTGGAGGATGTGATTGAATTCAAGCGAGATGTATACAAGAGCGCCTTGAATGAATTGGCCATCCACCTGCGTGAGAAGCTACCGCGCATTCGGCGTAAATCCAAGGCGCAAGCCTCCAAATAAACAAGCCCGCCATTGCGGGCTTGTTGTTTTAGTTGCTGGACATGGCTTCGCCCAGCATGACAGGTTTTCCTGCATGCCAGACTGGGTCGAAAGCGAAGCGCTCATGTTCGAATAGCATCACGACGGTGGAACCTAACAGAAACTTGCCCATTTCCTCCCCTTGTTTCAGCTGAATATTGCGATCGGAATAATCCCAAGCCTGAATATGTCCTGGGCGTGGCGGATTAATGACACCATGCCAGGTGGTGGCCATGCTACCCACAATGGTCGCGCCGACTAGCACAAGCACAAAGGTGCCGTGTTTTTCCGAAATAAACTCACACACGACGCGTTCGTTGCGAGCAAACAGGTTGGGGATGTTTTGTGCTGTCAAAGGGTTGACCGAAAATAAGTCGCCTGGCACATAAGTCATGCTTTTGAGTGTGCCGTCGCATGGCATGTGGATGCGATGATAGTCTTTAGGGCTGAGGTATAGGCACGCAAATAGGCCTTGCTGAAAGCGGTCAGCCAAGGCGGCGTTGTCTGCCAATAAGGTGAGCGCAGAATACTCATGCCCTTTGGCCTGGAAAATCTGGCCACTCTGTATTTTACCAAATTGGCTGATTGCCCCGTCAACCGGGCAGGTAAAATTGGCTTTTGCCAGCGGCCTGGCATCTGGTTTCAACGGACGAGTGAAGAAAGCATTGAAAGTAACGTAGCTTGCAATATCCGGATTCTCAGCCTCGGTCATATTCACGTGGTAGCGCTTCACGAACCAGCGAATGACAGCGGTGGTCAGTTTGCCGCCTTCCAGGCTGGCAAGTTTCCCGGCTAACGCGGTGAGCGCCTGTTTAGGCAGGCAGTACTGTAAAAAGATTTTTGGGTGCATGGCTTAAATAATCAGCAATAAAAAAGGGCAAGAAAGTCTTGCCCTTTTAGTATAAACGGTTTGTTAGTTTTTCGATTGATCAACCAGTTTGTTCTTAGCAATCCAAGGCATCATGGCGCGCAACTGGCCACCTACTTGCTCGATTGGGTGTGCGGCGGTCAAACGGCGGCGGGCTGTCATTTCCGGGTAGTTGGTGCGACCTTCCAGGATAAATCGTTTGGCATACTCACCGGATTGAATGTTTTTCAGGCATTCCTTCATCGCGGCGCGAGCCTGATCGCTGATGACACGCGGGCCTGTCACATATTCACCGTATTCCGCGTTGTTGGAGATGGAGTAGTTCATGTTGGCGATACCGCCTTCATACATCAGGTCAACGATCAGTTTCAACTCGTGCAGGCACTCGAAATAGGCCATTTCTGGCGCATAACCAGCTTCAACCAAAGTTTCGAAGCCAGCTTTCACCAGTTCAACCGCACCTCCACACAATACTGCTTGCTCGCCGAATAGGTCGGTTTCAGTTTCTTCGCGGAAATCAGTTTCAATCACGCCGCCTTTGGTGCCGCCGTTAGCTGCGGCGTAGGAG
>OEOE01000045.1_pt1 | contig 19707 bp, 21 predicted proteins | sample 1539681 | NCBI WGS metagenome assembly OEOE01 (sample SAMEA3611561, study PRJEB22512) | activated sludge metagenome | biome: Urban; feature: Wastewater Treatment Plant; material: Activated Sludge | place: Slovenia | collected 2012-09-24
CCCAAAGTCGCCATCATGATGATGCGCGGTGACTTGAGTCCAAAGTGGCTCAACGTGCCGCTGCCATGCTTGCCTAGCACGCCAAAGCCATGCGCATCGTCCATGTATAAATAGGCATCATATTGCTCGCATAGTTTCAGGTATTCCGGAATCGGGGCGATATCGCCATCCATACTGAACACCGCATCGGCAGCAATAATTTTGTGGCGCGCCTTGCTGGCTTGCAGCAATTTCTCCAGCGCAGCGACATCGTTATGCGCAAAGCGTTTGAACTCCGCCATCGAGTAATAACCGCCATCATTCAGGCAGGCATGGTTCAGCTTATCGGCAAATATCGCATCCCCGCGGCCCACCAGCGCGCCCAGCACGCCGATATTGGCCATATAGCCGGTGCTGAACAGCAAAGCGGCTGGCATGCCTACAAAATCGGCAAGCTGTTTTTCCAGCGTGTCATGATAACGGTGATGGCCGGTGATGAGGTTGGAAGCGCCGCTGCCCACACCGGAATTGCCCGCCGCTTGCTGCATCGCCGCAATCAATTCAGGGCGATTGGCCAGACCAAGATAATCGTTGCTGCAGAAGGAAAGATACTGGTGCTCATCTGCAGTAATTTGCTCCGCCTGCGGCGAATCCAACAATCGTCTCTGCCGCATCAGACCTTGTGTCTGGCGTTGTTCCAGCTCTTTTTTTAGCGATTCTAGCATCGAATCAAACCACTAAAATTGCAGTGGGAAATTGAAACGCGGCGACAACGAGCGCGCAACGAAGACAGTACAAATAGTACGGCGAGGCGCGCGCGAGGCAGTCAACAAAGTTTCAACGATGCAATGCAATTTTAGACCTTCTTGATTTTCAGTTTATCGAACAAAGCATTATCCGCCTCCACATCCGGGTTGCCGGTGGTCAGCAATTTTTCGCCGTAGAAAATCGAATTGGCACCCGCCATGAAGCACAGCGCCTGTACCGCCTCGCCCATGCTCTGGCGACCGGCGGATAGCCTTACATGGCTTTGCGGCATGGTGATGCGCGCCACGGCAATGGTCCGCACGAACTCGAACGGGTCGAGCGCATCTGTGCCGTGCAGCGGTGTGCCTTCCACTTGTGTCAGCAAGTTGATCGGCACGCTTTCCGGTGGCTGTTTCATATTCGCCAGTTGCGCAATCAAACCAGCGCGCTGTGTGCGGCTTTCGCCCATTCCGATGATACCGCCGCAGCACACGTTGATATCCGCCTCGCGCACGCTGTCCAGCGTATCCAGCCTATCCTGATAAGTACGCGTGGTAATCACCTCGCCATAAAATTCCGGTGCGGTATCCAGATTGTGGTTGTAATAATCCAGCCCGGCCTCTTTCAGCTGCTGCGCCTGCCCATCCTTCAGCATGCCCAGTGTGGCGCAGGTTTCCAGCCCCATCGCCTTCACCTCGGCAATCATCTTCAGTACGGGTTCCAAATCTTTTTGCTTCGGGCTGCGCCATGCCGCACCCATACAAAAACGGCTGGCACCGCTGTCTTTAGCGGCTTTCGCCGCTGCCAGCACCTCATCCAGCGCCATCAATGGTTCGTTCTCCACATCAGTGTGGTAACGCGCCGCCTGCGGGCAATAGCCGCAATCCTCGCTGCAGCCGCCGGTCTTGATGGAAAGCAAGGTGCTCACCTGCACCGCGTTCGGGTCAAAATTCTCGCGATGCACCGTTTGTGCCTGATACATCAAATCGCTGAACGGCAGCTCGAAAAGCGCCTCAATCTCCGCAACGCTCCATTTTTCATTGCCCTGGGAGGCGCATGCAGATTGGCGTTTCAGGGCATCGGTATTGATGATTGCAGCTTGTGTAGTTTCTAGCATATTCCACCCTTATAATGGCGTCATGGTTAAATTGTGGTGAACCAAAATCGTCAGCAACATCATTGCATTGCCTGATTTATCTTATTTTAACCGCTGTCAAGCATAAATCAAAACAACAATTTACAATTGCACAAAAAGTAATCAAATGTTTAATTTTTCCAAATTAACGGGAATATTGCTTGGGCAGCATTGCCTGCTCTGCGGCGCTGGCAACGCACAAAACACCGGCATTTGCAGCGGCTGTTTAACTGACCTACCCTGGCACGACACCAGCAGCTGCCCGCAATGCGGACTTGCCAGCAACGGCCTAGTGTGCGGCGCCTGCCTGAGCCATCCTCCGCATTACGATGCCACTCAAGCCGTATTCACCTACGCCTACCCGGTGGACGCCATGCTGCAACGCTTTAAATACGCGGAGATGCTCAACCTCGGCCACACCTTCGGGCAACTGCTGGCGCAAAATACCGCCAGCCAGAATATCGACCTCATCATCCCCATGCCCATGCACCCCAAGCGCATACAGGAACGCGGCTTTAACCAGGCGCTGGAAATCGCCAGGCATTTGGACAAGAGCAAGCTGGACACACACAGTGCCATCCGGCAAAAACTCACGCCGCCACAAGCCGGCCTGCCGCTGAAGGAGCGTGTCAAAAACATCAAAGGCGCATTTGCAGTAAACGCCGATTTGACTGGCAAGCGCATAGCCATTGTGGATGACGTAATGACCAGCGGCGCCAGCCTGAACGAACTTGCCAAAACTTTGAAAAAAGCAGGCGCCAACCATGTAGAATGCTGGGTGATAGGACGAACGTTACCCAAATAATACTACCCCAAGACATGACACTTCAAACCTCTTTAATCTACAGCGAAGCTCTTGTTAAGAAAGCTGTTCTAAGCTTTTGGTGGCGCGTTGTAGGGGCCAAATTCATAGTTGCTGTTGTTTTATTAAGTTTTGGTCTTGCTTACGGCTTTAGCGTCGGGGAAAAATCGTGGTTAATGGGCATTTACGCAACCATCCTGTTTTTCGCAATCACTTTCATGGTGGCTTTGTATTTAATACATTACCGCAACTCCATTCAAAAATTTAAGGCGATGGGCAATCCTCAAGCCTCCTTGACTCTTTCAACAGATTCTTTTTCACTTTCATCTGGCGCAGGCTCAGCTACGCTTCCTTGGTCTTCGGTAACTGAGGTTTGGCAGTTTCCCGACTTTTGGTTATTTTTCTTTTCGAAATCGCAGTTTTCAACGCTACCTATTGCAAACCTTTCGCCTGAAATACAAACTTTCATTATCGAACGTATAAATCATGCAGGTGGTAAAGTTACCTAACCCTTCATTCAAGTGTGGCTAACTAACGCTACCCCTTTAATTCAAGCGTCAGGTAAAGCTGCTTGCAACATCGCACGCACACCTTCATTACCAAAACATCTGCCCTGCAAGCCAATCTGGATGCGGCTTCCAGAGCATCGGTTTTGATAATGAAGCGCACATGCGTACAATAGCGCCATGTTCCATATCGTATTATTCGAACCCGAGATCCCACCCAACACGGGCAACATCATCCGTCTTTGCGCCAATACCGGCGCGCAGCTGCACCTGGTGAAACCGCTGGGTTTTGCGCTGGAGGATAAACAGCTGAAGCGCGCGGGGCTGGATTACCACGAATATGCCACGCTGAAAGTGCATGAGAACTGGGCAGCCTGCAAAGCGGCACTGGCGGGCAAACGCATGTTCGCGCTGACCACCAAGGGCAGCCAGCGCTATACCAATGTGCGGTTTGCGGATGAGGATGTGTTTGTGTTTGGCCCGGAGACGCGTGGTTTACCTGAAGAAGTGCGCAACGAATTCGCACCGGAATTCAGGTTACGCTTGCCGATGCTGCCGGAGAATCGCAGCCTGAACCTGTCTAACTCCGCCGCGGTGCTGGTGTATGAGGCTTGGCGGCAGTTGGGGTTTGAAGGCGGAGTGTAAATCCCCCTCAATCCCCCTTTTTCAAAGGGGGAGATAAAATCTTTCGGAAAGTCGCAAAAATTTAAGTACCAATTGAAAATCGTGCTTTTACTACAATATTTATTTTGCCAATCAATATAAACCTCCCCCTTTGAAAAAGGGGGATTGAGGGGGATTCAATGGAGCCTTACAACCGCAGCCTCAAGCCTTTTTCCCGCGCGCTCCGAACCCGCATGACAGATGCCGAGCAGGTCTTGTGGCATCGCCTGCGCCGCAAGCAGATACAAGGTGTACAGTTTTATCGGCAAAAGCCCTTGCTGTCGTTCATTGTGGATTTTTATTGCCCGGCGGCAAAGTTGGTGATCGAGTTGGATGGCAGCCAACATGCCGATGAGAATCACCAAATGCAAGATGCACAACGGGATGCCGCTTTGGCTGATTTAGGTTTGCACGTTTTGCGGTTTGACAACCGGCAGGTGTTGCTGGAGACGAACGCCGTATTAGCCGCGATTGACGCGACAATTAGCGAACGAAAGATTTAAACGCCATCAGCGCGTTGGGCGCGCCCCAGCAAATCCATCACCGCATCCCTTGCAGATTTTCCATGCGTCAGCGCCAAATTGACCTCGCGCGTGATGGGCATATCCACGCCAATGGTTTCGGCACGGCGCATCACTTCACGCGCAGTGTTGACGCCTTCCGCCACGTGGCCCAAGCCTTGCAGAATATCTTCCAGCGGCTTGCCGGAAGCCAGTTGCAGGCCAACTTCGCGGTTGCGTGAATACTGGCCGGTACAGGTCAGAATCAAATCACCCACGCCAGCCAGACCCATGAAGGTCTCGGTTTTGGCGCCCAAGGCCACGCCAAAGCGCGTGATCTCTGCCAAGCCACGGGTAATGAGCGCAGCACGTGCGTTGTTGCCAAAGCCCATGCCATCGCTGATGCCAGCGGCAATCGCCATGACATTCTTGACAGCCCCGCCTACCGAAACGCCTATCACATCGGTGCTGTTGTAGACGCGCAGATTGCCGCCATGGATCAGGTTGGCGGCCTCTTGTGCAAAACCGTCATCTTTCGCCGCCAGCGTGACCGCTGTGGGCAGGCCGCGCACCAGTTCAGCCGCGAAACTAGGGCCGGAAAGCGCGCCCCAGTGTGCGTTTTCGCCCAATTCTTCCTGCGCCACCTCGTAAGGCAGCTTGGTGGAGACTGGCTCCAGGCCTTTATGCGCCCAGATGAGCGGCTTATTGACGCCAAGTTTCTTGATGTCCTGCAAAATGCCGCGGAAGCCGGCGGTAGGCACGACGGACAGAATCAGGTCTGCATCTGCCAACGCTGCTGCCAAATCATCTTCCACCTGCAGGTTGTCGTTGAATGGAAAATCTCCCAGATACAGCGGGTTAGAACGCGCCTTGCGCATGCCGGAGACATGGCCGGCATTACGCGCCCACAGGCTCACCTGATGATTCTGGCTGATCTGCATGGCCAGCGCCGTGCCCCATGCTCCTGCGCCCAGCACCGTTATCTTTGCCATTTACTGCGCTCCCCACAACTGGCTGCTCTGCACGAAACCAGTCACACCGTTTGCATGTTTGACCTTGACCCAGCCGTTCTTGTTATCCGCCACCAGTTCCACCACGACATCCTTTTCCAGCGTGGCTAACAGTGCCGCATCTGCATTATCTGCCTGACGCACCGCGGTATTTGTTGTTGCAACCACCATGCGTTTCTGTGCAGTCTGCTTGGCCTCCACCCAGCTCAAGGTGCCGGCTGCATCGCGTACTTTCAGCCATTCGCCAAGGTTAACGATCACTTCCAGCGGATAGCCCTGGCTGAATATCAGCACTTTCTTGGCCTCTAAAGAAGGTGCATCATAAGCAACCGTCTTGGCAACGAGCACAGCGCGGAAATCAGCCGCCCAAGCGGGTATCGCCAGCAAAAAAGAAAACACCAAGCCTAGTAATAAGCTTGGTGTTGCATGAAGATTTGGCTTACGATTGCGCAAAGCAACCTCTATAATTAGTTGGCTTGCGCAGCGCCTGCAGCTTGTTGCTTCTGCTGCATGTACAAGGCTTCGAAATTGATCGGACTCAGCAGCACTGGCGTAAAGCCAGCACGGGTCACCATGTCGCTCACTGCCTCACGTGCGTATGGGAACAGGATATTCGGGCAAGCCACGCCTAAGATCATGTCCATGTTTTCTTCCGGCACGCCGCGAATCACGAAAATACCGGCTTGGGAAACCTCTACCAGAAACGCGGTCTTGTCGCCGATTTTTGAGGTCACTGTCACTTTCAGCTCCACTTCATAAACATCGGCATCCAATCTTTGGCCCGCGTTACCCAACTCCACATTCACTTGTGGAGCGGTACGCTCAGTAAAGATTTGTGGCGCGTTGGGTACTTCGATGGAAGCGTCCTTGATGTAGAGCTTTTCGATACCGAATGCGGGTTGATTCTGTGCGCCTTGGGCGGCGTTATTATCTTGTGCCATGATGTCCCTAAAATTGATATATTTGGATAAATGAAACTGCGTATTTTAGCCGTCTTTCATGTCGAAAGCATTAAATTATTTCGCTGTCAGCAGCGGGTCGAGACCGCCTGCGACATCCAGCGCGCGCAAGTCATCGAATCCGCCGATATGCTGGTCGTTGATGTAAATCTGCGGCACGGTACGACGACCTGTCTTCTCCATCATCTCCTCGCGCAGGTGCGGCGTCAGGTCAATACGAATCTCTTCTATCTCGGTCACACCCTTGTTGCCTAAAAGGCGCTTTGCGTTGATGCAGTAAGGGCAGACTGCCGTTGTGTACATCACAACTTTCGCCATCCTGTCAACCTCTTACCAACGGCATCTTGGCTTCTACCCAGGCGTCCAGCCCGCCTTGCAGATTGTTCAGTTGCGTAAACTGCAGCCCCTGCAAAACGGTGCACGCAGCCTTGGATCGCATGCCGCGCTGGCAATTGACCAACACGGGTTTGTCTTTGTATTTCTCGATTTCCTTGATGCGAGCTGCCAATTCCGCCACGGGAATATTCTTTGCGCCTTGGATATGTCCAGCCGCGAATTCCGACGCATCGCGCACATCCAGCACCAAAGGCTTGCTGCGATTCAACAGCATTAACGCTTCGGTCACCGAGACATTAGGCGCGCCACCGGCACGCCTATCCAGCAAGGGCCATAGCAAAGCCAGCCCGGAACCGATTGCCAAGCCAATCAATAAAGCGTTTTCTTTAATAAACTCCAAATTTGCTCCTTCTTACACCTTAAATTCGGGCATTCCCCCAATTTTCAAGAGAATGATTCACCGAAATGTCATGCCGCCATTATAATGGATGCTTGGCCGAATTTTAGATAGATTGTGAACCCATCATGCAAATTACCCCTGTTATTCTGCTTATCCTGGACGGTTTTGGTTATCGCGAAGAATCCAAGGACAATGCCATTGCGCTGGCGCACACCCCAAATCTGGATGCGCTGAAAATGAACTATCCGAACACACTGATCAACGCCTCCGAGCATTATGTGGGTCTGCCGGACGGGCAAATGGGGAATTCCGAGGTGGGACATCTCAATATTGGCGCAGGCCGCATCGTTTTTCAGGATTTCGAGCGCATCAACAACAGCATCAGCAGCGGGGAGTTCTTCCAGCACCCTGAATTACTGAAAGCCTTGCGCAACCTGAAGGCAACTGACAAAGCCCTGCATATCTTCGCCCTGCTGTCCGATGGCGGCGTGCATAGCCATCAGGATCATATCCATGCCATGCTGGACTTTGCGGCGAAAGAAAAACTGAGCAAGGTCTATGTGCACGCCTTTCTGGATGGCCGCGACACACCACCGAAAAGCGCCGCCCCTTACATTGACAAACTGGAATCGCACATCAAAAAAATCGGTACAGGCAAAATCGCCAGCATCAGTGGTCGCTTCTATGGCATGGATAGGGACAAACGCTGGGAACGTGTCGAAGCCGCTTACACCATGTTCACCGAAGGCGTGGGCGAGTTCATGGATGACAGTGCCGCCGAGGCGTTGCAAGACGCCTATGCACGCGGCGAGACAGATGAGTTTGTGAAATGCACGGTGATTCATAACCCGCATGAACCGGCTATCAAGCTGGAGGATGGCGACTGTGTCGTGTTCATGAACTTCCGCTCTGACCGCGCACGGCAAATCACGCACGCCCTGCTAGCCGAGGATTTTGACGGCTTCCATCGCCGCCATGTGCCCAAACTTTCCGGCTATTTCACGCTGACGCAATACGACAGAAAAGAAGTGAAAGCCGTGCCGATTTTCGCACCGTTCACTGTCAAGAACACGCTGGGCGAGCATCTGCAGAATCTGGGACTGACACAATTACGCATTGCCGAGACAGAAAAATACCCGCACGTGACGTTCTTCTTTAACGGCGGCGAAGAAAAAGTATTCGAAGGCGAAGAGCGTATTCTGGTGCCCTCACCTAAAGTGGAAACCTACGACATGCAGCCGGAAATGAGCGCGCCGGAAGTCACCGACAAGCTGGTGGAAGCGATATTGAGCAAGAAATACAACACCATCATCTGCAACTTCGCCAACTGCGACATGGTGGGCCATACCGGCAACCTGCAAGCCGCCGTCAAGGCCGTGGAAACGCTGGATGCCTGCATTGGCCGCGTGGTGAGCGCTATGCAGAGCATTGGCGGCGAAGTCATCATCACCGCTGATCACGGCAACGCCGAGCTGATGGTGGATTACGCGAACCGCCAGCCGCACACCCAGCATACCACCAACCTAGTGCCCATGCTGTATATCGGCCGGTCGGCCAAACTGGCCGAAACCGGCGCGCTTTCCGACCTGGCGCCAACCTTGTTGCATATGATGGGCGTTGCGCAGCCAAGCGAAATGACTGGACGCAGCCTGATTACATTCGCCTGATCACCCGCCGATGGCCAGGTTTTTGCTGATACTGCTGATGCTGGGCTTTAGCATGTCCGGCATCGCAGCCAAGAAAATCGAAGCCGCCAAGGAAGACCTGAGCGAGGTCAAAGCCAAGATAGAATCGCTGAAAAAGGAACTGGATTCCAGCCAGGCCGCCCACAAGGATGCCACGGACGCGCTAAAGGAATCAGAAACCGCTATCAGCCAGGCCAATAAAAAACTGCGCGAGATCACCCAGCAGCAACGCCAGAACCAGGCCAAGCTCAACTCGCTGAAAAAAGAATCGCTCAGCCTGAATGACCAATTAAGCTTGCAGCAAAAGCAGCTGGGCGAGCTGCTATACCGGCAATACACCAAAGGCAACCAAAGTTATACACGCCTGATGCTGCAGAACAAAAGTCCTAGCCAGATTACGCGCGATGTCAAATATTTCCGCTACATCGCCCAGGCGCGTGCCGACCTGATTAACCAAATGCACAGCAATCTTGACCGGGTGAAAGCGCTGGACCATGAAACCAAAACCGCGCTGCAGGAAGTGACCGAGCTGAAAAACCAGCAGGAAACCGAACGCAAAACCTTGCAGGAACAAAAAGCGGAAAAGGCCAGGATTGTAAAAGCGCTATCCACTAAGATCGTCAGTACCAAAGAACAAATCGACAAGCTTAAACGTGATGAAAAGAACCTTTCCAACCTCGTGAAAAGACTGGCAAGAATCATTCCGCCCAAGTCTATCAAGAAAAAAACGAAAAGCGTAAAATCCACGCCCGGCAACATGTTAGAGAGAGAGCCCACACAAGAAAACACTGTGGTTGCCACCAACCAGCAGCTCCCCACCGCCGATCTGGATGGAGAGTTTGCTAAGCTGCGCGGCAAACTGCGGCTGCCGGTGCGCGGCGAAGTCACTAACCGCTTCGGCGCTGCACGCGTCGACACTGGCGTTACCTGGAAAGGCCTGTTCATCCGCGCCTCCGGCGGCAGCGAAGTTAAAGCGGTGGCCAATGGCCACGTGGTGTTTGCTGACTGGATGCGCGGTTTCGGCAACCTTATCATCCTCGATCATGGCGACGGCTACATGAGCCTATACGGCAACAACCAGGCCATGCTCAAAAACGTAGGCGATGAGATCAATAGCGGCGACACCATCGCCAGCGTCGGCAACAGCGGCGGCAATGAAAGCGACGGCCTGTATTACGAACTGCGCAAAAACTCCAAGCCGTTCGACCCGCTCAGCTGGAGCAGTTTGCGTTAAAACAGCGCACCTTCATTGGCACAAGCATAGCCCTGTAAGCCGCATCCAGACTGGCTCCCAGAGGCACGGTTTTTACAATGAACGCGCGTACGTGAGATCGGGCAACAAAAAAGCGCGCCGAGGCGCGCTTTTATCTTAAGCAAGATGCAATTATTTCTTGGCTTCTTCTGCCGGGGCTGCAACCTCTGCCGAAGTGGCTTCAGCTGGAGCTGCGGCAGTCGCTTCACCAGGAATAGCTGGCAGTGGAGTGTTCGCACGGGCTTCGGCGTACATCTTGTCCAGTTCTTCTTGTGTTCTGGTAATACCCTCCACGCGTTCTTCCGGTGTCGGCTCATAACCGCCCGGCCCTGCAGCAGCAGTAGGTGCTGCAGCTGCCGGTTCAGTTGCAGCCGGGGCACTGACTTCAGGCATTGGTGCGGGTTCTGCAGGCGCTTCGGCCTTTTCACCGCAAGCGGTTAACAACAGTGCTGCCAGAATTGCAGATGTACTCCAAAATTTCATACTTACTCCAAATTGATTCATGATGTTAATGAGGCATGGCTTGCTATAGCCACAATCTGTACATGTGCTTCTAGCAAAAAACAGACCATAGGTAAGATGTAGATGATGCACAGATTTTCAAGAGGCCCGCGCACATAAAAATAATGCAACTATATATATTCGGCGCTCAGGCATGGAAATTCATCAAAATCCGGCTCTCCATAGCGTAGGCTTGCACCTCGTAGGGGCTGTTGCGGTACCCATAGCGACATGACCACACATAGCGCCAGATGGTCATTCCGGCCAGATATTGGGCCACGTGCATCAGCTCGTGCCCCAGCAGCGCCATGCCCTGTGGCGTACCTGGCTGATATGCACCAGCGCGCAGGTAAATACGGTGGTAGAGAACCACTGCGCACATGTCGCGCCGCAACCAGAAAGGTGCTTTTCCGTCAACAATAAGCGCGGCTTGCAGCACATTCTCGTTAAAATACGGGGCAAAAACAGTGCGTTCATGCACCGTTAACGGGCGCTCAGGCATCATTCGCCAATGATATGCATCAGCACGCGCCGCGTCATGGCCTCGTGGCGATGCTCAAACAGAAATATGCCCTGCCATTGGCCGAGCGCGACCTTGCCATCCACAACAGGAATCGACAGGCTGGTTTGGGTCAAGGCTGTGCGCACATGCGCTGGCATATCATCCGGGCCTTCGGTCGTGTGAATGAACAGCTTGTCGCCATCCGGCACCAGGCGATTGAAGAACGCCTGCATATCCACCAGCACATCGGAATCATAGTTCTCATTGATCATCAAACTGGCAGAAGTGTGCTGGATATATAACGTCAACAAGCCTGTAGATATACCTTGCTGGTTAGCCCATTGCAGAACTTGCGGCGTGACATCGTAGATGCGGCGGCCTTGTGCCTTGACGACGATTTGCTGGGTGAATTGCCGCATGAAATGCCCCTTTTGCTGATGCGATATAAAAACGATGCCCTGGAAGCCGCATGAATATTGACTTCCAGGGCATTATAAATTCAGCCCGGCTTAAAATCTACCAGTAAAATGGGTAGCCGTAATGCAAACCCCAGCCAAAGCGTGAGCCGCGCCAATAGCGTCCGGACGGGCCGATAGGGTAAAAGTAAGGGTTGCCAAAGTAGAAATCGTGGTAGCCGTTGTAGCGCATCGCTCGCTCACGCTGCAGTTGCTTGAGGGCGAGCCGCTTTTCCTGCTCGCGCTTGTTAATCTCGTCCGCCATCGCGTTTTGCTTGGCTTTTTCATTGCTTTCCTGAATGTATTCCAGAACTTTCAAATCCACGCCCTGCTTGTTCAAATCCAGCATCTGCGCTGCCGTCAGGTCATAGCGCGAATTGCTAGTTTTGATTTTCTCGATGATTTCGTCGGACTTTTTGCCTGCCTTGCTATCGGCCACAATTTCATCCAGTGTTACATTCGCGACCGGTGGCGGCATCAGCTTGGCCAATTCCTCCGGCGTGATACGCTCCACTTGGCCCTGCTGGCTGTTTGTGGTGGCGCAGCCGCCAAGTATGGCAAATATGATTGCCAATAAAAACAATTGAGTACACTTCATTTTAGCCCCTCTGCTTCGCACGCCGCGGCGTCAGCGCGGGAGATGCTTTTGTCAGGCCTTCATCAAACGCGTGCCGATTGTTCTGATATAAGCCCAATACCTTCTTCACGTACGCTTTGGTCTCGCGATAAGGCGGCACGCCGCGGTATTTATCCACCGCACCCTCGCCCGCGTTGTATGCTGCTACTGTTAACGCAACATCCCCACGAAAGTATGACAACAGCCAGCGTAAATATTTCACCCCACCCTTGATGTTCTGGCTAGCGTTATAGGCGTTCTTCACATTGAAACGCTCTGCAGTAGCAGGAATCAGCTGCATCAACCCATGCGCATCTGCATTGGATTTAGCGTTTACCTTAAAGTTCGACTCTGCGGTGATGATAGAGAGTACAAGCTTAGGATCTATTTTGTGCCATTCGGCAATCCTGTGTACCAGATTCACCACCCAACGCTTGCCCTTAGGCAAGGTCGCGATATAAGCATCTATCGCGGGAGATCCTTCTGTTAACGCTCCGGCAACAGGCTTCTCCGGTGCTACCGCTTCCAATACGCAAGCCGGCGTATCCTGTGTACGAAGCTGTATCGTCTCCAGCATTTTTTGCGCTTCGAAATGCCCATGCATCGCAGCGATACCGAACAGATTGGCCGCATAGTCACGGTTTTCAGGCACGCCTCGTCCAAACGCATATAGCATGCCTAAACGATAAACGCCTTCCGCGCTGCCATACCGCGCAGCTTCACAATATAAATTAGCCGCTTCCCAATTGGCTTCCGGATTATCATCCGCCACTTTGATACTCGCGCGCTCCAGCCTATCCCGGATAAGCGGAGGCTCGTTATCAAAAGTCTCCAGCTCAGCCTGCGTGTAAGCAAAACAGGGGCTAAAGGCGCATATCAGCGCCAAATAAGCCCCCATTCGTGCCCACCGGTTCAAACGCTACTCGCCTTTCGTGAACGCCATTCTTCCTTGCCGATAGTCTACTTGGATTACATCCTTAGGTGCAAAGTTTCCGTTCAGGATTTCTTTTGCCAGCGGATTCTCGATCTCGCTCTGGATAGCCCGCTTCAGCGGCCTTGCGCCATACACCGGGTCAAACCCGGCAGCAGCGATTTCAGCCAGTGCCGCATCCGTGACATTCAAGCGCATATCCATCGCGGCCAACCGTTTCGCCAGCAATTGCAACTGGATATTGGCAATGGATTTGACATGCGCCTCACCCAGGCTATGAAACACCACCACTTCATCGATGCGGTTGACGAATTCGGGACGGAAATGCGTTTTCACTTCGCCCATCACCGCCAGTTTCACCACTTGGTAATCCTGATCAGCCATACTTTGAATCATCTGGCTGCCGAGGTTTGAGGTCATGATGATTACCGTGTTCTTAAAGTCCACCGTGCGGCCTTGGCCATCCGTCAAGCGTCCATCATCCAGCACTTGCAACAGCACGTTGAATACATCCGGGTGCGCTTTTTCTACCTCGTCCAGTAAAATCACCGAATATGGCTTGCGGCGCACCGCCTCGGTCAAGGTACCGCCTTCCTCGTAACCCACATAGCCCGGAGGCGCGCCAATCATGCGTGCCACGCTGTGTTTCTCCATGAACTCGCTCATATCAATCCGGATTAAATGCTCTTCGGAATCGAACAGGAAGCTTGCCAACGCTTTGCACAACTCGGTTTTACCCACACCAGTCGGGCCCAGGAACAAGAAGCTGCCATAAGGGCGATTCGGGTCGGACAAGCCGCTTCTTGAGCGACGAATCGCGTCAGACACCAGGCGTACCGCTTCATCCTGTCCCACCACACGCTTGTGCAGCTCATCTTCCATGTGCAGCAGTTTATCGCGCTCGCCCTGCATCATTTTCGAGACTGGGATACCTGTCGCACGGCTCACCACTTCGGCAATCTCATCCGCGCCCACTTCCACGCGCAGCATTTTCGGCTTGGCTTGCCCTGATTCTGATTGTACATTTTCGCTTGCTGCGGCCTGCTTCAATTGTGCTTCCAGCTGCGGCAATTTGCCGTATTGCAACTCGGAGACCTTCTGCCAGTCGCCTTTACGGGTTGCCTCTTCCATCGCCAGTTTGATTTTTTCGATCTCTTCCTTAATGTGCGCAGAACCTTGTACCTGCGCTTTCTCAGCCTTCCAGATCTCTTCCAAGTCCGCGTATTCTTTTTCCAGCTTGGAAATCTCTTCTTCGATCAGCTCAAAGCGTTTTTGGCTGGCCTCATCTTTCTCGCGGCGCACCGCCTCACGCTCAATCTTCAATTGAATCAAGCGTCTATCCAGCTTATCCATCACCTCCGGCTTGGAGTCGATCTCCATCTTGATGCGGCTCGCCGCCTCGTCAATCAAGTCGATAGCTTTGTCCGGCAAAAAGCGGTCGGTAATGTAGCGGTTCGAGAGCTCCGCCGCGGCGACAATGGCCGGATCGGTAATCTCTACGCCGTGATGCAGCTCGTACTTCTCTTGCAAACCACGCAGAATAGCGATTGTCGCCTCAACGGTCGGCTCATCCACCAGCACTTTCTGGAAGCGGCGCTCCAGCGCAGCATCCTTCTCGATGTACTTGCGGTATTCATCCAGCGTCGTCGCGCCCACACAGTGCAACTCACCGCGCGCCAGAGCCGGTTTCAGCATGTTGCCGGCATCCATCGCGCCTTCGGCCTTACCTGCGCCCACCATGGTATGAATCTCGTCAATGAATACGATGGTCTGACCCTCGTCCTGCGCCAGTTCTTTCAAAACGGCTTTCAGGCGTTCTTCGAACTCGCCGCGGTATTTTGCACCGGCTAGCAAGGCTGCCATGTCGAGCGACAGCACTTTTTTATTCTTGAGAGAATCCGGCACCTCGCCATTCACAATGCGTTGCGCCAACCCTTCCACGATAGCGGTCTTGCCTACTCCAGGCTCGCCAATCAACACCGGGTTGTTCTTGGTGCGACGTTGTAAAACTTGTATCGCACGGCGAATCTCGTCATCTCGCCCAATCACCGGATCCAACTTGCCCATGCGGGCACGCTCAGTCAAATCCAACGTGTACTTTTTCAGTGCCTCGCGTTGACCTTCGGCCTCTTGGCTATCCACAGAACCATCGCCACCTCTTAATAATTCAATTGCTGCGTCCAGTGAAGCCTTGGTCAAACCATTCTCTTTCAGCAAGCGGCCTGCTTCACCCTTATCCTCTGCCAACGCCAGCAAAAACATTTCGCTGGCAATGTACGCATCACCGCGTTTCTGCGCCAATTTATCAGTCACGTTCAACAGATTGTTCAAGTCGCGAGAAATCGCCACCTCCCCACTGGTATCGGACGAAGTTGGCAGCTTATCCAGCGCGGTTTTCAAGGCGGATTTCAGCGAATTCAACTGCACCCCAGCGCGAGAAAGCAAGGATGCCGTGCTGCCATCCTCCTGCTGCAGCAAGGCTTGCAGCAAGTGTACCGGCTCGATTGCCGTATTATCGTTACCCAGCGCGATACTTTGCGCATCGGCAATGGCTTGTTGGAATTTAGTCGTCAGTTTGTCAAAACGCATGTCTGCTCCCAAAAATGTCTCATTACCGTTAAGGTGGGGCGGCTTGTGAGATTTTCAATGGTACCAGCAGGCTTACTGCTATCTTTTTAACCTGTATCAAATAATCTGGGTAATATAGCAACATCATCAATACCGCCAGTGATTAACACTGGATTTTGCTGATGAATGCATAAAAGGATTCAGATCATGCTTCGACAGTTATTGCTTTTGATTCACTTGCTTTCCGCCATCTCCTGGGTGGGCGGGATGTTCTTCGCATATTTCTGCCTGCGTCCGGCGGCCGTCGAAACGCTAGACCCGCCTTCGCGCCTGAAACTTTGGGTAGCCACATTCGCACGCTTTCTGCCATACATGAGCATCGCCGTGACCTTGCTGCTGATATCTGGAATCACCATGCTGCTCTCGGTCGGCTTCCAGTTTGCACCCGCAGGCTGGCATATCATGTTCACGCTTGGCCTGATCATGGCAGGTGTGTACTTGTATATCCATCTCTGGCTATTTCCGCAGCTGCGCAAAAATTGTGCTGCGACCTCCTGGCAGGAGGCCTCTCAGGTGCTCGGCGCTATTCGCCGATTCGTCGCAATCAATCTGGCACTAGGCTTGATTGTGGTGATTGCTGCCATATCAGCCAGATAAGAAGCAGGTTGGGCGAAGTTTTAAACTGTTGCTGATGAGTGACCACTCACCACTGAAGACTTCTTAAAGTACAACATTACTTTGCAACCCAATTACGTCCCTCATCATCGGACTGCAAAAGAATTTTGGCTTGAGAACTGCTGCCGCCAAGCTGCAAGATACTACCGTTCTGTTGAAACTTCAGGGATTGAGTATGCGGGAACGCAAAACGCTTGGGAGGAGAATTCACCCAGGCTTCGCCATCCATGCGCACAATATAGATACTCTCATCATCTGCCCACGCCAGATGCCAACCCCAGGCATTACCTCTGGCTATCGCCACCGCGCCAAAACGACAGGCAGAATCGCTTGTACCATCATACGTCAGACGGCTCTTCAACTCCTGCTGCGTAGCATCGCCGGCGATTAGCACAAGTTCATATACACCACTAAACTTACGCTGCAGCAGACGGATGACATTGCCTTCCTCATCAACCGTTTGTGCCTGTGGGCATGCAAAAGTATTGCTCCAAAAAGCGCATAGAATAACGGCTACAAGCCCATGCCAAAAAAGTCTCATGCGTCCATTTTAGCGAATTTCTTACGACGCTTCATCCTAGAAGGACAATCGGCAGTAATAATAAAGTTTGCTCTGCCTAATGAGGTCGAGTGCACACTGAAAGCTTGGATAACCTGACGTCCTTGCCTAAATGTTTTGTATTATCACGGTCAGGGTTCAGCTCTTTTTTAAGCGCCTGTTTTGGCAACAGCATAGTGCTGATGCCATATTCCGGCGCAGGATTTGTCCAGGCAAACACCAGTTCACGCCCGTTCGTCGACATCTGTGGCACACCGGTATCGCGTCCGCTACTGAGCTGGGCAATGCTTTGCGCTGCGTAAATCTGGCCATTTTTACCCACCTGCTGCAGATACAAATGAGATTTTTTATGGATATCGTCGGCCTGACCAAGCCAAGAAACCGCTGCATACTGGTTATCTAGCCAAACGAGTCCGATGCGCCCTATCGGAGCGATATCATCAACGGAAAACAACTTACCAAACGACTTTCCTGAATCGCCGGAAAAGGCGATGCGCACTCTAGGCTTATCGCCTTGTGCGGTAAACCAGCTGGCTACAACCTGATTGCCTTGACTTGCCACTGAAGGGCCATTGACCGGGCAAGCATCAATCTGCCAGCCCTCTCCTCCCAAACTGCTTGGCGCTGTCCACTTAGCATCTCTCATCAAGGCGAATCGGTTATCCCTTACTTCTGAATCGGTACGCCCTCGCCAAACAGCAATCGCACCAGCAGGCGTTTGCGCGACCGATGTCCAGCAGCAGGTACAGGTATTGTCATCGATGACCTGTTCGTCACTCATGCCGCCATCTGCATGTATCGTCGTATATCGCAATGCGAAATTGCCGCTTCTGCCGGGCGGCAGCGTACGCTCGCCTTTTTTGATGTAGTCACGGCCATCCAGCCAGATGATGCCTGCCGCATGGTCACTTTCCTTGAATATGGTCACAAAACCATGTTCGGCAGCAGCATCGTCACGATGGGGATGACCGATCTCCCGCCATGTTTTGCCGGCATCATTCGTGAGCGCAAGCGAAACATCATAATCGTAGGTTTTGCCTCCAGGCCTTCTGCTTAACCAATGTGCCAGCCAGAATGTATCGCTGATTGGAACAACCGACGGATAGTCTGCCCAATTGACGAACCATCTCTCTCCTTTTGCAGCATCGCCTTGCCGTATCCAACGACCTTGCTTCAGCACCGCGAACTTGAGTACATGCCCATTTTCTGTGGGCTCCACCCAGCTCATCAGGGTAGATGTCCTATCTGGCATCGACACCAATCTCGGCAGGCGACTGCCCTTGCCTGCCGGATTCGACAGGGCCAACTGCTGCTGCGTTTCGATTGACCCGCCAGAATACCAGCATGCTGTCACCAGCACCGTCACAAGAACCATGCTGGCAAACAGCTTATAGATGACTAAAATGTCGCGTGCCATGAGATTTCCGCAGCGCGCGGCTCACCCAGCATGAATTGACCGCCATTGCCGTAAGAACGATTGGCATAAAGCTTGTCGGTTAGGTTACGCATCGTCAGCATCAATTCGCCTTTGCCCAACTTATAGCCTACCAGCGCATCATAGGTAGTATAGCCATCCATCCACTTTGTTGGCGTGTTTGCGTTATCGCCAGCTCGCTGACCAACGAAGTGCGCACCGAAACCCACGCGCCAATCTGTATTAGGACGATATGTCACCCATAAGTTGCCAATCTTCTCCGGCACATCTGGTGGCACGTTTCCAGCGCGAGATACAGCGACGCCGCTCACACGCTCATAGAACTTCTTAAACTGAGCATCCAGTATCGAAGCGTTGCCTTCAATGGTCAACTTATCTGTTGGCATGACAACAACAGACAATTCCACACCTTTGGATGACTGTTCGCCAATCTGTACTGTCAAGGTGGAGTTCAGCGGGTCGCGCGTAAGCACATTGGTACGCTCAATATCAAACACGGCTAAAGTGAACTCCCCCAAATTGTCCGGCAAAGCCCCTTTTACACCCACCTCTTTTTGCTTGGCACGGGTGAGTTCAAAGTCTTTTTGCGCATAAGTCAGCGTCACGATCTGTGCCGGCGGTTCAAGCGCACTGGAGAGCTGCCCATACACGGTCAGCGCCGGAGTAATGTCATACAATGCCCCCAAGCGGTAAGAGTTTCCGGAATAATGTTTTTTAAATACTGCTGGATTCGTCGCCGTCGGCGCCCTAAGGTTTTTGGATTCAAGATCGAGGGTATCGTGCCGGCCGGAAAGTGACAATTTGAATTTTTCAGTTAGATTCAAATAATCCTCTATAAAAAATGCACGCTGTAACAACTCTGTCCTTCTGAATGGCAGGAAGGGAGAATTAGTCGTAAATACACCAGCGACCGGATCCAGAAAATCGACAGAGTTTGCTGGAGTATTGAATGGCGAGTTGCTGTTGCGCTGATGCTCATTATTGGAAATATCGTAACCAAATAGTACGCGATTGCGCATTGTACCTAATATATGATCCAGTGATAGCTCCGTGCGGTTGCCGATCAGTTCCTGGTCATGCTGAATATTCAGAAAGTCACTTCTATTCACCAGCCCAGTCGCGTTGTTGTAAGCATAGACCTCTGCATTCTTCCAATAACGGTTCTCGTTGTTGTAGTAAGTTTCGTTCCTGACCGTCACCTGATCTGTCGGCTTCCACTCCAGATTAATACGCGTCCAGTTCACTTCCTTGTTCATTTCATCGTCGCTGACATTGTAGTTATTGTCACGCGTTTTACCAACGATCTTGCCATTGACATGCGGGGTGCCAAAATACCCTTCGCCATTATCCTGATACCACTCTTCTGACAAAGTGACTTTGAAAGTATCGGTCAGCTGCAAGGCCAGCTCTCCGGTAAAGTGAATCGAATCATAAGCGGTATTATCCACGTAACCGTATGAGCCTTTGTTCGCACCTTTGTAGCTTAAATCT
>OEOE01000046.1_pt1 | contig 19601 bp, 17 predicted proteins | sample 1539681 | NCBI WGS metagenome assembly OEOE01 (sample SAMEA3611561, study PRJEB22512) | activated sludge metagenome | biome: Urban; feature: Wastewater Treatment Plant; material: Activated Sludge | place: Slovenia | collected 2012-09-24
CATCGATGAGGCGGTCGGCCTGGCCCAGACGGCCGACGTGGCCCTGCTCTACATCGCTCTGCCGTCGTTCAAGGAGTCCGAAGGCTACGACCGGGCCGACCTGGACCTGACGGCGCAGCAGGTGGCGCTCATTCAGGCCGTGACCGCCGTGCAGCCCAACACGGTCGTCATCCTCAACAACGGCGCGCCGGTGGTCATGGGCGACTGGATCGACGGCACGGCGGCGGTGCTGGAGGCGTGGATGATGGGTCAGGCGGGCGGCGGGGCCATCGCCGACGTGTTGTTTGGCCGGGTCAACCCATCGGGCAAGCTGACCGAGACGGTTCCGCTGCGCCTGACCGACACCCCGGCGCACCTGAACTTCCCCGGCGAAAACGGCGTGGTGCGCTATGGCGAAGGGCTGTTCATCGGCTACCGCTATTACGATGCCCGCAACGTGGCGGTGCAGTTCCCGTTTGGCTATGGGCTGAGCTATACCACCTTCGCCTACAACAATGTGCGGGTTTCGGCCGAGAACTTCCGGGACGTGGACGGCCTGACGGTGGCGGTGGACGTGACCAACGCCGGGCCGGTGGCCGGCAAGGAGATCGTGCAGGTCTACGTCCACGACCACGCGGCGCGGCTGGTGCGGCCCTATAAGGAACTCAAGGGATTCGCCAAGGTTAGCTTGCAGCCGGGCGAGACCCAGACCGTCACCATCCCCCTCGACTTTCGCGCCTTCGCCTACTACGACCCGGCCTACCGGCAGTGGGTCACGGAGTCGGGGCAGTTCGACATCCTCGTCGGCGCGTCGTCGGCCGACATTCGCGGCCGGGCCACGGCCACGCTGTGTTCCACGCTGCAACTGCCGACAATCCTCCACGACGAATCGACCATTCGCGCCTGGTTCAGCGACCCGGCCGGCCGCGAACTGGTGGCGCCAATCTTCGACGAGATGATGAAGAACGGTGGGATGTTCAGCGCCGATGGCCCGGAAGACCAATCCATCGGCATGGATATGATCAACTTCCTGATGGACTTGCCCCTGCGCAGCTTCTTCCACTTCCAGGAAACATCATTGACCCAACCGCCCGACGACATCACCAACCAGTTGTTGGAACAGGTGTATGGGGTCGGCCGGTAAAAAGCCAAGGCTCCTCATCACCCTTTCCGTAGAAACGGCCGGACTCAGCTGAGTCCGGCCGTTTTTTCTATTCCCACCTGATCGACTGTCCCACTATCACACAATCCCGGAGTGCTCCTTTGCAACGTTCAACCTCTCTCTTATAATGCCATCGTGCCGACATCACTTATCGCCACGAAACTTTATATTCCCCCCTCCCGGACTGAACTTGTCCTACGCCCGCGCCTGACCGAACAACTAGACAGCGGTCGGCATCACAAATTGACCCTGATCTCGGCCCCGGCCGGCTTTGGTAAAACGACACTGGTCAGCGAATGGGTCGCCGGCGGGCGGCGACCGGTGGCCTGGTTATCGTTGGCGGAAGAGGAGAGCGACCCGGCCCGCTTCCTGACTTATCTCATCGCCGCCTTGCAGACAATTGCGGGGGAGATTGGAGCGACGGCGCTGCCCGTGTTGCAGTCGCCACAGCCGTTGCCCATCGAAGCGATTTTGACGAGCCTGATCAATGACATCGCCGCCATCTCCAACGATTTTATTCTGGTGCTGGATGACTACCACCTGGTGGATGACGCAGCGGTTGACAAGGCGCTAGGCTTTCTGCTGGAGCATTCGCCGCCCCAACTGCACCTGGCGATTACGACCCGTGAAGACCCCAATCTACCCCTGACCCGGCTGCGCGTGCGCGATCAATTGACCGAACTACGCGCCGCCGACTTGCGCTTTACGGCGGCCGAGGCGGCCGAATTTCTCAACCAGGTGATGGGGCTGTCTCTCTCGGCCGACGAGGTTGCCGCCCTCGATAGCCGCACCGAAGGCTGGATTGCCGGTTTGCAGCTGGCCGCGCTGTCGATGAAGGGCCACCGGGATGTTACCGGATTCATCCAGGCCTTCACCGGCGATCATCGTTATATTGTCGATTATCTCGTCGAGGAAGTGTTGGACAATCAGCCCGAGGCGCTGCGCCATTTCCTGCTACAGACCTCCATCCTCGACCGCTTGAATGGCCCCCTGTGCGATGCTGTGACGGGGCAGCCGGGGAGCGCGGCCCAGTTGGCAGCCTTGCAGCGCGGTAACTTCTTCCTGATTCCGCTGGATGACCGGCGACACTGGTATCGCTATCACCATCTTTTTGCCGATGTGTTGCGCGCCCATTTGATGGCCGAGCAACCCGACCAACTGCCCAGCCTTCACCAGCGCGCCAGCGCCTGGTTCGCCCGGAACGGCTCGCCGCCGGAGGCCATCCACCACGCCCTGGCCGCCCAGGATTTCGAGCAAGCGGCGACCCTCATCGAACGCGCGGTACCGGCCACGCGCCGGAACCGGCAGGATGCCATGCTGCGAAGCTGGTTTCGGGCTTTGCCCGAGGAACTGCTCCGGCGCCGGCCCTTACTCAACGCCCACTACGTCGGCATCTTGCTACAGAGCGGCCAACCGGATGGCGTCGAGGGCCGCCTGCGGGACGCCGAACGTTGGCTGGCTGAAAACGTTGGAGTGCGCCCGGATTTTGCCGATGAGGAGGATTTTCAACGCCTGCCCAGCCTGATCGCCATGTACGATGCCGCCATTGCCCTGGTTCGCGGCGATAGCGCCGGCGCGATGGCCCACGCCCGGCGGGTCATTGAACTGGCCCCGGAAGACGACGTTTTCGTGCGCGGCGCGGCGTCGTCACTCATGGGGCTGGCGGCCTGGACAAGCGGCGACCTGGCGACAGCGTACCGGATGTATGGCGACGGCATGGCTTATTTGCACAAGGCCGGCTACATCTCCGACGTGATTGGCGGCTTCGTTTCCCTGTCCGATATTCGGCTGGCGCAAGGTCGCCTGCGCGAGGCGCAAAGCAACTACGAGCGCGGCTTGCAGTTGGCGACCCAACCCGACCAGCCCCCGCTGCGCGGCGCGGCCGACATGCACGTGGGCCTGAGCGACATCACCCTTGAGCGCAACGATCTGAATAGTGCCGCCCAGCACCTCCTGAAAAGCGTGGATCTTGGCGAACTCAATGGACTGCCCAAAAACCCGTATCGTTGGTGCGTGGCCTCGGCGCGACTACTGGCCGCCCGGGGCGATATAGACGGCGCGCTGGGCCTCCTCGACGAGGCCGAGCCGCTGTACGAAAGTGATTTCTCGCCCAACGTCCAGCCTATCGCCGCGATGCGGGCGCGGCTGTGGATCGCGGACGGCCGGTTGGGCGAAGCCCTGGGCTGGGCGCTTGCGCAAGGCATAGCGGCCGGGGATGACCTCAGCTACCTGCGGGAATACGACCACATCACCCTGGCCCGGCTCCGGCTGGCCCAGGGCCGGAGCGAGGGTTCGGCCGGCGCGCTGCGTGAGGCGAGCGAATTACTGGATCGGCTGCGCCAAGCGGCCGAAGAAGGCGGCCGGCTGGGCAGTGTGGTCGAAATCCTGATCCTGCAAGCGCTGGCCCAGCAAGCACAGGGCGACAGTGCGGCGGCGCTGTCCCATTTGGAGCGCGCTCTGGCGTTGGCCGAGCCGGAAGGGTACGCGCGCCTCTTCCTGGACGAGGGCGCCGATATGTCCTACCTAATCGGTGAAGCGGCCGGGCAGGGGATCAGGCCCGCCTACACGGGCCACCTCTTAGCGGCCTTCGCCGCCGAGCATCCGGCCCCGGCCGGAGAAATGGCTCAACCCGCTCCCCCGGCCTCATCGTCCCTGATTGAGCCGCTCAGCCCGCGCGAACTGGAAATCCTCCGCCTGTTCCAGACGAATCTTTCCGGCCCTGAGATCGCTCAGGAACTGGTCATCGCTTTGAGCACGGTTCGCACCCACACGAAGAGCATCTACAGCAAACTCAACGTCAATAGCCGCCGGGCGGCCGTCGGGCGCGCGGTTGAGCTGGGCTTGATCTAGACCTGACAGGTCTGGCCTGTCCCATAATCCCCACATCAATCCCCACATGGGGGGAAGACATCTCCCCACATTCATTTGTATAGTGTCTTCAATCGAACCCCAACAGGCAGCGATGCCGGGTGTTAATCGACACCAAACCACGGTTCAAAAAAGGAGACAGGCAAATGAATATCGTAGGCAAAACCTCGCTTCAGCAACGCCAAGCGACTCTATCCACAGCGACCCTCATCCGGTTATCGGGCTTGGCCGCCGGGTTGGCCGGGCTGGGCTTTATCGTCGTGGGGTTATTCCATCCGGTCAACGTGCCCGCGGCGGTCACCACCGCCACCTGGGTCAACGTCCACATCGTTGCCATGGCGATGGCTCTATTGGGCCTGATCGGCATGACGGGGCTTTATGCCCGGCAGGCGGAAAAGATCGGTTGGCTGGGTCTGGCCGGCTATGGCTTGTTCAGCCTCTGGCTGGTGCTGGTCGTGGGCGTCTCTCTGGTGGAAGCCTTTATCTTGCCGGGTCTGGCGACGGAATCGCCGGCGTTTGTGGCCGGTTTTCTGGGCATGTTTAGCGGCGCGGCCAGCGCGATTGACCTGGGCGCGATACCGACGCTCTGGAAGCTATCGGGCGCCATGTTTATCCTCGGCCCGCTGCTGTTCGCCATCGCCACGTTCCGCGCCCGTATCCTGCCGCGCGGGGCGGCTGTATTGCAGGGCGTCGCGGCTTTGTTGGTTCCCCTGGGCGCGCTGCTGCCGCCCGAATACGAACCGCTGGTGATGGTTCCGGTGGGGCTATCACTGCTATGGCTGGGGTACGCGCTCTTGGCCGAACGTCAGGCGAACGCGCCGGAACGTATGGTCGTCTCCAAACCAGTCAAGGTTGCCTAAGACTTTATGACGTGGGCCAGTGGTGGTTCAACTGTCAAGCGGTTGAACCACCACTGGCCCCTGAGGGTTACGCGGTTTTTTACGAGGAGTTGAAAATGAAAGCTACTATCTACAGTGATAATCGGAATCGTGACGTGCCTCAGACCACCAGGACGAGGTCTAGAAAAATCGCGCTGGCGGCCGGTGTGCTCTACCTGATCACCTTTCTCTCGCTCCCTGCCTTCGCTTTCTACGCACCGGTGCGCGATCCAAACTACCTGGTTGGCCCCGGCCCGGACAATGCCGTCATCGTCGGCGGCATCCTGGAGATCATCGTGGCCCTGGCCTGTATCGGCACGGCCGTGGCGCTGTACCCGGTGATTAAGCGGCAGGGCGAGGGCATGGCGTTGGGCTTCGTCGGCGCGCGGATTCTGGAAGCCGGCACCATCTTCGCCGGGGTGGTCGCCTTCATGACGATGGTGACCTTACGGCAGTCGGGGGTTGGGGCCGAAGCGCTGATCACCGGTCGGGCGCTGCTCGCCATGTATGACTGGTTCCACCTGGGGCAGGACCTCATACCGGGCGTAAACGCCGTGCTGTTAGGTTCGCTGCTCTACAAATCGCGTCTCGTGCCGCGGATTCTGCCCCTGCTGGGGTTGATCGGCGCGCCCCTGCTTGTGGCGAATGTGATTGTGATCATGTTCGGCATCTCCGGGCCGCTGCGGACGGTAACAACGCTCAGCGTTCTGCCGATTGCCGTGTGGGAGTTTTCACTGGGCGTCTGGCTCGTCGTCAAGGGGTTCAATTCCACGGCGATCACGGCCGAGTTCGACAACATGGAACCTAGCCGGTAGGCGAGCGCGGAATAGAAAGAATAGGGTACTTGCGAGGGCAGTCTCGCGAACGTCCACCACGAAACAGGAGAAATAGAAATGAAAGCAATCGTCGCCAACAAATTCGGAACCGCCGACGTCCTTCAACTTCGCGAAGTTGCTAAACCGACGCCCAAAGCCAACGAAATCCTGGTCAAAGTGGTCGCCACCACCGTCAGCGCCGGGGACATCAGGATGCGCAGCCTGAACGTGCCGCTTGTGTTCTGGCTGCCGGCGCGCCTCACGTTGGGGTTTACCAAGCCGAAAAACCCCATCTATGGCATGGAACTGGCCGGTGAAGTGGCAGCCGTCGGCGCGGCGGTCACCCGCTTCAGGCTTGGCGACGCGGTATTCGCCTCGACCCTGGCCCAGAAGTTCGGGGCCTATGCCGAGTATAAATGTCTGCCCGAAGATGGGCTGGTGTTGACCAAGCCGCACAATATGAGCTATGAAGAAGCCGCCGCCGTGCCCATTGGCGGGCCGACGGCGCTGCGCCTGCTGCGCAAGGGCAACATCCAGCGCGGCCAAAAAGTGCTGATCTATGGCGCTTCCGGCAGCGTGGGCACGTTTGCCGTCCAACTGGCCCGGCACTTGGGGGCGGAAGTGACCGGAGTTTGCAGCACGGCCAATGTGGCGCTGGTGCAATCGCTGGGCGCAGACCGGGTGATCGATTACACTCAGGCTGATTTCTCAACCAGACTGGAGCGCTATGACGCCATCCTCGATACGGTCGGCAAATTCCCCAAATCGCTCGTCTCGCCGGCGCTCGCGCCCAACGGACGCTTCGAATCGATTGCCAAGCTCAACACGAAACAGAGCGTGGAAGAGCTAAGCTTTATCAAGGAGTTGATCGAGGCGGGCGCGATCAGGGCGGTCATCGACCGGCGCTACCCGCTGGCCCAGGCGACCGAGGCCCACCGTTACGTCGAAGCCGGCCACAAAAAGGGCAACGTCATCCTCAACGTGGTTTAGTTATCTGATCCGCAGATTACGCAGATTTCTTCTTTCAAATCTGCGTAATCTGCGTAATCTGCGGATCGATCTTGTTTCAGGAGCTCTCCTCATCATGGATATTCACAATATGCCGGACGAAGGCAACCGGGGCAATGATCCCAGCCGGCCAACGGTCTATGAAATCAGGATCAGGGGCCATCTGGGCCAACAGTGGCAAGAGTGGTTCATGGGGCTGACCATCGTTCTGCAAGAGGATGGCAATACGCGCCTGACCGGCGCGGTGGTCGATCAGGCGGCGCTGCATGGCATCCTCAAGAAAGTGCGCGATCTGGGGATGCCATTACTGGCAGTCACGATCGTTGGTTCAGGGCCTTTGGACGATTCTTTGGGGGCAGGAACAGAACACGTGTGAAGTGGCCTTTATCGTCATTCAAGATAAGATCAAGATCGTTGCTATCCACAAGTTAGTCAATGAAACCGGACTTAGGAAGAGTAGTGTTGCGCGCCCAATTGTGGTGACAAAGGAGCAAGATCATCATGCCTGACCAAATCAAATCCAAAGTTGCCAACACAGCCAAAAGCGCCCTGCCCTGGCAAAAGGGGATCGCCTGGTGGCTGGTCCTGATCGAAGGCATCGTCCTGACCGCCCTCGGCCTATATATGTTCTTCGCCCCGGCTTCGGCCAACACGATCATCGGTTGGATCATCGCCCTGACGTTGGTCGTCGGCGGAGCGGTCAGCTTGTCCCTCTCGCTCAAAGCGCCCGACAAATCCCCGGCCCGTCAATGGACGATGATCCACGGCATCGTTGGCCTGGCCGCCGGCGGCATTGCCATCCTGATCCAACTGCTCAGTGGGCTGTCGCTTCAGTTCGCCCTCACCTTGCTGGGCATCGGCTGCCTGGCCTTCGGCGGCGTGGGCCTCTACATGCTGCTCAACAAGGAACTCAGCGCGCTGCGGCGGATATCCGTCCTGAGCACCGTCCTTTTCTTGTTGCTCGGCGGCCTTCTACTTTTACAGGCGCTCGGCGTCGGCACGCTCGCCACCACGTTGCAGATCATCAATATGATCATCCTGATCGGCGGCATTGCCCTGATCATCTGGGCGTTCGTCCTGAAGAACGACGCTCGCTAGCAAATTCATCAGTTGCGCGAAAAACAGGAGATTCATCAATGGAACATAATCTGATTTGGGGTCTCGTCGTTCTCATCAGCGGCATCTTCATCGCCTCTTATGGCAACATGCTATTCCGGTTCGTGTTGGCCTTCATCGGCTTCGCCCTCGGCTTCTCCCTCATCATGTGGGTGGGCGATGGGCTGGGTCAGGGATTGCAACTCATCGTCGCGCTTGTCGCCGGCGGCATCGTGGCCGGCCTCTTCTACTACCTGGTCAAGTTCTCGCTCTACATCGCCGGCGGGGTCATGGGGCTGGTGATCATGGCCTCTATCCTGGGCTTGTTCCGGTTGGCCGGCCTGGATTCGGGCATCTTCGGCTGGATTCTGGCCGCGGTCGCCGCCGGGCTGGGCGGATTGTTCGGCCATCGCCTGGGCAACATCGTCATCGTCCTGGCCACCAGCTTGGCCGGGGCCTATTTCGTCGTCCTGGGCCTCAGCGCGCTGTTCATCACCGGCGGGGACACCGAGGATCCATTAGCCCTGTTGGGGACTGCTTTCCCACTGGTGCTCTTCGCCACCATCGCCCTGATCAGCTTCCTGGCCCAGCACCAGGTGTTTTCGCTGCGGCAGCGATTCTTGCGCTAGGCGCGGACGGGGCCATAGCGGCCCACCAGCCGGGTTTGGGCGGCCGTCGCCCATAGACCGCCCGTAACGAAAAGACGGCCGGACTCAGATGAGTCCGGCCGTCTTTTCTTCTTCTCCGTACCAATCGACAAAGCTACGGCATGACTGCTTCGGCCATCATCGGCCGGAACTTATAGCCGTAGACGATCATCCCCTCGTCCCCGTCGGCGCGCAGCTTGCGGGTGACCATCTCGACCGGCATGCCAATCGCCACGTCGCTGAAGTCGACGTCGGTCAATTGGGCCGTCACCAGAGGGCCTTCTTCCAGCTTGATCAAGGCCACCATGTAGGGCGCGTTGTGCTCGAAGCCCGCCGGCGGATCATAGATGGTGGTGTAGGAGTAGACCTCGCCCAGGCCGGTGAAGGTGTAGAGTTCCTTGGCCGGGGCTTCGCATTCCAGACAAACGTCGCGCGGCGGGAATAGCTTGACGCCGCAGCTGGGGCAAACCTCGCCCACCAGGGCATACCGTTGTTGATTCAGACGCCAATGACGTGAAACTTCCATTTGTTTATATCCTCTTCAGCGGCGAGCCGGCTCCCAGGCAATAACGCTTGTTCGGCTCGCCCCTGTTACCATCCTGAATTATCCACGTCCGGGCTTCCAACTACTGCCAACGCCAGAGGAAATACTGTCAAAAGCTATCAAATGGGGGCAGGGGAGCGGGGGGGCAGGGGAGAAAGGGGGATCACCCCTGCTCCCCTGCCCCCCTGCTCCCCTGCGCTTTCACTCCTCACACGTCAGAATGTGAGTAACCGCCGTCGCCCCCATGCCGCCCAGGTTCTGGGCCAGGCCGACGCGGGCCCCAACCACCTGACAATCGCCGGCCGTGCCGCGCACCTGCTGGGCCACCTCGACGATCTGATACAGGCCGGTCGCGCCGACGGGATTGCCACGCGCCTTCAGGCCGCCAAAGGTGCTGATGGGCACGCGCCCGCCGCGGCCGATAGAGCCATCGCGGGCCAGTTCCCAGCCCCGGCCGCGCGCGGCAAAGCCACACGCTTCCAGCGACAGAGCGGCCAGAATGGTGAACGAGTCGTGCAGCTCGGCCACGTCGATGTCGGCCGGGGTGAGGCCGGCTTGCTCGTAAGCCCGCCGCGCGCTGGTTTCGGCCGCGGCCAGCCACAACGTGTCGCGCCGGTCATGGAGGGCCAGCGCGTCGGTGGTCAGGGCCGAGGCGACGATGCGCACCGGCCGGGCCACCATGTCGGCCGCCCGCTCGGAGGCGGTAACGATGACCGCCGCCGCGCCGTCGCCGGTGGGAGCCTCGTCGAACAGGCTGACCGGCGCGGCGGTCATGGTGGCGCTGATGAAGCTCTCCGGCCGCAGCTTGTTGCGATACATGGCCCGCGGATTGGCCGCGCCGTTGGCGTGGGCGTTGACGCTAAAGCCGGCGAAGTCGGCCAGTTCCAGACCATACTCGTGCATGTAGCGGCGCATCAACAGCGCCGCCGCGCCGCTCAGGGTCTGGCCGTGGATGGCCTCGTAGTCGGCATCCAGCGCCGTCGCCAGCGCGGCGGGGATGACCGCGCCCGATTCGTCGGTCACTTTCTCGACGCCGACGACCAGGGCCGTCTCTACCAGGCCGCTCTGCACGGCCAGCACCGCCTGGCGCAGGGCCGCGCCGCCGCTGGCATCGGCCGCTTCCACGGTCAGGGCCTCGCTGCCGCGCAGCCCGGCGAAGTCGGCCACCAGCGCGCCGAGGTGATTTTGGTTGCTCAATTGCCCGGCCAGCATGTTGCCGACGTAGATGGCGTCGATCTCATGGTGGTGGGCGTCGTCCATGGCCGCCTCGATGGCGTACCACGCCAGATGGCGGATGGACGTGTCCCAGTGCTCGCGCACGTCGGTTTGGCCGAGGCCGATGATGGATACGTTAGTCATAGGGTTGTCCGTGGGGTGAAATGCAGGGGAGCAGGGGTGCGGGGGAGCAGGGGAGAAAGAAAGCCCGGCCAGCGAGTTTCTTCTCTCCCCTGCACTCCTGCTCCCCTGCTCCCCTGCATCTTAATTCATCTTCAGCTTTTCGCGGAAGCGCGAGTACGTGGCGTAATCGATCGGCGTGCGGCGGGCGATGTAGGCTTCGGTGCTCGTCGCCCGGCCGCGGGCCTCGGCCAGCCGCTCGGTCGTGGTCAGGTCGAAGGCATCGCTGCCCGCGCCGGAGCCGTAGCTGACCATCAGGATGCGGTCGCCCGGCTCGGCCACGTCGAGGATGGCCGTCAGGCCGATCATCGTCGAGCCGCTGTAGGTGTTGCCGATGCGGCCGCTGAGCAGCCCCGGCGCGATCTGCGCCTTGCTGAAGCCCAGCAGCTTGGCCGCCCGTTCGGGGAACTTGACGTTGGGCTGGTGGAAGACGGCCCACTGATAATCGGCGGCCGTCGTGCCCATGAGTTCCATCAGCCGCTCGGCCGCGCCGGTGACATGCTTGAAGTAGGCCGGCTCGCCGGTGAAACGGTCGCCGTGGGAGGGGTAGTTGGCGTGCTCGCGCCGCCAGAAGTCGGGCGTGTCGGTGACGAAGGAGAAGGAGCCGTTGATCATCGCCAGCGCCTCGGCACCGGGGCCGACAAGGATGGCCGCGCCACCGGCGGCGGCGGTGTACTCCAGCGCGTCGCCGGGGCGGCCCTGGGCGGTATCCATGCCGATGCTCAGCGCGTACTTCGCCATGCCGGAGCCGACAAAACCCATCGCCGCCTGCATCGCCTCGGTGCCCGCCTTGCAGGCGAACTCCCAGTCGGCGGCCTGCGTATTGGGCACGGCGCCGATGGCCTCGGCCACAATGGTGCTGCTGGGCTTCACGGCGTAGGGGTGGCTCTCGCTGCCCACCCACACGGCGCGAATCTCCTGCGGGTCGATCTGGGCGCGCAGCAGCGCGTCGCGGGCGGCCTCGATCGACATGGTGACCACGTCCTCATCCAGGCCGTTGACCGCCTTTTCCTCGATGGGCGTGCCGCCCGTGCCGCCTTTCCACATGCGTGATATTTCGGTCGCCGGCAGCCGGTAGCGCGGTACGTAGGCCCCATAGCCGACAATGCCCACCGGCCGGTCGGGTCGCAATAATCCATTTCGGGGATCGTTATCGCTCATTGATTCCTCTCGTAGGCGGAACTTCCAGTTCCGTCATCTTAATTCTTGGTTCCGGTGGAACTGGAAGTTCCACCTACGCGGCGAGCAGTTCCCGCGCCCGTTCGACGCGGATATTGCCCTCTTTCACCAGTTGGTCGGCGATGCGTTGCACGTCGCCGTCTGGCGCGCCGGCGGCCAGGGCCACCTGCCGCGCGTGGAGGCGCATGTGGCCGCGCTGGATGCCATGGGTCGCCAGGGCGCGGATGGCGGCCAGGTTCTGGGCCAGGCCGACGCTGGCCATGACTTCGGCCAGTTCGACGGCCGACTCCACGGCCAATATCTTCATCGCCACGCGGGCCGTGGGATGCACCTTCGTGGCCCCGCCAACCGTGCCCACGGCCAGCGGCAGGGTGATCTCGCCGTAGAGGTCGCCGTTCTCGTCCACGTGCCAATCGGTCAGGGCGCTATAGACGCCCGGCCGCTTGCCGTGGATAGCGGCGTAGCTGTGCGCCCCGGCCTCGATGGCCCGCCAGTCGTTGCCGGTGGCGATGCACACGGCGTCGATGCCGTTCATAATGCCCTTGTTGTGGGTCGCCGCGCGATAGGGGTCGGCCACGGCGAAGGCGTTGGCTTCGGCGATGAGCCGCGCTACCTGCCGGCCGGGTATGTCGGGGATGGTCAGCTCGTCGGCGGGGATGGTGCAGCGGGCGGTCGTCGTGCGCCGGTCGGCCAGATTGGACAGGATGCGCAACACGGCCCGGCCGCCGGTCAGTTCGGCCACGCGCGCGGCGATGGCTTCTACGGCGGTGTTGATGGTGTTGGCCCCCATCGCGTCGCGGGTGTCGTAGAGCAGGTGGACGACCAGCATGGGGCCGACGGCCGTCTCCGGGAAGGGCCGGGCTTCCAAGCCACGCGCCCCGCCGCCGTAGCGCACGATGCTCTCGCCCACCGCGTCGGCCAGGGCCATCAGTTCGGCGCTATGGGCCAGCACGGCCTGCCGCGCGGCTTCCAGGTCGGGCATGTCGAGCACCTGAATCTGGCCGATCATGATCGGCTCGGTCGATTCGGCCCGGAAGCCGCCGCCGGCGCGGATGAGCTTGGCGGCGTGGCTGATGGCCGCCAGGACGCTCGGCTCTTCCACGGCCATCGGGATGAGGTAGTCGCGGCCGTTGATGAAGAAATTGGCGGCGATACCCAGCGGCAAGGCGTAGGTGCCGACGACGTTTTCGATCATCAAATCAGCCTGCCGCGGCTGGAGGCCGTTGCCGGCCAGCACCGCGTGCTCCTCGTCACTCAGCCCCGCCCACTCGGCGACGACCGCCGCCCGCTCGGCCAGCCCCAGCTTATAGAAGCCGGGCAGGCGCGATGATTTCACTTCCAGCTCCACGACGTTTTCCATTGGTGTTTCACCCTGAGATGTATAACAGGTTTTGGGATTAATCGATGCGGGACTGTAGCGCCGAATTGCTGTCAAAATCTATCGAGGTTGGGGGGAGCGCAGGGGAGCAGGGGTGCAGGGGTGCAGGGGCGATCCCCCTGCACCCCTGCTCCCCTGCTCCCCTGCCCTGTTTTTGCACGCCCAACCACGCTATAATAGGCCAAACTACCCCCGGCGCTTCTACCGGTCTCTCACACCGGTTCTCTTGGCGGCCGGCCGGGTTAGTTATGCTTAATATGACGCATCGCAAACTGGAGATAGCCGACGCCGAGCAATTATTCGCTCTTACCAATAGTTATTTGCCGACGGCCGAGCGCGCTCAGATCGAGAAAGCGTACGAGTTCGCTCGCCGGGAACACGGCACGGAACGCCGCAATACCGGCGAGCTTTTTTTTACCCACCCGCTGGCTGTCGCCACCTATCTGGCCGAATATCGGCTGGACGCCCCCGCAATCTCAGCCGCCCTGCTGCATGACATCGCCGAAGACACGCCCATCTTGCTGAGTCAGATCGAGGACGAGTTCAGCGCCGAGGTGGCCCAACTGGTTGACGGCGTGACCAAGCTGAAGGAGGTCACTCGCCGGGTAGCCAAGGAAAGCACCAGGATGTCGCCCTTGGATCTGAAGCAGGCTACCTTGCGGAAGCTCATGTTAGCCATGACGGTCGATGTGCGCACGGTCATCATCAAGCTCTTCGACCGGCTGCACAACATGCGCACCATCCACGGTATGTCGGCCCAAAGCCAGAAGGCCAAGGCCGAGGAGACGCTGGCCGTCTATGCCCCGCTGGCCTACCGGCTGGGCATGTGGCAAGTGAAGGGCGAACTGGAAGGCCGCTCGCTGGAGGTGCTCCAGCCCCACGCGTTCGAGACCATTCAGGCTGAACTGGAGCGCCTCTTCCGCGTCCAGGAACCCCTGTTCGACGTCGTCCGCACGCGCATCATTGACTATCTGGGGGCCAACGGCCTGCCGGTGCGGGACGTGAAGATGGCCCCGGAGAGCATCTACACCGTTTTCCGCGACCTGGAAAAGCAGGACGCGGGCTATCGCGAAGTCGACCGCATGTTGCGCATCACCGTGCTGCTGGATGATCCCATCCAGTGCTACACCGCCCTGGGCCACATCCACCATCTGTGGCCGGCCGTGCCCAATCATTTCGACGACTATATCTCCGTGCGCCGCGAGAACCTGTACCAATCGCTCCACACCACCGTCCAGGCCGACGGCCAACATCTCAAGGTGCGCCTGCGCACGGTGGATATGGACCTCATCGCCCAGATCGGCGTGCTGGCCCGCTGGAAGTACGCCAAGACGCCGCTATGGTCGGCCGGTCTGGCCGAGCGCGTCGAGGCTTTTTTCGCCAGTATCTCCAGCAGCATCGGCGTGGACCCGCAAGACCCCGGCAGTGGCGTCCGCAGCGCCATGGAGGACGTGCTGGGTGAGCAAATTCGCGTCTATTCCAAGGATGGCGACGCCGTCGACCTGGCCCAGGGGGGCACGCCCATCGATTTCGCCTACCGCATCCATTCCGAACTGGGCAACCAATGCCTGGAAGCGCAGGTGAATGACCTGCCCTTCCCACTCAACCGCCCATTGCGCAACGGCGATCAGGTGCGTATTTGCAAGAACGCCCGCGCCCAGCCCATGCGCGCCTGGCTCGACGAAGACCTGGGCTACATCACCACCACCTATGCCCGGATGCGAGCCCGGCGCTGGTTCCGCCGCCTGTCGGAAGACGAAGCGATCCGGCAGGGGCGCGATATCCTGCTCCACGAATTGACGATGTTGGGCTTGCCCGATCAGTCGCATGAGGCCATCGCCGGCCTGTTCGGCTATGAGGATGCCGACGAACTGTACTACAATCTCGGCCGCGCCGAATTGCTGCCGACGGTGCTCTCGACGCGCATCCTGTCCGGCCATTGGACGGAGGGCGACAGCCTGCCGGTGGGCAGCGTGGTGGCCGCCGCCGACGGTACGCGTTACATCATCACCAATGCCGGCAGCCACCGGCTGCACATCTGCGCCACCTGCGACCCACGCCCGCGCGACAGCATCGTCGGCTATCTGCGCCTGGACAACATCCTCACCGTCCACCGCGACACGTGCCGCACGCTCAATGCCGGTCGCGGCCGGCCGGAGGTCTCCCATCGCCTGCTCAAGCTGGGTTGGGGCGAAACCGAGCCGCAGCAGGCGCGTATCATCCCCCTCTACGTTGACGTCTATGACCGCCCCGGCTTGCTGAACGAGATGACCCGCTTGATGCGCGAGAAGGACGTCAACATCCGCCACATCTGCACCATCGAACGCAAGCGGGACGGCGAACTGATGATCGAGATGGAGCTGGAGTTGCTCAGCCCGCGCCATATGGTGCGCATCCTGCATCAGATCGAAGCGCTGGTCAACGTCAAGGCCGTGCGTTGCGTCCCCGAAGGGCGCGAGAATGGACACGATCCGGGCCGGCAATCGCCGACTAACTATAAACCGGAGTGATGCGGCGAGCCGGAGGCGGCCCCTTCATTTCACTCTGCGCTCTCTCGATCGGGGGCAATAGTGGCCCCAATCTGATAAATAGCTTAGAAAAAACGGGAAACGTTTGAGGTTTGGCCGCGGCCGTCTTGACATGGCCCGCCCCTTCCTCAATAATGCTAAAGGTTTCAAGCGGCCGGATGCGTCCGGCCAATCCAAACGACTTTTCAAAATTTAGGAAAAGACACCAACCTTATCTTAAGGAGATATTGCCATGTTGAAGAAGAAATACGTGAAGTCGAAGGACGAATACGAAGTCACCTTCGAACTGCCGGCCGAGGCCACGGATGTGGCCCTGATCTGCGAAGCCAACGGCTGGGAGCCGGTGGCGATGAAGAAGAGCAAGGGCACGTTCGCGGCCAAGCTGCGCCTGCCGGCCAATGGCAGCTACCAGTACCGCTTCCTGGTCAACAACAGCGAGTGGGTCAACGACGAAGCCGCCGACCGCTACGTCGCCAACGAGCACGGCACCACCAACAGCGTGGTCGAGACGTATAGCGTCAACTAAGCAACGCTAAAACGAAAAACGAAAAAACGCCAGGGGCAATGGAAGAGCAATTTTCCTTGCCCTGGCGTTTTTTTATTTTGTCAACTCGTAAGTGGGTTGTTAATTCGGCCCCATAATCGTTCATCCTTTAAACGTCGTCCCACTCATCAATCGTCGGCGTATTGATATCCTCATGAATCACGAGTTTGCCATAATACTTGCCAAAGATTTCATCCACCGTCCCTTTTTTCTTGTACGGCACAATCTTTAAAACCGGCTTGCCATTATCGGTGACGATTAATTCCCGACCGGTCTCCTCAATTATTGTGCAGATCTCCAGCAGCCGTTCTTCGAGTTCGGTCTTTGACAATGTAATCGGTTCCATGAACATGATCCTATCCGTGCTCCGGTATAAACGTCAAGCCACAAATTTAACCATTGTTCACTTTAATCTCCCCATCTGCACAACTACCCTTAACCGCGCTGCAATCCATAGTTAACGCGCGGGTCTTGTGGCCCTTCCCTCTCCGCCCGATAATATGCCGGAAGCGGCCTCATCGCCGCTTCTTTTGGGCGCGGCCACGGGAGGCCGTGCACCCTCAAATCATCGGAGAAGAAGAAGTAAATGCCCAGATTTATCTTGATTGCGCTATTGACCGCGCTGCTGGCCCTGGCAGCTTGCGGCGGCCAGACGGCGCAAACGCCCGTCAACACCCTTGAGGCCGCCGCGCCGGCCGCGACTGACGCCGATTTGGCGGCCGTCAAACAATACACCCTGGACCAGGCCCAACAGATGAAGACCGGTTCGGCCGCCCTGGCCGCCGTGGCCCAGACCTACTACGATCTGCTGGCCTCCCACAACTTCGACTACGCCGCCGCCTGGGCCGCCGACGCGACCACACTGACCCAACTGGTGGCCGACATCAAGACCCACTGGTTGACGGCCAGCACCCATTACGAACTGGACGAGGGCATCATCGCCGGCGTCCCATCGCTGGCCTATTATGACGTATGGATCGATGCCGGCCCCAGCGCCGAGGAAGCGCCCGAAGAAGCCCTGGAGTGGACGCTGACCTTGCCCGACGGCCGCGAATTGCAAAGCCCCGGCAATTTCTTCCACAGTCTGCTGGAGCCGGCCATCTGGGGTACGCACGGCGATTTCGGCGGGCTGGCCGTTGACCTGGACGGCGACGGCGCGACCCAACTGGGCGAGGCCCTGCCCGACGCCAATCTGCTGCTGGCCGCCGCCCAGGGCCTGGACCGGGCCACCAGCGAGATGATCACCGCCGTCCAGAGCTGGCAGCCGACGCTCAGCGACGCCTTCACCGCCCTGTCGGTGATGATCCCCACCATGAACGAATATTTCGAGCAGTGGAAATTGTCGTCGTTCGTGGCCGGCGAAAGCAGCCAGGAAGCGGCCTTCATCGGCACCAGCCGCCTCTTCGACATCAACGGCATCCTCAGCGGGCTGGATTTCACCTACGATAGTCTGGCCGCCCGCGTGCGCACGGCCGACCCGGCGCTCCACGACCAGATCGATGCCGGTTTCGCCGACCTGCGCGGCTACGTCGGCGATCTGTATGAACAGGAGCAGGCCGGCAGGCGCTTCACCGCCGAGCAGGCCGACCTCTTCGGCACCGAAGCCCAGGCCAAGGCCACGGCGCTGGCGGGCCAGGTCAGCCAGGCGGCGGCCCTGCTGAACATCGTAATCGCTGAGTAACGACTTGCTCCGACTGCATAGCCTGGAAGGTTTCGCCCCATGTCGACCGAACTGTGCAAGCTGAAAAAATCGCTGAAAGGCGAATTACCATCCTACATCTTGCTGGTCAACCAGCCGCGCTTCGTCTGCACCAGTTGCGGCCGGGTCGCCAACAAGAAGAAGAACCTGTGCAACCCCGAGCGGATGCGCGAGAAGTAATATGTCCATCATGCGCACGAACCACTTCAGAGTGCTCCTGGGCGGCCTGATCCTGTTGTTGGCCGCGGTGGTCGCCCCGGCGCGGGCGGCCGATTCCGAACCGTGGGCCATGGCCGACAAGCTGCGGGCCGCCCTCTTCGCCGCCCAAACGGCCACGCTCGGTGATGATGCTGTCTCTTATACACATCTCCGCCACATCTGCACCATCGAACGCAAGCGGGACGGCGAACTGATGATCGAGATGGAGCTGGAGTTGCTCAGCCCGCGCCATATGGTGCGCATCCTGCATCAGATCGAAGCGCTGGTCAACGTCAAGGCCGTGCGTTGCGTCCCCGAAGGGCGCGAGAATGGACACGATCCGGGCCGGCAATCGCCGACTAACTATAAACCGGAGTGATGCGGCGAGCCGGAGGCGGCCCCTTCATTTCACTCTGCGCTCTCTCGATCGGGGGCAATAGTGGCCCCAATCTGATAAATAGCTTAGAAAAAACGGGAAACGTTTGAGGTTTGGCCGCGGCCGTCTTGACATGGCCCGCCCCTTCCTCAATAATGCTAAAGGTTTCAAGCGGCCGGATGCGTCCGGCCAATCCAAACGACTTTTCAAAATTTAGGAAAAGACACCAACCTTATCTTAAGGAGATATTGCCATGTTGAAGAAGAAATACGTGAAGTCGAAGGACGAATACGAAGTCACCTTCGAACTGCCGGCCGAGGCCACGGATGTGGCCCTGATCTGCGAAGCCAACGGCTGGGAGCCGGTGGCGATGAAGAAGAGCAAGGGCACGTTCGCGGCCAAGCTGCGCCTGCCGGCCAATGGCAGCTACCAGTACCGCTTCCTGGTCAACAACAGCGAGTGGGTCAACGACGAAGCCGCCGACCGCTACGTCGCCAACGAGCACGGCACCACCAACAGCGTGGTCGAGACGTATAGCGTCAACTAAGCAACGCTAAAACGAAAAACGAAAAAACGCCAGGGGCAATGGAAGAGCAATTTTCCTTGCCCTGGCGTTTTTTTATTTTGTCAACTCGTAAGTGGGTTGTTAATTCGGCCCCATAATCGTTCATCCTTTAAACGTCGTCCCACTCATCAATCGTCGGCGTATTGATATCCTCATGAATCACGAGTTTGCCATAATACTTGCCAAAGATTTCATCCACCGTCCCTTTTTTCTTGTACGGCACAATCTTTAAAACCGGCTTGCCATTATCGGTGACGATTAATTCCCGACCGGTCTCCTCAATTATTGTGCAGATCTCCAGCAGCCGTTCTTCGAGTTCGGTCTTTGACAATGTAATCGGTTCCATGAACATGATCCTATCCGTGCTCCGGTATAAACGTCAAGCCACAAATTTAACCATTGTTCACTTTAATCTCCCCATCTGCACAACTACCCTTAACCGCGCTGCAATCCATAGTTAACGCGCGGGTCTTGTGGCCCTTCCCTCTCCGCCCGATAATATGCCGGAAGCGGCCTCATCGCCGCTTCTTTTGGGCGCGGCCACGGGAGGCCGTGCACCCTCAAATCATCGGAGAAGAAGAAGTAAATGCCCAGATTTATCTTGATTGCGCTATTGACCGCGCTGCTGGCCCTGGCAGCTTGCGGCGGCCAGACGGCGCAAACGCCCGTCAACACCCTTGAGGCCGCCGCGCCGGCCGCGACTGACGCCGATTTGGCGGCCGTCAAACAATACACCCTGGACC
>OEOE01000047.1_pt1 | contig 19459 bp, 25 predicted proteins | sample 1539681 | NCBI WGS metagenome assembly OEOE01 (sample SAMEA3611561, study PRJEB22512) | activated sludge metagenome | biome: Urban; feature: Wastewater Treatment Plant; material: Activated Sludge | place: Slovenia | collected 2012-09-24
TCATCACCAAGGGCAAGGCAGCATTCGTCTTGCTCAAGCTGGGCAAGCTGATTATCTGTCTCTTATACACATCTAGATGTGTATAAGAGACAGGTGCGGCTCTCTGCCAAACTTGGATTAAAGATAGAAGCCGCTACGCAGAAACCCATCGCAAAACTGGTGGATTTATTGCAGGACGTCTCTCCCAGCCGCCTATTCGACGAGATGCTGAAGCTGTTCCTGTCTGGTCATGCGATAGAGAGCGTCAATGCATTGCGTGCGCAGCATTTACATCATGGCCTGCTGCCCTTGCTGGATGTGGTGCTGGAGCAACCGCTAGGCGAAAAGTTTGTGATGCTGGCGCTGGAAAATACCGACAGGCGCATTGAATCGGGCAAATCTTCCAACCCGAGTTTCCTGTTTGCTGCACTGCTGTGGCATGAGGTATTGGTCGCTTGGAAAAAATTCAAGGATAAAGGCGAACACCCGATTCCCGCCCTGCATCTGGCGATGAGTCAAGTGATTGATATTCAAGCAGAGAAGCTGGCTATCCATAGCCGCTATGTTGCCACCATGAAGGAAATCTGGGTGATGCAGCCGCGCTTTGATCAACGCTCAGGCAAACGCCCGTACGGTCTATTGGCGCACCCGCGCTATCGTGCAGCTTATGATTTTCTATTGCTGCGCTGCGAATCCGGCGAAATCCCCGTTGAGATTGGCGACTGGTGGACGGAATTTGCCGATACCAGCACCGAGCGACGCACACAGATGCTGTTGCCAGACAACGCAGCTCCCAAGAAACGTCGCCGCCGCAAACGCAAACCTGCCGCCTCGGCATCAGAAGATGCATAACGCTTTTGTCGCGCTGGGTAGCAATCTCCCAGGAAATTTGGGCAGCCCTGCGAGCCAGATTCTACGCGCCTTCCATGCTATCGAAAAAATACCGGAAACCAGGCTGGTCAAACGCTCCAGCTTGTACCAGAGCACCCCTGTTGGCTATGACAACCAGCCAGACTTCACCAATGCGGTTGCACAAGTGCAAACGGAGCTATCTGCCATAGCGCTTTTGGATGCTTTGTTGGAAATAGAACAACAGGTCGGGCGCGAACGGCCTTTCCCGAATGCGCCGCGCGTGTTGGATCTGGACTTGCTGCTGTATGATGATATAGAAATACAGGTGGAAAAACTCACCCTGCCGCACCCGCGCATGTGCAAACGCAGTTTTGTCTTGCTGCCATTGGCTGAAATTGCACCGGATTTACACATCGCCAAGCAAGGGAGTATTGTAGAATTACTCAAAAAACTAGACGTTTCAGGCATTAAACTTTATGAATATATTTGAACGCTTCCCTTACATCGTCATCGAAGGCCCCATCGGTAGCGGGAAGAGCACCCTGGCCAGCATGCTGGCTGACAAATTCCAGGCGCACTTGCTCAGTGAAAAGGCAGATGTGAACCCCTTCCTGCCGCGCTTCTATCAGGATGCACAGCGCTATGCCCTGCCGACGCAACTATTCTTCCTGTTCCAGCGCAGCGGTCAAATAAGCGAGCTGAATCAACGGGATATGTTCAACAAACCCACGGTGGCAGATTTCTTTTTGGAGAAAGACCCGATTTTCGCTCGACTGAATCTGGACGATGAGGAATACGCGCTGTACCACCAGATCTACACGCATCTGCAACTGAAATCCCCCAAGCCGGACTTGGTGGTATACCTGCAGACGCCAGTGGACGAATTGGCCGAGCGCATTGAGGAACGCAACATCAGCTATGAGCAGGACATTCCGCGCGAGTATCTGGAACGCTTATCCGATGCCTACAGTGAGTATTTTCACCAGTATGATGCGTCTCCTTTGCTCATCGTCAATAATGAAAAACTTAATATCATCAAGGACTCGGAAGCACTTGACCTGCTGATTGACCGCATTGACCAGATCAAAAGCAGCCGCGAGTACTTCAACCCGAATTTTGAATAACTCATTAAGAGGGGATGCGCATGGATTTACAAAGATATGATTCGTTAATCACCTCTCTGGAACAAAAAGCCCAACAAGATCCCCGCGCTTACCTCAACAAAGTCATCGCAGTGGCTTTATTGGGATTTGTCGTACTGGCTGCCGCCATGCTAGTGGCACTTTCACCATTACTTTTGCTCGCAGGCATGGTCTGGCTCACCATCATCACCAAGGGCAAGGCAGCATTCGTCTTGCTCAAGCTGGGCAAGCTGATTATTTTGCTGCTCATTCCGGCCTGGTATATGATCAAAGCCTCGATCCAGATGTTGTTTGCACGCTTCCCCACGCCCGCCGGGCACGAAATCAACGCAAAAGACGCCTCCCGGCTGTTCAGCCGTATCAAGGCGCTGCGCAAGAAGATGCATGGCCCGCCCATCCATCATGTATTGATTACCGATGAAGTCAATGCCGCTATTGTGCAGCACCCCAAGCTTGGCCTGTTCGGCTGGGAGCGCAACTATCTGATTCTAGGGTTACCTCTGATGCAAGCTACTAGTGAAGAGGAAACCCTTGCGGTCATTGCGCATGAATATGGCCACTTGTCCGGACACCACAGCAGGCTGGGTGGCTTCATTTACCGCCTGCGCTCTACCTGGGGCCGATTACAAGACATTTCAGAAAGCTGGCAGGGCTGGGGGTCCCAACTGATAGCAAAACTGTTCCGCTGGTATGCGCCATATTTCAATGCTTACACTTTCGTGTTTGCACGACAGAACGAATATGTGGCCGACAAGAACTCGGTTGAACTGGTCGGCGCGAAGCACACAGCCAATGCGTTGATACGTATCAATGTTGCCGCGCAGTTTGAACACGATGAATTCTGGCTGGCCGTAGACAAGATAGCAGGCCAGCATGCCGAACCTTTGCCGTGCAAAAGCGAGTTCTGGGCAACCTCGTTGCGCACGCAACTGGATGATGCAAAGCGTGCCATGTACCTGGAGAAAGCCGGCAAAGTTAAAACCGACCACCATGACACGCACCCGGCCATCTCAGACCGCCTGCAAGCGATTGGTGCGGACTTGCAGCAAACCCCGATTGCCAATCTCGCCCCTCCGGCACACAGTGCGGCCGAAGTGTTGCTGGGGACTTCGCTGAAAAAGTTGAGCGCCCAGCTGGATACCGAATGGAAAAAGAACGTATCGCAGCGTTGGCAAGAGCGTCACGCCTACCTGAAAGAGCGCAAGCAAGAGTTTGCTGAACTAGAAGTAAAGCCAGAACTCAACGAACAAGAGGCCTGGGATAAGATAGTATTGACAGAAGAACTGGCGCCGCAAACGCCTATACTACCCATGGTGCAAGCCTTCTTGGCACAGTATCCGCAGCACTTGCGCGCACGTTACCGCCGTGGTGTTTTATTACTGGAAGAGGATAACGAGGCAGGCATAGAAGATCTCGAATATGTCATGTCCAGCGAAAAAGAGGCGACGCTTTCCTGTTGTGAAGCGGCATGGCATTTTTATCTGGACAAGGACAAAACCAAGGCGCAAAACTACTTGGATCGCTGGAACGAGCGCAATGACTTCCTGATGGAAGTCCAGTACGAAGTAGCTTCTATCCCTCCCGGTGCAAAAATTGTCGAGCACGACCTCCCCGCCGATATTGAAGCCGACATTATTGAAATAGCTACCGGCAATACACAATATATCAAGCGCATGTATCTGGTAAGACGCATTATTCAGGCCGACCCGGAAGTGCGCGCCTATGTGCTTGGTTTTGAGGAAAAGTGGTTAAGTTTCGATATAAAGTCCTGGAGTCTGCGAAATAAGGACGAAATCATTCTGGATAATCTTGCGCAGCATGAATACCCCGTGACATTACACATCGTAAACCTGAAACACAGCGCTTATGGAAAACATCGCGAAACGATCAAACATCTTGGGATCCGACCCATCTATGAGGCATAGAGATTGAACCCGCGCTTGCAACAACTTGAATCCATTGTCAGCCGCGGCGAGAAAATCGCCATGCTAACCTGTTATGACGCCACTTTCGCCAAACTGATGGAACTGGCTGGCGTAGATGTGCTACTGGTGGGCGATTCGCTTGGCATGGTGCTGCAAGGCGCGGAAAATACGCTGCAAGTCACGCTGGAACAAATGATTTACCACGTCAAAAATGTGGCAACAGGCGCCCCCAACAGCTTGATTCTGGCTGACATGCCCGTTAATACCTATGAATTTGGCAAAGCCCTGGCGCTAGAAAACGCACAATTGCTCATCGAAGCAGGTGCGCATATGGTCAAGCTTGAGGGCGGCGGCAAGCTAGTGGAAACCGCGCGTCATCTGGTTGAGCACGGTATCCCCGTGTGTGCGCATCTGGGCTTTACCCCGCAATCGGTCGAGAAAATCGGCGGCTACAAAATTCAAGGCAAGACGCCGGATTCCGCACAACAGATTTTAAATGATGCGCAAGCCATGAAAGACGCGGGCGCCAACCTGGTGCTGCTGGAAATGGTACCCGCCACTCTGGCCAAACAAGTTACGCAAATCGTACCGACAATCGGCATCGGCGCAGGCGTGGATTGCAGCGGCCAAGTGCTGGTGCTGCAAGATTTATTAGGCATCTATAACGGTCCCGCCAGCAAAAAACCGCAGGATTACAAAGCCCCTCGTTTCGCTAAAAATTTCTTGCAGGAAACCAACAATATTCAACAAGCCGTAATCAATTATATACAAGCAGTCAAAAACCGGACTTTCCCCCTACCCGAACATAGCTATTAGCCGCGAGGTAAATAATGAAGAAAATCCTGAGTTTGCTTTTATTATTGGAACTATCCAGCGCATCTTTGCCTGGCCTCACAGAAAAGTTGAGTGGCGCTTGTGGGATTGTAACAAACCAAGAACACGCCTTTTCGATGACCGCCCCAAAAGGCTGGATAATCGATTCCGAATCCGGCAAAAAATTCAGGATCGGGTTGGTATTTTATCCTGTAGGCACAGAATGGGGGAAAGGCGATATGATGCTTTATGTGCGTACCCGCCCTAAAATTGGCGCAGTTAAAACCATAGACCAACAAATCGAATTTACATTGAACGACTATCACGCCCACGGTCATCCCAATTATAAGTTAGAAGAAAAAACCACTTACAAAGTCAGTAATGGATCCTTGGCCATAATTGCCAAATTTAGCGGTGATAGCTGGAACAATTATGAAATGATAGGCTATTTGGATGAAGAAAATGTCATTAACTTTCTTGTCTTGAATGCGCGCAACAAGGCCGCATTTGACACCTCACAAGAAACTTTCTTTCAGATACTTGATTCCTACCGCCATGTTACGGATGTATCTTCCGAATATTTGAATCAATGCAAAGAAAAATAACCTGTCATGCAACTCATTCACACCATCGCCGAACTTCGCGCTTCTCTTGCCTCGCATGACGGCATCGGCTTTGTGCCGACCATGGGCAATCTGCACGCCGGGCATATCGGTCTGGTGGAAATCGCCAAGCAGCACGCCCCGACGGTTGTGGTGAGCATCTTCGTCAACCCGCTGCAATTTGGCGCGAATGAGGATTTTGGCAAATACCCGCGCACATTGCAGGCCGACTGCGAGAAATTGCAGACCGCGGGCGCAGACATTGTATTTGCGCCGAGCGTGGAAGAAATATACCCCAACTTTGATGGCAAAAACCTGAACCAGACCATGTCCATCACTCCACCGCAGCTGGCCGATACGCTGTGTGGTGCGAGCCGCCCCGGCCACTTTGCGGGCGTAGCAACGGTGGTGATGAAGCTGTTTAACATCGTCCAGCCTGATGTCGCTATATTTGGCAAGAAAGATTTTCAGCAACTGTTAGTCATTAAAGAACTGGTGAAGCAATTCAACCTGCCAATTGAAATTATCGCTGCCGAAACCACACGCGAAGCCGACGGCCTGGCCATGAGCAGCCGCAACAGTTATTTGAGTGTGGAAGAGCGCAAAAAAGCGATTGAACTCAATCAAATACTGCAAGATATTCTACAAAACATATCCTCTGGAAGCCGCGATTTTACTGGCTTGCGGGCCGATGCGGAAAACGCGCTGCGCGCAAAAGGCTGGCTGGTAGATTATATTGCGGTGCGTAGCGCTGCAGATTTAGCCGCACCCAAACCAGGCGACAACCACTTGGTGCTGCTGGGTGCGGCCAAGCTGGGCAACACGCGCTTGATCGATAATTTCGAAATCCAATTAAAGTAACCCCCTTACGCGCGCTCATGCGTTCATTACCTATAATACTGGCCTGCAGGCCAGCCTGGATGCGGCTTACAGGCTAGTGTTCCGTATAATGAAAAACATTTTGATACAAAATATTTTTTGCGCTAAGCTGTTGATAACTTTATAATTGCATCCCTTCTAACGATATTGGCGACACTGCATGCAAAGAACGATGTTAAAGTCCAAGCTCCACCGCGTCCACGTGACGCATAGCGAGTTGCATTACGAAGGCAGTTGCGCCATCGACGAGGCATTGCTGGAAGCCGCCAATATCTGCGAATACGAGCAGATCAGCATCTACAATGTCACCAATGGTGAACGCTTTAACACTTATGCGATTCGTGCTGAGCGCAATTCCGGCATCATTTCTGTCAACGGTGCCGCCGCGCACAAGGCGCACCCCAAAGACATCATCATCATCGCCAGTTATGCCAATTATTCCGAGCTTGAACTAGAAAAATATGCGCCACAACTGGTCTATGTGGATGCGAAAAACCGTATCTTGCATTCAAAACGTGAAATCCCTGTCCAAGCAGCATAATCCATGAATTTAGAACAAGTTACAGGCGCGACAATGAGTCCGGAAGCTATTCGGGACGCCGTTGTAGATGCGTTGGAGGACGTCAAAGGTTTTGACATCAGCGTGCTGGATGTGCGCAACATGACCAGCCTGACCAGTTACATGATCGTTTGTAGCGGCAACTCAAACCGCCAAACCAAGGCGCTGGCCGACAACGTGTGCGAAAAGCTGAAAGAAAAAGGCATCGAGACACGCGGTATCGAAGGCGAAAAGGAAGGCGAATGGGTGCTGGTGGACATGGGCGACGTGATCGTCCATGTCATGGTGCCCGCTACACGCGCCTATTACAACCTGGAACAGCTCTGGACACAGGGCGAAACCCGCCGCGCCAACACCAAAGCCGCTTAAATTAAGCCCCATGAAACTGCGCGTCATCTCGGTCGGCCATAAGATGCCCGGCTGGGTGATAGATGCATGCGCGGAATATACCAAGCGTATGCCGCGCGAACTGCAAATCGAAATCGTCGAAATCAAGCCGGACAAGCGCAGTGACATCAAAAGCGAAGCCGTACAGGAAGCTGAGGCCAAACGCATCCTGGAAGCGGCTGGCAAGGATTTTATGGTGGCATGTGACGAGCGCGGGCTGGAAGTCACCACGCTGCAGTTGGCCGAGAAACTGAAGTTCTGGCAAACGCTGGGGCGCGATGTCAGCATTGTAATTGGCGGTGCGGATGGCCTGCATGCCAACCTGAAACAACGCGCAGACTGGGTGTGGGGTCTTTCCAAGCTCACACTCCCCCATGCCTTTGTGCGTGTATTGCTCTGCGAACAGCTTTACCGCGCTCACACGGTCATTCAAGGCCACCCATATCACCGCGAATAATCCTTTGTCGCTGCCATTTTTCTGACATCTTTGCTGCGGACTCTACATCCCTTCCCACTCAAACTAAAAAATTCCCCAAAACTCCCTCAATAAAGGCGGTTTTTAGCCGCTATCTAGGTTAGATCGTCATGGCATGCCATTTGCTGGAACACAGATGCCTGCAATGTTTGACGGTATGTTCCAAATACAACAACAAGATTTGGCCGGAGATAATGAACAAAGAAGCATTACTGTTACTTGCACGGTTTTCTGTGCGCGCCCGCAAATTCGTGGGGTATATTAATAGCCGGAAGCTGGGAAGCGACCCCGCTTACCGCGCGGAGATCTGTGCCCGAATATTCGCTGAAGGTGACGAAGAGTCCATGCTGATAGCATTGCAACTGAAAGAACAGTTTGACTATGCCAAATTCAGAAAGCAAGCAACAAACATCTCTCATCCTTAGCAGTGGCAAATATCGTCACAACACTACCAATAATTCCGACAAGTTGACTACATTTAATATGCAGCACTACGATTTTCAACCCTATGTATAAATAGATATTTATTTAAAAATCAACCGGTTAAAGTCAAACCTCCTAACTACTCAGATAACGGCATAGATATTGCTGAGTTATCAATTATGCCAAGGCAGCCATCCTAAGAAAAAGTTGTTGCAATCACACCACAATATTTGCTGGATCAAACCTTGTTTTAAACAAATATGGACATCACTGTATAGCTCGGCGATAATGCGGCATTACAGGGGAACTTTCGATTAGAAACAATATGATGCTTAAAAAATTAAAATTGTTAGTGATTATCACCAGCGCTGTGTTGGTAGCTGGTTGCGCCAGCACAAACAACCAAGACCCGCTTGAAGGTGTAAACCGCGGTATATATAAGTTTAACGATGTTACAGACCGCGCATTCTTTAAACCTGTGGCAACCGCCTACAAAAATGTCGCCCCCACACCAGTGCGCAAGGGCTTTAACAACTTCTTCAACAATCTGTATTCCATTACATCAGTGTTGAATAACCTGTTGCAGTTCAAATTTTCCAATGCGTTTTCTGAAGCTGGCCGTTTTGTGATCAACTCCACTTTTGGCTTGGCTGGTTTTATTGATGTAGCCGGCATGGATAACATCCCCGTTCATAAAGAGGACTTTGGCCAAACCCTGGGGCATTGGGGTGTAGGCAATGGCGCTTACTTGGTATTACCTTTCCTTGGGCCAAGCACCGTACGCGATACAACCGGTCTGGTGTTCGACACCGTGACGACTGACCCGATTACCTATACACATAATATCGGTGAAATCCGTCTGCATAACCAGCTGCGTGCCGGCCAGTTCTTGGATAGGCGTACCGAGTTGTTGGATGCGAAGGACTTTGTTGACAATGCGGCGCTGGATCCTTACGCCTTTATGCGTGATGCTTACCTGCAGCGCCGTGCCAATCTGGTAGCAGATGGTGTAGCAGAAAACATCAAGCCTGCGGATGACGGTTTTGAACCGGCAGACGAAGAAACACCAGAAGAGTCCAAATAAAACTGCACTGAAATACAATAAAAAAGCCCCGAATCGGGGCTTTTTTATTGGCTAGCCGCCACCGTCATATGTTCTATCAGTATAGAACCGGTCTGCCGCGCCACATTCGGAACGACGTCAGATCCAATCGCCACGATTTGCTTCAACATATCCTTCATATTGCTAGCAATGGTGATTTCCTCCGCCGCATGCTTAATCTCGCCGTTTTGCACCCAGAAACCCGCCGCGCCGCGCGAATAATCGCCGGTTACCATGTTCAAGCCGTGGCCGAGCACTTCTGTCACCAGCAAACCGGTGCCCATTTTTTTGAGTAGCGCCTCAAAGTCCTCACCAGTGCTGGCAACCAGCAAGTTATGTGCGCCGCCAGCATTGCCCGTGCTTTGCAAGCCCAGCTTGCGTGCGGAATAACTACCCAGCATATAGCCTTGCAGCACGCCATCCCTCACCAGAACACGGTCGCGCGTCGCCACGCCTTCGTTATCGAAAACGCTGCTGGCTGTGCCTTTCTTCAAGTACGGCAGTTCCTGGATATTCAAAACACCGGAAGCGATTTGCGCACCTAAGCTATCCAGCAAGAATGAAGATTTGCGATACAAGTTACCCCCAGAGATTGCGCTCACCAGCGTGCCGATAAGGCCGGAAGCCAATGATGCTTCGAGCAGCACAGGATATTGACCTGTCTTGATGGGAAGCACGTCCAGGCGCCTTGCGGTGCGCTCCCCGGCGCGCCTGCCCACAGCCTCCGGCGACTCCATATCTGCCGCGTCGCGCGCATTGGTGTACCAGTAATCGCGCTGCATCATATCGCCCGCTTCGGCGATCACCGAGGCGCTGATGCTGTGGCGCGTGCTTGGGTAACCACCAACAAAGCCGTGTGAGTTAGCGTACGCAAACACGCTATCGCTATTGTAAACGCTGGCGCCTTCCGAGTTGGTGATGCGCTTGTCCACTTGCATGGCTGCGGCTTCACAGCGTTTGGCTAACTCCACCGCCTCGTCCACGCTAATATTCCAGGGATGATGCAAATCCAGATCAGGAAACTCGGTCGCCATCAACTCGGCATCCGCCAGCCCGCAAAAAGCGTCTTCCGCAGTGTATTGCGCGATGTTGCAAGCGGCTTCCACCGTATCCTTTAAAGCTAGCAGACTTAAGTCTGAACTACTGGCAAACCCTTTGCGCTGGCCAAAATACACGGTCACCGAAACACCTTTGTCGCGGTTGTACTCGATATTCTCCAACTCACCCATACGCACCGATACGTTCTGCCCCGTGCCGAAACTGATTTCGGTCTCTGCACTGCTGGCGCCTTTTTGTTTGGCGATTTTCAGCACGTCCTGCGACAACTGTTTTAAGGTTTCCAGTTCCATTCCGATTTATGCTTAAACTCAAAGCTGCTATCATACCCGTGCCACAGGAAAACGCATGCAAACACCCGATAAAAATTCAGAATCATCCATCTACGACGGCCCGAGCAAAAGCCAGCTCAAGCGCGAGGCGGAATCGCAGCAGGCCATCGGCAAGAAACTGGTTGAGTTACCCAAAGAAAAACTGGCTAAACTCGATCTGCCGGAAGTCTTGCTGGATGCCGTTGCCGAAGCCAAGCGCATCACCGCCAACGGTGCCATTCGCAGGCAGATGCAATACATAGGCCGCCTGATGCGCGATATTGATGTGGCACCCATCGTGGATCAACTCGCGCGCTGGGAAGGCAAGCACAACGAGGAGAACGCGCGTTTTCATGCGCTGGAGCGCTGGCGCGAGCGTCTGTTGAAAGATGCGCAAGCTGTTTCCGACTTTCTGGTGCAATATCCGCACGCAGATAGCCAGCAACTGCGCACGTTGATACGCAACGCGCAAAAAGAAACGCTTGCCAACAAGCCGCCCAGAAGCAGTCGCGAGCTGTTTCAACTGATTCGGCAAATATCTGAAAACGTAGAAACCAGCTAAGAAAATGGATATTTTACTCATTACCATTTTTGTACTGTGCTACGCGGCAATCGCATTTGAGCATCCACTCAACATCAACAAGAGCGCACCTGCGCTGATTGGTGCAGGCTTGTTATGGACGATTTATGCGCTCAGCACCAGTCATGCCACTGAAGCATTGAATGAAACCGTTTCCAGCACCGCGCAAATCATTTTCTTTTTGATGGGCGCGATGACTATTGTGGAAGTAATTGACGCGCACGACGGTTTCGATGTCATCACGGAAAAAATCAAGACCACCAGCATGACCACGTTGCTTTGGCTGGTCGGATTTGTGACCTTCTTTTTAAGCGCCGTGCTCGACAACCTGACCACCACCATTGTCATGATTTCTGTCGTCAGAAAACTATTGGGTAAAAAGGAAGACCGTTTGTTTTTTGCCGGTATTATTGTCATCGCCGCTAACGCAGGCGGCGCCTGGTCGCCACTTGGGGATGTCACTACCACCATGCTGTGGATAGGCGGGCAAATTACCGCGCTGGCCATTATGAAAGGCTTGTTTGTCCCATCATTCATCAATATGGTGCTGCCATTACTGGTTGTGAGCTACCAATTCCGCGGAAAGCTAATCTCCAGCCCAAACGACGTTAGAGAACTCTCTGGCAAATATGCCGTAAATCGGTTTGAGAAAAATCTGATATTTTTTGCAGGTATCGCCGCACTATGCGCGGTGCCTGTCTTCAAAACATTGACGCACCTGCCGCCTTTCATGGGTATTTTGTTTGCGCTAGGCATCATCTGGGCGCTGAGCGAACTGATTCACCGTAAGAAGGATGGTGCAGACAAGCAGCACTTGTCGCTCGCATCTGCTCTGCAAAGAATTGACATGGCTTCCTTGGTGTTTTTTATAGGCATCCTGTTGGCGGTCGCCGTGCTGGAGCATGCGCATATCCTCGCCGCGCTTGCGCAATGGTTGGACAAATCCGTTGGCAATCAGGCAATGATCGTCACGCTATTTGGATTTGCAAGCGCTATCATCGACAATGTGCCACTGGTCGCCGCTTCTATGGGGATGTATCCGATTGCGCAATACCCGAGCGACTCTTTTATCTGGGAATTTCTGGCCTATGCCGCTGGCACCGGGGGTTCCATGTTAATTATCGGTTCTGCCGCTGGTGTTGCCGCAATGGGTCTGGAGAAAATCGAATTCTTTTGGTATCTACGCAAAATCAGCCTGCTGGCGTTGTTAGGCTACTTGGGGGGCGCTGTGGCTTATATTTTGACTGGGCAAGCCTTGATACATATCTAGTGCCATCAACGCTTGTTGATTTGCACCTCTAAAGCCTTGGCTTCTCCGCCTCGTAAAATTTCCACCGGCACTATCTGGCCTTGCAAACCAAATACCAGTGCAGACAATTCTTCTGGCTTGTTGACAGGATTGCCACCTAACCTCAGCAGCACATCGCCGCGCTGCAAACCCGCTTTGAAGGCTGGGGAGCCCTGAATCACAGCAACAACGTTTACGCCATCTGCAGGCGCCGTGTCTTCGTCCTTAGGCACCAGCTTGATCACATGCACTCCCATTAAAGGCGCAGGCAACCTGGCCCAGTAGCTGGCGTAATAGCGATATTGTGGTAATTCCTGCAAATCCTGCTCGGTCAACTCCTTGCCGGCTTTTCTAGCTTCCCGGATAAACTCCATCTGACCGATAGGCGTGCTATTACGCGATTTGGCGACATACACCAGCACTTTGTCGGCTTTTATCTCTTTGCCATGCACCAGCGCCTGTTCCGGCGGCACGTCGCCAGCCTCAAAGCTGGAAAGCCCCATCAAATCATAGCCCTGTTCCAGCATGCTGATATTGTCTTCCTGCTTGCGTGTGCCGGATAGCAACTCGGTTGCTGGCTCTGTCTGCATGGAAACTAGGCCACCCTTTCCCTGCGCCTGATAATGCAGCGCATACAAGTTATCGCCTGCCTGTGTAACCAGACTATAGAAAACCAAAACGCATATGAATAAAAACCGCATGATTCCCCTGCTGTGTTCAATGTTATGATTTCGAACTATAACGCTTGACCTGTTGTAAACAAAACAATTCCTTTATGCAAACTATTTTAAACATCGGCCTGGTCTCCATTAGCGACCGCGCCAGCAGCGGCGTGTATGAAGACAAAGGCATTCCGGGCCTGCGCGAATGGCTGGAGAAAGCCATCGCCAGCCCATACCACATCGAAACGCGCCTGATTGCGGACGAGCAAGTACTCATCGAAAACACCTTGATAGATTTGGTGGATAATATCGGGTGCCACCTCGTACTCACCACTGGTGGCACCGGCCCAGCCAAGCGCGACGTGACACCGGAAGCGACGCTGGCAATTGGCGAAAAAGAAATGCCCGGTTTTGGCGAGCAGATGCGGCAAATCAGCCTGCATTTTGTGCCAACTGCCATTCTCTCGCGCCAGGTTGCCGTGATACGTGACAACAGCCTTATCATCAACCTGCCCGGCCAGCCCAAAGCCATTGCGCAAACACTGGAAGGCCTGAAAGACGAGTCCGGCAAGCAACTTGTGCATGGCATCTTTGCCTCCGTACCATATTGTCTGGACCTCATCGGCGCGCCTTTCATTGAAACCAACGAAGCCGTGTGCAAAGCGTTCAGGCCGAAGAAATGATGTTAAAAAATATTTGGACGCCACTGTTTTGGCTGCTGCTGGTTTTTTGTACCTGGTTTCTGCTCAGAGAAGTAACACCCAAACCCCCGCCATTCCCGCATTTCGACAAGCTATTGCATGCGACAGGATTTGCAGGACTGGCATTCAGCGGTTTGAAAGCATATCCCGCAAAACCCGCATGGATATTGGCTTCCATCGCCATCTACGGGGCAAGCAGCGAAGTGCTGCAAGGCTTGTTCACGCTCTCGCGCGAAGCCAGCGCATTTGACTGGCTGGCTGATATGGCGGGAGTTTCTGCGGCCTATTATTTCCAGAAATTTGCACCACAATAGTATGGCCTCCGAATTTAATATTATCCGCGACTTTTTCACCCACCCGACCAGGCACACCGACTTGAGTGTGGGTGATGATGCCGCCTTGCTACGCGTACGGAATGGACATCAGCTTGCCATTTCTACGGATATGTTGGTGACTGGCACGCACTTTTTTGCCGACGCCCCGCCATATGACATCGGCTGGAAGGCGCTTGCCGTCAACGTTTCAGACATGGCAGCCATGGGTGCACAGCCCAAGTGGGCGACGCTGGCCATTGCACTGCCGGAAAACAACGCCTCTTGGTTAGGCGAGTTCGCACGCGGCTTCTTTGCCTGCGCCGATACCTTCGGCGTAGATTTGATTGGTGGCGATACCACGCGCGGCCCACTCAATATCAGCGTGACGATTTTTGGCGAGATTCCGCAAGGCTTGGCGCTGCGTCGCGATGGCGCAAAAGCTGGCGATGACGTCTGGGTAAGCAGCTACATCGGCACTGCCGCAGCGGGATTGGCGCATCTGCTAGGCAAAATTAGGCTCGAAAACGATGCCCTGGAAGCCAGTCTGGATGCGCTTCACAGGCCGGTGCCCAGAGTAGGGCTGGGGCTGGCCTTGCGTGAAATCGCGAGTAGTTGTATCGACATTTCCGATGGCCTTGCGGCGGATTTGGGGCATGTTCTGGAGAACTCCAAACTCGGCGCGGATATTTTCTATGCCGACATTTCCAAACATCCTGCCCTAGAGTCCAGTCTGGATGAGGCATTTGAAGCCATGGTTTTAAGCGGCGGCGACGATTATGAGCTGTGTTTTACTGCGCCGCAGGATAAAAGAGATGCGATAAAACATATCGCACAGGATTTGAATCTGAAACTTACGCGCATTGGCAATACACGTGCGGAAAGCGGCTTGACGATATATGATGCAAACCATCAACCGATGGTCTTGAAAATAGCCGGGTACGATCACTTCAAATGAAACAACCTGATTTGAAATTTTTGTTGCAACACCCGGCCCACTTCATCGCGCTTGGCTTTGGCAGCGGATTGGCGCCCAAGGCACCGGGTACATTCGGCACATTGGCAGGCATGCCGTTAGCCATGCTGCTTTTCCAGCTGCCGCTAACCTGGCAAGCTCCTGTTTTGCTGGCGCTATTCGGGCTGGGAGTTTGGTGTTGCGACAAGACTGGTAAGGCGCTTGAGGTAGCGGATCACGGCAGTATCGTGTGGGATGAAATCGTTGCCATCATGCTGGTGCTGGCTTTCACACCGATGAACTGGCTGTGGTGGCTGGGTGCGTTCCTGCTTTTTCGCCTGTTCGATATCTGGAAGCCTTTCCCTATCCGCCAACTGGATGCAAAATTTAAAAACGGCTTTGGCGTGATGCTGGACGATATACTCGCCGCGATTTATGCCATTGTCTGTGTTTTAGGCTTGCTTATATGGATCCACTCGACACATTAGCAAGCGAACTGGGCCAAGCGCTTAAAACCAAAGGCTGGATGCTCGCCTTGGCGGAATCCTGCACTGGCGGCATGACCGCAGCGGCCATCACCAGCATTCCCGGCAGCTCCGGCTGGTTCGACCGCGGTTTCGTCACCTACAGCAACTTAGCCAAAACAGAAATGTTGGGCGTTTCACCAGAAACGCTGGAAAAATTTGGTGCAGTGAGCGAAGAAACTGCCCAGGAGATGGTGCTAGGCGCGCTGAAGAACAGCCAGGCGCAAATTGCCTGCAGCATCACCGGCATCGCCGGCCCGGATGGCGGCACACCTCAAAAACCGGTAGGCACCATATGTTTCGCGTGGGTGCTTAGAAATCAGCCTGCGCATACAGTGACTTTGCATTTTTCCGGCGACAGGCACAGCATCCGCCAGCAATCCGTCCACGCGGCGCTGGCAGAGTTACTGAAGATGATAAAAGTGGCTTAACGCCAATGGCGACGCGGCCGCTCGCAGCGGTCGCCACCACGCCAGCCGTCATGCCCCCATCTGCCATAGGAATGACTGCGATAGTAACCGTGCGCCGGAGCGGAATAGACCACAGTTGGCGCAGGGCGATAATACACAACCGGCGAGCTATGATACACCACCGGAGGTGCCGAATAATAAACCGGCGGGGGCGCATAATAAGACGGGCTGCCAATTGAGATGCTCCAGCCCAGATTCCCATGTGCCTGGGCACTGGAAATACTAGCCAAGCCGATCAATGCGCCGGCAAAAAGTGTTTTGAATGGTTTCATTTTGCTTCTCCAATTTGTCTTTGACAGACCATATAAATAACGCGCTACTAACACATCAGTTGACACCAGTTTTGTATCAAAAATTCCCCTTTATCCCCATTGCCGCGCTTACTTAAAAAGCCAAAATATGAAATAATCTCAGGTTAAATTTATTCGTATTTAAGCGCTTAAAAACAAAGGCAAATCTCATGGATGAAAACAAAAGCAAGGCATTGGCAGCCGCCCTGTCGCAAATTGAAAAGCAATTCGGCAAAGGCTCCATCATGCGCATGGGGGATAGCAACATTGGCGAGGAAGTACAGCCTGTCTCCACCGGCTCGCTAGGCCTGGATATCGCGCTGGGTATCGGCGGTTTGCCGCGTGGCCGCATTGTGGAAATCTATGGCCCGGAATCTTCCGGTAAAACCACGCTTACATTGTCCGTCATTGCCGAAATGCAAAAACTGGGCGGCGTAGCGGCGTTTATTGACGCTGAACATGCACTGGACCCGCAATATGCCGCCAAGCTAGGTGTCAATGTGCCTGAACTGCTGATTAGCCAGCCTGACACCGGTGAGCAAGCACTGGAAATCGCCGATATGCTGGTGCGTTCCGGCAGCGTGGATATTGTCGTTATCGACTCCGTTGCGGCCTTGACACCGCGCGCCGAGATTGAAGGCGAGATGGGCGACAGCCACATGGGCTTGCAAGCCCGCCTGATGAGCCAAGCCTTGCGCAAACTCACCGGCAACATCAAACGCACGAACACGCTAGTGATTTTCATCAACCAAATCCGTATGAAGATTGGCGTGATGTTTGGCAACCCGGAAACTACCACCGGCGGCAACGCGCTCAAATTCTACGCCTCCGTACGTCTGGATATTCGCCGCACCGGCGCCATCAAGAAAGGTGACGAAATCGTCGGCTCCGAAACCCGCGTCAAGGTCATCAAGAACAAAGTCGCACCACCGTTCAAGCAAGCCGAATTCGACATCATGTACGGCGAAGGCATTTCCCGCTTGGGCGAAATCATCGAACTGGGCGTAAACCTGAAACTGGTTGAGAAAGCCGGTGCATGGTTTAGCTACAATGGCGAGAAAATCGGCCAAGGCAAAGAGAACGCCAAGGAATACCTGCGCGAACACCCGGAAATCGCCGCCGAGATTGAAGCGAAAATCCGCGCCAACGCCAAAGCGCTCAGCGAAGCCATGACCGCATCACGTAGCGAGGACGATTAAGCATAAAACCGGTACAAAAATCCTTGCGCCAGCGCGCGTTGGAGTATTTAGCCAAACGCGAATATTCACAACACGAACTGACACAGAAGCTCAAAGCATTTGCGGAAGAAGGCGATGATATTCCGACCTTGCTGGATGATTTTAAAAAACGCGGCTGGCTAAGCGATGCACGTTTTACCGAGCAGTTGGTACATGCTCGCAAAGCGAAGTTCGGCGCAAACAAGGTAGCGCATGAGTTGCGCGAAAAAGGCGTGGCGGATGAGCTGGTGACCGATGCGGTGACCAAGTTGAAAGAAAATGAGCTGGATAACGCGCGCGAAGTATGGTGCAAGAAATTCAAGGCTCCGCCTGCCAACCGAGAGGAATGGGCCAAGCAAGCGAGATTTATGCAAAGCCGTGGTTTTAGCTTTGAAACGATTAAGAAAGTACTAAACAGTAAGTTTGACGATGACAATTAAATTATCTGCAAAACCCAGTAGTAACGAAATACGCCAAGCGTTCCTCGATTTCTTCGCCTCCAAAGGCCATGAAATCGTGGCTTCCAGTTCATTGGTGCCACATGGCGACCCGACCCTGCTGTTCACCAACGCGGGCATGAACCAGTTCAAGGATGTGTTCCTGGGCTTCGACAAACGCTCTTACACTCGCGCGGCTTCCAGCCAAAAGTGCGTGCGTGCCGGTGGTAAACACAATGATTTGGAAAACGTCGGCTATACCGCACGCCACCATACTTTCTTCGAGATGCTCGGCAACTTTAGCTTTGGCGATTATTTCAAGCGCGACGCCATCAAATACGCATGGGAACTGCTGACCGGAGTCTACAAACTCCCCAAAGAGCGCTTAATGGTCACCGTGTATGCCGAGGATGATGAAGCTTACGACATCTGGCACAAAGAGGTTGGCATTCCGGCAGAAAAAATCGTGCGCATCGGCGACAACAAAGGCGCACGCTACGCATCGGATAATTTCTGGATGATGGGCGACACCGGCCCGTGCGGCCCGTGCACGGAGATTTTTTATGACCACGGCAGCCATATTTCAGGCGGGCCGCCTGGTTCTCCTGATGAAGACGGTGACCGCTTTATCGAAATCTGGAACAACGTGTTCATGCAGTTCAACCGCGATGAAGCGGGCGTGATGCACCCATTGCCTAAACCCAGCGTGGACACCGGTATGGGCTTGGAGCGCATTTCCGCCGTGCTGCAAGGCGTACATGCCAACTACGAAATCGACTTGTTCCAAGGCCTCATTGCTGCCGCTGCGCGGGAAACCAAAACCACCGATTTGAATAGCCCTAGCCTGAAAGTGCTGGCAGACCACATCCGCGCCTGCAGCTTCCTCATCGCCGATGGCGTGATTCCGGGCAACGAAGGCCGTGGCTATGTGTTGCGTCGCATCATCCGCCGCGCGATTCGTCATGGCTACAAACTGGGCGCACGCAAAGCATTCTTCCACAACATGGTGGCCGATTTGGTGCGCGAAATGGGCGATGCTTACCCGGAACTGAAAACCGAGCAAGTGCGCGTAACCAACACGCTGAAACAGGAAGAAGACCGCTTCTTTGAAACCATCGAAAATGGCATGGCGATCCTTGAAACCGAGCTCGCCACAAAACCTGCTCAACTTAATGGCGACTTAGCTTTCAAACTGCATGATACCTTCGGCTTCCCGCTCGATCTGACCGCCGACATCTGCCGTGAACGCGGCGTGACTGTTGACACTGCTGGCTTTGACGCCGCCATGGCGCGCCAGAAAGAACAGGCACGCGCTGCGGGCAAGTTCAAGATGGCGGCAAACCTGGAATACAGCGGCGCGAACACTGATTTCAAAGGTTACGACACCTTGGAAACGGCTGCAAAAGTGTTTGCACTATACAAAGACCTGTCTCTTATACACATCTAGATGTGTATAAGAGACAGATCGTGTGGGATGAAATCGTTGCCATCATGCTGGTGCTGGCTTTCACACCGATGA
>OEOE01000048.1_pt1 | contig 19129 bp, 16 predicted proteins | sample 1539681 | NCBI WGS metagenome assembly OEOE01 (sample SAMEA3611561, study PRJEB22512) | activated sludge metagenome | biome: Urban; feature: Wastewater Treatment Plant; material: Activated Sludge | place: Slovenia | collected 2012-09-24
ATTCATGAGGGTGCAACCATGGTACGCATTGGCTCGGCGCTGTTTGGCAACCGGCCAGCAAAAATAAAGGATGAAATAACAACATGAAACTGGCTTTCATTGGCGGCGGCAACATGGCAAACGCACTTATCGCAGGTTTGCGCCAGAAGCATTTCGACATGCGCGACATCACCGTGATCGAGCCAGATGCTGGGAAGCGTGCATCACTACAAAACGCGTATGGCGTATATGCCCGTGAAGCCCTTGCGGATGCGGCTACCAGCGATGCCATTGTATTGGCTATCAAACCACAGCAAATGGCCGAGGTTTGTCATAGCTTGGTACCTTTACTGAAAAACCAGCTCATCATCTCTATTGCAGCCGGTATCCGGTTAGCAGATTTGAGCCGCTGGCTCGGCGGCTATCAAACCATCATCCGCGCCATGCCCAACACCCCCGCACAAATCCAGGCGGGTGTGACCGGCCTGTTCGCTATGCCCGGCATTTCTGCCGCGCACCAAAATTACGCCGATCATGTGCTGAAAGCCGCAGGCGATACGGTTTGGGTGAATGATGAGGTGCAACTGGATGCCATCACTGCCATTTCCGGCAGCGGCCCGGCTTATGTGTTTTATTTCATTGAAGCTCTGCAGGAAGCCGCTGTCGCGCTTGGCTTAAGCGAAGCTGCCGCCAAGCAATTAAGCCTCGCCACGTTCAAAGGTGCCAGCATGCTGGCCAGCAGTGTGGAAACGCCAGTGACCACGTTACGGGCTCAAGTCACCTCCAAAGGTGGCACAACGGAACAAGGTATCCTGAGTATGGAACAACAGCACGTCAAACAAGCCATCATCACTGCTGCGCACAAAGCCTGCGAACGTGCTAAGACACTGGGAGATGAGCTCGGAGGAGCTGCCTGATGTTCACTTCTGCCCTGCACTTTTTACTCAGCACCATTCTGAATCTGCTGTGTTTCATGTTTATGCTGCGCTTTTTGATGCAATACCTCAAATGCAGCTTTGCCAATCCATTAGGACAGATTGTCATCGCACTGACAGATTTCGCTGTCAAATCGGCAAGAAAAGTCATTCCAAGCTGGCGTAGATGGGATATTTCCACCTTGGCATTAGCTCTCACGACCCAATTACTGCTGCAATGGCTGCTGTTAGTGTTAAACGATTTCCCGATTGGCCTCGCCGGCACCACCCCTTGGCTAGTGATCCTCGGAACAAGCTTGCTGGGACTCGTTCGTACTGTATTGGATATTTTCTTTTATGCTATTCTGCTCCAGGCTATCCTAAGCTGGGTTAATCCATACCATCCTATTTCCAGTGCGTTGAATCCGCTCACACAACCCATCCTTAACCCGATCCGGCGTATTCTGCCACTTGCCAACGGAATCGACTTTTCGCCACTTGTGGCGTTAATTTTATTGCAAATGCTCAATGTCTCCGTAATCGCTACACTGACCTATCAACTGGGCGCCATGCTATAGCCATGCAGAGTACATTTAACGCCAAAATAGAAGAATACCGCGCCTTGCGCGCTGACTTGATTAAGGCTATCTCGAACTATAAAGACTGGCTTAACCAAAGCGGTGAGACTGATGCGGTAAAAGAATTGCGCCTGCATGATATTCTGCAAACCCTTGAAAGAGATCAGCTGGTAGTCGCATTTCTGGCTGAGTTCTCTCGCGGCAAGACCGAAACCATCAACGCCCTGTTCTTCTCTGACTTTGACCAGCGCCTGCTACCCAGCGAAGCCGGACGCACCACCATGTGCCCAACAGAAATCCTCTGGGATAAACACGAGGAGCCTTGCCTGAAACTGCTGCCTATTGAGACACGGCTTAAGGGAGATTCGCTAACCTATCTTAAAACCACCCCTGCGGCCTGGCAAAAATTCCGGCTGGATACCAGTTCTCCGGAACAAATGGTGTCCGTGCTGCGAAAATTGATTGACCAGAAAACGGTTTCCCAGCAGGAGGCGCAGGCGCTAAGCTTATGGCATCCGGATGAAATGGCCTCGGTTAAAGAATTACCATCGCCTAATGCGGCCCAAATACCTGCTTGGCGGCATGCCATACTGAATTACCCTCACCCTTTGCTCAAGCAAGGCTTGGTGATTATGGATACTCCAGGTCTTAATGCCTTGGGTGCTGAGCCAGAACTCACTTTGAATATTGTCCCAAATGCGCACGCCATTCTGTTCCTGACCGCCATTGACTCAGGCATCACGAAATCTGACCTGAAAATCTGGAATGAGCATGTCAGTGGTCGTTCTAAGTTCAAGCTAGTCGTTTTAAACAAGGTAGATATCTTGTGGGATTCCCTCAAATCCGCACAGCAAATCAAGAACGAAATTGACCGTCAAATCAACACCACCGCACACCAGCTGGGTGTTTCACCTGAGAATGTATTTGCATTATCGGCTCAAAAAGCATTAGTTGCCAAAATCAGGAAGGATTCTTTGCTCCTCCAGAAAAGTGGAATGGACCAGTTGGAGCATGCCCTAGGCGAAAAGCTAATATTGGCCAAGCAGGAAATCCTGGGGCGAACAGCGGCCATCGAGTGTAGCGAAATGATCAAATTCTCCCGCAAAGGTTTGCAGTTGCGACTACAGAACCTCCGCACCCAAATTCAGGAATTAAAACAGCTGCGTGGCCTGAACATAGATAACTCCAAACACATCCTGGCACAAGTGGTCGCAGAAAGAAAACGCTACGAAGCTTCCATTCCAACCTTCAATCAAGCACAGGAAAGAATTTCAAACATTGGCAAACGGTTATTGCGTCATTTGAGCGTCGCCTATCTGGAATCTTCAGTCGCTCAAAATCGCCAGGCCATGGGCGACAGCTGGACAACCATAGGGCCTGTCTCTTATACACATCTAGATGTGTATAAGAGACAGATTCATGAGGGTGCAACCATGGTACGCATTGGCTCGGCGCTGTTTGGCAACCGGCCAGCAAAAATAAAGGATGAAATAACAACATGAAACTGGCTTTCATTGGCGGCGGCAACATGGCAAACGCACTTATCGCAGGTTTGCGCCAGAAGCATTTCGACATGCGCGACATCACCGTGATCGAGCCAGATGCTGGGAAGCGTGCATCACTACAAAACGCGTATGGCGTATATGCCCGTGAAGCCCTTGCGGATGCGGCTACCAGCGATGCCATTGTATTGGCTATCAAACCACAGCAAATGGCCGAGGTTTGTCATAGCTTGGTACCTTTACTGAAAAACCAGCTCATCATCTCTATTGCAGCCGGTATCCGGTTAGCAGATTTGAGCCGCTGGCTCGGCGGCTATCAAACCATCATCCGCGCCATGCCCAACACCCCCGCACAAATCCAGGCGGGTGTGACCGGCCTGTTCGCTATGCCCGGCATTTCTGCCGCGCACCAAAATTACGCCGATCATGTGCTGAAAGCCGCAGGCGATACGGTTTGGGTGAATGATGAGGTGCAACTGGATGCCATCACTGCCATTTCCGGCAGCGGCCCGGCTTATGTGTTTTATTTCATTGAAGCTCTGCAGGAAGCCGCTGTCGCGCTTGGCTTAAGCGAAGCTGCCGCCAAGCAATTAAGCCTCGCCACGTTCAAAGGTGCCAGCATGCTGGCCAGCAGTGTGGAAACGCCAGTGACCACGTTACGGGCTCAAGTCACCTCCAAAGGTGGCACAACGGAACAAGGTATCCTGAGTATGGAACAACAGCACGTCAAACAAGCCATCATCACTGCTGCGCACAAAGCCTGCGAACGTGCTAAGACACTGGGAGATGAGCTCGGAGGAGCTGCCTGATGTTCACTTCTGCCCTGCACTTTTTACTCAGCACCATTCTGAATCTGCTGTGTTTCATGTTTATGCTGCGCTTTTTGATGCAATACCTCAAATGCAGCTTTGCCAATCCATTAGGACAGATTGTCATCGCACTGACAGATTTCGCTGTCAAATCGGCAAGAAAAGTCATTCCAAGCTGGCGTAGATGGGATATTTCCACCTTGGCATTAGCTCTCACGACCCAATTACTGCTGCAATGGCTGCTGTTAGTGTTAAACGATTTCCCGATTGGCCTCGCCGGCACCACCCCTTGGCTAGTGATCCTCGGAACAAGCTTGCTGGGACTCGTTCGTACTGTATTGGATATTTTCTTTTATGCTATTCTGCTCCAGGCTATCCTAAGCTGGGTTAATCCATACCATCCTATTTCCAGTGCGTTGAATCCGCTCACACAACCCATCCTTAACCCGATCCGGCGTATTCTGCCACTTGCCAACGGAATCGACTTTTCGCCACTTGTGGCGTTAATTTTATTGCAAATGCTCAATGTCTCCGTAATCGCTACACTGACCTATCAACTGGGCGCCATGCTATAGCCATGCAGAGTACATTTAACGCCAAAATAGAAGAATACCGCGCCTTGCGCGCTGACTTGATTAAGGCTATCTCGAACTATAAAGACTGGCTTAACCAAAGCGGTGAGACTGATGCGGTAAAAGAATTGCGCCTGCATGATATTCTGCAAACCCTTGAAAGAGATCAGCTGGTAGTCGCATTTCTGGCTGAGTTCTCTCGCGGCAAGACCGAAACCATCAACGCCCTGTTCTTCTCTGACTTTGACCAGCGCCTGCTACCCAGCGAAGCCGGACGCACCACCATGTGCCCAACAGAAATCCTCTGGGATAAACACGAGGAGCCTTGCCTGAAACTGCTGCCTATTGAGACACGGCTTAAGGGAGATTCGCTAACCTATCTTAAAACCACCCCTGCGGCCTGGCAAAAATTCCGGCTGGATACCAGTTCTCCGGAACAAATGGTGTCCGTGCTGCGAAAATTGATTGACCAGAAAACGGTTTCCCAGCAGGAGGCGCAGGCGCTAAGCTTATGGCATCCGGATGAAATGGCCTCGGTTAAAGAATTACCATCGCCTAATGCGGCCCAAATACCTGCTTGGCGGCATGCCATACTGAATTACCCTCACCCTTTGCTCAAGCAAGGCTTGGTGATTATGGATACTCCAGGTCTTAATGCCTTGGGTGCTGAGCCAGAACTCACTTTGAATATTGTCCCAAATGCGCACGCCATTCTGTTCCTGACCGCCATTGACTCAGGCATCACGAAATCTGACCTGAAAATCTGGAATGAGCATGTCAGTGGTCGTTCTAAGTTCAAGCTAGTCGTTTTAAACAAGGTAGATATCTTGTGGGATTCCCTCAAATCCGCACAGCAAATCAAGAACGAAATTGACCGTCAAATCAACACCACCGCACACCAGCTGGGTGTTTCACCTGAGAATGTATTTGCATTATCGGCTCAAAAAGCATTAGTTGCCAAAATCAGGAAGGATTCTTTGCTCCTCCAGAAAAGTGGAATGGACCAGTTGGAGCATGCCCTAGGCGAAAAGCTAATATTGGCCAAGCAGGAAATCCTGGGGCGAACAGCGGCCATCGAGTGTAGCGAAATGATCAAATTCTCCCGCAAAGGTTTGCAGTTGCGACTACAGAACCTCCGCACCCAAATTCAGGAATTAAAACAGCTGCGTGGCCTGAACATAGATAACTCCAAACACATCCTGGCACAAGTGGTCGCAGAAAGAAAACGCTACGAAGCTTCCATTCCAACCTTCAATCAAGCACAGGAAAGAATTTCAAACATTGGCAAACGGTTATTGCGTCATTTGAGCGTCGCCTATCTGGAATCTTCAGTCGCTCAAAATCGCCAGGCCATGGGCGACAGCTGGACAACCATAGGGCTTAACCAAAACATGCGCGCCCTGATGAAACAAGCAGCAGAACTTGCCGGATTTGTGACCACCGAAAGCAAATCCATAAAAAAACTCGTCGACAATATTTATGAGGTGTTTAGAACGCGACACGGCTTTAGTATAAACGTGCCCCCTGCCCTGAACATGAGCGAGTTTCTGGGTAATATGCAGGCGCTGGAGAAAATCACTGATGATTTTTGCAAAGACCCGGTCAACGTGCTCACTGAAAAGCATTTCCTGATACGCAGGTTTTTTATAGGGATTGGTACCCAGTCGCAAAGAATTTTCGAAGATGCAGAGAAAACCTGCAAGCAATGGCTGGAAGATGTCGTAGGCGTGTTACAGCAACAAATAGACGCTCATCGCAAGCATCTTGAAGAACGCACGGCGAGTCTACTCCAGATCAAAACAGATGCCGAGGCTTTAGAGACACAGCTTGGTGAGATTGAACGGCAATACATGTTCGTTTCCAAGGAGGCGCAAGCTTTGGATGAAATGCTGCTGGTGATGATCAAAGCCATTAAACCCGCAGTCAAGGCCGCACAAGCCGAACTTGCGCAACCTTCCGAGATTGAAAAGACTATGAAACTGCCGGATCTGCCATTCTTGGCAGTTTCGTCCCCCCTTCTAGCCGAAGGGGCTGAAGCTACATCCAGATGATATCAAACTCTTCCTGCGAATATTGACTATCCGCCTGGACTGAAACCCGCTTATTGATAAAATCCGACAGATTCGCCAGACTCTGCGATTCCTCATCCAATAGCAAATTAGCCACTGAAGGTGAGGCAATCACCTTAAACTCTTTAGCATTAAACTGACGTGATTCCCGCGTTAGCGCCCGCATGATCTCGTAAGCCACGGTTTGCGCCGTTTTATACTCGCCTCGCCCCTGGCAGGCCTCGCAAGGCTCGCATAGCAAATGTGCCAAGCTTTCACGTGTCCGCTTGCGCGTCATTTCCACTAATCCCAAAGCGGTGAAGCCATTGATACTAGTGCGCGCCCTATCCTTGGTAACAGCTCTCTGCAATTCTTCCAGCACGGTTTCGCGCTGGCTATCTTCATCCATGTCAATAAAGTCAATGATGATGATACCGCCCAGGTTTCTTAATCTTAGCTGCCGGGCAATGCACTGAGCCGCTTCCAGGTTGGTCTTGAAAATAGTATCGGAAAGGTTCTTGCCGCTAACAAAGCTGCCAGTATTCACATCCACCGTTGTCAGCGCCTCGGTCTGGTCAAAAATCAGATAGCCGCCGGATTTCAACTCGACTTTACGCGAAAGCGCATATTCGATTTCTTTCTCAACATCATAAAAATCAAACAGCGCCCGCTCGCCAGTATAGTGATACAGCGGTTTCACCGCCTTAGCCACATAGAGTTGAGCAAACTCCCTCATACGCTCATAGGTTTCTTTGGAATCCACGCGAATACTGACCGTATTGTCATTCACCACATCACGCAGGATACGCCTCGGCAAGCTCAGGTCATAAAAAATCAGCGAGCGTTCACCTGCATGGCAGCTGTCTTCCTGAATCTTGGCCCAGACTTTGTGCAGATACTCCACATCAGCCAGCAACTCTGTGTCCGTCGCAGTTTCGCTCATGGTGCGAATGATGTACCCACCATCGGCAGGCTCGCCGATCAAGCCGATCAGGCGCTGGCGCAACTGCTCGCGTTCGTTCTCATCCTCGATTCGCTGCGAAACGCCGATATGCCGTTCATAAGGCAGGTACACCAGAAAACGGCCCGCAATGCTGATTTCGGTGGTCAGCCGCGCCCCTTTAGTGCCAATTGGCTCCTTAATAACTTGCACGATAATGGACTGGCCTTCCTGCAGCACATCCTGAATCGGCCGCTCATTTCCATCTTCGCCTTCCAGCGGACGACAGGCGCGTATATCCGCCGCATGTAGAAAAGCCGCGCGCTGCAGGCCAATCTCCACAAATGCCGATTGCATGCCGGGCAGCACGCGCACTACAGTGCCTCGATAGATGTTGCCAATAATGCCCAGCGAAGAAGTGCGCTCAATCAGCAACTCCTGCGCAATACCCTGCTCCATAATCGCCACCCGCGTTTCCTGCGGCGTGACGTTAATTAGAATCTCTTGTCCCATCTTGGTGCTTCATCTCATTCAAAATCTGATTGTGCTTGTATCAGCAATTGTGCAGTTTCGTGTAGAGGCAATCCCATCACCCCTGTATAACTGCCAGACAAATGCTGCACCCAGGCGCCCGCGTACCCTTGAATACCATAACTGCCGGCTTTGTCGCGATACTCTCCTGTAGCGATATATGCAGCTATCATAGCATCGCTTAAGCTGCAAAAGGTGACTTGCGTGGTATTGACCGCGCTGAGCACCCGCTTAGGGGTAGCAATGGCAATTGCCGTATGCACCTCGTGTGTACAGCCTGAAAACACCCGCAACATTTCGGCTGCCTCATGCTCATCCATCGGTTTGCCAAAAATCCGGCCTTGCAAGGCGACAGTCGTGTCCGCCGCCAATATCGGCACCATCAGCACACCAGCTTGCATCCCGAGCACAGCCTGAACCTTATCGACAGCCAGCCGTAGCACATATTCCACGGGCAACTCGCCAGGAAATACAGATTCATCGACATCTGCCGGCTGCACGATACAATCTACGCCCAATTGTGCTAATAATTGCAGGCGACGGGGACTTTGCGAGGCGAGTATAATCCGCTTATTCATCATCATGCATGATAAAGGATTTGTATGATTGAGTGGTCATCGCTGATTAAAATTACCATTGCACTATTTGCCATCGTCAATCCGATTGGCAGCTTGCCGATATTCATTAGCGCCACTGAAGGCTGGAAAAAACCGCACCGTACTAAAACAGCACGCACTGTCGCTTCCACCGTATTTATCGTGCTGATGACCGCCGCATTGATTGGCAACGGCATTCTAGAATTTTTCGGCATCTCTATCCCTTCGTTTCAGGTAGGTGGCGGCATTTTACTGATGCTGATCGCCATCAGCATGATGCATGGCAAACAAAGCGGTACACGCCAAACGCCGGAGGAAGCGCAAACCATGGCCGAACGACAGGTCATCGCCATCGTGCCGCTCAGCATCCCTTTGTTAGCTGGACCCGGTGCCATCTCCAGCATGATCCTGAGTGCGCAGCAGCATCCCACCTTCTGGGGGCATCTGTCTTTGGCTATTCCGGCGTTCATCGTGTCCATCATCATTTGGCTGGTATTACAGCTGGCAGACGTGATTACCAAGCAGCTTGGCACCATCGGCATCAACATCGTCACGCGCCTAATGGGGTTGATATTGGCTGCGATGGCAGTAGAATTTATCGCTCACGGCTTGACTGGTCTGTTTCCACAACTGGCGATGCGGTAAAATAGCGTTATCTGGAAAAATCATCTTTATATGAAAAAAGCCCCCTGGAAACCCAACGTTACCGTCGCCGCCATCATTGAGCAGAACGGCAAATTCCTATTGGTGGAGGAAGAAACCGAGCGCGGTTTGCGCTTCAATCAGCCAGCGGGGCATCTGGAAGACGGCGAAACCATCATACAGGCTGTCATGCGTGAGGTACTGGAAGAATCCGCTTACGATTTCATTCCTGAAAGCCTACTGGGTATCTATCACTGGAAGCATCAGCATAATGATACGACCTACCTGCGCTTCGCGTTCATTGGCAAGGTGGGCACACACTACCCGCAGCAGGATCTGGATGACGGCATCGTACGTACGGTCTGGATGACAGTGGATGAAATACGCGAAAAACAGGCAGTCACCCGCAGTCCGCAAGTGCTGATGTGCGTGGAAGATTATCTGGCAGGCAAACGCTTCCCGCTGGAGACATTAACACATTTGGACACGAACGGAATCAAGCGATGAGCAAGCGGGTTGTCGTCGGCATGTCCGGCGGTGTGGATTCCTCCGTAGCAGCCATGCTGCTGAAACAGCAAGGTTACGAAGTTGTCGGCCTGTTCATGAAGAACTGGGAAGACGACGATAATGACGAATACTGCTCCAGCAAGCAGGATTTGATTGACGCCGTGAGCGTGGCCGACAAGCTGGGCATCGAAATCGAGGCGGTCAATTTCAGCAAGGAATACAAAGACCGCGTGTTTGCCAATTTTCTGGAAGAATACCAGGCTGGTCGCACGCCCAACCCGGACATTCTGTGCAACGCCGAAATCAAGTTCAAGGCTTTCCTCGACCACGCCATGGGCATGGGTGCGGATTTGATTGCCACCGGCCACTACGCCCAAGTGCGCGAGAATCCGGTTAACCCCGGCGAGTTCCAGTTACTGAAAGCCGATGACGGCAGCAAAGACCAAAGCTACTTTTTATATCGCCTGAACCAAGCGCAACTCAGCAAGACATTGTTTCCATTGGGAAAATACCTGAAGCGTGAAGTGCGAGAAATGGCACGCGAGATTGGCCTGGCTAATGCGGAGAAGAAAGACTCCACTGGTATCTGCTTCATCGGTGAGCGCCCGTTCCAGGAGTTTCTGCAACGCTACCTGCCGCGCCAACCCGGCGACATCAAAACGCCGGAAGGCAAAGTCGTCGGCCAGCATGACGGCTTGATGTACTACACTTTAGGTCAAAGACAGGGCCTGAAAATCGGCGGCAGCCGCGACAGCAATGGCGAGCCGTGGTTTGTGGCAGCCAAAGACATGACCAGGAACGAACTGATTGTGGTGCAAGGGCACGATCATCCGCTGTTGATGAATGATGGCCTAAAAGCCGGGCAACTGCACTGGATCAGCGGCCAAGACCCGAAAACCAACTGGGTGTATGCCGCCAAGACGCGCTATCGCCAGCCGGACGCGCCGTGCGAGATTGATGCCATCAGCAAAGACGAGGTATTAATTCAGTTTGGTCAAAAGCAATGGGCGATTACGCCGGGTCAAAGCGCTGTGGTGTATGAAAGCAATGTATGTTTAGGCGGTGGAATTATTACCGCCGCAATTTGATCCAGCCATATTTTCATTAGCATCAAGCATGCCCTGCAAGCCAATCAGGATGCGGCTTACAGGCCGACACCTTGGCTAATGAAACGCACGCGCGTAACGCGATACTAAGTCGGAATTGGCGCGGTTTCTTTGAAGCTCGGACGCTTGGTAAGAATGCTGTAATGCTTGGCAAGGTTGGGATATTTGTCCTGCCAGCGCAAATCCTTGAAGCGTAAATCGATATACCCCAGCGCGCAGCCCAGCGCAATGTCCGCCAGGCTAAAGGTTTCATCCACACACCATTTCTTTTTGGTAATGTCGCGCTCCATCGCCGCCAGCCCGGCCGTCACTTTGGCAAACTGTCTTTCGATGGTCGCTTGGGATTGCTGCTCTTCGGGCTTGCGCTGTTCCAGCATCACCGCCACGGCGGCATCACATACGCCATCGGCCAGCGCCTGCCAGCGCAGTACATCGACACGAAAATTGTTCTCGGCTGGAATCAGCCTGGCCACCGGGGCACGATGGTCAAGGTATTCGGCAATCACCGGCGAATCATATAAGCTGTCGCCGTCATCCAGCACCAATGTGGGCACTTTGCCCAGCGGGTTATATTGCTTGACCGGGCAATCCGGGTCACTTAACACGACCTCCTGCAACTCCAGGTCAATATGCTTCTCCATCGCCACGATGCGCACTTTGCGCGCATAAGGACTATTTGGGGTATAGAGCAACTTCATCCTTCACCAACCTTTTATAAGCGTTTTGATGCATTATAATCGAAATCATGGAAAAGCCCCTATTCACACAACATTATCCGCGCGGTTCACAAGCCTTTCGCGATCTGGTCAACCGGCAGGTTGCCGCCGCATTGGCCGAGGATATCGGCACAGGCGACCTGACGGCATCGCTATTGCCGGCCGAGCAGCAAAAACAGGCCGCCATCATTACCCGCGAGGATGCAATTTTATGCGGGACAGACTGGGCAACCGCCTGCTTCAAACAACTGGATACCACCATTCGTATCCATTGGCTGGCGCAGGAAGGCCAAATGGTCAAGGCCAACGAGACACTGTGCGAGATTTATGGTGACGTGCGCGCCATCTTGTCTGCCGAGCGTTGCGCACTCAACTTCCTGCAAACCTTAACCGCCGTGGCCACACAAACCCGTCAATATGTGGATGCTATTGCGGGCACGCAAGCCAGGATTCTGGATACGCGCAAAACGATTCCCGGCCTGCGTCTGGCAGAGAAATATGCGGTGACGGTAGGTGGCGGCCACAACCAGCGCCTGGCTTTGTATGACGGCATCCTCATTAAAGAAAACCATATCACGGCAGCAGGCGGAATCAGGCATTCCCTGGAAGCCGCATCCAGATTGGCTTCCAGGGCATCCATCCAGATCGAGGTGGAAAGCCTGAGCGAGCTAGAGCAAGCGCTTGCGGCTGGCGCAAAGAGCGTATTGCTGGATGATTTCAGCCTGGAAGATATGCGAGAAGCGGTACGCATTACCCGCAAACGCGCCTTGCTGGAAGCCTCCGGCGGTGTGGATTTAAGCACGGTGCGCGCAGTTGCCGAAACCGGCGTAGACCGTATCTCGATCGGCAGCCTGACCAAGCATATCCGGGCCATTGATTTATCGCTACGTATCACATAGCATAGCGCCATTATGAGCAAAGTTTCCGGCGTCGCCACCAAACCAAACACCAGACTGCAGTTGGGCGATGTGCTGCGTATGCTAGTAAATGACGGCAAGCTGGATAAATCGGTTGCCGAGAAGCTCTACAAGGATCGCAAAATGGATAGCTCCAACTTGCATCCTCTGGTGATTATCGGCGAACAGAAATGGAAAGACCTGCAACCGCCTCATAAATCGCTCAATGCAGAATATCTGACCGAATGGCTGGCGGCACACGCCAATATCGAGTACTTCCAGATTGACCCGCTTAAACTGGACTTCACCTCCGCTGCACAAATCGTTTCCAAGGCTTACGCGCAACGGCTCAAAATCATGCCGATTGCTATCAAGAGCAATGAGGCCACAGTAGCTACGGCCGAACCCTACCAAACCGACTGGATTCCAGACCTGGAGCGCGTGCTGGGCATGAAGATCAAGCTGGTGATGGTAAACCCGCTGGAACTCACGCGCTACTTGCCGGAAGTCTACAATCTGGCCGCTTCCATCAGCAGTGCGAATCAGGCCAAAGCTGGCCAGATTCTAGGCGTGCAAAATTTCGAGCAGCTGATTGAGCTGGGCAAAGACAAAAATCTGGATGCCAACGAACAGCATGTGGTCAATATCGTAGACTGGATCCTGAAGTATGCCTTCGAGCAGCGCGCCAGCGATATTCACCTGGAACCGCGCCGCAACGTGGGTTTGATGCGCTTCCGCATTGACGGCGTGCTGCACCAGGTTTACCAGCTACCCAGCAACATCATGAATGCCATCACCAGCCGTATTAAATTGCTCGGCCGCATGGACATGGTGGAGAAACGCCGCCCGCAGGATGGCCGCATCAAGACTATAAACGCCGCCGATGGCACCGAAATCGAACTACGGCTTTCCACTATGCCAACCGCATTTGGCGAAAAGCTGGTGATGCGGATTTTCACGCCGGAAATCATCGTGCAGGATTTCCAGCAGCTCGGTTTTTCCGCCAAACAGGCAACGCAATGGCGAGAATGGACCCAACATCCCAATGGCATCATTCTGGTGACCGGTCCGACCGGTTCCGGCAAAACTACCACGCTCTATTCCACGCTGAAACGATTGGCAACACCGGAAGTCAACGTCAGCACAGTGGAAGACCCGATTGAGATGATTGAACCGGCATTCAACCAGATGCAAGTAACACCCAATATCGGGTTGGGCTTTGCGGAGGGCATCCGCACTTTGATGCGACAAGACCCAGACATCATCATGGTGGGCGAGATCCGCGACATCGAGACCGCCGAAATGGCTATTCAGGCGGCGCTAACTGGGCATCTGGTGCTTTCCACGCTGCATACCAACGATGCGCCTTCCGCCGTCACACGCTTGCTGGATTTGGGCGTACCCGCCTATTTGATCCACTCTACCGTGCTCGGCATCATGGCACAGCGTCTGGTGCGTACTCTGTGCCCGGCCTGCAAGGCGCCAACGGAGCTGAAAGACGAAGAATGGGCTTCGATTACGCACCCGTTCAAGGCTCCCAAGCCAACCGCCGCCATGAAAGCCGTAGGCTGCCAGGATTGCCGCAACACCGGCTATCGCGGCCGTACCGGCATTTACGAGATGCTGACCATCTCGCAAAAACTACGCAAACTGATTACGCCGGACACCGACCTGGCTGCGTTACGCAAACTGGCTTATCAGGAAGGCATGCAACCTTTGATGCTAAACGGCGCAGAGAAAGTTGCCGCCGGCTTGACCACGGCGGAAGAAGTACTCAAAGTCGCACCGCATTTAGACGAATACTAAATTCATTACCTTGAGCATCGGTCTGGGAGGCGCATCCAGATGCGCCTCCCAGACCGATTGTTTTGATAATGAACGCGCGAGGAAAATCGTAGCGAATATCGTGCTGTCAGGTGTCCGCCCACATGCGGATGAGGTTATGATAGTTTCCAGTCAGCCTGATGACTGCGGTACTATCGCCCACCTGCTCCCTTAACGTCGCAATCGCGGCGTCCATATCGAACAGCAGCGTACGTTGCGCGTCATCGCGCACCATGCTTTGCGTCCAGAAGAAGCAGGCCAGCCGCGCACCGCGTGTTACCGGTCGCACATGATGCAGGCTGGTGCCAGGATAAAGCACCATATCCCCCGCAGGCAGCTTGACCATCTGATGCCCGTAGGTATCTTCCACCACCAGCTCACCACCGTCATAGCTGTCCGGATCGGCCAGAAACAAGGTTGACGAAATGTCGGTACGCACATGCATACCGCTGGCTGCGTGTGTACGTACAGCGTTGTCGATATGCGCGCCAAAATACATGCCATCGGCATACCTATTGAACAACGGCGGGTAGATCTTTTTGGGCAAGGCTGCGGAAAAGAACAAGGCATTACGTCCCAGCGCCTTCAGCACGATTTGGCGCGCACGCTCAGCCTCAGGCGAATCCTCAGGCAATTGCCTGTTCTGCTTGACCTGCTCCGATTGGGTGCCGGCAGTGACCTTGCCATCCACCCAGTTGGCGCGCTTTAGCAAAGCCTGCATCTCGGCCAGCTCTTCTGCATTCAGCACTTTGGGGATATGTAATAACATAATGCTCCTTAGAACCTGAATTCAGTTGTTACAATCGCCTGCCGCTTATTGCCGGGCACGCTAAAGCCGCCATTATCATACAACGCATCGTAGTATTCTTTGTTAAACAGGTTCTTGATGTTCATGCGCACCGTCCATTTTTGCGCTTCGTAGGCCAGCATCGCATCCCAGCGTGTATAGCCTGGTAGCGTGTTGGGCTTGAACTTGCCGTTGACAAACAGCGCGTTGGCATTAGTAGTCGTCGGAAGATAACCATAACGCTCACCTTTGGCTTCGAAGCCACCGCCTATTCGCCAATGACTATCCAGTTTGTAGGTTGTCCACATATTGAAGGTGACTGGCGGCGTGTTGCGCGCACGCTCGCCCTTAAAACGCGCATCCGCCTGGGTAATGGCGCCCGTCGTGGCGTTGACGTTTTCGGCCACATCCAGAATCTTGGCATCCATCAGCGCCAAGCCGCCAAAAACCTCCCATCCATCCGTGATGCGGCCGGAAAGTTCCACTTCCAGGCCATCGGTACGGCGTTTTTTGGTCAAAATCGCCGCTGTGGATTCCAAGTCGGTATTGCGCTCCCACGCCTTCGTGGTGCGGTATAACGCGGTACGCAAAGCCAGATCCCCCTCCAGGAAAAGCCATTTCGCGCCAAGCTCGGCAGTTTTGCTACGCTCCGGAGGCTGCGGCTTGACCGTTAGCTGATACAAATCTGCCGTCGGGCTGAACGAATCGCTCCAGGTCACATAGTAATGCGCCTCGTCCTGCGGATGCCATGACAAGCCGGTGCGATAGCTGTTCTCGCCATAACTCAGCTTTGGCGATGTCGCGCTGGAATAATCTGCCCGCATCTCGTCGCGGCGAATACCCAGCAACACGTTCCATTTGGGAATGAATTCGATGCTATCTTGCACAAACACCGCATAGTTATCCGCATCAAATTCCGTGGGAGCCCCAGTTGCATTAATGACATGGCGCTTGTAGAACACGCCGTTCGCCGCGATTGCCACATTCAAAGCCGCGCCTGTTTGCGTATAAGCCAATCCTGTCTTGGGGTTGAATGCTTGCAAAGTATGGCGGAAGGAGTCCTCTTTCAAATATTCCACTCCCGCCAGAAACTGGTGCTGCATACCTGCCAGCTTGAATTTGGTGGAAAAATCCGACTGCAGATTAATGGTATCGTAATCCATAAACCGCGTCGGGTTACCGCCCACACTATAGTCTGCTTTTGGCAGGTTTACGTTCGGCGTTTTGGCCCAATAACCGCGTTCGTAGCTCGCGCTGCGCAATTGCGTGCGCAGTTGGGTATCCTCCGAGAATTTGTGTGTGAATATCCCGGTCGTGATGCGTACATCACTATCGTCAAAGTTCTTGTCACCGCCCCAGAATGTTCTGTCCGTACGGCCATTCGCTTCATTGTTCGCCGGGCGTCCATTGACGAACCCGATACCATAATCCGGCACATCACGGGTCTGCGTGTAAATGTGGTTCAGGAAAAACTCGTTTTCCGTTCCGATGCCTGCGCCAAAGCTGATTGCGATACCCTTACGATCAAACTCGGGATGGTCGCCGTTGGCCGGATTACTACGATAGGTTTCTTCATGCCGATCCATGACATTTACGCGTATCGCTGCGGTCTCGGTCAATTTGCGTTCAAAATCACCGGTTACCTGGTGATAATCGTATTCACCCACGCTAGCGGTAACCTCGTTCTCATCTTCCAGTTCCGCCACTTTACTCACCTGATTAATCACGCCACCCGCCTGGCCACGCCCGAACAGCATGGCCGCCGAACCGCGCAGCACATCCACCTGCGCCAAATTGAAAGTTTCGCGGTTGTATTGTGCCGTGTCGCGCATGTTGTCCAGGTAGATATCGCCAAAGGTATAAAAGCCGCGCAACATCATGTTGTCGCCGGAACGGCCACCTTCCGCCGCATTAAAGGTAAGGCCAGACACGTTGCGTAGCGCCTCGCGCAGCGAACCAACCTGCTGATCATCCATCAGCTGCCTTGGCACTGACGTCACCGCCTGTGGAATATCATGCGGATCTTGTAGTACGCGCCCAACGCGGGTCTTCGTCGCTTGGTAGCTCTCTTTGGGCAAAATTTTCTCGCGCACCTCCACATTCTGCAACTCCAGGCTGATGTCACCTTTCTTTTTGCCTGCTTCCGCCGCGTTCACCGGCTTCGCATCCTCCGCCATTGCATGAAATGATTGCGTCAGCAGCAGCATTGCCACCCAGCCAAGCGATTGCACGCGCAATACTTTAGAATCAGTTCTTAATTTTTTCTTTGAGCCTTTTCTCATACGTTCAGCACCCTACTTTTTAGATAATATTAATTATAATGATAATTATTATCATTTAATATGTCAAAAAAAGTTTGGCGCGGGTTTCCATCACAAACACTGCTCATATATGCAAAGGAAAGGTGTATTAAGGAGAGAAAATAAAGGGGCGAGCGGAAACCGCTCTCATCAACCACCTAGTCAGGCGGCAGCATGCACCCGATGATGGTGCGTATTCTTTTTGTTCGCATGTTGCAGGCATTGCTTGGCGCATCCGGCACACCGCCCGCACTCGTTCGCTACGCCCAAGTCGCGGCGCAAATCATGCAAGGACTGCGCCCCCGCATCGACAGCTTCGTGCACTTGGCGCTCTGTGACTGCTGAACAAACGCAAATATACATTCGGTAAATTCACCAATAAACTTGATTGAGAATTATTATCATTAAATTTCACATAAATGTCAAGCACGTTCGCATTTTGTCCAAAAAAACAAAAAAGCCGCAAAAGCGGCTTTTCTGGTCTACAACACCTGCCATGGAAGCCAATCTACATGCGCCTTCCAGAGCATCATTTAGAAATCGGCGTTATTCCATATGGGATTGCAGATAATTTGGCAATGTCACTTCGGCCATCAGGTTCTGCTGTGTTTCCAGCCAATCAATCGCCTCTTCACAGCGTTCCAACAATTCTTGCAGCAAGTCACGGCTGACAAAATCCTGCATCTCCTCACACAACGCAACTGCCTCTACAAGCGCCGGGCGCTGCGTTTCGGATTCATACTTCAAATCGGATTGCAAGCACTCAGCCACATGCTCGCCTATCATCAAGGCGCCCAAGTTTTGCAGATTGGGCAAGCCTTCCAGAAACAAGATGCGTTCAATCAATTCATCCGCCTCTTTCATGACGCGAATGGATTGCTTATAGTGGTAATCGTTCAGCTTTTCCAGCCCCCAGTTGCGGAACATGCGCGCATGCAGGAAATACTGGTTGATGGCTGTCAGTTCGTTTTTGAGGATTTTATTCAGTGTCGCAATGATTTTTTTGTCGCCTTGCATATTATTTCTCCTTATGCAGCGTCCGTTTTCATCTGGCTTTGCTGGTAATTGGCCAAACCCACCAGTTCAATCAGACGAATTTGCTGTTCCAGCCAATAGGCATGATCCATCTCGGTATCCTCCAACTGCACCAACAGCATGTCACGCGTCACATAATCCTGCGCTTTCTCACAGGCTGCGATCGCTTTTTTCAGCTCTCCTACCACATGATATTCCACCGCAAGATCGGACTTGAGCATTTCCGGCACATTTGAGCCGATGTTCAAGGCATTGCGCTTGATCATATTGGGCGTGCCTTCCAAAAACAGGATGCGCTGGATCAATGCCTGTGCGTGCTCACGTTCATGGCTGGATTCATGCAAGGCTTTATCCGCCAGCTTGCCAAAGCCGAAATCCTGATACATCTCCCCATGGATCAGATACTGATCCACTGCAGAAAGCTCTCCCGCCAGCAAATCATTAAGAATATCAATGATATGTTTATCACCTTTCATCATATGCTCCTATGCTTGTATAGCTTTAGCATTATGATAGTCCAACATCAGAGGATTTTAAGCGTCACGCCGCAAAAAAAATCGTAAAATTATTTGTCTTTTTAGATTCATCATTCTTGACCAAAACGCATTAAACGGTTATGGTTTAGGGTTTCGATTAAATTACAAGAAATCACGGATAAATCAAGGTTTTATGGATTCAGACGCGCATCACATCTCTCGCACCGACACGCAGCCCATCTCCGGCGCTGATATTGTCATTCGCTGCCTGGAAGAAGAACAAGTCAAGTTCGTATTTGGCTATCCCGGCGGCGCTGTGCTGCATATCTATGATGCAATATACAAGCAAAACCATTTCAAGCATATCCTGG
>OEOE01000049.1_pt1 | contig 18884 bp, 20 predicted proteins | sample 1539681 | NCBI WGS metagenome assembly OEOE01 (sample SAMEA3611561, study PRJEB22512) | activated sludge metagenome | biome: Urban; feature: Wastewater Treatment Plant; material: Activated Sludge | place: Slovenia | collected 2012-09-24
CCCTAATACCGGGCGGCCTGTTACCCGCGGGCCGCGCGCCGGTTCACCCTGGCCCGGCCCGCGGATTCATTGGTAGAAGAATTGGCTACGGATTGATACGGAATAGACGGATTTTCAGTAAACCGTAGCGTCTGTGGCTCATTCAGAAGAAGAACGATGAGAGCCAAAGGTAGGCTGTTGCTGGGAATCGCATTGGGGCTGGTGGCCGCGCTGGCTGCCTGCGACGATGCGCCGCCTACTTCGCCGCCGACCGTATCATCTCCCCTGCCTACGGACACGGCCGCCCCGCCGCCCACCGCCGCACCGACGGACACGCCCGCTCCCACGCCCACCCCGGTGACGCCGGTCGAGGGCGGCGCGCTGGCCCTCATTCGCGCCTTTGTCGATGCGCCCTACCGGGTGGTAGCCGTGGCCCGCAACCCGTTCGCGCCCTACACGCTGATCACGGCCACCGAGCGCGCCGCGGCCGATTGCGGCAGTCCCGAAGCGCCACAGCGCTGCACGTCGGACGAGACGTGTGGCTCCCTCTACACCTCTTCGCCATGCTTCTTCTTTGTCGAGCCATCGTTCGACGCCACGGCCGACCCGGCGACCCGCTACGTCGCCCGCTGGCCCGACGAGGCGACCCTGAGCGCCCTGGTGATCGATTCGTTTCGCTTTATCGATGCCCGCACCGTCGAGTTCCGAGCCGAGGGCGGCGATGGGGCTTACTCGGTGCAGGAAGTATGGTGGCTCGATCTGGTGACCGGCGCGGTGGCCTTGCAGAACCGGGTGGAGAGCGGTTCGTAGGATGCGGACAGCAGCATTCTGTGGTTCACTGGTTCATCTGACCACAGACCACTGACCACAGACTACAGACCACTGACCACTGACCACTATTCGCTGTCCACTAACCACAACATGTCCCAAAAACGAACCGACACTCAAAATAGCTACGACCGCATCGCCGATGAGTACGTCCGGCGCATTTATCACGAGCTGGACGGCAAGCCGTTTGACCGCGCCTTTCTCGACCGATTTGCGGAGTGGTTGCGCGGCCGGGGCGTTGTCTGCGATATGGGCTGCGGGCCGGGCCACGTCGCCCGCTACCTGGCCGATCGCGGGCTGGACATGATCGGCGTCGATCTGTCGCCGGGCATGGTGCGGCAGGCGGCGGCGCTGAACCCCGACATCCCCTTTGGCGTGGGCGATATGCTCCGGCTGGCTGTGGCGGACGGGGCGTGGGCCGGGATCGCCGCTTTCTACTCCATCATCCACATCTCGCCGGACGAAGTTGTCGCCGCGCTCACCGAAATGCGGCGCGTCCTGTTGCCCGGCGGACTGTTGGCGCTGGCATTCCACCTGGGTGATGGCGCGGCGGTTCGGGTCGAGGAGATGTGGGCGCAACAAGTTGCGCTGGACTTCTGGTTCTACGGCGCGGCCGAGATGGTTGGCTATCTGGAACAAGCCGGCTTCCTCGTGGAGGAAGTCGGCGAGCGCGAGCCATACCCGCCCGACGTGGAGCATCAGAGCCGCCGGGCGTACCTGTTGGCGCGAAAGGCGGGAAGAATGGCTACGGATTAAGACGGAAAGGACGGATAAGAAGAATGGCTATTCGACACGGATTATTTAAATCCGTTTCTTCCGTACAAATCCGTAGCCATTCTTAAAAAATCCGTAGCCATTCTTATTTCTCCGCCTTTTCCAAATCCTCGGCCACGTCGCGCTGGAAATTCCACCCCAGGTAATACGAGGTCGTCGGCAGGGCCAACTCCAGTGTGTGGATCGGGTGGACGCCCACGCGCACCCGCCGCGGCCGGCATTCCAACAGATGCCCGCCGTGGGCCAGGTCATCGGACAGGAAGTGCAGGTGCATCCCCGGCACGCTGACCGAGGCCATGAAGTCCGGGGTGTAGAAGCCGGCCAGCGTGCCCCGGATGTCGTGGAACTCGAAAACCGGCTGCTCTTTGGCGATCTCCACCAGCGGGATGTAGCACTCTGACTTGGGCACGGAGCGCACCTTCATGTAGGCGAACTCCCCCTCGATGCGAAAGGCGTAGAAGATATTGGCCGAGGGCAGGGGCGCGCGCAGCCGGCGCAGGAACTCGTCGTAGCTCATCTCGCCGTCTAGCGCGGCGTGTTCCTCCGGCCGGTAGAACGTGACGCAGGCGAAGGGCGTCAGGGCGTCGTCGCCGACTTCCTGCACGCAGCCGTCGGCCGTCATCTGGTAGATGCGGCCGTCGAGCATGACCATCTCGCCATCGAGCAAGTCAAACGTGCCCAGCCCGAAATCGCCGTGGCGCTTGATCTCGCTGAACGGCACGCGCTCCTCGTAGATGCCCTCGACGATGGCGTTGACGGGGGCGGAGAGGTAGAGGCGACTGACCGATTGATTATCCGATGTCATGCGCTTTGCTCCGGTAGCAGGCCCCGTGTCTTCAGGTCTATCAGAAAGTCGCCAATGAGGGTAGCGAGCATCTCGTTTGACTCGTCTTCCTGTTTCCTTCGCCGTTCCAGTTCATCTTGCAGCGTCTGCCCGAACTTTGACCACGACGTGGAGCCGAAGGTGATGCCGCCGTCGTTTGCGTCCAGCAAGGCAGGGATTGCCGAGCCGGTGCTTTCATGATCAAAGGATTGTTTGATGTCGGTGATCCTTAACGACCTCGATTTTACGAGAAACAACACGTAATGTTGTTTGACACCACCTTTTTCATCGAGATCCGTGTGGAGGGTGACGTATTTCTTTATTTGTTCGAGCGTGAGGCGGGCATCAACCTTGGCCTCGATAAAGACCCGCGCTGTCGCCGACTCAAGATGCACGTCGGGTTGGATGTTTTTGTAATCCCAGGGCGTTCGTAGGGTGAGTGAAGCCAGGCCGGCGTCGGATTGGCCGATGCCAAATGGCTTCAGACATTCTCGCCGGATAGTTGAAGGAACAAGGCGCAACAAGACGTTAAGCAGGTAGTTCAGGGGTACTTCCTCATGCCGCAGCCGCCTGTATACTTCTTTGATTCGCGCTTGGCCGCGCAACCGGGCTAAGTCGCGAGGTCTCAGGAGAAGGTGTTGCGGCTCCCAGGCGTAATGTTCGATGTAGCGATAGGTCAGTTCGGGCCAACCATCATCGTGTTGTTTCATTATGGAAGTCACTCAGAAGGGACAGGTTTCCCGAATTGGCTTGTTGGAAAGACTGGTTCAGCGACGCCTCGAACCTCGCGTCCATCTCGGCTTGGTCTTCCACATCATAACTGCCGATAGCATCTAATACTTGCGTCACCCAGACCCGCATTCGCCGGTCAATCGCTGAGGTGATCATCTCTTCGAGTTCGTTGGGTGAAAGGTCTGCGAGGGTTGTTTCCATAGTCTTTTCTCAATGGGTTATGATTAGATTATCTACATTATCGAAGGCGTTACGCAATAGTATAGCGCATGATCAACTGCGAGCTCGATGCCGGCCGACCTCAACAAAGCCCACCTCACGATAAACCGAAGCGATGCCCATGAAGCCGGAATACCCCGTCAGCTTCTTGCCCTCCAGCAGCGACGTTTGCATATCGATCGGATAGCCCTCGATGATGGCGTTGACGGGGGCGGAGAGGTAGAGGCGGCTAACGTTAAGGGGTCTCTCGTCGGTGTCCAATTATCAGCACCATGAATTAACGAACTATTCTACTCACCATGGTTCGCCTGTCCGGGGCGTTTCCAGGGCCAATGCCCCTCTATTTCAACCCTGTCTCTTATACACATCTAGATGTGTATAAGAGACAGCCCTAATACCGGGCGGCCTGTTACCCGCGGGCCGCGCGCCGGTTCACCCTGGCCCGGCCCGCGGATTCATTGGTAGAAGAATTGGCTACGGATTGATACGGAATAGACGGATTTTCAGTAAACCGTAGCGTCTGTGGCTCATTCAGAAGAAGAACGATGAGAGCCAAAGGTAGGCTGTTGCTGGGAATCGCATTGGGGCTGGTGGCCGCGCTGGCTGCCTGCGACGATGCGCCGCCTACTTCGCCGCCGACCGTATCATCTCCCCTGCCTACGGACACGGCCGCCCCGCCGCCCACCGCCGCACCGACGGACACGCCCGCTCCCACGCCCACCCCGGTGACGCCGGTCGAGGGCGGCGCGCTGGCCCTCATTCGCGCCTTTGTCGATGCGCCCTACCGGGTGGTAGCCGTGGCCCGCAACCCGTTCGCGCCCTACACGCTGATCACGGCCACCGAGCGCGCCGCGGCCGATTGCGGCAGTCCCGAAGCGCCACAGCGCTGCACGTCGGACGAGACGTGTGGCTCCCTCTACACCTCTTCGCCATGCTTCTTCTTTGTCGAGCCATCGTTCGACGCCACGGCCGACCCGGCGACCCGCTACGTCGCCCGCTGGCCCGACGAGGCGACCCTGAGCGCCCTGGTGATCGATTCGTTTCGCTTTATCGATGCCCGCACCGTCGAGTTCCGAGCCGAGGGCGGCGATGGGGCTTACTCGGTGCAGGAAGTATGGTGGCTCGATCTGGTGACCGGCGCGGTGGCCTTGCAGAACCGGGTGGAGAGCGGTTCGTAGGATGCGGACAGCAGCATTCTGTGGTTCACTGGTTCATCTGACCACAGACCACTGACCACAGACTACAGACCACTGACCACTGACCACTATTCGCTGTCCACTAACCACAACATGTCCCAAAAACGAACCGACACTCAAAATAGCTACGACCGCATCGCCGATGAGTACGTCCGGCGCATTTATCACGAGCTGGACGGCAAGCCGTTTGACCGCGCCTTTCTCGACCGATTTGCGGAGTGGTTGCGCGGCCGGGGCGTTGTCTGCGATATGGGCTGCGGGCCGGGCCACGTCGCCCGCTACCTGGCCGATCGCGGGCTGGACATGATCGGCGTCGATCTGTCGCCGGGCATGGTGCGGCAGGCGGCGGCGCTGAACCCCGACATCCCCTTTGGCGTGGGCGATATGCTCCGGCTGGCTGTGGCGGACGGGGCGTGGGCCGGGATCGCCGCTTTCTACTCCATCATCCACATCTCGCCGGACGAAGTTGTCGCCGCGCTCACCGAAATGCGGCGCGTCCTGTTGCCCGGCGGACTGTTGGCGCTGGCATTCCACCTGGGTGATGGCGCGGCGGTTCGGGTCGAGGAGATGTGGGCGCAACAAGTTGCGCTGGACTTCTGGTTCTACGGCGCGGCCGAGATGGTTGGCTATCTGGAACAAGCCGGCTTCCTCGTGGAGGAAGTCGGCGAGCGCGAGCCATACCCGCCCGACGTGGAGCATCAGAGCCGCCGGGCGTACCTGTTGGCGCGAAAGGCGGGAAGAATGGCTACGGATTAAGACGGAAAGGACGGATAAGAAGAATGGCTATTCGACACGGATTATTTAAATCCGTTTCTTCCGTACAAATCCGTAGCCATTCTTAAAAAATCCGTAGCCATTCTTATTTCTCCGCCTTTTCCAAATCCTCGGCCACGTCGCGCTGGAAATTCCACCCCAGGTAATACGAGGTCGTCGGCAGGGCCAACTCCAGTGTGTGGATCGGGTGGACGCCCACGCGCACCCGCCGCGGCCGGCATTCCAACAGATGCCCGCCGTGGGCCAGGTCATCGGACAGGAAGTGCAGGTGCATCCCCGGCACGCTGACCGAGGCCATGAAGTCCGGGGTGTAGAAGCCGGCCAGCGTGCCCCGGATGTCGTGGAACTCGAAAACCGGCTGCTCTTTGGCGATCTCCACCAGCGGGATGTAGCACTCTGACTTGGGCACGGAGCGCACCTTCATGTAGGCGAACTCCCCCTCGATGCGAAAGGCGTAGAAGATATTGGCCGAGGGCAGGGGCGCGCGCAGCCGGCGCAGGAACTCGTCGTAGCTCATCTCGCCGTCTAGCGCGGCGTGTTCCTCCGGCCGGTAGAACGTGACGCAGGCGAAGGGCGTCAGGGCGTCGTCGCCGACTTCCTGCACGCAGCCGTCGGCCGTCATCTGGTAGATGCGGCCGTCGAGCATGACCATCTCGCCATCGAGCAAGTCAAACGTGCCCAGCCCGAAATCGCCGTGGCGCTTGATCTCGCTGAACGGCACGCGCTCCTCGTAGATGCCCTCGACGATGGCGTTGACGGGGGCGGAGAGGTAGAGGCGACTGACCGATTGATTATCCGATGTCATGCGCTTTGCTCCGGTAGCAGGCCCCGTGTCTTCAGGTCTATCAGAAAGTCGCCAATGAGGGTAGCGAGCATCTCGTTTGACTCGTCTTCCTGTTTCCTTCGCCGTTCCAGTTCATCTTGCAGCGTCTGCCCGAACTTTGACCACGACGTGGAGCCGAAGGTGATGCCGCCGTCGTTTGCGTCCAGCAAGGCAGGGATTGCCGAGCCGGTGCTTTCATGATCAAAGGATTGTTTGATGTCGGTGATCCTTAACGACCTCGATTTTACGAGAAACAACACGTAATGTTGTTTGACACCACCTTTTTCATCGAGATCCGTGTGGAGGGTGACGTATTTCTTTATTTGTTCGAGCGTGAGGCGGGCATCAACCTTGGCCTCGATAAAGACCCGCGCTGTCGCCGACTCAAGATGCACGTCGGGTTGGATGTTTTTGTAATCCCAGGGCGTTCGTAGGGTGAGTGAAGCCAGGCCGGCGTCGGATTGGCCGATGCCAAATGGCTTCAGACATTCTCGCCGGATAGTTGAAGGAACAAGGCGCAACAAGACGTTAAGCAGGTAGTTCAGGGGTACTTCCTCATGCCGCAGCCGCCTGTATACTTCTTTGATTCGCGCTTGGCCGCGCAACCGGGCTAAGTCGCGAGGTCTCAGGAGAAGGTGTTGCGGCTCCCAGGCGTAATGTTCGATGTAGCGATAGGTCAGTTCGGGCCAACCATCATCGTGTTGTTTCATTATGGAAGTCACTCAGAAGGGACAGGTTTCCCGAATTGGCTTGTTGGAAAGACTGGTTCAGCGACGCCTCGAACCTCGCGTCCATCTCGGCTTGGTCTTCCACATCATAACTGCCGATAGCATCTAATACTTGCGTCACCCAGACCCGCATTCGCCGGTCAATCGCTGAGGTGATCATCTCTTCGAGTTCGTTGGGTGAAAGGTCTGCGAGGGTTGTTTCCATAGTCTTTTCTCAATGGGTTATGATTAGATTATCTACATTATCGAAGGCGTTACGCAATAGTATAGCGCATGATCAACTGCGAGCTCGATGCCGGCCGACCTCAACAAAGCCCACCTCACGATAAACCGAAGCGATGCCCATGAAGCCGGAATACCCCGTCAGCTTCTTGCCCTCCAGCAGCGACGTTTGCATATCGATCGGATAGCCCTCGATGATGGCGTTGACGGGGGCGGAGAGGTAGAGGCGGCTAACGTTAAGGGGTCTCTCGTCGGTGTCCAATTATCAGCACCATGAATTAACGAACTATTCTACTCACCATGGTTCGCCTGTCCGGGGCGTTTCCAGGGCCAATGCCCCTCTATTTCAACCACTAATGACCAACTCAAAAAGGTGCGGATTACCACCAGCAAACCAAGGATCAAGACGCTCTCCAGCGTGGCTTCCAGGGCTACGGTCACGATGACATCGGCCGCCACGAGCATCTCTAACCCCAGCAGCAGGGTCTTGGCTAACGTGACTTTGAGGGCATGATAATGATCGCCCGGAACGCGCTGTATCACACTGTACTGGACGAAGCGAGCTAAGGCGATGATGATGCCGATGGCGATAATCCCTACCGCCAACACCTCTACGACGACGGCCGCTTCGTGGATCCACTCCGGTAAACTGCTTGATGTCCCGGAAACGATCATAGAAAATAGCATAGGTATCCATTCCTCTTATGGCGTGACGATATTGAACCAGAACTCACGGGTTCTAGAGATACCCCAAGCCCCTCAGCCTGTCTTCAATCTGCTCCGCCTCTCCCGCATCAAATCCCTGTTCGGCCGCCATACCGCTCTCATCATCCTCAGAAAACCGCACCGGCGCAGGATCGATCAGCGCCTCCACCAGCACCCGCCCGTCCATGACGCGCGGTACAGCCTCGCCCAATAGGTGCATGATCGTCGGGGCCAGGTCGAGGATGCTCGCCTCCGGCAGCGCCACGCCGGAGCGAATGCCCGCCCCGGCGGCGATAAAGATCCCCTCGCGCCGGTGGCAGCCGGAGTCGCCGCGGATCTGGCTGGTCATCACCCGCCCCTCGGTGGCGAAGAGGGGGCAGGCGATCATGGCGTAGTGGTCTAGCTCCAGGTGCAGGTCGGGGCCGAGCGTGGCATAGGGGCCGTGATAGGCGTCGCGGCCGCGGATGAGCCTGGTCAGGATCGGCTGGCCGGCCTCGTCGCGCAGTTCGGCCAGCGCGTCGCTGACCTCGGTCAACCGCCGGTCGTACTCGGCCTCGGTCACGATGCCGTGCGGCTCGCGGCCGGCGCGGTTCAGGTACACCTGCCCCACGTGGCCCATGCTGTAGGCGATGGTCCGGCTCCAATCGACGCTGTCGAAGCTGAGGAACTTGCCCACCACGTCGTTGCGCGCCTTCTTGCTGACGCGGGCGATTGTGTTTTGCAGCCCCAGCCGGGCGATCCACTGGTAGGCGGTGGAGGGCGTGATGCCGTGGCGGAAGGCCCACGCCTTGAGCTGGGTCGTGGCGTCGGGCTTCAGCTTCATCAAGCCGCGCTCCATGAAGAAGACGTTCAGGTTGACCATGTTCTTCAGCGGGCCGAAGCCGTGGTCGGACATGGCGATGGTCGTGGAGTTGGCTGGTAGGCGATCCATCAGGCGGCCGATCCAGCTATCGACGCGGGCGTAGCCGTCGCGGATGGCGTGCTCGTAGGGCGAATCCTCGTAACGCTCATGGCTGTGATCCATGAAGCGCCACAGGGCATGCTTGGCGATGTCCATGGCGATGAAATGCACCATGAGCACATCCACTGGCTCGGCTTCCATTAGCTTCAGCGCCCAGCGGCCGTGGTGGTCGATCAGGTCGTAGATGTCGGCGATGAATTCGGCCTCGTTGCCCGGCTTGTATTGCACGTCGGGGGCGACACGATAGCGGCCCATCTCCGCCTCGTAGCGGTCGATGAGGTCGGCCGGGTGGCTGATGATGGCGTTGCGCGGGCTGAGGATGTCGGTCACCATGAAGCCGTTGACGGGTTGCGGCGGGTAGGTGACCGGCACGTTGAGCACGCCGACACGATAGCCCAGATCGGAGAGCCGCCGCCACAGCGTCGGCTGGCGAATGCGCGTTGAGTTGACCAGGGTGAAGTTTTCGCCGTGGGGTTGGATGAAGTCGAAGACGCCATGTTTGCCCGGGTTGGCGCCGGTCATAAAGGTCGGCCAGGCGGGGCTGGTGACCGGCGGCAGGGTGGAGGCCAGGTCGGCCGTCACGCCGTCGCCCATCAGCGCCGCCAGATGGGGCAGATAGCCGGCCGCCGCCCAGGGACGGATCAGGTCGAACGTGGCCCCGTCGAAACCGATGATGAGAAGTGTCATTGCGGGGGAGTATACCGCAAGATAGTGGGTAGTGGACAGTGGGTAGTGGACAGTGCTACGCGAGAGAGGTTATTGTTTGCCAATCGTTGTTAGGTATGGCTTTCGCCGGGTGAGATATTAGACCGTTGGAATCGGCAGTGGGGTCCCCGTTGCCTCACTATAGAGTCCATCGGGATCGAGGTCGACGCCGTTCGGCCAAACCAATGTATGCGCCTCTGGGTCAACCGCAACCTGAGCGAAGAAAGCAATGTCTTCCAACGGCTTGAAAACACCACCTCGACCCCGCACTCGTCCTGCCAAATCAAGGTCTGCCTCCTCTCCATTGGCAAATATTAGGTGCAGAACATAATCATGCAGATGGCGGACGCCGTTAATCCTGGGCAACATCATACCCTCACATTGTTATTCCAGAGAATCCCTTCCGATGATCTGTCGCACCCGATATACCCTCAGGTCCTGGGTCTCATAATAGGTGCGCACGGTCAGTTCGGCGATAAGCCCCATCACGATGAACTGTACGCCGAGGATAACCAGCAAGACCGCCAGCAGCAGCAGAGGCCGGTCGCCGATGGTCATGGCGTTGAAACCGGCCATGCCGCCGGTGATGCCCGCCCACAGCTTCAGCCCGGTCAGATAGCCGCCGACGAGCGCGCCGAGAGCGAACAGGATGATCCCCCAGCGGCCGAATAGTTGCATTGGCCGGTCGCCGTATTTGCGCAGGAAGTGGATGGTGAACAGGTCGAGGATGACGCGGAAGGTGCGCGACAGGCCGTATTTCGACGCCCCGGCCACCCGCGCCCGGTGGTTGACCGGCACCTCCGACATGCTGAAGCCGCCGAAGCTGACCAGTTCGGGGATGAAGCGGTGCAGTTCGCCGTAGAGATGCAGATCGCGGACGACCTCGGCGCGGAAGGCGCGCAAGGAGCAGCCCCGGTCGCGCAGCCGCACACCGCTGGTCTCGGCGATGAGCCAGTTGGCGACCCGCGACGGGAAGCGGCGCACGAGGTTGTCCTGCCGGTTCTCGCGCCAGCCGTTGACCACGTCGTACCCCTTGTCCAGTTCGGCCAGCAGCCGGGGGATGTCGGCCGGGTCGTTCTGGCGGTCGGCGTCGAGGGTGACGATGACCCGGCCGCGGGCATGGTCGAAGCCGGCGGCGAAGGCTGCCGTCTGGCCGTAGTTGCGGCGGAAGCGGATGGCGACGATGTGGTCATCTTCGGCGGCCAGCTCTTGCAGGCAGGCGAAGCTACCGTCCTTGCTGCCGTCGTCGATGAACAGGGCTTCATAATCGAGGCCCGTACTGCCCAGCGCGGCGCGAATCTCCTCGGCCAGCGGGCGCAGGTTGTCTTCCTCGTTGTAGACGGGGATGACGAGGCTCAGATCAATTGATTCAGGATGGGGTAAGGCTGTGGTCAATCGCTCTCAATCCCCTGTAACCAAGAACTGTGGCACGTTCGTCAGCACATCCAGATACCACCACCACTCTTCCGGCGATGCGGCCGATTCGTTGCGCCACTGGGCCAAATCGGCCACGGCCACAATGGCTTGATAGAACTGTTCGGCGTGGTAAAGCAAGCGCTGATCCGCGTCCGATAAGCGGTCCTGTTGTTCAGGAGTTAATTCTTGCCAAACGGCGGCAAGACGGCTGCGGGTCAGGAGCATATCCAGATGTTCCATGCCGCTTACGTCCGGGAATCTAACGTCGGTTTCGTATTGCACTAACCACGACTCCAGGTCGTTCATAGAAGCACTTAGGCTGTTTCCAACTGGTATGTTTGGATGAGTACGTCGGCCGGAATGTCAAGTCCTGCGTGTAATCGACGGATCATGTCGAGAGATAGAGGCAGGCGCCGCTCTAAAACGGCCATCACTTCTCCTTCGTTGCCGATATACGGAACAAGGGCGCGCGGCGTTAGCTCCTGACGTTCTAGAAAGTGAAAAAGGGCTTCGATCGGATCGGGCGGACCAATCGGATCGGTTTCCCCTTCATAGGCTTCGATTAGGGTGACCAAAATATCCAGTTTGTCACCTTCCGGAGTATTTGGTTCCGCGCCCCAAAGTCGATCCAATTCGGCCATTGCCTCTTTATAATCTACTTCGTTTCGGATGGGTTTAATTTCCATGGCCAGCCCTTTAGATCGTACGCGCGTCTATCTTGTCGTAGTCGCGATGTGTTCCAATGAATCGAATGTAAACGATACCGCGTCGGTAGTCAACCGCTGTGATTAGACGATAGCGATTACCATGAATATTAAAAACAATGCGGTTGTTTGCAATTATGCTGGCACTTCTATAGTCCGTTACCACATCTGCCGGAGACGTCCAATTTGCGGCTTTGGCTGTTGCATGCCAGTTTTTTAGCGATTGTTCGATATCGGGATGGTTTTGCCAAAACTCTCGCAATGTTCGGAGTGCAATGATTCTCATTTCAGATGTACGAATCTACTAGTCTCAGGCCACGTACCCCAAATCGCGCAATTTCTGCATCACCAACTCCTCTTCAGCATCGGTATAGAGCGCATCGCTGCCGACCCCATCGCCCGGCCCGGCCTGGCTATAGACGACCGGATTGGCGGCGTTGAACGCGTCGGTGAAGGCGGCGGTCAGGACGCGGCCGTCCATGTATTGCGGCACAGGTAGGCCCAGATAGTGCAGGATTGTCGGCGTCGGATCGAGCAGGCTGGCCCCCTCCAGCTTGGCCCCGGGGCGCACGCCCGGCCCGCGCAACCCAATGACCCCCTCCATGTGATGGTGGCCGGTCTGGCCGGTGCTTGGCTCGATGATGTGGTTGGAGCCGAAGTCGGCGTGGCCGAAGGAGACGTATTTGGCCCGGTCGGTGTGGAGCACCAGGTCGGGTAGGCGGGCGGCGCTGATGCCGTGGAACACCTCCTCGCGCCGGTAGACGACGGGCACAACCTGGCTGCCGTCTTCCGGGTCGCGTAGCTCTTTCGCCTGGGCGATGATGGCGTCGCGCACGGCCTCGTAGTCGGCCGGCTCAACCGCGCCATCCGGCCGCTGCCCCTTCACGTTCAGGTACACCTGGCCGAAGTTGCCGACGGAGAACGCCTTCGTCCGCGCCCAATCCACGTCGTTGAAGGACAGGAAGAAGCGCCGCAATGTCTTGCCGCCCCGGCCGCGCTTCACGTTCTTGCGCGCGTCGCTCAGGCCGAAGGCCGTCAGCCACTTGAGAGCGTTGATCGGCGTGACGCCCAGCCGAAAAGCGGCCCGCTTCAGCAGGCTGAGCGGCGTGCGCTTGAAGGCCAGCCAGCCGTTGGCCGCCAGCCAATTGTTGATGTGGAAGAATTTGTGGAACGGGCCGAAGCCGTGGTCGGACAGGACGATTGTGAGCGCCTCCTCCGGCACGAGGGCCAGCATCTCGCCCAGCAACCGGTCGACGGTCTCGTAATAGTCCAGGATGTCGGGCAGCACGCGGGCGGCCGTGGCCGGGTCGTGCAGCGGGTGCGTGTCGTCCACCAGATGCCAGATCTCATGTTGCAGGTTGTCGGTCGTCTCCAGCACGTAGATGAACAGATCCCACGGCTTCTCGCGCAACAGGTACTGCACCGAGCGCGCCCGGTCGATCTCCAGTTGCTTGCAGGCGCGGACGAAGATGGCCGGATCGACGCCGCGCCCTTTCTCCGACATGCGCAAGGGAAACGGGCCGCAGGCGTCGATCAACTCCCCCTTCAACTCCGGCGGATAGGTATAGTCGCTCTCCGGGCTGGGGGTCAGGAAGGAGCAGAGCATGAAGCCGTTCAGCGGCCGGGGCGGGTAGGTCATCGGCAGGCTGACGACGCCCACCTGTTTTCCCGCGGCCGAGGCGATCTGCCACACGGCGGGCACGGCCACGGTCAGGCCGTTGGAGACGCGGATGTCGTACCCGTCCGGGGCGGGGTAGGTGAAGTCGATCAGACTGTGCTGGCCGGGGTTGGTGCCCGTGGCGAAACTGGGCCAGGCCGAAGCCGAGACGGGCGGAATGGTGGAGCGCAGACGGCCGCGCGCGCCTTCCTTCAGCAGCCGGGCCAGGTTGGGCAGCCGGCCCTCGTCGAGCCAGGGCTGCAATAAATCAAAGGTGATGCCGTCGAGACCGAAGACGGCGACTTTGGGTTGGGACATAGTGGTTTTTTGGGATAAAGAATTGGCTACGGATTTTGACGGAAGAGACGGATTACCACAAATGCCGTTTTGATCCGTTTTTTCCGTGTCAATCCGTAGCCAATTCTTTTTTTGTTTGACCGTGATTACACTTCGTGGGCCTCCGGCGGGCGGGCGAAGCTGAGGATACTGCGGAAGGCGTACATGAGGCCGCCCAGCAGCCCGGCGCTGAAACGCAGGAAGTAGAAGGCCAGCGACATGGACACGGCCGTGGCCGCGGGCACGCCCACGGGCACGAACAGGAACGTATAGATGCCCTCGCGCAGCCCCAGCCCGTTGAAGGTGATGGGCAGCAGGTTGATGATGGCGATGATGGGCACGAACAGGGCGAAGATGCGGAAGGGCAGGTGGATGCCCAACGCCCAGGCGATGGTCACCTGCACCAGGATCAGGTTGAGCGTGAACGGCAGACTGATGAGCAGCGACGAGATCAGCGCCCGCACGGGGTAGCGGTGAATCGTGTTGACCAGGTTCTCGAACTTGGCGTAGAAAGGCAGGCCGGTTGCCTTGGGGTAGAGGCGGTTGATCAGGCCGATGGGATTCGACCAGCGGGCGATGAAGAAGGCCACCGGGATACCCAACGCGGTGACGACGATGAGCGCCCACAGGAACCAGGGCAGATCGAGCGTCAAGGCATGGGCCGCCAGATTCCACAGCAAGGCGACAAGGGCGATGAGCGACGAGCCGACCAGCCCGGTGACGCGCTCCATGAGCACCGAACTGAGGGCTTCCGCGCCGCGGCCGTGGCTCTGGCGCAGGCTGACGACCTTCACCAGATCGCCGCCGAAGCCCGACGGGATGAAGTTGTTGGCGAAGAAGCCGATGTAATAGAGATAGACCAGATAGCCGAACTTGGGTTCGTCGTTGAGGGCGCGCAGCAGCACGTACCAGCGGTAGGCGCGGATGACGACATTGATCTGGAACAGCAGGAAGGCCAGCGCGTACCAACCCCAATGGATACTGGCCAGCGTCTGCACCACTTCCTGCAAGCTGACGTGGCCGAAGAGCCACACCAGGAGCAGGATGCTGAGCGCGATTTGAGAAAGGCCAAGCAACTTCTTGCGGTTGGCGCGAACGAACTTGCCCATAAGGGGGGGATTATAGCACAGAGGCGATGAGGGCGATATGGGTGGTGTTGCGCTGGTTCGCCTACCGGTTGCCTACAAATGGAATAGAACCTATACTCTTCGTATGCGAATCGAGTGGGATCAGCGGAAGAATCGCGCCAATGTTCGCAAACACCAACTCGATTTTGCGGATGCTTGGAAAGTTTTCCTGCGACCGTTGCTCGTGGCGCTAGACGAACGCAGCGGTCTCGAGTTTCCAGAAGATAGATTGATTGGTATTGGCATGTTGGATGAAACACGAAACGTCGTCATAGTCTTTACCGAACTCAATGAAGATGTCATTCGCGTCATCTCCTTAAGAAAAGCTTTAGCCCATGAACGAGAACGATATCAAGAAGCCTTCCGAGACGAATTTGGATCGGTTTGACGAACTGACGGATGAGATGATCGACACGTCGGACATTCCCCCGTTGTCTGATGCATTCTTCAAGCGCGCCAGTTGGCGATTGCCAAAGCCGCTGGTAGCAATAACATTGCAGGTTGAACCCGAAGTGTTAGCCTGGTTCAAAGAGCAAGGGGACGAGTGGGAACGGCGTGCTACAGCAGCGTTGCGTATCTATGCTGAAGCGCACCAGGAACCAGCGTAACTTTATTGCGTTAGAGCCTCATAGATTGTGCGTGCCAAAGCCCGTACATTGGCGCAATACGCCTCCGCTCCTCCTTCTACTATATCCACCGCCGTCATCGTCCAATCGATCGGCCGCTCATACGCGCCCTGATTGCCCGGTCGGGCGGTGACCGACCACGAGCGATTGCCCGACGCGACTTGCTCGCGATTGCGGCGGCGAACGTCCGCCGGACTCAGCCCGCGCTCGATGAAATCAGCCAGCAGCCCTCGCGCGTAGGCCAGCCCCTCGGCCGAATAGAGGCTGGGGTGCTGCAAATGGTAGCATAGCACCATGAGATGGTGGACTTCCCCCAGTTCCGGCCGCTCGTTCTCCCAGAAGAGCATCTGGTGGAAGTCGTCCCGGCAAGTCCGACCGGCGTCGTGGAGTGCGCCGCATTCTGGGCATTGCGTGTTCAAATTCGTATTGCCCTTATTTTTGTACCCCAATCTGTATCTTATCCTATATCCTAATCGGCCGACAATCGCGCCACACTCATTTAGAGTAGAAGGATACCCAGGAGCAATCGACCTATGAGAGCAATACGTATCACCGAACCAGGCAACCCCGACGTTATGCGTCTGGAAGAGATGGAGCTGCCCGAACCCGGGCCGGGCGAGGCGCGGGTGGCGCTGGCCTGCACCGGCGTCAACTTTATCGACACCTACCAGCGCAGCGGCCAATACAAGATGGATTTGCCCTTCATCCCCGGCAGCGAGGGCGGCGGCAAAATCGACGCCGTGGGGCCGGACGTGACGGCGTTCGCGCCCGGCGATCTGGTGGCCTTCGCCTCCAGCCCCGGCACGTATGCGGAATACGCGGTCGTGCCCGTGTCCAAGCTCGTCCCGGTTCCGCCCGGCGTCAATTTGATGACGGCCACGGCGGCCATGTTGCAAGGGATGACGGCCCACTATCTGACCCACGACACCTATCCCATCCGGCCCGGCGATACCGTGCTGATCCATGCCGCCGGCGGTGGGACCGGCCTGCTGCTGGTTCAGATGGCTAAGATGCGCGGGGCGCGGGTGCTGGGAACAGTGTCTACCGAGGAGAAGGAGATGCTGGCCCGCGAGGCCGGCGCGGATGAGATCATTCGCTACACCGAGCAGGACTTCGCCGGCGAGGTGAAGCGCCTGACCAACGGCCGCGGCGTCAATGCCGTCTATGATTCCGTTGGCCGCGACACCTTCCTCAAGAGCTTGAGTTGCCTGCGACCGCGCGGCTATCTGGTGCTGTTCGGCCAGTCGAGCGGCGCGGTGGAGCCGTTCGATCCCCAACTGCTCAATAAGGCCGGCTCGGTCTACCTGACGCGGCCCACGCTGGGCCACTATACCCAAAATGGCGATGAGCTTCGGCGGCGGGCCGGCGACGTGTTGGCCTGGGTCGTCGATGGCCGCCTGTCGGTGCGCATCGACAAGACCTTCCCGCTGGAGGAAGCGGCCGAGGCCCACCGATACATGGAAAGTCGCCAGAGCAAGGGCAAGGTGCTGCTGGGCACGCAATTGGGCCGGACGATGAAGATCGAGCAGTTGGATCAGGCGATGGATCGTCAGGATTTGGTGGACAAGGCCGGCTGGGACTCGTTTCCGGCCAGCGACCCGCCGACGAACTATTAAGCGTCGCGGAATAAGAAATTAGCTACGGATTAAACGGTATGGAGACGGATGAAGACGGATAAGAGGAGAAAGTAACGATGGGAGTTTGTGACGTTTGCGGCAACAAGTATGACAAGAGTTTTCAGGTGATGATGAAAGGCGAGATGCACACGTTTGATAGCTTCGAGTGCGCCATCCACGCCCTCGCGCCGACGTGCGACCATTGCGGCTGTCGCATCGTCGGCCACGGCGTGGAGGCGCAGGGCGGCATCTTTTGCTGTGCCCATTGCGCCGAGCATATGGGTATCAGTTCGCTGCAAGACCGGACGACGGAGAGCGTACAATAGACCTGACAGGTCGGCCGCAGACCTGTCAGGTCTGGGGATTGCCCGGCAACCGGACGATGAAGGCCGAACCCCGCCCCACCTCGCTGGACACACTGATCTGCCCGCCGTGGGCCGTGACGAGTTCGTAGACAATCGCCAGCCCCAGGCCGGAGCCGCGGCCGTTCTCGCCCCGCGCCCGCGACTTCTCCAGCCGGTAGAAGCGCTCGAACACGCGCGGCAACTCCTCGGCCGGGATGCCGGGGCCGCTGTCGGTGACAATGCCTTCCACTGACCCGCCCGCGACCCGCGTCGCCAGATGCACCCGGCCGCCGGCCGGGGTATAGGCCAGTGCGTTATCGGCCAGATTGGTGAAGATTTGGGTCAGCCGGTCGGGGTCACCCATCGTCGGCAGCGGTATGGCGGCGTCCAGCGTCAGTTCGATATCCTTGGCCCGCGCCCGCGGCAGTTGGCTGTGGTGCACGTCGGTCAGGAGCTGGCTCAGATCGACCGGGCGCATCTTGAGTTGCAATTGACCCGACTCCATGCGCGCCAGATCGAGCAACTCGTTGACCATCCGCTCCATGCGCCCCGCTTCATTATAGATCGTCTCGGCCGCTCGCTGGCGCTCGTCGGGGGCCTCGGCCGCGCCGTCGAGCAACGCCTGGCTCCAGCCGCTGATGGCCGTCAGTGGCGTCTTCAGGTCGTGGGAGACATTGGCCACGAAATCGCGCTGGGCCTGTTGGGTGGCCTTCACCTGGGCGGCCATGCTGTTGAAGCTGCCGGCCACGCGCTGTACCTCATCCGGGCCTTGGGGCGGCACGCGCTGGTCATAGTCGCCGCGGGCGATAGCCTCGGCCGCGCCGGCCATCGTGCCCAGCGGTCGGGCTACGGAACGGGCGATGATCAGGGCCAGCAACAAGGCCAGCAGCAGGGCCAACCCCCCGGCGTAGACCAGTGGCCGCAGGAAATACTCGTTGAAGAACTCGCCCGCCGTCGGCTCCGCCTGAGCATAGAAGATGAGGGCGCGGCCCAGGGCGGGGTGCGGCTCGGCGAAGACAAGCCAGCGGGAGCCGTTGGTATGGACGAAGGAGCCGAAGATGCTGTCGCGGCCGCCGTTGGTCAGGACGAGGCTCTGCGGTCGCTCGATGCTCGTCAATTCATCGCCCACCCAATCGTCGCCGGTGTTGGTATCGAAGACGATCTGTTCCGCTTCGGTATCGACAACCAGGATGCGCACGTCGGCCTGCTCCGAGGTGGTGAACAGCAAGCCTTGCAGTTCGTCGCCGCCCGCGCCTGATTCCCATAGCTGGAGCAGTTCGCGCTGGTTGGTGCGGCTGATGGCCGACAGACGCTCCAGCGATGGCAGCAGGCGGGCGTCGGAGACGGACGAGAAGGCGATCAGGGCCACGCCCACGATGAGTAACGCGGCCAGGATGACCGCCACGTAGGACCACAAGAGACGACTGCGAAGTGTGCGCGGCATAGAAGAAAATTAACCCAAAGATGCCCGGACGCAAAGAAAAAGAGGGGGATTTTAAACCAGCCGTTCGCGGGCCTTGGCGCTCAGGTAGTCCATCGTCCAGACCATGATGACGATGGCCCAGATGGCCGTGCCGGCGGCCGAATAC
>OEOE01000051.1_pt1 | contig 18779 bp, 15 predicted proteins | sample 1539681 | NCBI WGS metagenome assembly OEOE01 (sample SAMEA3611561, study PRJEB22512) | activated sludge metagenome | biome: Urban; feature: Wastewater Treatment Plant; material: Activated Sludge | place: Slovenia | collected 2012-09-24
TAAAGCACATTACACATGAAATTATTTATGTGGATGACGGCAGTACAGATAACACTTATAGCCATTTGAAATCATTGCAATCGCAATTTACGCAGTTGAAAATTGTGCGTCATGCACAAAGTTGCGGCCAAAGCACTGCGGTGCGCACAGGCGTAAAAGCCGCCCAATATGCCTGGGTGGCGACTTTGGATGGCGATGGGCAAAATGACCCTGCTGATATACTTAAATTAATGGCTGCAATAACAGATGGTATTGACCTGGCAGGCGGCAATCGCCGAGTCAGCCGCCGTGATACGTGGATCAAGCGCATCTCATCAGTGATCGCCAACACGGTGCGTTCCAAGATGCTCAACGATGACACGCCGGATACAGGCTGTGGTTTGAAGTTGTTCAAACGCGAGGCTTTTCTGGATTTGCCTTATTTTGACCACATGCACCGCTTTTTGCCCGCGCTCATCAAGCGGCGTGGCGGAAAAATCGTTTCAGTGCCTGTCGCGCATCGAAATCGCGAACATGGCAAATCCAACTACGGCACAATCGACAGATTGTTGGTGGGAATTGTCGATTTGTTTGGCGTGGCGTGGTTGCAGAGGCGTGCCAAAATTCCGCAGGTTATAGAAGATAAGGTGGTCTAGTCATGCAAATCGTCAATGACGGCATCGGCACGTATTTTTCGCATATTATCAATGCGCTTAACAATTATATTATAGGCATGCCGACTACAGAATTGATCTGGCTTGGTATCGGGCTCGTTGGTCAATGTTTGTTTATGATGCGTTTTATCGTGCAATGGATTCACAGCGAACGGCATCAGCAAAGTATCATTCCGGTCAGTTTTTGGTACTTGAGCCTGCTCGGCGGGCTGATTGTACTGGCTTACGGCTTGCACAAGGTAGACCCTGTAATTATTTTAGGCCAATTGCCTGGCACTATTGTTTATTCCAGAAACTTGGTTTTAATCCACCGTAATAACAATAAATAAATCAAATCAAAATTGAGTGATTAAACGTGTTTCGCGATTTAAATAAAGCCTACCCATTATTTTTATGGGTGACAGTCATTATCGCGAGTATCGTGTTTTTTTGGGGCTTGGGCAGCATTGAACTGATGTCGCTTAACGAAGGGCGGCGTGCGCTGGCTATAAAAGAAATGGTATCTAGCGGCGACTGGCTGCTTCCCCATCTTAATGGCGAATTATATTTAACCAAACCCCCTTTACTATATTGGATATCCTCAGCTTTCGCCCTGGTTTTAGGCGGGGTAAGTGAATGGACATTACGACTGCCGTCCGCATTCGCTGCGGTTACCGTTTTAACCATGGCTTATCGTTATACATTGAAGCAATCAGGTCAGTGGGCAGCGTTGTTTTCCGTGCAATTATTGGTAGCCAACCTTGGCTTTGCCATGCTGGGGCGCCGGGCTGAGATTGAAATGCTATTGACTGCGCTTTGCGTGGGGTCGCTTCTATCCGCATTAAAGTATATACAAGACGCATCCGATCAGCTCCCAGCCAATAAAAACTGGATCTATCTCAGCTATTTTCTTTTGGCGTTGGCACTCATGACCAAAGGACCTTTGGTGCTGCTTTTTGTGACCTTGCCACTAATAATCGCCGCCATTTATAGTAAAAATCCGCATGTCAAGGCAGTGCTGCTAAGTTGGCAGGGCTGGCTGATTTTTTTCGTTGTCGGTTTGGCCTGGTATGCCTCAGTGACATGGAAGCTGGGTTTTGATATTTGGGGTGAAGTTATCAGGCGAGACATGCTGGAGAAGATGCAGGGCGGCGAAAGTTCTGCCAAGCCTTTGCTGAGTTATTTAGGCTGGATTGCGGTTGATTCTATGTTGTTGATCGGGCTGTTTTTTGTCCGCTTCAAAGATTTTTACAGGAATCAAATTAAACAGCCGCATCAGCTGGTTTTGCTGTTATCGATTATTCTTCCGCTGCTCGTATTTTCTCTATTTAGTAATAAACATGCCAAGTATTTATTACCAATCTATCCTTTGATTGCCATTTTGTTGGCAATGAAACTGGCCAGCATTTTCGATGGTGCAAAACAGAATGTCAGGAAAATAATGATTGTTCTTGGTGTATTGCTGCCTATTGGCATTGCCGTTTTTTATGTTTTTCTGGAACCGAAAATATTCGCATATCGCGTGGCCGCTTTTCCAGGCTTTGCTGCATGGGCTTCCGAGCACCAGCAAAAAAATCTTTATGCTTACAAAGAAATTGATAGCCGTCTGGTTTATTATGCAAACAGGCAGATACAGGTGCTGGACGAAAAAACTTTCAACCAGACTAAAGAGAGTTCAGCGTCTTTTTTACTGCTGGTGAATAGCGATGATCTGAACGGGCTGCAAGCCAAGGCGGGTTGTAAAATAAAAGAGTTTAGGCCTTATCTAAAAAAACATAAAAGTTTGCTGGTTTTTGGCTTTGGTCAGGCTTGTCAGAATAGTTAAGTGATTGATATGGTAGAGAAAACATAATGAAAATTTCTGTGGTAGGTACAGGATACGTTGGTTTAGTGAGCGGCACCTGCATGGCTGAAGTAGGCAATGACGTTCTTTGCCTGGATGTCGACCCGGCTAAAATAAAGATATTGGAAGATGGCGACATTCCTATTCATGAACCCGGGTTATTGGAAATGGTGCGCCGCAATGTAGCTGCAGGACGCTTAAAATTTACCACCAATGTCCAGCAGGCAGTAGAGTTTGGCGATGTACAGTTTATTGCGGTCGGTACGCCGCCAGATGAAGATGGATCTGCCGATTTGCAATATGTGGTAGCGGCTGCCAGAAACATCGGTAAATACATGACCAATTATAAAGTGGTTGTGGATAAATCTACCGTGCCAGTCGGCACGGCGGACAAAGTGAAAGTGGCCATTGCGGAAGAGCTTGCTGCACGTAATGCGAATATCGCATTTAGCGTTGTGTCTAACCCGGAATTTTTAAAAGAGGGCGCAGCGGTAGATGACTTTATGCGCCCTGACCGCATTGTGATCGGCGCGGAGGATGAGCAGAGTAAAGAAGTGATGCGTAATCTGTACGCACCGTTTCAGCGGAATCACGAGCGGTTGGTGGTGATGGATGTGCGCTCTGCCGAACTTACCAAATATGCGGCCAATGCCATGCTGGCAACCCGGATCAGTTTTATGAATGAACTGGCCAATCTGGCGGAAATTTTGGGGGCCGATATCGAATCGGTGCGTAAAGGCATTGGCTCAGACCCGCGCATCGGTTACGACTTTCTATATTCTGGTTGCGGCTATGGTGGATCGTGCTTTCCTAAAGACGTGAAAGCACTGATTAGCACAGGCAATAATAATGGTTATGACCTAAAAGTGCTGAATGCGGTTGAGGCCGCAAACGATCTGCAAAAACAAGTGCTTACGCAAAAAATTAAAAAACATTTTGGCCAAAATCTTGCAGGCAGGCATTTTGCCGTGTGGGGACTAGCGTTCAAACCGAACACTGATGACATGCGCGAAGCCACCAGCCGGGTGCTGATTAACGATTTGCTGCAAGCGGGCGCCACGGTAACTGCTTATGACCCGGTGGCGATGCAGGAAGCAAAGCGCATATTTAATCATCTGCAAGGTTTAACTTTTGCACAATCACCCAGCCAAGCGCTCAATAATGCCGATGCATTGGTGATTGTGACAGAATGGAAGGAATTCAGGAGCCAGGATTTTTCTCAAATTAAACAAAAACTTAAGGCGAATATTATTTTTGATGGCAGAAACATGTATGACCCGAAAACGATAAAAAATGCCGGCATCGAATATCATCCAATTGGTCGTTTAATAAAATAAAACCTAGCCAATATGAAAGTCTTACTTACAGGCGCAGCGGGTTTTATTGGTTACCATGTGGCAATCAAGCTGCTTGAGCGTGGTGATACAGTAGTCGGTGTCGATAATCTCAATGATTATTACGACATACGATTAAAACAGGCCAGATTAAGCTCAATTCAGGCGCATTCTAAGGCGAGCAGCTTCAAGTTCATTAAACTGGATCTGGCCGAGCAGGCCGCAACCGCAAGGTTATTTGAGGACGAAAAACCAGATAGTATCATTCACTTGGCTGCGCAGGCGGGCGTGCGCTATTCGCTGCAGAATCCGCATGCTTATATCAGCAGCAACATCGTTGCATTCACCAATATCCTGGAGGCTAGCAGGGCAATTAAACCGCAGCATCTGGTGTATGCAAGCTCATCCAGCGTATATGGCGGTAACACTAAGTTGCCGTTTTCCGAAACTGATAATGTCGACCACCCGGTAAGCCTCTACGCAGCTACCAAGAAGGCCAATGAACTCATGGCGCATACCTATAGCCATTTATATGGTCTGCCAACGACCGGTCTGCGCTTCTTTACCGTGTATGGCCCATGGGGTAGGCCAGATATGTCGCCGTTTTTGTTTGCCGATGCTATCTTGAATAATCGACCAATTAAAGTGTTTAATCACGGCGATATGATGCGTGATTTTACCTATATCGATGACATCGTTGAAGGCGTTGTCCGTGTGCTGGACAAACCCGCAACCGCAGCCCCTAATACATCAGCGCCTTATCGCATATTTAACATTGGCAACAATCAACCTGTACAGTTACTGGATTTTATTGGTTTGTTAGAAGATGCGATTGGTATTAAAGCACAAAAAGAATATCTCCCAATGCAGCCGGGTGACGTTAAGGCGACCTACGCAGATACCAGTGCATTGGATGCGTGGGTAGGATTTAAGCCCAGCACACCTCTGCAGCAAGGGGTCATGCATTTTGTGGATTGGTATCGAGAGTTCTATATTTACAAATAAGTTATAAGTGGTTTAACCTTGGCTAAGAAAGTGTCGTAATTATTTTTTGAAAAACAGCCTTAATAGAAAATTCTGTTTGAACCCTATATCTGCCACGTTCCCCCATCTTGGTCAAAGTTGCTCTGTCTTTACTTAACTGTACAATGCGTTCTGCCCATTGGCTATTATCAGACACCAAGTATCCGCTGATTCCATCCTCAACGACATAAGCATTAACACCAGATTGAGATGATATTACGGGCAGTCCAGAAGCCATATACTGTAAAACTTTTAATGCACATTTTCCCTTGGTCCAATTGTTTTCAGGCATCGGTGCCAGTCCTACATCTGCTTTACATAACTCTATTGCTTCAGTATGCTCAGTCCAAGCAACATTTTTAATATTTAGTATTGGACTTGTTAGCTCGAAATCAGCAATAACTTTAAGTCGTAAATTTGGTATGTTTTGCGCTGCTATTTCAAGTGATGGAATAATTTCTGCAATATATTTTCTGGTAGATCTACTTCCAATCCATACTAGCTCAAAAGCTTCATTACCCTTTTGACAAGATAAATTATATTTATCTACTTCTACTGAAGTGGGGATTACTGCAACTGAAGAATTGTAATTTTTTGCTTCGGTAGCTAAGTATTGATTGCCGGCAAAAATATAATCACAACTGGCTATGGTCGTTTTGAATCGATGCATTCTGGTTTTTGAGTATGACCCATCAGTATTAGAGAAAATGGCATCATCAAAATCGAAAATTAATTTCTTTGATAGTTTGCGTAATGTCCAAAATATCGGGTAAGGGAAAGTTTTACGTAGGATAACTACAACGTCTGAATTTTTTGCTGCCAGGAACGTGCGAAGTATAGATAGAAAGCCGCCAGAAATGGTTATATGGCTAGGCTGCCAGCCTGCTTGAATAAAATGGGGAAAATACTGTAAAGCACGATAACGTGTGGATGATGCAGTTTCACCCTTTGAAATGAAGAGGATGTCGCTCATTAAGATTATGGCTTAGTGAACACAGCAAAAATCTCATCGCCTTGTTTCTTGTATTGCGCAATCAAAACATAGGTTTTCGCAATCCATCTTTTCCATTTAACTTTTTTGGATGGCACTTTACTGTTTGATGTAACGTAATCAAGGCTGTTTAGAATAATTTTAGGAGAGGTACGGGTTTTTAATTGCTGGACTTTCAATCCACAAGTGCCGGCCAGAACTTTTAGATTCTTCTCAGCGAATAGATAAATATGTCTTGGCACATCATTCGCATACCAATTGGTATTAAATAATACTCTACCTAAGGCATCGCTATTAGGGGTTTTGATAATAAGCGTACCATTTTTTTTCAGTATGCGTGAGAGCTCAGCAAAGAATTCTTTTGGATTGGGCACATGCTCAACTACATGGCTGACATTGATGACATCGAAACTGTCACTATCAAAATTTGCAGAGAACAAATCCCCATGATGTACATCCAGTCCGGAGAGATTGCATACACGTACTGCACTCTCGTTAAATTCTACCCCTTTTGTTTTCCAGCCTAGTTTTTTCATGCCGTCTAAATAACGCCCATTACCACATCCGACATCGAGTAGGGTGCCATTTGAACTGAAATGTACTTCAAAACTTCTATTAAATAATTGAGGGATAAAGCAAATAAAGTCATTGAATGTACTCGTACTTAAATGGGTGTAGCCATAATATTTTTTTAGAATAGACTTTCTGAGCCCACTTACTTTTTTTAAGCGGGATTGCTCTTCATAGACCTCATATTCATTTGGATAGAAAGCACTAATCTTTTCCAGTGTTGGTAGTGGATACTGAAAAATAAAATTACAATTAGTGCAACGATGGTAGTCATATCGCTCATGGTGATTGAACATTAAATCTCGACTACTAAAATCATATGGAGATGGCTGATTGCATACCGGGCAAAATGGCATTTGTTTCATTGTATTTTTGTCTATGTTAAATTTCTTAATTAAATTGATTATAACAGCAGATATTAAACGGCTTAACTTGTAATTATTTTTGGTAAATTACTATTGATTTTTTAGACTTGGCGGAACTAAATCGATTAACCTCATGGTATTCAGGAAGTTTTTCTGCAATCAAGGCTTCCTTTTCTGGATGCTGGGTTGCGTGACTGATAACCAGATACTCATAGTTGTAAGTAGAATTATTTTTGTTTTCAGCCGCAAGCAATTCCCAGTTGTATATTCCAGTTCCGACATAGGGTGCGCCAGCAAAATAGCGCATTCTGGAATCCTCGTAAAAAACAGGTTTATTCGATTTGTTATGCTCCTTTAGCCAGGCTACCGCCTCTTGTTGATAGTTGTAGCCTTTTTCCTTGGGCAGGATGTTCTTGACCAAACTTAAAGACATAAAAACGATCAGCGCAACGGTAAGCCATTTCAGTTTTTTTTCATTGGATGAAGTGGGTTGCAGATACTTGAATAAACTTGCTAAGTAGAACGATGCAAATATCATCAGAATCAGGGAGAGCGCTAAAACGTACCTGCCTGACAGCACAAATACCTTGGTGATGATAAGCGCCATATTGATGATGGCAATAATGGCAGCTACGCTCAATACTCGAAAGGCTTGCTCATCCATCATGCTGCGCCTTGACTTGATCGCGAATACGGTTAATCCAACGTTAATGACCCCTATTGATGATATTGCCTTTGCAATCATGATATAGATAAATGTTAGTAATAGTCCCTGTACTGCAAAGTCTTGTAAATATTTCCCAAGCACTTGCTTAGCCATGATGGCTGATTTTTCATGCAGCTGCTGGGTTAATTCTTGAAACAGATTGGTGGTGAATACTTCTCGAAGCCGCCCAAAGCTGCTCATCGAAAGGTCGTTGTGAAGGAACAGAAAGCTGATAATACTTACACCCGCAATGATGTTTAAAAAATTGCATTTTAAGAAATCGCCTAATCGCTGCTTCCACGGACCATGCTGTGTAAAGAGCAGAATAGCGGGTAGAAAAATGAGATAACTGATCGCTTCAATTCTAAATAGGGTAGCTAAAATGGCGCTGGTCTGCCAGAAAAAAGCGTCCATATAGCTTTTTGTTCTAAAAAACCGAATAAAAAATACGAGACTGGTGAGATAAAACGCCCAAAACCCCTGGTCACGCATCAGCATTTCCAGCACATCACCCACCAGATAATGTGAGCTAAACAAGATGAGCGCGCCAGCGAGCATAACTCTGGTGCCACCTCCTGCTAGTTCAATGATCTTCAGGAAGCTGGCTGTGGTGATGCCAAAAAAAATCACGCTTAGCAATTGGGCGGAGGTATGAATATTTAATGTGGTGAGTTTATGTGTAACAGCGATGAGGATGGAGTAAAGCGGCCAGTTAAATACTTTAATAGCGCCTTGCCAATCACCCAGCGCAAATAACCGGGCAGATTCAAAATACAGCACAGAGTCAGGGTTAATCCAGCCATGCTGTATGTACTGAATGCGCGCGGCAAGCAACATTCCCAGAATAACGATGGGCAGATATAGCTTTCTTGTAGAAAGACTATCTATTTTGCTGAGTTTGAATTTTCCAGACAATGAATTCATGCTATCTAAGAAGTTTCTTGAGCTAATACGAGCGGGATAATATGTTGTGGCCTGATATTCTTCAGGCAGTTTAGATGTGTCAATGGGCACGTTCTTTCAAAGCATGGACTACATTCTAATCCTAGATATTCTATCACCGCATTGGGGTGCATTGGCGGCGTGTGATAGGGATCAGACGAACCAAAAATCGCAATCAATTTTCTGTCTAATGCAGCAGCCACATGCATCAAGCCAGAGTCATTACTGATAACTGTGTCACAGACAGATATCAAGTCGATCGCCTCGCCCAGCTTGGTTTTGCCAGCAAAGTCTGTACACCGACTTTGTGTAAGTTGCTTGATTTGGCTAGTGACTGGAATATCTTTATCTGAGCCAAACAGCCATACCCGCCAACCCTTGCTGAGCGCGGCAACCGCTACCTCTGCATAATATTCGGCAGGCCAGCGCTTGGCTTCGCCGTATTCCGCACCTGGGCAGAGGCCTAAAATCCTGCTTTTATCGTATTTGATTCCATGCCTGGATGCCAATATCCATGCGCCTTCTGGGGTGCTTGTCAATTGTGGATTTGGCAGATTTTCGGGTATTTCTAGGTTTTCGTTCAAACCTAAAAATACAAAGCGCTCGACGGTTTTTTTGAGTTTAGTTTTATCCAATGGACGAATGTCGTTGATTAAGCCATACCGCATTTCGCCTAAAAAGCCAGTGCGCCGCTTAATGCCTGCCGCCCAGGGCAGGAGCGCAGATTTGAAAGAATTGGTGAGGATAATGGCTTGCGTATAATCTTTGTTTTTTAGACGTTTACCAAATTTTATGCGCTCTAAAAGTGCCAGCTCACCATGCTTAAAAGGCAGCGCAATCGCTTCGCTGACTTCCGGCATGCGCGCTAACAGCGGTAATGTCCATGCAGGTGCGGCCACGTCGATCACACAGTCTGGCTTATTGGCTTTGATTGTCTTGAACAGGCTTTGTGCCAGCACCATATCGCCCACCCAGGCTGGGCCAAGAACTAATATTTTTTCGGCGGACATGTTAAGTTATGCAGTTTAGGCGTTTATTTTTTTGACTAAGTATGCATTTTTTGGATAAGCTTACTGGTGCTGCGTCCTTCAACCAGATCAATCAGCGCGATTTCGCCGCCCCACGATTGTACCTCTTTGCTGCCGACTACCTGATCCTCAGTATAGTCGCTACCCTTGGCTATGACATCGGGTTTAATCGCGTTGATGAGATGGATGGGCGTGTCTTCGTCAAATAAAATCACAGCGTCAACAGACTCTAGCGCTGCCAGTACGCGCGCACGGTCATTTTCATGCACAACTGGTCGTGTTGGACCTTTAAGTTTTCTCACGGAGCGATCGGTGTTGAGCCCCAGGATGAGTTTGTCGCCGCGTTTTTTAGCAGCCTCCAGATAAGTGACATGACCTGCATGCAGCAAATCAAAACAGCCATTAGTGAACACGATTTTTTGCCTGGACATTTTCCAGGCTTCGACTTTTTGCATCAATTGTGCCAAATCACTTATTTTATGTGCTTGTTCACTGCCTTGTTGTACGGTCAGTGCTTCCAGCAATTCTTGCTGAGAAATTGGCACCGTACCTACCTTGCCGACCACAACCGCAGCGGCGATATTGGCGATTTGCAGGCTTTCCAGCGGGGTAAGTCCGCTCATCAAACCTGCAGCCAGCGTGGCGACCACGGTGTCACCCGCACCGGACACATCAAACACTTGCTTGGCAATGGCGGGCAGGTGGTGCGTATCTGAATCAATGAGACTAATGCCTTCTTCACTGCGTGTGATTGCAAGAAACTGCAGGTTCAGGTCGTTCTTTAGCTTGCTAGCTTTGCTGATTAAATCGGGGTCGTTTGTTGTCGTGCCGCAGGCCTCAGCAGTCTCTTTTTTGTTGGGGGTCAGCGCAGTGGCTCCCTGGTATTTGCTGTAATCACGGCCCTTCGGATCAACCAGCACAGGGATATGTTGCGTTTTGCATTGCTTGATGACGGTTTGGCAGATTTCGCTGCCCAATAAGCCTTTAGCATAATCAGACAAAATCACAATGGCAGGCTTGAGGGCGAGTTGCGCCTGAATGGCACTCAGTAGCTGCGTATTTTCAGCGCTATCGAATGGCGCGCCGCTTTCCTGATCGAGCCGCATCATTTGCTGATGGCCGCTCAATACGCGGGTCTTGGCAATGGTCGGGCGGTGGCTGGACGTGTACATTCCGCTTGTGTCGACGTCGATTCCGCCGAGCAGTCCAAGCAGCATTCTGGCCTCGCTATCATTACCTACGCAACCGATAATATGCGTTTTAATGCCCAGCTGCGCTAAGTTTGCTGCGACATTCGCTGCGCCACCCGCGCGCTCGTTTTGCTCTTTCAACAGCACAATCGGTACCGGTGCTTCGGGTGAAATACGTCCGACGGAGCCGATCAGATATCGGTCCAGCATCACATCACCGATTACCAGTGCGTGTTGATTTTGTCGGCCGAATAGCTTGACTGTGTCAAAGAGTTTTTGTTGCATGGGTTTTTATTTTAATCTTGTATTCAATCTGATTCTAAAATTTCGCACAGTGAATGCCCCACAAAGATATGCGCTTCCTGAATTCTTGCAGTGACATTCGACGGCATGACTAAATTAAAGTCACATAAATTCAATAGCTTGCCGCCGGTTCCGCCTGTCAGTCCTACGGTAGTTGCGCCGATTGCTTTGGCAGCTTCAATGGCCCGCACGACATTTGCGCTATTACCGCTGGTGGTGATGCCAAACACCAAATCTTCAGGGCGGCACAGCGCTTCAATCTGGCGCGCAAAAATATAGTCGTAGCCATAATCATTGCCTACCGAGGTGAGGATGGAAGTGTCGGTGGTAAGCGCAATGGCGGGCATGCCTTTACGTTCTTTCTTGAAACGCCCGACAATTTCCGCCGCGATGTGCTGGCTATCAGCCGCACTGCCGCCATTGCCCATCAGCAAGATTTTCCCGCCATTTTTAATGCAGTTCTGCATCGCAATGCCTACTTCGCTGATGAGCGGAAATAGCGGCTCAAGCGCATTGAACATTGCCATGTGGGCGGCATGTTCGCCTTTTAAATAATCAACATATTTCATTTTTCTCCCCTTAGCAGTAAGGGTCAGCTTGCATCAAATAATTCTGTACGTAGTCTTTTACACCGTCTTCCAGACTGGTGAAAGGAGTGACATAACCGGCAGCAATAAGTTTAGTCATGCTGGCTTCGGTAAAATACTGATATTTTCCCTGCAGGTCTGCGGGCATGTCGATGTAAGTGATATGCGGTGCTTTTCCCATGCCTGTCATCACAGCAGTGGCTAAATCCTTGAAGCTGCGCGCTTTGCCGGTGCCGATGTTATAGATACCATTGGGAGCGGGCTTGTTGCTTAAAGCGGTGTTTAGAAAGTGTACCACCACATCCGCGGCATCTTTCACATACACAAAGTCACGCATCTGCATGCCATCCTCAACTCCTGCCTTGGTGCCCTTGAACAGCTTCATGGTGCCGGTCTGGCTGAACTGGTTAAAGGTATGAAACGCGACGCTCGCCATGCGCTCTTTGTGATATTCGTTAGGGCCATATACGTTAAAAAACTTGAAGCCAGCCCAGGCTGGTGGCGAATCTTCAGCCTCTTGGCGCAATACCCATTGGTCGAAAAAATGTTTGGAGTAGCCATAGCCGTTAAGCGGGCGCAAGTTTTCGATACTTGCATCATCATAGCCCAGATTGCCGTCACCGTAAGTGGCGGCGGAACTGGCGTAAAAGAACGGCACATTGTTGTCTGCACACCATGTCCACAGGTTTTGCGAATAGTGAATGTTGCTTTCCACCAGCTTATTGAAGTCACGCTCGGTGGTCGCGCTGATCGCGCCCATGTGAATGACGGCTTCGATATCAGTGCGGGCTTTAGATTCCGTGCCATTTTGAAGCCAGGACAGCAACTGGTCTTTATCCAGATATTGCGCATATTGGCGATGTGCAAGATTCTGCCACTGCGCCTCATGCGTGATATGGTCAACAATCATCAGATTATCGCGACCAAGTTTGGTATTTAAGTGCCAGGCGATGATAGAGCCTATCATCCCTGCGCCACCTGTAACAACAATCATGAATGATTACTTTCTTTTAAGCCACTTGACAGTGGTATTAAACAACCCGACAAGAAGTGCGAAAACAATATTTTGTCTCATAACAGCCTTCCTAAATGATTGGGCAATTATACTGCTTATTGTTTAGCACCCAAAGCCTGCGCCCTTAATTTCGTCATTTCGGCTTCCTGTTTGGCACGCACTGTATCCCATTCGGTGCTCACCCAGCCGTGCAGATTTTCGAGCGCGATTTCGGTCATGGCGTGTATCCAGGCATCACTTTCGTTGAGTGCCGGAATATAGTGATATTCACCGCCGCCATGGTTTTGGAATATATGTTTGCCTTCTATGGCGATTTCTTCCAGTGTCTCCAAACAATCGCTACTAAAGCCTGGACAAATCACATCAATGCGCGGGGTTTTGGCTTTGCCTAGCGCTTCTAAAATGCTTGCCAGGTAGGGCTTCAGCCATTCCTGCCGGCCGAAGCGCGACTGAAATGCGACGGTGTATTCATCTTTATTCAGTCCTAAAACCTCTGCCAATAAGCGCGCTGTTTTATGACATTCACAGTGATATGGGTCGCCCTTCAGCAGGTGAAATTTCGGCACACCATGAAAGCTCATGACTAACTTGCTTGGCTTGCCGCCGTGCATTTGCCAATGTGCTTGCACAGAATCGGCCAAAGCTGCGATGTAGGCTGGGTGGTCGTGATAATGGCGAATGCTGCGCACTGCAGGCTGGTTGCGGGTTTTGAGCAACACGCGGAACACCGCGTCCATGGCTGAAGCGGTGCTGCTCGCCGCGTATTGCGGGTAGAGCGGAAACACCAGAATGCGGTCGCAATGCTGTGCTTTGAGTTTTTCGATGGCAGATGCAAGCGAAGGATTGCCGTAACTCATGCCCAGCTCAATCATGAATGGTGATTTGATTCTTTGCGCCAGAAATCCGCGTAGTAACTGCGCCTGCTTTTGCGCATGCACCAGCAGTGGCGAACCTTCCGGTGTCCATACCTGCGCATATTTTTCGGCTGATTTTTTTGGGCGAACCCGCAGAATAATGCCATGTAAAATAAACCACCAGATGATGCGCGGGATTTCTACAATGCGTGTATCGCTTAAAAACTGGCGCAGGTACGGCCGCAAAGCCGCACTGGTTGGCGCATCTGGCGTGCCCAGGTTGGTCAGCAGTATGCCGACTCTTGGCTGGTCGCCATGTTCAAAGGGTGGTTCTGGATTGTAATAGGCCATTTATTATTCTGTTTTAGTTATTTGATAAAGCATTCGATAGCAGCTTCGCTGTCACATCCACAATAGGAATCACGCGCTCGTAGGCCATACGGGTTGGGCCAATCACGCCCAACGTGCCGACTACCTGGCCATCTGCTTCATAAGGCGCGGTAATCATGCTGCATTCATCCAGAGGCAAGTAACCGCTCTCGCCGCCGATGAATATCTGTATACCCTCGGCGCGCTGGCTGTTGTCCAGCAACTGCATGAGCGAAGTGCGGCGCTCGAAAATCTCGAACAATTTGCGTAAGGAATTGACGTTGGTAGAAAGCTCGTCGACTTGTAGCAGATTGTGCTCGCCAGCAATCACCACACCATCGCTGTCTGCAGCGTTGGTGCTTGTTTCCAGCGCGGCTGTCATTAATCGGTTCATATCAGTCTGCATCTGTTTGAGTTCAGCGCGCAGTTTTTTCTGCACTTCATCAAAGGTTTGGCCTGAAAAATTGGCGTTAAAGTAATTGCTGGCTTGCGTAAGCTCACTGGCTGAATAAGGCTTTTCGGTGAGGATGATGCGATTCTGCACGTTGCCGTCGCTGGTGACGATAATCACCAGAATGCGCTTTTCGGTCAGCGGCAAGAATTCCAGATGCTTGAAAGCAAGCGCTTTACGCTTGGGAATCATCACTAGGCCGGCAAATTGCGTGAGCTGCGACAGCATATCAGCCGCGTTAGCAATCAGCTCATTCTGGTTGGGCGAAGATAAACCGCTTTTAAGTTGCTGAATTTGTTGGTTTTCCAGTGGCTGCACTGTGAGCAGCGTATCCACAAACAAACGGTAGCCTTTTTGGGTGGGCACGCGTCCCGCCGATGTGTGCGGGCTGGCAATGAAACCGAGCTGCTCCAGGTCGCTCATCACGTTGCGAATGGTCGCGGGGCTGACATCCAGCCCGGAATGCAGCAGCAGCGTGCGTGAGCCGATGGGCTGACCATCACTGATGTAATGTTCAACCAGGGTTTTAAGCAGAATTTGTGCGCGTTTATCCATGTTGCTACCTATGTCGCTATTTTGCCTGAATTAGTTCGACTGTAATAGATTGATTTTCTTTTCACGCTCCGTCAACTATGTTTTAATTCTTCCATGCATAAAAATTTCAAAAGAATCGCCATTATCGGCAAATACATGAATCAATCGGCGCTGCAGCAGATGCAGGCTGACTTGGCCGATCTGGCGCGTCATTTAAGTGCCAAGAATATCGAAGTCTGGCTGGAAGAAAATACCGCGCAGCATGCTGAGCTCACCGGCTATAAAACCGCACCGTTGGAAGCGATAGGCAATAAAGTCGATCTCGCGATCGTGATGGGTGGCGACGGCACTATGCTCAGTGTGGCCAGATCCCTGATGAATTCTAGCATTCCGCTGGTCGGCATTAATCGCGGACGCTTCGGTTTTTTAACCGATTTGCGCGCAGAACATATGCTGGTTTCTATCGATAGAATTCTGGCGGGGGATTACCAGCAAGAGCCGCGCATGCTGCTTTCAGGCAGCGTATATCGCTCCGGAACGCTTATGTATCAAGGCTTCGCGCTGAATGACGTGGTCATGAAAAGCGGATTGCGTCTAATCGAGCTTATCGTGGAAATTGACGGCAAATTTGTCTATAAACAGCGTTCTGATGGCTTGATATTAGCCACGCCTACCGGCACCACGGCATATTCGCTCTCTGCCGGCGGCCCGATTCTGCATCCTAATCTGGAGGCGATCGCGCTCGTGCCGATTAGCCCGCACACCTTGAGTAATCGTCCCATTACAGTCAATAGCACCAGTAAAATTGAAGTGACCCTGGTGCAGAGTGACGAGGCCCAGGTCAGCTTTGACGGGCAATTTCAGATTGCGCTGGAGGCGGGGGATAAAATACTGATCACGCGCGCACCAAAAAACATTACGTTGCTGCATCCGGGCGAATATTGCTATTTTGATATGCTGCGTAATAAGTTAAATTGGGGTTAATGTATAGCGATGTTACAAAGCCTCTCCATCCGCGATTTTGTTATCGTTGAAACCCTAGATTTAGAATTCAGCCAAGGCTTTACCACGCTCACGGGCGAAACGGGCGCGGGTAAATCTATTCTCATTGATGCACTTTCACTTGCGCTGGGTGAACGCAATGATGGCGCTGTGATTCGCGCAGGCGCGGAGCGGGCGGACATCAGTGCGACATTTTCCAATAACGAAAATGCTTTAAATTGGCTAGAAAATGCTGCTCTGGAAGCCGCGCCGGTATTGGTTCTCAGGCGTGTCATTTATGCTGATGGCCGCAGCCGCGGCTTCATTAATGGCACTGCGGTCACCATCGGGCAGCTCAAAGATTTAGGCGAATTATTAGTCGATATTTACAGCCAGAATGCGCATCACTCGCTGCTTAAAACCAGTACGCAGCGGCAGATTCTGGATGAATTCTCCGGCAGTTTAGAACTCGTCAACCAAGTCGCCAGGCAATATAAAACATGGGCTGACTTAAATAAAAAGCGTTTGGAAGTCGAAAAAAACTCCGCCGCGTTTGCCGATGAACTGGCTGAATTGCGCGATAAAACGCGCGAGCTGCAGCAGTTAAATTTTGATATTGGCGAATGGCAGGAGCTGCAGCAAGAGCATCATCGCCTTGCCAACGGGGCTTCTTTGCTTTCCGGGTTGGAGGCATGTGTTGCGCTGCTGGATGATAGCGAGCCTGCGGTAACGAGTATGCTCGCGCAGGTACAGCAAAAATTAGTTGGTTTGGTTGAGTTCGATGAAAAGTTAAAAGAAGCTGCGGACGGCGTAGATTCTGCACTTATACAATTAGAAGAGGCCAGCCGCAGCTTGAACCGTTATCTGCAACGTGCGGAGCTAGACCCGGCAAGGCTTGCTGAGGTGGAAAACCGTATTCAGGCAGTGCATAACACGGCGCGAAAATATCGCACAAAGCCGGAAGAGCTACCCGAAATGCTGGCTGCAGATTTAGCGCGCATGACGGAGCTGGAAAGCTTTGCCAACGATGGCGCGCTGGCGAAATTAGAGGCAGAAGCGCTCGCCGCCTATCAAGCATCCGCCAAACAGCTCAGCGCCAATCGCCAGCAGGCAGCTAAAACTCTAAGTCAAAAAATCAGCGCAGAAATGCAGCGTTTATCGCTAAGCGGCGGCAAGTTCGATGTGGCTTTAATACCATGCGAAGCTTCGGTAAATGGTTTGGAGCAAGTGGAGTTTTTAGTGGCAGGCCATGCGGGGGTTGAGCCGCGGCCGCTCAACAAAGTGGCTTCGGGTGGCGAGTTGTCGCGTATCAGCTTGGCGCTGCATGTAACAACGGCTGCGCAGGGCAGCGTGCCTTGCATGATTTTTGACGAAGTAGATGTCGGCATCGGCGGCGGTGTGGCGGAGGTGGTCGGGCAGTTGCTCAAACAGCTCGGTGCCGAGCGCCAGGTGCTGGTGATTACGCATTTGCCGCAAGTTGCCGCGCAAGCTGCACAGCATTTGCAAGTCAGCAAAACGCAGCACAATGGCGCGACTTTAAGCCATATTCAAGTATTAAACAAAACCGAGCGGGTGGAAGAGATCGCGCGGATGTTGGGGGGCATTCAGATTACCGAAACTACGCGCAGTCACGCGAAAGAGATGCTGGGGGTGTAGTTTCCCTCTCCCATTTTTAAGGGGAGAGGGCTAGGGTGAGGGGTTTTGTCGGGGGTAGCCCGACACCTAATCACTTTCTTTTGCTTGCCCAAAAGAAAGTGATCAAACAAAAGGGCTTCCCGCTGCCGCTTTCTCCTCCGGTCTTAGCGCCGCATCTGGGGCGGCTGCGGAACTCGCTTTGCTCAAACAGTCCTCGCCGCCTGCCATCTGCCGCTCAAGCCGAAGGCGCGGCAAGGGGAATAATTCGGCGCAATACGCAAGCTATTGCGCCCTACGCGGGCTTGCTTGATGGATGGGTTGGGCATGTCTTATCTCTCAATTGATTTTTCAAAGCTTTTGATGGAAGCGATATTTTCCACCCATGGTAATTGGCTCTCACAAAAAACGTTGAACGATGGCGCATAATCTTTGTATTCCGCAAGCGATCCATATACCACCATAAACCGCCCCTCAAAACGCGGGTTAAAGTTGTAGAGTGGGCTGCCGCATTTTGAGCAAAAGTGCTTTTTGCCACTCTTCTCGTTTTCATAAACGCTTAGATATTCTTGCCCACGATCAATGCTGAAATTTTCATGCGCCACCATGCAATAGGTGGAATAGGCCGAGCCGTTCCTTTTTCGGCAGGCGTTGCAGTGACAATTCACGATCAACCTAACAAAGCCTTTGAGCCTGTAATGGATGGCGCCACAATCACAACCGCCGGATAGTTCTTTGCTCACACCCAATCTCCTGATGGAAATGATGCCTAATGTAAGATATACACCGATTCAGGTGTATAACTTGGTGGGAATATCATTTCGCCAGCTCCGCCGCTTCAACTATCACTCTATACAACTGAGCTTCCTGCGGGGTTTTAACTTTTTCGCCCACAGCCACTTGGTTGCGTTTGCCCGGTTGTACGCCATTGATAATCATCGGTTGGCTTTGCGCAATGGCACGGCCAGTTTTGGCATCGTATTTCACAGCACGCACCTGAACACGCCCAACGGGCACAGAGGTCGCGTTTTCGACTACGGCAAACAGGTTGCCGCTGCTATCAGCCTGCGCTCCGGAGCGGATGTATTTGCTTGGGTTGCGCGGCAAATCAATACGTACCGCATGTTCGCCTGCTTGCTTGCCGATTTCTGAGTTTGAACTTGCCGCTATCTGGTAGTGCTGCAAGGCGATATCCATTTCGCCACGGCTTTCTGCAATGTCGCCCAGCAAGGCGTGGCCTGGAGCGGTGGGAAATAGCTCATTGGCACGCTTCAGAAATGGCTCGGCTTCAGCTTTTTTGCCCATGTTAAACAGCGCAATACCGCTTTGCACATGCGGTTTAAAGTAATCCGGCTGCATCTTGATGGCTTTGTCGTAGTAGGTCAGTGCTTCCTGCGGTTTCTTCTGCGTTAATGCAATGTCACCCAGC
>OEOE01000052.1_pt1 | contig 18692 bp, 16 predicted proteins | sample 1539681 | NCBI WGS metagenome assembly OEOE01 (sample SAMEA3611561, study PRJEB22512) | activated sludge metagenome | biome: Urban; feature: Wastewater Treatment Plant; material: Activated Sludge | place: Slovenia | collected 2012-09-24
AAATCAAGATCATCGGCAATGATCATGCCTTCATTCACTAAGGTAGTTTTGACCCAATCGACCAGGCCACGCCAGAACGGCTCACACACCAGAATGATCGGTATTTTTAAGGTTTTACCCGTTTGCACTAAGGTAATCACCTCCATCAGCTCATCCAGAGTACCAAAGCCTCCTGGCAGCACCACGTAGGCACTGGCATATTTTACAAACATCACTTTTCGCATGAAAAAGTGCTTAAAATTCTGGCTGATGTCCTGATAAGGATTTTCAGTTTGCTCATGCGGCAACTCGATATTCAGGCCAATGCTAGCCGACTTTCCACCGTAAGCGCCTTTATTGGCCGCTTCCATAATGCCGGGGCCACCGCCTGAAATCACATTAAATCCTGCATCTGACAACCGCCGGGCTATTTGCTCGGCCAGCTGGTAATAAGGACTGTCAGGCTGAGTGCGTGCGCTGCCAAAAATGGAAACGGCTGGCGTGATTTCTTTAAGCCGTTCCGTCGCACCCACAAATTCTGCCATAATCTCGAATGCATGCCACGACTCATGTCCAGTTAAACGACTACCCTGCAGATCGGGATCAGTAATTGTTGGTGTTTTTTTTGCATTAGACATAATTTAGGTACTCAAAATATATGAAAACATTGTTGTTAGTGGATGGCTCATCCTACCTGTATCGTGCCTTTCACGCCATGCCTGATTTGAGAAACCACCAGAACGAACCTACCGGCGCGATTTACGGCGTACTTAACATGCTGCGGCGTTTGCACAAAGATTATCCAGCGGATTATAGCGCATGTATTTTTGATGCCAAAGGTAAAACCTTTAGAGACGATATCTATCCGGAATACAAGGCCAATCGCGCCAGCATGCCTGATGAGCTGCGGGCGCAGATTGCACCCCTCCACGAAGCCATTAAAGCCATGGGCTGGCCGATGATTGTGGAAGAAGGCGTAGAAGCCGATGACGTCATCGGCGCGCTGGCCAAACAGGCCGAGCGTGAAGGCATGCGCGTCATCATCTCCACCGGCGACAAAGACATTTCTCAATTGGTGAACGAGCACGTCACCGTCGTCAACACCATGCGCGATGCGTTCAGGAAAACCGATGAAACGCTGGATGTCGCAGGCGTGGAAAATAAATTTGGCATACCGCCCAGCCTGATGATTGACTATCTGATGCTGATTGGCGACACCTCGGACAACGTGCCTGGCGTGGAAAAAGTCGGCCCGAAAACCGCAGTCAAATGGCTTAAGCAGTACGGTTCGCTCGAAAACATCATCGCACATGCCGATGAAATCGGCGGCGGCGTGGGCGAGAATCTGCGCAAAGCGCTGCCTTGGCTGGAAGTTTCACGCGAACTCATTACCATCCGCTGTGATGTCGGCATTCAGGAAAAACTCAGCGACCTTGCCCCGCAGCCGCAAGACAAAGCCAAGCTGGCCGAGATCTACGAACGTCTGGATTTTAAAACCTGGCGACGTGATCTAGATCAAAATCAGACGAATAATGGCACAAAAATTACTGCCCTGCCGGCCACTGATTTTAATACAAATGGTCATGCGCCTTCCAGAGCACCTGTTTCTGAAGGCGTGGCTACCGCAAAACAATATGTTGCCAACAATTCCCGCAACTACGAAACCATTCTGACGAATGACCAGCTAGACCACTGGCTGACAAACCTGCAATCTGCGCCACTGGTGTGCTTCGATACCGAAACCACGTCGCTTGACCCAATGACCGCAAAAATAGTTGGCTTGTCGTTCAGCATTGAACCTGGCAGCGCAGCGTATTTGCCGCTCAAGCACGATTATTTTGATGCGCCGGAACAGCTCGATTTTGCCGAAACGCTGGCTAAAATCAAGCCGGTTCTAGAAAACCCATCCATCAAAAAAGTCGGCCAGAATCTCAAATATGACCAGCATGTGTTAGCCAACCACGACATAAAACTCAACGGTATCACGCACGATACTTTGCTGCAGTCTTATGTGTTTGAGTCGCACAAATCGCACGGCATGGATGACTTGAGTGAGCGGCATTTAGGCATTAAAACCATCAAGTTTGAGGAAGTGGCCGGCAAAGGCGCGAAGCAGGTTGGGTTTAACCAGGTTACGGTAGAAACCGCCGCCGAATACGCCGCAGAAGACGCAGATATAACCTTGCAGCTGCATGAGGCCATGTATCCGCAGATCGCCGCAGATGCCAAGCTGGATTTTATTTACAGCCAGATTGAAATGCCTGTTTCCAACATTTTATTTACTATCGAGCGCAATGGGGTGCTGATTGATTCTGTCATGCTAAATGCGCAGAGCAATGAAATCGGCATGAAGCTGGTCAATCTGGAGAACCAGGCCTACGCGCTGGCTGGTCAGCCATTTAACTTAAGTTCGCCCAAGCAGTTGCAGGAGATCCTGTTTGATAAACTGGGGATTAAACCCACTAAAAAAACGCCTTCTGGCGCACCAAGTACGGATGAAGACGTGCTGCTGGAGCTTGCGCTGGATCACCCGCTGCCTAAAGTTTTGTTAGAGTATCGCGGCCTGGCCAAACTCAAATCCACCTACACCGACAAACTGCCGAAAATGATTAATCCGCACACAGGTCGCGTGCATACCAGCTACAATCAGGCAGTGGCGATTACCGGACGGCTTGCCAGCTCAGACCCCAATCTGCAGAACATCCCAGTCAGAACCCAGGAAGGACGCCGCATCCGTGAAGCCTTCATCGCGCCAAAAGGCAGTCATATCGTGTCTGCCGATTATTCACAAATTGAGTTGCGCATCATGGCGCATCTCTCCCAAGACGCAGGCATGCTGCAAGCCTTTGCCAACAATGAAGACATCCACCGTGCCACCGCGGCTGAAGTATTTAGTGTTGAAAAAGAAGCTGTCGACGCCGAACAGCGCAGATACGCTAAAGTGATTAACTTCGGCTTGATTTACGGCATGAGCGCATTTGGTCTTGCCCAAAACCTGAATATCGAGCGCAGCGCCGCCGCAAGCTATATCGAGCGCTACTTCACGCGCTACCCTGGCGTGCGGCAATACATGGACAACACGCGTGCACTTGCCAAACAACAAGGTTATGTGGAAACCTACTTTGGACGCAGGCTTTGGGTGCCCGCCATTAATAGCGCCAATGCCATGCAGCGCGCCGGCGCAGAACGCGCCGCCATCAATGCACCGATGCAAGGCACGGCAGCAGACCTGATTAAGCTCGCCATGATTGCGGTGGACAAATGGCTAAAAGATGAAAAACTGCAAAGCAAACTCATCATGCAGGTACACGATGAACTCGTGCTGGAAGTGCCTGATAGTGAACTGGAATTAATGAAAATCAAACTGCCTGAATTGATGCAAAACGTCGCAAAACTGGATGTGCCGCTGCTGGCTGAAGTTGGCGTTGGCAGCAACTGGGAAGGGGCGCATTAATGAAATGTAGAACCGGCTGCGGCGCATGCTGTATCGCGCCTAGCATCAACAGCCCCATTCCCGGCATGCCAGATGGAAAACCCGCAGGAATGCGTTGTATACAATTGGATGAACAAAATCGCTGCATGATTTTCGGCAAGCCGGAGCGCCCGGCCTTTTGCGCGAGCTTGCAACCGAGCGAGGAAATGTGCGGGGAATCGCGCACAGATGCGATTGAATGGTTAAGCAAATTAGAGCAACTTACCACACCTCATTTTTAAGCTCAAAATTAAACAAAAAATTAGCAGTTTATAGTGTCAAGTCATCGCGATTGCGTATAAAATAGGCAACCTTTTAGCCTAACAATTAATAAATGCAAATCGGCCATCATATTTTAAAAAACAATCTTGTCGTCGCCCCTATGGCGGGCGTCACGGATAGGCCTTTCCGCCAGTTATGCAAAAAAATGGGCGCTGGGCTGGCTGTTTCTGAGATGGTGACTTCTAATTCGCTACTTTACGGCAGCGAAAAAACACGCCGTCGCGCCAATCACGAAGGTGAAGTTGAACCCATTTCGGTGCAGATTGCCGGTGCAGATCCGAAAATGATGGCAGAAGCCGCCAAACACAACGTGGATAACGGCGCGCAGATTATCGACATCAACATGGGTTGCCCAGCCAAAAAGATCTGTAATGTCATGGCGGGTTCGGCACTGCTTAAAGATGAACCGCTGGTTGCGCAGATTCTTAAGGCCATCGTGGGCGCAGTCAATGTGCCGGTGACGCTGAAAATACGCACCGGCTGGGATAAACAAAACCGCAATGCGGTGCAAATTGCCAAAATGGCGGAGGATATCGGTGTGCAGGCGCTGGCCATGCACGGCCGCACCCGCGCTTGCGCCTACTTAGGCGAGGCTGAGTACGACACCATTGCCGCAGTTAAGCAAGCAATTCAAATACCACTCATTGCCAATGGCGACATCACCACGCCAGAAAAAGCGAAATTCGTGCTGGATTACACAGGCGCCGATGCGGTGATGATTGGCCGTGCTGCGCAAGGCCGGCCATGGATTTTCCGTGAAATTGAACATTACCTCGACACAGGCACGCATTTGTTGCCGCCAACAGTAGATGAAATCCATACTGTGATGCTGGAGCATCTGCATGACCTGTATGACTTTTATGGCGATTTAACAGGCATGCGCATGGCGCGCAAGCATATCTCGTGGTACACAAAAGGATTAGCTGGCTCGGCGCAATTCCGCCACAACATGAACACGCTACAAACCATTGAGCTGCAACTGGGTGCGATTAATGACTTTTTTGCGGAACTCAAAACCAAAAATGACCGCCTGGTTTACGCAGACGAAAACCTTTCACCAGAGGCATTGGCAGCATAACCATGGCAAACAAACTGGCAGACTGCGTAAACAAATCTCTGGATGAATACTTCGCCCACCTTGATGGCGAGCCGCCTCACGCCATCTACGACATGGTGCTATGTTGCGTAGAAAAGCCCATGATCGAGTATGTTCTCAATAAAGTAGGCGGCAACCAAAGCAAGGCGGCTGAAATGCTGGGGTTAAATCGCAATACGCTGCGCAAAAAAATGGCGCAGTACAACCTTCAATAAATTTTCATATTTCTTAAGAGTATTACATGGCTGTGATTAAAAGAGCACTCATCAGCGTCTCTGACAAATCAGGGATACTGGAATTGGCGACCGCCCTGACCAAACTGAACGTCGAGATCCTTTCTACTGGCGGAACCGCCAAACTGTTTCGCGACAACCATATCCAGGCAACTGAAGTCAGCGACTACACCGGCTTTCCCGAGATGCTGGATGGCCGGGTGAAAACACTGCACCCCAAAGTGCATGGCGGTATTTTAGGCCGCCGCGATTTGCCGGAACATGTAAGCGCCATGCAAGCACAAGGTATTCCCAATATCGACATGGTCGTAGTGAATCTGTACCCATTTGAAGCTACCGTGGCCAACCCCAACTGCACGCTGGAAGATGCTATTGAGAACATTGATATCGGCGGCCCGGCCATGGTGCGCTCCGCCGCCAAAAACTGGAAAGACGTTGCTGTGCTGACCGATGCCAGCCAGTATCAAGCGGTAGTAGATGAACTTAACAACACCGGCGCACTATCGGAGAAAACTACGTTTGCGCTTTCTGTTGCCGCATTTAACCGTATCAGTAATTACGATGGTGCGATTAGCGATTACCTTTCCAGTTTTAACCAGGATGGCACACGCAATCCTTACCCGGCGCAGATGAATAGTCGCTTCGTGAAGCTGCAGGATTTACGCTATGGCGAAAACCCGCACCAAACCGCAGCATTTTACCGTGACTTATGCCCCGCACCAGGCTCACTCGTTACGGCACAGCAGTTACAGGGCAAAGAGCTCAGCTACAACAATATTGCCGATGCCGATGCTGCCTGGGAAGCGGTAAAGTCATTCAAAACAACGGCTTGTGTAATCGTGAAACACGCCAACCCCTGCGGCGTGGCTTTGGGCAAGGATGCGCTTGAAGCTTATAGCAAAGCTTTCCAGACTGACCCTACCAGCGCTTTTGGCGGCATTATCGCCTTCAACACGACACTGGATAAAACTGCTGCTGAGGCCGTTTCCAAACAGTTTGTAGAGGTGTTGATTGCACCCGAATATACCAAAGAGGCGTTGGCGGTGTTTGCAGCAAAAACCAATGTGCGCGTGCTTAAAATCGCGCTGCCAAAAGGCGGCAATACGCCTTGGGAGCAAGGCCGCAACTCGCATGACAGCAAACGCGTGGGTTCAGGCCTGTTAATTCAAACCGCTGATAATCATGAAATTAGCGCATCTAACTTAAAAATCGTCACAAAAAAACAGCCAACGCCGCAGCAAATGGCCGATTTGTTATTTGCGTGGAATGTCGCAAAATACGTGAAATCCAACGCGATTGTGTTCTGCGGCAATGGGATGACGCTGGGTGTGGGCGCTGGGCAAATGAGCCGCGTGGATAGCACCAAGATCGCCGCGATTAAAGCGCAAAATGCTGGCTTGTCACTTAAAAATTCAGCGGTGGCATCCGATGCCTTCTTTCCGTTCCGCGATGGCATAGACGTGCTGGCCGAAGCAGGCGCAAGCTGTGTGATCCACCCGGGCGGCAGCATGCGTGATGAAGAAGTCATTGCTGCGGCAGATGAGCTTGGCCTGGCAATGGTAATGACAGGCATTCGCCACTTTAGGCACTAACATATGAAAATATTAGTTATCGGCAACGGTGGGCGCGAACATGCGCTTGCCTGGAAAATTGCACAAAACAAAGAAGTGAGCCGCGTTTACGTCGCACCGGGCAACGCAGGCACAGCGCTCAATCCTGACATGATGAATGTGCCTATTTCAGGCGTTCAGGATTTACTTGAGTTTGCTCAAAAAGAGCAGATTCACCTCACCATCGTTGGGCCGGAAGCGCCGCTCAGCCAAGGTGTTGTCGATGCGTTCCGTGCTGCTGGCTTGAAAATTTTCGGTCCAACCAAGGCCGCTGCACAGTTAGAAAGCTCAAAAGATTTTGCCAAAGCCTTTATGGTGCGGCACAACATCCCTACCGCTGCCTATGCCACGTTTACCGATGCAAAACTCGCACATGATTATGTGAACCAGCAAGGCGCACCCATCGTCATTAAAGCCGATGGCCTGGCTGCCGGCAAAGGTGTCGTGGTGGCGATGTCTAATGACGAAGCACACGCGGCGATTGATGCCATGCTGTCGGATAACAAGCTGGGCAGTGCCGGCGCCCGCGTGGTGATCGAAGAATTTTTAACCGGCGAAGAAGCCAGTTTTATTGTGATGGTAGATGGCAAAAACATCTTACCACTTGCCACCAGTCAAGACCACAAACGCTTATTGGACGGCGACCAAGGACCAAACACCGGCGGCATGGGCGCATATTCGCCTGCGTCAGTTGTTACGCCGGAGATTCATGGCAAAGTCATGCGCGAAATCATCCGCCCAACTGTCGAGGGCATGGCAAAAGACGGCATCCCCTACACAGGCTTTCTCTATGCCGGCTTGATGATTTCACCAAACGGTAGCGTAAAAACCCTGGAATTCAATTGCCGCATGGGCGATCCGGAAACGCAACCGATTATGCTGCGGCTGAAATCTGACTTTGTAGCACTCGCAGAACACGCGATTAACGGCACGCTCGATAAAATTGAAGCGGAATGGGATAGACGCACCGCGCTTGGCGTGGTGATGGCCTCAGCCAATTACCCCGATGTGCCGCGGCTGGGTGACGAAATTACCGGGCTGCCGAAAGAGTTAACCGATGCGCAGGTTTTTCATGCGGGCACTCAGCTTAAAGATAGCAAAGTCGTGACCAGTGGCGGGCGTGTGCTGTGTGTGACCGCGCTTGGTGAAACGGTAAAATTCGCCCAGCAGCAAGCTTACCGCATCATTGAGGAAATTAAATTCGATGGCGCGCAATACCGCACAGATATTGGCTATCGCGCAATTAAAGGTTAAATCATCTTGAACACGCAAGCAGTTTTAGATTACCTGCAAAACTTACAGGCAAAAATTGTTGAAGCCATAGAGTTGGTCGATGGCAAAAATTTTCTGCAGGATAGCTGGCAGCGCCCGGAAGGCGGCGGCGGAACATCTTGTTTATTAGAAGAAGGCAATGTGTTTGAACGTGCCGGCGTGGGCTTTTCACACGTCATGGGCAACAAGCTCCCGCCTTCTGCCAGTGCGGCACATCCGGAGGCTGCTGGCCGCCCATGGGAAGCCATGGGTGTATCACTGGTATTTCACCCGCGCAATCCCTATATTCCCACCGTACACATGAATGTGCGTTTTTTTGTGGCAAAGGCGCAAAACAAGGCCGATGCAGATATCTGGTGGTTTGGCGGCGGCATGGATCTCACGCCCTATTATGGCTTTGAAGAGGATGCTGTACATTTTCACCGTACCAATAAAGCCGCGCTAGATGCATTTGATCCAGCTTATTACCCAAAATTTAAAAAGGAATGCGACGAGTATTTCTATCTTAAACACCGCAAAGAACCGCGCGGCATAGGCGGTATCTTTTTTGATGACTTTAGCGAATTAGGCTTTGAAAAAAGCTTTGAGATGATACGCGCAGTTGGCGATAGCTTTTTGAATGCTTATCTGCCTATTGTGCAACGCCGTAAAGACACGCCTTTCGGTGAGCGCGAACGCGACTTTCAGGCCTATCGGCGCGGTCGTTACGTAGAGTTTAATCTGGTCTACGACAGGGGCACGCTGTTCGGCCTGCAATCCAATGGCCGTACCGAGTCCATACTGCTCTCCATGCCGCCCATTGTGAAATGGCGTTATGACTGGAAGCCTGAAAACGGCAGCGCAGAAGCCAGACTTTACACCGACTTTCTGATTAATAAAGACTGGTTGTAATTTCTAGCCGTTCATTTGCATTTTGTAGCTATAATTCTTCTACTCTAGGGAGAATAAAATGCAGACATTAGAAGAAATCGTCGCCACATTATCAGGCGTCGTGTGGGGGCCCATTATGCTGACACTGCTGGTTGGCACCGGTTTATACCTCACCATCATCCTGAAAGGCATGCAATTTCGCGCACTGCCACATGCGTTCCGCCTTATTCTGCACAAAGACCACGGCCATGAAGGTGACATCAGCCATTTTGCCGCGCTGATGACGGCACTGGCCGCCACAGTGGGTATCGGCAATATCGTCGGCGTAGCCACTGCCATTACCATGGGCGGCCCGGGCGCCGTATTCTGGATGTGGGTAACTGGCCTGGTCGGCATGGCCACCAAGTATAGCGAAGCGGTACTCGCTGTGAAGTACCGTGAAAAAGGCGCACACGGTATGCGTGGCGGACCCATGTACTATATTTCCAAAGGGGTAGGTTTGCCGTGGCTAGGCGCCTTGTTCGCCATATTCACCGCCTGCGCGACTTTCGGCATCGGCAATATGACCCAAGCCAACGCAACCGCCAAGATTTTCGAGGCGACCTTTCACATTCCCACCGAAGTCACGGGGATTGTGCTCACGTTGCTGACCGGCTTGGTGATACTGGGCGGCATCCGCACCATCGGCAAATTCACCTCATTTCTTGTACCATTTATGATTGTGATCTATGTGGGCTGCAGTCTTTGGGTATTAATGTTAAATGCCAGCCAGATTCCGCATGCATTTCAGCTGATCTTTTACCACGCGTTTAACCCGGCTGCCGCCTCTGGCGGCTTTGTGGGCGCAACCATTGCCGCCGCCATGCGCTTTGGCATTGCGCGCGGTGTATTTTCCAATGAATCCGGGTTAGGTTCTGCACCAATTGCAGCGGCAGCCGCACGCACCAACGACCCGGTGAAACAGGCTTTGGTCAGCATGACGCAAACCTTTATCGATACACTGGTGGTGTGCACCATGACCGCTCTGGTGATTTTAACCGCCAGCAGCTGGACGCAAGGTGTAAGTGCCGCCAGCCTTACCAGCGCAAGCATGGCAGAAACATTGGGTGAATCAGGCAGCTTCATTGTCGCGATTGCTACCGCGCTATTTGCCTACTCCACACTGATTGGCTGGAACTATTACGGCGAAAAGGCCATTGAATACCTGTTTGGTGAGAAAGCCATCCGTATCTACCGCGTGTTCTTTACTGTCGCGGTGATGATAGGCGCAATGGTCAGCCTGGAATTTGTGTGGAACTTCTCCGACCTGATGAACGGCATGATGGCGATCCCCAATTTGATCGCACTTTTATGGTTATCCCCAATCATTCGCCAAGAAACTGTGCGTTATTTTTCATCCCTTAAATAATTAAGTATCCATGAATATGCATCATCGTAGCACCTGGAAAAACCGCTGGACTTTTATGCTGGCTACTGCCGGCTCTGCAATCGGCCTGGGCAACATCTGGAAACTGCCTTACATGATTGGCGTCAATGGCGGCAGCGCGTTTGTGCTGGTATTTATTGCCTGTATTTTTCTGGTGGGCATCCCGCTGATGATGACCGAGATTCTGCTTGGCCGCCGCGCACAGAAAAACCCGTTTGACGGTATGCAGACGCTCGCCCATGAGGCGCAGGTATCCCCTCATTGGAAATATCTGGGCGGCATGGGCATGCTGACCGGCTTGCTGATTCTAGGGTTTTACAGCGTAATTGGCGGCTGGGTATTGAGTTACATCATAGAAGCAGCTAAGAACAGCTTCAGCAATATTACCGCGGCGCAATCCACTGCAAATTTCGATGGCCTATTGGCTACTCCAGCAAAATTATTGTTCTGGCACACCGTGTTTATGTGCATGACCATGGGCGTAGTAGCGCGCGGGGTGAATTCTGGGCTAGAAAAAGCCAACAACATTCTGATTCCTGCCTTGTTTGCGATCTTGCTGGTGCTGCTCGGCTATAGCATGTCGGTCGGTGATATGCAGACTGCGTACCAATTCATGTTCAAGCTGGATTTCTCCAAAATCACGCCCGTCGCCGTTTTATCCGCGCTTGGACATGCCTTTTTCTCGCTCAGTTTAGGCATGGGCGCCGTCATGGTATATGGCTCATACCTGCAACGCCATGTCTCCATCGCACGCACGACCATTTACATTGCACTGGCAGACACCGCGCTCGGCCTGCTGGTTGGCTTGGCGATTTACGCACTGGTATTTGCAAACCATTTAGCGCCCAATGCAGGGCCTGGCCTGATTTTTCAAACGCTCCCCATTGCCTTTGGCCACATGCCCTGGGGCAGCTTCATCGGCACACTGTTTTTTATGCTGGTGGCATTTGCAGCCTGGACATCCGCCATCTCTCTCGTCGAACCGGCAGTAGCCTGGATAACAGAAAACACTTCGATCAAGCGCCGCATGGCCGCATGGGCAATAGGCGTCGTAGTTTGGTTGCTGGGTGTAGCTGTAGTGCTTTCATTTAACGAATGGAAAGACATTAAAATCGTATTCGGACTCAACATTTTTGAAACGCTGGACAAACTCACCTCAACCATACTATTACCCCTGGGCGGCTTGCTGATGGCGGTTTTTGCTGGTTATTACATGAAAAAAGACCATGTTCAGGATGAACTGGATTTGAAAGCCACAGCCTTTAAGTTATGGCGCTTCGCCAATAACATTATTGCACCGATTGCGATTGCAGCTGTGTTTTTGTACCTGTTTGGCGTGATCAAATAAGCCATTCCAATACCAGCGCCAATAAAAAAGCCAGCTCAAAAAGCTGGCTTCTGAACTTCAATTCACTTAAGTCTTACATTAAATTTATTGTGTCAGAATCCACTGAACGATTGTTTTAATATCTTCGTCTTTTACTTGTGGGCTATTCGCTGGCATTGGCATAGGGCCCCAAACACCGCTACCACCTGCTTTAACTTTAGCAACTAATTTCGCCTCAGCGCCTTTGTCACCTTTGTATTTAGCAGCAACATCTTTATATGACGGGCCTAATACTTTTTTATCTATACTATGACAAGCGAAGCAACCGCTTTTTTGTGCCAATGCTTGATTCGCAGAAGCCTGACCTGCCACCAACAAAGAACCTGCCACGGCAATACCTACCAATAATGCTCTCATGCTATCTCCTTGAATTTTTATAAAAATATGCAATTCTTGCAACATATATCATACCGATTATCCATAAATACACAATAGCCTTTAAGGCTAGAGTACGGTTGACAGTTGTTGCAAATTATCCACGACGGGCAAACAGACAACGCCTTTACATACCCACGCGTTGACATCATCTGAACAATCTCTTTGTAAAGTTTTCGGCAAATCCTTTATCGTTTCATCCAGATAAAAAAACAAATGATTCGGACGATACACTTGATTCATTTCGCTTCGCCAGGTTTCCATTTTTTTTGCTTCCCCGCGAACGATCACCAAGGTAGGCGGTGACAAAAACTCTTCCAAAGCGTGGCACAGGCTGGCGCACGCAGCGGGATTTCTGGCCATGCTGAGGTCAAAGGCTTTTAGTGTGCGCTCTGCCGCCTGCAAATAGCGCGGTTCACTCAGGATATGGCCTAGCCTTTGCAATGCCACTGCCGCAATGCCGTTGCCATTGGGCGTAGCGTTGTCATAGCCATGTTTAGGCCGGTGAATCAGCGTTTCATGTGAATGACTGGTAAAGTAAAACCCGCCATCCTCACTTTCAAAGTCCTCCAGCAAGGTCTCGGCCAGATCTTCCGCAAAACCCAGATCAACGGCGCGGTAATTGGCTTGCAGACATTCGATCAGGGCATCCAGCAGAAAAGCGTAATCATCCAGATAGGCATTTAGATGCGCCTGATAATTTCCTTTGCCATCGTCCTTGCAAGTTGCCAGCAAGCGCTCATCTAGCCATAATCTTTCTCGAATAAAATTCACCGCGTTTTGCGCGAGCTTGATCCAATCTGGCCGGTTAAACACATGCCCCGCGTGTGCCAAGCCCTTGATAACAAGGGCATTCCAGGACGTGAGGATTTTATCGTCTCGTCCAGGGCGGGGGCGTTTTTCCCGCGCCTGGAACAGCTTCCTTTGCGCACTTAAAAATAATGCCTTATCGGCATGCTCTGGAAGGTGCGCCAAATAAGGATGCCAGGCATGCCCTTCAAAGTTCGCAGCACGGTCAAAACCAAAACAGCGGCTTGCAACAACAAATTCCGCCGGAGTAAGCAACGCCTTCACTTCTTCCGGCTGCCACACATAGAATGCACCTTCTTCACTATGCCCATGCGCATCCAATGAATCCGCATCCAGCGATGAATAAAACGCACCATGTGGCGATAGCATTTCGCGCTGCAGCCATGCGATGGCTTCCTCAACCACTTGCCTGTAACGCGCGTCCTTGCTGATCTGCCAGCCATCGGCATATAAGAAAAGCAACTGGCCGTTGTCGTAAAGCATCTTTTCAAAGTGCGGAATATTCCATTTTTCGTCCACGCTATATCGACAGAACCCACCACCAATCTGATCATAAATGCCGCCATTCGCCATGGCCGATAACATCTGCAAAGCCATGCTCTCTGCACGTTTATTGCCCGCTTTAGCCTGATGCAGCAACAAGGTAACATCAGCAGGATTCGGGAATTTTGGCGCACTGCCAAAGCCGCCATGCTCAAAATCGAAGCCGCTTTCCAGCGATTGAAATGCCAGTTTAAGCGTGCTGTCACTCGCACTCAAGGTGCTGCCGGGGGTTGGTATGGTACGTCTAAGCGCATCCATTAACTGACTGTTTTGCACCGCCAGATCGTCTTTGCGTTCATGATAATACTGGGCAACACGTGGAATTAAATCGGCAAATCCGGGCAATTGGTAGCGTGCTGTCTTGGGGAAATAAGTACCGGTAAAATACGGCTCCTGATTCGGCGTTAAAAACACCGTGAGCGGCCAGCCACCGCTTTTATTTGAAAGCATGCTGTGTGCGGCTTGGTAGATCTGGTCAATATCCGGACGTTCTTCACGATCTACTTTGATATTGATGAAATGCGCATTCATGATCGCCGCAACTTGCACATCTTCAAACGATTCGTGCGCCATGACATGGCACCAGTGGCAGGCCGAATAACCGATTGACAGCAGAATCGGCTTGTCTTGTTCGCGCGCTAAAGCAAGTGCTCGCTCGCCCCACGGATACCATTCCACAGGGTTTTCAGCATGTTGCAGCAGGTAAGGGCTTGTTTCCTCTGCAAGGTGATTGCGCATGAAGCCTAAAGCGTCTCTATATGGTACTCGGCACTAATCACATGCGTACGGCCTGGATTGATCACCACCATATTTTCCAGCGCATTGGTCGTTTCTACACACACGGTCTTCCGCCATTCATCTGGCTCCCCCATATCGCCCATCTGTGCCGCCTTTTCGGCCCCCGGGCTCCACACCACGGTTGTATCACTACCTGATTTCGATACATGGATGATGCGGTTGTATCCCGTGTCATGTATAGCACAATCGCTGCTATGATTGATGAACACACGGTCAAATTCACCTCCATCAAAGGTGAGTGAGCCATGTTCGACATGACGCTCATATTTGAGAATTTTGTCAGCATACACACAATCTTGCATCCCCGTCACTTTGACATTCTCAATATCGCTAATGTTGAGATAAGTATGAAACGCCTCGCCAATCACAAAAGGATGATCTGCTTTGTTGGTGGTCGACATATTGATACGCAGCCTGCGCCCAACGGTAATAGTAACGGTAAGCACATAAGGATATGACAGCTGGCGCTTTGCCTCCGGCGTTTCCATCATCTCCAAAATAATACGCGTAGCGCCGGTAGGAGTGGCATCAATATCCATTACCCGCCAAGGTATCACCCGCGCAAACCCATGCGGGCAAAAGGTGCTGTCAGTTGGATGTGCCCCAAACCATGGCCAGCAGATGGGCACGCCTCCCCTTATAGAGCGGCCTTTTACAAACCGCGCATTGCTGGAAAGCCACAACACCGGCTGAGCCAGAAATTTTGGTTGCCAGCTAATCACATGCGCACCTTGTAGCGCAATCCTTGCAACCGCGAGCGGATTATCAATTTCCAGATACTGCAAGCCATCTTCGCCTTGCGTTTGCACCACGTGGGCATGAAGTTTCAATCGCGGCTGTGTTTCAGGTAAGTTTTTTTGTACTGTCGCTTCCATATCCGTCACTTATCAATTTAATGTTCAATTTGGCTCACATCGCGTACCGCGCCGCGCGCCGCGCTGGTGCTCATTGCCGCATAGGCACGTAAAGCTGGCGACACATGACGCTCGCGATTTACTGGCTTCCAGGCCGCTTTGCCCTTAGCTTCCATTTTTGCACGGCGGTGCGACATTTCTTCATCGCTAATTGCCAAATGGATGGTACGGTTCGGAATATCAATTTCAATGGTATCGCCCTCTTCCACCAGGCCAATCGCGCCGCCTTCAGCCGCTTCCGGAGAAACATGGCCAATACTCAAGCCTGATGTTCCACCTGAAAAACGCCCATCTGTCAGCAGTGCACACGCCTTGCCCAAATCTTTCGATTTCAGGTACGAGGTTGGGTAAAGCATCTCCTGCATACCAGGGCCGCCACGCGGGCCTTCGTAACGAATCACAACAACATCACCCGCTATGACTTTATCGGCCAGAATTCCTTCAACTGCAGCATCCTGCGATTCAAAAATACGGGCACGGCCGGTGAATTTCAAAATACTGTCATCCACGCCCGCAGTTTTTACAATGCAGCCATCCAGTGCAATATTGCCGTATAGCACTGCCAAACCGCCGTCTTTGGAATAGGCATGTGCTATATCGCGGATGCAGCCATTGGCACGGTCTGTGTCCAGATCGGACCACAGCATGCTTTGGCTGAATGCGATGGTCGTAGGGATACCGCCGGGCGCGGCGCGGTAGAATTTCTTCACATCTTCATCTGTCGTCGTGGTGATATCCCATTTTTCCAACGCTGCGCCCATACTGGCCGAATGCACGGTTGGAATATCGCGGTGAATCAAACCGCCTTTGCTTAACTCCGCCAAAATGCTCATCACGCCGCCCGCACGATGCACGTCTTCCATATGGTATTTTTGCGTGGCGGGCGCAACCTTGCTCACACATGGCACTTTGCGCGAAATGCGGTCAATATCGCTCATGGTGAAATCCAGACCGGCCTCGTGCGCTGCGGCCAGCAAATGCAATACCGTATTGGTTGAGCCACCCATCGCCACATCCAGGCTCATGGCATTTTCAAACGCTTTCAGCGTTGCAATATTGCGCGGCAATACACTGTAATCATCTTGCTCATAATGGCGCTTGGCTAGCTCCACAATTAAGCGCCCAGCCTGCAAGAACAGTTGTTTACGTGCGCCGTGCGTGGCAAGCGTAGAGCCGTTTCCAGGCAGGCTCAAACCCAGCGCCTCGGTCAGGCAGTTCATCGAATTGGCCGTAAACATGCCGGAACAGGAGCCGCAAGTCGGGCATGCGCTGCGCTCTACTTCTGCCACTTCTGCATCGCTCACGTGGCTATCAGCGGCTTCCACCATCGCATCAACCAGATCCAGCTTGCGAACTTCGCCATGCCAATTCACTTTGCCCGCTTCCATCGGCCCGCCAGAAACAAATACCACGGGAATATTCAAGCGCAACGCTGCCATCAGCATGCCGGGCGTGATTTTGTCGCAATTCGAGATGCAAACTAGCGCATCGGCACAATGCGCATTGACCATATATTCCACGCTGTCAGCAATCAAATCGCGGCTAGGCAGACTGTACAGCATGCCGCTGTGCCCCATGGCAATACCGTCATCTACCGCAATGGTATTAAATTCTTTGGCCACACCGCCTGCTTTTTCTATCTCGCGCGCAACTAGCTGACCCAGGTCTTTAAGATGGACATGGCCAGGCACAAATTGCGTAAACGAGTTGGCAATCGCGATGATGGGCTTATCAAAATCCCCATCTTTCATGCCGGTGGCGCGCCATAACGCGCGGGCGCCCGCCATATTGCGGCCATGAGTAGTAGTGCGAGAACGATATTGAGGCATGACAAATAATCCGTTAATTGTGTAGCTTGTATTAAAAGCGTTATTTTAGACCAGCCAGACGCATCACGCCAAAGAAATATGATGTAAAAGCGGGGTGGAGGCCAAACCTGTTTCAGAAACCGCAACACAGCCAGCAGACGACCCCTACCGTGCCAATTTCGATCCAACATATCCGTATAAAATATTGCTGGATTTATCTTCAGAATATTTGCCCCGTAGACCGCATGGGTATTAGGCTGCAGGGCGACATCCTAGCATTAAAATTGAATGTTGCAGGCATTAAGTTTCTTGAGGTATAGTTTCTCTGTTCAACAGTGAGGACATTGCAATGGAATATGCTGTAAACACTTACTGTCAGCGCTTTTCTCTCCCGCCTACCCCGGCATTCAGGCAATACGCACTAAAAGGTGCTTCGAATATCAGCGCATCAACAGGTACCTTTGAGCCGCCTGCCTATCAGAATCATGCATGAGATATTGAAATCACTTTCCAGCGGCGACCGACGATCGATCGGCGAGTCCAATCGCATCGCCTCCATTGTTGTGGAGCACCCCGAATTGATGAAGGTGCTTTTCGGCGGTCTGGAAAGCAATGACCCAGCGCTTCGGATGCGCTGTGCAGATGCAGCTGAAAAGGTGACTGCCAGTCATCCCGAACTTCTCGCGCCATACAAAACAGAACTGCTGAACAGACATGCCAAAATTGAACAACAAGAGGTCAGGTGGCATATCGCTCCGATGCTTGCTCGCTTGCCATTATCAGAAACAGAAGAAACCGCGGTCCTGAATGTTTTACTTAGTTATACCAACGATCACAGCAGCATAGTGAAAACCATGGCCATGCAAGCCCTGACAGACATAGCGATTCGCAGCCCCCGCCTCATACCGTTGGTGAAGCAGCATATTGAGGAGCTTACGGTCATTGGCACTCCGGCAATGAAAGCTCGCGGCAGAAAGTTACTTGTTAAACTTGCAAAAATACATCATGGCTAACCCCGCCAGTAGGCTAAGCTCGCTTCTTTATGTCATACGACTAGGGCTTCGCAAAGTGGCAAAAGATAGATATAGATAAATAAGGAATCATAATGAACATACGGTCCCGTAACATCATTGCATTAATACTTACCGGCGTTTGGGTGAATGCATCTGAGTTCATTCGAAACGAAATTCTTCTAAAAGCATACTGGGTTGACCATTACCAGTCGCTCGGCATGATTTTCCCCTCCGAGCCAGCAAATGGAATGATATGGATTGCCTGGGGGTTCTTATTCGCGCTGGCGATATTTTTAATCTCAAGAAAATTCAATCTGATACAAACGGCGCTCATCGCCTGGCTAATGGCGTTTGTTCTGATGTGGGTAGTTACTTTCAATCTGAACGTACTGCCAGGTGCAATTCTTATTTATGCTGTTCCGCTAAGTATGCTGGAGAGCTTTATAGGCTCTTATCTCTGTATAAAGATTTCGCCAAATAAACAATAAACCTGGCCTGCCAACTAACGAACGCCCTGCTGCTGATTTTGACGTAAGGCGCCAAATATCTGTATGTAATTGCCTCATTTAGGTAGAATCTTCCTCTACTCTATTTTTTGCCGCGCTTTTTATGTTCACGCACCCTCAGTTTGATCCCGTCGCCATCCATCTGGGTTCTTTTGGCATCCACTGGTATGGTCTGATGTATTTAGTAGCCTTTTTAGCCTGCTTATTGCTTGGAAAATATCAAATCAAGCACAAGCCCTGGTACGGCTGGACTAATACCATGCTTGATGATGCGTTGTTCTATGGAGCTCTAGGCACG
>OEOE01000056.1_pt1 | contig 17530 bp, 14 predicted proteins | sample 1539681 | NCBI WGS metagenome assembly OEOE01 (sample SAMEA3611561, study PRJEB22512) | activated sludge metagenome | biome: Urban; feature: Wastewater Treatment Plant; material: Activated Sludge | place: Slovenia | collected 2012-09-24
CGGCTGCCCACAGGACGTTGAAGGCATGCTGACCCGCGACAACCATCTATACATCGTGCAAACCCGTCCACAGCAAGGTATTTGACATGACTCCCAAGCTACTCGCTCTCATGCACATCCAGCCGCCCATCGCGGGTGACACAACACTACTACAACTGGCACGCTTGCGTCTGCAAGAGGCCGGTCTCGGCGGCGAACTCTATCCTGGCAGCCCCGAGCATGTAGATGCGCTGCTTCCATTTCGGACTACCCAGCCATGTACCGCGCACTTACCACGTGACATCAACCTGCTTGATAATAATGGGCAAGATGCGGTGGTTGCCTTTGCCGAGCGCGCCGCCGGCAAGTTCTTCGGCTTGGTGGTGCATGATCATGACGGGTTTGCCGACCGCTTGGAGGAAGTTGTTATCGCCTTTCGCAGCCTCGACCATCGCCTGAATCAGATTAAAGATGCACCACTGTTGTTCGTAGAGTATGCGGTCGGCCTTGAACTGGATTATTTCGTCACTCTGTTCGAAAAGACCCGGGAGCTTACACATGTCAGTGCCTGTATCGACATCGGTCATATGGGTATCTTCACTTGCAAGCAACGCTTTGCCGAGCGGTTTAACAGCCAAGATATCTGTGCATTGCGCTCGGATTCGATTGATCTGCCTGAACGTATTGAAGCTGTCCAGCAAGCTGTTCAGGAGACCCCGCCCATCATCGTTGACCTGATCAACCGCCTGACCGCGCTTGGCAAACCCATCCATTTTCATCTGCACGACGGCCACCCCCTTTCCACCTTGAGTTTGTTCGGGGTATCAGACCATTTGAGCTTCCTGCAACAGATTCCAATTGCTTTCCCCTATCAGGGTCGGCACTTGCTCCAAGGTATTTACGGGGCGGAAGGATTGAACAGAGTGATACGCGCTGCCATGTCGGGATTGCCTGCAGACAAACTGTCCTTTACGCTTGAGCTGCATCCTCAACCTGGACGTACGCCTCTCAATCAGCATGCCTACCTGTTTAAACACTGGACTGACAAGACGAATGCGGAGCGAATGACATATTGGCTCGATAGGCTGATTGAAAATAGCACGTTGCTTCGGAATGCCTGCAACCTATGCTGATTGCTATGTCGCAGAATCATATTTATCTGGACTATGCCAATCAAAATAGCTTACCAAAAAGCTGTGGGTAGTAATTTGGTTTCTTGCAACCAGATGGCTGTGTTTAGCCAGAATAATCGGCGCTCCAGATCAATGAACAATTTGATTAACGCCATATGCAGCAAGACCCATCGCATATTTTTACAGGATTAAATTGCTTTGCGCCCAACTGGCACAGTTTATGCCTTATCTGTCGCTATTTGTAATTAAGCTACCTGTCATGAACACACATATCTTGCAGAAACTTCCTATTTCACTCCTGCTGATCGGCGGCTTTTTTCTTGTACCGCTGTTTACGCTGCTCAAAGGGCAGCCCATCCAGCATTTCTGGCCGCAATGGCTTACCGTTGCCTTAGGTACGCTTGCAAGCCTCAGCTTCATCAGCGGGCAGTTCTGGCAAAAAGTCCATCTGCCACAAAGCATCTTTATCCCGCTCGGGCTAATGGGTATTGTCATTATCCAGTGGATGCTGGGTATGCTGCATTCCAATGCAGTATCCCTTTATGCTGTACTGTATCTGTTATGGGCAGCTGCCATGGTCCTGCTTGGGCAGAAGATGCGTCAGGATATCGGCTTGGGCCAACTGGTACATTATCTGGCATGGTTCTCTGTCGCAGCCGGCATGCTGGTGTCTATATTCATGTTGCTTGGCGCGCTTGCAGGCATCGGCATCACTCTGCAGGCGTCTCATGTCATGGTGTCGCTTATCGTCAGCATCGTCTCCGCCGTGCATCTTTTGGTACAAGGCAAGCTGAACGTCAAGGTCGCTATACCGATGATTGCCGTTGCGCTTGCCGGTCTGGCATACGCTGGCGGCAGCATCGGCTGGGCTATCGTGGCTGCGATCGTGCTGGTTGCAATCGTAATTCAGGCAGTTGCCATCAAGCATCGCACTGGCAGCCGCCAAAAGCGTGACCAGGTGAGGCTGGCGTTGGCACTAATCCCTGCATATGCACTAATTGCCTGGGCTGTCTCGCGCTGGCTTGGACATCACCTGGACACGCCAGACATTGGGCACATCGCCGCTGTCTGGCGGCAGGGGCTGCAACTATTTATGGGCAAACCACTGCTGGGCGTAGGACTCGGAAATGTGGCCTGGCAATCGTTCCTTGCCATTGACGCACCTGCCATCAACGGCGCGGTTGGGGTTTACGGCAACACGCAGAACATGTTTATCCAGTTAATGGCCGAAATGGGTACGGGTGCTGCGCTCATTCTCGTCGTAGGATATATCGGCTGGCTGAAAAACATCGACTGGCGCCACCCCGCGCCGGATACATGGTGGCTGGTCACCACGCTGGTTGCGCTGTTATGTTATGGGTTTTTTGATGCTCATCTGCAATATGCCTATATCGCCGGGTTTGCTGCCTTGCTGCTGGGCGCGGGTGATGAAAAAACCAGCGAGGTCAGTCTCCCCCGGGCTGGCATAGCCACTTCGGCAGTGCTGGCGACGGTACTGACAGTCAACCTGTCCGCCAGTCTTTGGTCCAATCATCAGCTCCAGAAAGCGTTGCCGCTGGCACACAAATCAAAACTGACCTTAGAAGAGAGTCATCTGTTCGATACCAAACTAGAATGGGTGCATCGGCACTCGCTGCTGGCGCCTTATGCCGAACAAGTCTTTGCAGAGACCATTCCCGTCAATCACCATGACCTGAAATCCAAGATATGGCTGAACGATGCCGTTCTGCGCTTCCATCCCACCCACAGGGTCGCCTATAAACAAGTGGTGCTGCTGGAGCTGAACGGCGAACACAAAGCCGCAGTGCAGCTGCTCAAGTTCACACTGAACGCTTATCCCATCAAGTTCAGCCAACAGCTGGCACTGCTGCCCATGTCATCCTGGCAGGATTATCTCAACGTACTCAGCGAGGCGCGACCGCCCAAAGCGGCAATAAAGAGAGCAACAAAAACCTACTGAAAAGACGCTGGCTGACAGCTGAAGCATAGCCAGAAAAGCATCTGTGCCATCGCACCAGGTGCTTTTTTTATTTTGTACCTGCTTCCAACCATGGTGCTCACAACCAAATTGGTTGCCGCCAAAACAACCAAATGGTTTTCTATAGCCAACCGTGCAAAACCAAGCCAGAAGCCACAATGCGCGCATTTGTTATATAAAACAGTGGGTTAAGGGTGAAACTTCAAGCTGGCACAGGCTTTGCGTTAGAGATATCCGTGTTGTGCATAGCCCTGCCAGATTCGTCACGACAAAATCAAAACGGGTTTGCGGGGTTTTGGCATACATGCACTTGCCCCTGTCACGCCAAGATACGGATGTTTGCATATTGCGTCCTGATGTTGCACGGGAGAGGGGATGTAGAAAAGGGAAGCAACAAGAAAGTCAGTAAACGATTTGCAAAGCCGACAAGCCCAAATCGTTTACTAGAGCTTAAATGTTGCCTCTTAATCAGAAGTTTAACAGAAGCTATAGGAGAAGAAATCATGAAACACACCAAGTTTCAAAAAATGAAGCAAAAAGGTTTTACCCTGTTGGAGTTGCTGGTAGTCATCACGCTGCTGGCTGTGCTGTCCGTAGGTGCATTGGTAGCGTACGAAGGCATTGGCGATAACGCACAAGCCACCGCCGCGGCCAACAACACATCCGGCGCAGATCGTGCCATCCGCAACTTCCGCGCGGTGACCCAGAACTATCCTAACCAATGGGATAGTCTGGTAACCAGTGCGGGTGCAACACCAGCCATCTTGGCCGCTCAAACACAAGCAGCATTCATGAACTTGCCATTGGCAGTTTCTGCTGCTCCTGGCGACTTTCGCAACTTGCTGGATGAAGCTTTTGATGCAGTAGGCATCGATGAAATCCAAGAGCGTGCAGTAGCGGCGGCAACAGCCGGTGTCGAGCCAAACTTGCAGCACAACGAAGGCGCTGCCGGCGCAGACGCAGTAGAAGTGGATTTTGACACTGTTACCAACTTCTCGATTCTGCCTACATTCGGTACCGCAGCTTGCTCCGTCAATGGTGCAGCGATTGCAGTGCTGAAACTGGATGGTACTACAGCTGTTGCCGCAGCTGACGGTGCTCGCCAGAACGTCATCAATGATGCATTGGAAGAGGACGAGTGTAACCTGATCGTGGCGCTTGGTTTTGGCCATGACGCTGCGCACAGCACCAGTGGCACTTCCGTCGCCATCTCCACAGCGCCGACATTCGTCAGCAAAAACATTAACCCGAACAACGCTTATGCACGTTACATCGCATTGTTTCACGCTGGTGCAGACGCTGACGCTGACAACAACGTGGAAGCTGCAGAGCTGTTCGCCAAACCAGCATTGCTGGCTGTGGTTGACACAGAAGGCCGCATGATCGACGAGAACATCGCCGCTCAAAACCCAGTTAACTAATCTAGCCTGATCTTGATGATCATGCTGGTTTAGCTGGAACCGCCATGAAGGCAGCGCCCATCACCGGGCCTGCCTTTCGTGGTGTTATGACACCTTGATGGATGAGAACAAACCCCGCAAATGACGCTTAAGCTTTCTCTAAGCCCAAAACCGCTCCATGCTGCTGCCAAGCGCCATGGATTTTTGTGTTTTTTGGGTTTAGATAAGGCATGGGCGATGGATAGCAGTGCCCCCCAAGGCTACAAACATGGCAAACAGGCTGGCTTCAGCCTGCTGGAGCTGCTGATTGTGATTGGCCTGCTGGGTCTGGTTGCCATGAGCACCACCACGCTCATCATCAACACCGGCGAAAATGAACGTCAGGCAGAGACCGAACGCCGCTGGAACGAGATACGCAAAGCCATCATCGGCGACCCGAATCTGAGCCTGAACGGCTCACCTTATATCAGCGGCTATGTCGCAGATATGGGGAGGTTGCCAAGCAGCGTTAGAGAACTAGTTGATCAAACTGCCACTTACGACCATGACAACAATATCGCCACCGCTGAAATTATTGAACCATATGACCATGATAACAATCCGGCCACTCCAGATATCACCATTAACCAGCCAGCATGGACAACGACAGCCTTAAGCACAGTGACGGCGGGCATGACGGGGCAATTGAGCAGTGGTTGGCGAGGCCCATACCTGTACACGGCGGGCAGCCAATTCTTTCGCGATGGTTGGGCGAACGTCAACACCGCCATTGCAGACAATGATGCCATCAATTATGGCTGGGATGTTACGCACACACCGGCCGTTAACCCACATTGCAGCACGGTACCGGATTGCACGGTTATGACTGTGACCAGTTTAGGAGATAACAATGCGGCGGAGGGCAGTGGGTTCAATGAGGATTTTCCGGCCGCCGGTATCAATATCGTCAATAGTGCAGAGTGGCAATTGAATGGTGCTATCAGCTTTGCTGTAGTTTTCAATTCACCTCCGGGTGCCAACCAAGGTGGTTTGGAGTTGCGGGTCTATTTTGTAGAAGGCGGCGCGATTACCGAGGAGGTCAGTACGACACAATTCTCATTGCTTACAACAAACCCATACCCTCATACCGAGATGCTGACCATTAGCGGCCCACTGCCGATGGGTAAGATTGCCGTGGCGGTATGGTGTGCCAGCGGCACAGTTTATGACGGCGATTGTGTTGCTGGCAACACCAAACTGCCCTACTACATGTCGTTGCTGCCTAACGCAACGTTACCTATCACAATTCCCTGGAACACCCCTTAGAGACTAGAAAGCCGTTTGCATGTCGTTGCGTAATCTTCTTGAAACCATCCCCTTTTTGAATCGGGTGAACAATGTGCTGGTAGGTGAGGCTGATCTTGTCGGCATCAAGGCGACTGTTTTCCAGCGCCAGGGCGAGATGGTAACGATTACCCAGGAATGCCATGCCGATAGCCTGGAGCTTCAGGTAGCGGTAAACGAGCTGGTGCAGCAGGCGCGCAAACAGGGGTGGGATGGCAAGCATGCCGTTCTGTTGACGCCGGCGGTGGCGCAGGCGGTGATTGAACTGCCGATTCCTCCCAAGCATAAATTATCGCCACAGCAAGTGGCGGAATCGGTACGTTGGGAGATGGAGCCCTTTGTCAGCCAGCACATGCGCCTGTTTGGTCTTGGGCAGATATTGCTAGCGAATCACTTCATCAAGCCAGAACAGATAACCGAGATATTAAACCAGCAGGAAGCGGCCAATGTCAGCAAGAACAAGGCTGTGGTGTATAAGCGTTTTGGCGAACTGGCGGTTGAGATGGGGTTTGCAAGTCAGGCACAAGTGGACAAGGCTTTGCTGCGGCAAGCGTGGCTGTTGGGTTCAGGTGAGGATATCCAGTGTGGCTGGGCGCCGCAGGCTGGTGCGGAAAGCAGTGCCGGTAGCCATGCATGGCTGGGATCCGCCATGAACAAGCATCTGCTAAGGCAATGGCAGGCGGCATTCTCTGCACTTGAAATCAAGCTGGATGCCTGCTATGCCCTTTCTGGTAACACTGCAACTGGGGCTGGCCTAGATAAGAAAGATAAAAAGCCACCGAAACCTGAGCTGATATTCGAGCTGCATGAAGGCTTGGTGACCGGCACACATCTGCAAAACGCAGATGTTAAACAACAGCAAACGCTGGCGTTTTCCGCAGAGAACTTGTTGTCAACAATTGCAGATGTGTTTCACCGGTTCGGCCTTGACGAGATAGAGCACCTAAGTCTGGTGGACGTCATTAGCAAGAGCGAAAAAAACCGCCAGCAATTGACTGCGGATATTGAAACGGTAATCGGTCACAAAGTGCATGTGCTCACGCCACCCACGCCGCATACCGGTATCGGTATGCTTTCTGTGGCACGCGACTACTTGAGAATGAAAGACAGCAGGCCTTTGGCAGCGGTATCGGTCAATGAGCCATCCCCGCCGCCACTGCAGCGCACCGAGGTGCGAATGGCATTGGGGGCAGTGACGCTTTTGATATTATTAGGCGTCACGGAAGGGATGCTGCAGGCGCGCCAGTATTGGATTGAAGCCGAAAGTGCCAAAGTGGAACAAGACCTCGGCAAAATTAATGCAGCAATCTCCAGGATTCAAAAAAAGGTGGATACAGTCAAAAAGCTAAAGCAGGACATCAAGGACAGGCAGGCCGAGATCAAAGACGTGAACCGATCCATTGAGCTGCTGGCCAACGATTTACCCAAGCGCAACCAGACAGTGTATGAGTTTTTAAACCAGATCGATCGCACGATATCTGAAGATGTGGTGATTGACCGTATCAGTGAGGACACAATCTTGGGCTTTACGGTGAGCGCCTGGGCAATCAGCGAAAGCAGCGCACAGGAGTTCGTGAGACACTTGCAGGTGGCCCTGCACCCGATGGGGTTCAAGCTAAAAGATATCACGGTGACATCACAAACCGGCAGGCTTGGGCTGATGGGGTATGCCATTCAGTTCGGTGCCACTACTTTGAGCGATGATGTGTGGGCAAACGCCAAGCAGTTGAGCAAGCCGAATGCAGGCAATCAACCTAGCCCGAATAGCGGTGCAACGGCTATGACGGGAGGTCAAAAATGATGTTGGAGAAATTGACTACTCGTGAGCAGGTGCTGATATTCATCGTGGTGAGCACCTTTGTGCTTGGAGCGTATGGATTGATACGCTTTATTCCGGAATCGAAGAAACTGGCTGAACTAAGCCAGACTCTGGAAAAGAACAAGGAAACCATCAAGAACCCCAAATTTCCCGATGAGCCAAGCGAGGACGTAGATGATCTGACCGAAAAAGCGGAAGAGCTCGGCCAAGCGCTAAATGACCGGGAAGCTATTTTAAACGGCCACGAACAACAATTGGCGCCTACCGGCAATCAGGATATGGTGCTGAAGATATCGGAAGCAGCTAGGGCGGCGGGAGTCAAGGTGGTGGAAAGCGTGCCCTATATCGTGCAAAGCAAGGATGGTGAAACCGCGAATGCGGCGAACAAGCCCAAGTTAGGCAAGCGCAAGCAACGGCGTCTGGAACAAGAGGCAAGAAGGAAAGCCAGGAAACAGGGCAATACACAGCAAGCCAGCAGCACGTTCGGCACTATCCCGAAAGAGGGCGAGCTGATTTACCACTTGGTAAATGATCTGGAAAAACCAAGACCACTGCAACGCATCAGCGTCGAAGGCAATTTCGCCAACCTGCAGAAATTCATCCAGTCCGTACGTGCCATGCCCTGGCAGGCAACGATTGTTAAACTCGATATCGATGTCAGTATCCAGACTCCGCCTCCCGGAGTGCCGCAGCCCATCATGACCAGAATGATTATCGCAATGTAGATTGATATGGCGCTCACGACAGAACAATTATTAGATGCGGCGATAAAAGAAGGCTTGATCGAAGCGGATATGCTGCATCAGCTCAGGAACGATGCGCGTCGCAAGCGCATAGATGTCATGGATGCCGTGACAGCGCACTATCGTTTACCCATGAGCTCTTTTTACCGCGCTGCTGCTGAGGCAAGAGGCCTGCGGTTTCTGGATTTCGGACAGATTCATGTGGATCTGGATGCACTGAAGAAAATCCCTCAGGCTTTGGTCAAACGCAAGGGATTCCTGCCCTTGCAGCCTGAAGGGGACGAAACCGTTCTGATAGCGCTGGATCCCGATGACAGAGGCAGCATCGATACGGTCAGACGCATACTGTCCACAAACCTGACCATCAAGATGTCAGAACCCAGCACGATTCATGCCATCATGAACCGCAGCTATCAAGCCATCTCGGCTACCGCGGCTGCCCAGCCTTCCACGACAGATCAGGAAGTGGACTTGGTAAGCATGCTGGATGCGATATTCAAAGAGGCTTATCTGAGGCGATCATCTGATATCCATATCATGCAGGATGAGTTTGGCTTGCGCGTGCGTCTGCGTGTGGATGGCAAGCTGCAGGAATTCATCATGGATGGGGCATATGACCATGCTGTAGCAAGCGGCCTGATCTCCAGAATCAAGGTGTTGGCGAATCTGGATATCGCCGAGCAGCGAGAGCCGCAGGATGGAGGCATGTCCTATAACCTTGCCCCACCTATAAACTCGGAGTTCAATGTGCGCGTGGCGACTGCCCCTACAAGGCTCGGCGAGCGCATCACCATGCGTATACTTGGTCAGGATGCCAAGGATTTGACGCTGGCGAAAATCGGCATGTCCGACACGGATCTGCAGATGTTCAACCAAGCCATCCGCAAACCATTCGGCATGATACTGCTGACCGGCCCGACCGGTAGCGGTAAATCCACCACCCTGTTCGCCGCATTGCGTGAAATCAACTCCACTGACATTAACATCATGACGGTCGAGAACCCCGTGGAATATGTCATAGATGGGGTATCTCAAATACAAACAGGGGCAAAGATCACCTTTGCCAGCGCCTTGAGGTCGCTGCTTCGTCATGACCCGGATGTGCTGATGGTTGGGGAGATTCGCGACGAAGAGACTGCAGATACTGCGTTGAAGGCTGCCATGACAGGCCATTTGGTATTTTCCACACTTCACACAAACACAGCGGCAGGCAGCATCTCGCGTTTAGCGGACATTGGCTGTGAGCCGTTTCTGATTGGTGCCACCATGAATGCGGTGATTGCGCAGCGTCTGGTAAGGCGCCTGTGCACGCATTGCAAAGTGCTGGTAGATGCAACAGATGAAGAGAAGGCTTTGCTGGAATCCCCCCAAGACCAGCCTTTGAGTATCTACAAACCATCAGGCTGTGCGTTGTGCCAGGGTACCGGGTATCGTGGCCGTCTTGGGTTGTTTGAGACATTATGGTTCGATGATGAATTAAGCAAGCTGGTCTCACGCGGCTGTTCAGAAGAAGAGCTTGAAGCCAGGGCAGGGAACCGTTTGCACCATATGTGGGAAGATGGGGCGAGCAAGGTGTTGCAAGGAATCACCACGCTGGAAGAAATACAGGCTGTTACGGCAAAAAGGATGCATTAATGGCCAGCTTTCAATACACCGCAATCAATGCTGCAGGGAAAGAACGTAAAGGAACGATTCAAGCGCTGGATGAACCGATGGCTACCGCCATACTGAGGGAGCAAGGTTTATATGTCGTCAAGTTATCCGGCACTATCAGGATGTCTTCAGGACTCAGTCGAGAATTCGACTTAAGCATTATTCATCAGCACTTATCTGTCCCCAAAAGAGACCTGATATTTTTCTTTAAGCAACTTTCTTTCATGTTGCGCTCTGGGCTGCCTGTCCTGCAAGCTTTGCAGCTTTCCAAGACTCAGGCCACTAGCGGGCGACTGCGCCTCGTTTTGACGAAAATGATTGAGGATATCGAGAAGGGTAGTCCGCTATCAAAAGCGATGGAAAAGCATAGCGACGTATTCCCGGTCATCTCAGTAAACCTCATGATGGCGGGTGAAAGCACAGGGTCTCTAGATACCGTTGCTAACCGCTTAGCCACTCACCTGGAAAAAAAAGCCGCATTACGTTCCCAAACCATCAACGCCATGATTTACCCCGCTGTGGTGGTTCTGGTAGCGATTGGTGTAGTGATCTTCCTTGTTTGGAAAATCATTCCTCAATTCGCCAAGTTCCTGCTGGGCCGTGGAAAAGCGCTCCCGCCCTCTACCCAGTTCCTGATTGATGCCTCGAATTTCGCATTGAAGTATGGGTTGTATTTTATTGCAGGGTTTGTATTTTTATTTGTTGCGTTGGTCATGTTCTACCAGACACCTCAGGGTCGTCTGGCGATAGATACAGCGCTGCTTAAAGTGCCGATGTTAGGAAAACTTTTACGGTTTGGCGCGATGGCGGAATTCAATTGGTCGTTATCGATGATGCTGCGAAGCGGCCTGACGGCTTATGACTCACTGAAGATATGCGGAAAGGTCATTACCAACCGACTTATCTCCAACAAGTTGTTCAGCGCAGCAGAACAAATATTGACCGGGCGCGACTTGTCATCGAGCATCAAAAGCCCAGTGATTCCTGACCTGGTAACGCAAATGACATCAGTAGGCGAAAAAACGGGGACTTTGGACCTTGTATTGTACGAACTGGGTACGTTTTATGATGAGCAACTACAGATAGGGGTGAAACGCATGAGTGCAATGATTGAGCCTGCGCTTATTTTAGTCATTGGCGGTATGGTCGGTTTTGTGTATTACGCATTTTTTCAGGCCATGTTTTCCTTGGTATCGAAAGGTTAGCCATGAAACTGTTATTGACTATTGGGCTAGCCTTGATGACAGCCATCAACGCCTACGCCCTGGAAAAAAATGGCAATGGCCCTGTCTCGGGACAAACATCCACTTATCACCGTGACCCTTTCACCACCAGCGACAAAATGTATGGCGAAGTGGGCATCCAGTCTGCACAAAAAGCAAGTGCGCAGCAAGGGTTTGTTCCAGGCTACGGATTCCAGAATGTACCCAAAATGCGTTTGAAAGGGTTTGCTACAAAGCATAAGAGCAACGCGACAGCTTTGCTGGAGATTGAGGGTGCTGGTGTATATATGGTTCGCAAAGGCGATGAGGTCGGCTTACACACCTTAGGACAAAATACTGTGCTCAAAATTGTTGATGTCAGCTCCAATGGCGTAAAAGTCCAGACTGGCCAGATCAACCAGGTGATCGTGGTGAGATAACCAGGCTATTAAGCCGAATACAAACTTTTAAAAGCGAGTTTAACTTTGGGGAAGCATATTTTGATAGGTAGATATCCATTAGGTCATGGCGCAAGAAATCAAGGCAGGATAGCTATTCCACTGTTGTTGATGCTATTTGCCGCGTTCACAGTTAAAGCAAATGCGGAAAACGAGATTTTGAATATTCAAGATGGAACGCTTTTAGCGACTGGGGTGGGCTCAATTCCGCTACCGCCACAATCCATGTTTACCGCGCCAATCATTGCGGCCATACATGATCAATCACAAAACCCTTTGATCATTGAAACTGAAGCGACAGGCGCAGACAAAGACAGGTTGATGTTAACACCCTCCGAGTCAGTAGTAAAAACACCGCCTGTCAGATCGACTAAACCGGCAAAGACAAAAGTCCAAAAGGCTGAGGACGTGATTATTAGCAAACTGGAGTTCAGCCAGGCAAGCATGCTGGATGTGGCGCGTGCGCTAGCTGATATATCGGGCTTGAACTTTGTGGCTACGGAAGAGGCTGCGAAAAAGAATGTCACCGTATTCTTGCAAAATATTTCTGTTAAAAACGCGCTGGAAGCAATTACAAAAAACAGTGGCGTCTGGTATCGCCATGACAAATCCAGTAACACCTTTAGAATCATGAGTACCGAGGAGTATCAGCGGGATTTGATAGTTTATCGTGAAGACCAATTCAAGGTATTTAACCTGTTACACCCTAACCCAATTATTGTGGCAACAGCAATTCGGGATGTGTTTGGCGACAGAGTTCGCTTAACACTTGGTGTAGAAGACGAGACTGTCATGCCAATTTTAAGCGGAACTTCCGGTATCGGTGGGCTCAGTAGAGGTGGTACTCAAACCACAATCAATAGAACGTCGAGAACAAACTCAAATGGCATCAGCAGACGCAGCACGACGTCGATCTCCAGACAAGGTTTTTCTGGTAATGGGAACAGAACTGAGGATGAGAATCCTAAATCACAATTGAATGACAAACTCACCCCACAACAATTGGAGGCATTAAGTAATCGCTTGGTGGAAAGAGGTGATGTATATGCGCTAAGTTCAGATGATATCCGTGGGTTTAATACCAAAGAACAGCCTATCTATATTACCTTAAACCGCGAGCATGATTTAATGGTTGTACGCACCAGTGACAGTTTGGCCATGCAGGAAATCGAACGGCTTGTGAAGGAAATGGACAGGCCGACTAAACAGGTTTTACTGGAAATGAAAATCCTATCCCTGGATGTAGGCGACGCATATCGTCAGGCCATGGATATTGACTATATGCCAAGCTCTGAAACCGTAAGAGGCCCACTTACTGACCAAGCTAAAAATCCACTAGGTACGATTGCACCTATTAATGTTACTGATACCAACACGGTGACCACTCCTACAGGTTCGAGCACATCAACGCAGACTGGCGTAATCAGATTGGGTGTGCGTAATATCCTAGGTCTAGGTAATTTTGCTCTTGAAGGCGGTACCTTTGTCTATCAATTCATGAATGACTCTATCAGGGCCAGAATCCAGCTGCTTCAGGAAAACAATCGCATCAATACGCTTAGCTCGCCAATACTGTTAACCAGCAACAACAAGCCCGCACGCGTGTTCGTTGGTACCGAGCAAGTGGTGACAACCGGATTTGATGCCGTAGCTGGTACAACTAACGGGCTGGTGGCTAGCGCCCCAGCCATTATCCCGGTGACGGAAATTCGTGATATTGGCAACACGCTCCAAGTTATGCCTAAAATCAATGCAGACAAAACTGTGACTTTGCTCATTCAGCAAGACTCTTCAACGCTAGTGAGAGGCGCTAGCACCATACCTATCCCCGTGGGCAACAACATTCAAAGTTTCAACGTGGACTCGGTACGCACTTCAAACATACAAGGCACAGTGGTCGCCAAGGATGGCTTGACGGTGGCAATAGGCGGGTTGATTGACAGTTCGGATAGCGAAGAAGAACAGAAGGTGCCGTTTTTAGGGGATGTTCCCTTTTTTGGTGAGTTGTTCAAACGAAAAGTCCAGGAAAAAAGTAAACGGGAGTTATTGCTTCTAATTACGCCACATCTCATCGAAACCCCACATGAAGCAGATGATGTATCTCGCGACACGATAGAGCCTATCAGCAATCAAGAATGGTAACGAAAAGGATTCATATGAAGCATATATTGATTTATGCCTGTATATTTTTAGCTGGCTGCGCAACTTCTATCCCCAAAGCGGAAAACTTCCCACAATCCACTCAGAGAAAAGCGATGGCCGCACAACATTGGAATAATATCGCCCAGGATGCCGTAGAACGTACGCAAGCAGCATTGAGTAAAATAAGTCCTGACAAGCCACTTTATATTACGGACAGTGTCAAATCCGAATTCGACAAAGCATTCAGAAAATACATGATTGCCAACTTCATTGCTACTGGCATACCGGTATCCACCAAAAAAGAAGGATCAATAGAAGTAAAATATGAAACTCAGGTGATTAGACACGCAAGTGTCTTTGAACCGGACAAGTTTGGTTACAAGCCTGGTATGGCTACAACTGGCATGGCGAGTTTCTGGATACTGCGGGATGTGTTTGAAACCATGACCACTTCAAATGCACTTGGCACAGTGGCTGGCGCAGGAGCGTATGATGCATACAAAGCCACAAACCCTGACGAGACCGGTGTAGAGTTTATATTAACCACTTCAATTATCAATGATGATAGATATCTGATGCTAAATGCGGATGCTTACTATATAGAAAAAGCTGAAGCATGGCTGTTTGAGGGGTGCGCTGGGAAGAACCGTCGCTACTGCAGATGAACTTATACCAACCACGCTGTTTTGTTCCATTGGACATTAAATAATGTGAAATTTTTGGCGTATTAATCTCAATTTTTTGCAGTTCTTGACGATAAATAGTCTAACCTGTACAAACTACGGAGCGTTAGATGTTTACCCAACGAGGAATTAGTAGCCTTGAATTGCTGCTTAGTTTAACAATCGCATCATCTGTAACTGCGTTCACACTAACAATGTCTGAAGAAGTAGAGGATGCGTCAGTAAAATATCAAAAAACTATAGACATCAAAGCGCTGAAGCAGCAGATTCAAACAGCTTATCCTGATCCAAACAAGCCTCTTTAGTAACTGATGTGTCTTAGTTTAGGCTAAGTTGTCTAGTATTAATCAAAAATGATTTAAACATATACAACCTAGAGATTTTATTGACAATCTTTAATGCCTTCTTAAGCTTTTGCGTATAAATCGCTGGGGTACCCTTCCACAGCTATATTATTGCGGTCTGATTTCATTATAACCAAGACGCTCAGCATTAGCGGTAATCTGCCATGCTGGCCAATATCCTCAATATGCCTTCTCCTATAACGTGAATCAAGCGTCGGCACCGAAACATGCAGGCTCAACTCATTTCATCTGTTGTCCCTGGCGTTGTCTAGAAAAATTTTAGACAATAAAAAAAACGAATTAGGATTTTTCAGTAACTCATTGATTATTTTTATTATTAATTTGGTGGCCAGGGGCGGAATCGAGCCATCGACACGCGGATTTTCAAACCAAGAATTTACTTTAATAATAAAAATTAAGTATATGAATATTAATATATTTTTGTAATTTTAATTTTTGAAATTGCCAATACCGACCCAATACCGAACCTCTTTGAATTTCTTTACTTTCAGTTTTCTCACTAAGTGCAACAAAACTAACGACTTTCGTTTACCATAAAGCTGAAATTCACCGAACTATGCCGAACTGGATTTGCATAAGCCGGGCATTTTCTGCCGCAGTTCACTCCATTGTCAAAAATCACTTCAACAAAAAAGTAAGATAATGGCGCGTTTCCTTTGAGGGGGGTGGGGGTAGGATAGCCCCCGCTGCAGTTGCTTGCCTATGGATTGCCGGGAGGCCAAGCTGAGCAATCTTTCCGCTCACACCCGACTACCCGGTTCCCCACTTTCAAGCTTTAAGCTGCCTCACGCGACTTATCCACCAGTAGTTTTGGCCTCAGAGTTGATAACTTACGAGTAACAGAGTTCGCCGCGTTCAGCATGGTAGAAGTACTCAAGTGGGCGTAACGCTGCGTGACCCTAGTATCAGCATGCCCCAACAGTTGTGACACTTCGTAAATGGTGCATCCATTGTTCACACACATCGATGCATAAGCATGTCTAAGGTCGTGTAACCTGAGTGTTGGCATGCCAGCTTGTGTGCGTATGCGGTCCCATGGTTTAAACACACTCACGAAAGGCTTACCAGTCGCTGGATTAGCGAACACATAAACAGCCCCCGGCTTTCTTTCAATCTGCGCTAACACCTCCAATGCACTTTCGTTTAAGGGGATGAAACGTGTACGCTTAGACTTAGATGACTGATGCGGCACTGTCCATAGCTTCTGCTCAATGGATATGTCGGTGAATTTCATATTGACCGCTTCACCGCGCCTTGCACCAGTCATTAATAGGAACTGGATTAACAAGCATATCTCGCGATTTTCATCTGTTTGCAGCACCTGAAGCAACTTCTGTAACTGTGCATCATCCGGGATGTTCTCCACCATATTGAATTCATGATAAAGCTGAATTCCCTGTGCGAAGTTCACATCCAGATAGCCCCATTTAACTGCCATGTTGCCAAGCCTACGCATCAACTGCCCGTGGTGATCCGCACTCGCACCGCTAAGACCTTCTGTGCGTACATCCATCATGAGTTTTTGAATCTGCTTCACGGTGATTTCAGAAAGTTTAAGATGACCCATTCTAGGCTTGATTCTGATGCGCCAGAGCTGTTCATCGCGCTTCCATGAGCGTTTGGTGCTTTTGGCAAAATCATAGTATTCAACCCACAAGGCATTGAGCGTCATCTCATCCTTTTTGCTCACTTCTGCAACAGGCGCAGGCGCAACTACTACACCATTAATTAAGGATGCTTTGAACTCCACAACCTTTTTGCGAGCCTCAGCCAAACTAATTTCATTGGTGCGGCCAATTCTGTGATGACAAGATTTATTGGTGCTATCTTTATAACGTAAGTAGAAAGTGCCTTCGCCCTTGCTGGTGTCACGCAGTTCGATGTAAAGACCTGATCGCTCATCAGACACCAACTCAGTACGACGACCATTTATATACTCTTTAAGACTTGTATCAATTAACTTTTGTGTAAGATTTAATATCATACTAACTCCTTAGTGTTTAGGTAGCAGGGCAGTTGCAGCGTGTGAACTTACCCGGCTGACGCTGTTATTTAGTTTGGTAATGTTTAGTAGGGTATTTTTTGTATTGCACAAATTTCACTGGGAACATTTGGCAACTGACCATATGCGCAAAGCATCTGCCTGCTAAGTATTTCCAATAGTTACTTGGAAGAGCGTCCCAGAACTCCTCCCCACAAAGCTCTTTACATTTGTAAGGGGTATTAGGGGTCATATAGCAAATAGCTGGAGTGATAACCTCGCAAACAAGGGTGTAGAGCCAAATAGGGGCTGCATAACCACCTAGCAGTTTGATCATTGAGGAGTCAGTGTTTACTACTTCTTCAATATTTACAGAAAGTTTCATTTTTAAAATCCTTAATAATTAGTATTCATGAAGGGGTGGAGGTGGGTGCAAAGCGTTAAACTTTTCAGAACATCCCCACCACCCACCACCCTGAAATGTGGTGTTCGGTCAGATTGCGTAATTAGTAGAGATCTTCGTCGTTATCATGCGTCGTAACTTGTGAGAACGGCTTAGAACGTTCACCTTTTAGCGGTACACGGAAGCACATATTGCCGTTGATCTTTTTAGGTGGGCCTAATAGTTCGCGCAGTACGGCATGGCATTCTTTGAACTGCGCTTGGCTAGG
>OEOE01000057.1_pt1 | contig 17524 bp, 19 predicted proteins | sample 1539681 | NCBI WGS metagenome assembly OEOE01 (sample SAMEA3611561, study PRJEB22512) | activated sludge metagenome | biome: Urban; feature: Wastewater Treatment Plant; material: Activated Sludge | place: Slovenia | collected 2012-09-24
TTATCACAGAATCTTTGATATAATGCCCGACTTGCTTGATTAAGCAGTGCTGGCCCTGTCTCTTATACACATCTAGATGTGTATAAGAGACAGGTGCTAGCCATGCTAATAAGCACCGCAATATTTTGCGGGAAAACCAGTGTGGCGGCCACAAAAACCAGTGCCCCCTCCAGCCCGACCAATATGCCCACCAGTGGAAAATACTTCGCCGCATGGTTCAGTTCTTCCGTTTTGAAATCGTCGAACTGCGGCACGGGAATGCGAGTGAAAAAGCCCAGCGCCAGCAGGAAATATCGCATTTCTTTAAGCATGCTTTTCGCTCACGCCTGCACTTTCAAAGCTGGCCATCTCATTCAAAAAGTTTACCGCAGCCTGCAGCAATGGCAAGGCCAGAGCCGCGCCGGTGCCTTCGCCCAGCCGCAAACCAAGATTCAGCAGGGGCTTGGCCTCCAGGTGCTGCAGCATCCTTGCGTGACCGCTTTCATCCGAACAGTGCGAGAACACACAATACTGCAGAATATTGGGCTGCAACTTGGCTGCCGCCAGCAAGGCTGACGTGGCGATAAAGCCATCGACCAGCAACACCACACGCTGCTGCGCCGCACCCAGCATGGCACCTGCCATCATGGCAATTTCAAACCCGCCAAATGCAGCCAACACCTGCATGGGCGTTGCATCATGCAGGGCATGACGATCCACCGCGCTGCGCAGCACATCGGCTTTGCGCTTCACCCCTTCATCATCCAGCCCCGTGCCACGTCCCACGCAGGCCTCAATCGGCAGGCCGCACAACACGCTCATCAGGCAGCTGGCCGCGGATGTGTTGCCTATGCCCATTTCGCCAAAACCCATCACATTGCAACCTTGCGCAATCTCGGCAAGGGCGATTTCCGCACCCTTGTGCATCGCATGCTCGCATTGTGCGAGTGTCATTGCGGGCTCGGTAAGGAAGCTGTTGGTACCATGCGCAACCTTGGCATGTATCAAATCCTGCACGCCGGAGAAATCATGATTCACCCCACTATCGACGACTTTCAGCGTCATGCCGTGCTGCCTGGCGAACACATTGATGGCCGCGCCACCGGCAAGAAAATTATGCACCATTTGCGCAGTGACCGCCTGCGGATAAGAGCTAACACCACTTTCTACGATACCATGATCGCCCGCGAACACTAGCATAGTTGGTTTGCTGAGTTGCGGGATCAATGTAATTTGAATCAAACCGACTTGTAGCGCAATTTTTTCCAAATCACCCAAAGCACCTTGTGGCTTGGTTTTTTGATTGATTTTGTGAAGTAAGGCAGCTTCTAATTGCCTATCTAGCGGCGGGATCTGTATAAAAATCATTACGCCATTTTACCTGAGTCAGATCAATAAAAACCCCGCCGAGTCTTTAAACTCGGCGGGGTTCATAAACACACCTCAAAGCAATTAGTTATTTGCTTCGCTCGCTGCTGCGTCCTTGGCAGCCTGTACCGCATCTTCTGCTTCTTCCTTAGCTGTGTTCAGGTCGCTTTTAATTTCTTCGGCAGCCTCTGTACCAATTTGTGCGGACTCTTCCTCTGCTTTTTTGCATGCTCCAAGCAAAGATACCATACAGACAAATACCAACAGTACTTTCAAATGCTTACTCATCATCAATCTCCTTTTCTATTATTGAGGGGGAATACGCAATGATTGCCCTGGATAAATCTTGTCCGGGTGGGTCAGCATGGGCTTGTTAGCCTCAAAAATTTTCATGTATGCATTCGGATTGCCATAAAACTCCTTGGCGATCTTGGACAATGTATCACCTTTAACTACCGTATAAAATTGCGCTTCTGGTTCTGGTGTCGGCACATAAAGCTGATCCTGCACGGCCTCTACTCCTGCCACATTGCCGCAACACAGCAAAATCTTTTCCTTGTTAGATTGCGTATCCACATTCCCCTGCGCGATTACCGTTCCGCTCGCGCCATCAAATTTTATGTCGTAGCCATCGACAGGGAGATTATTTTTTTCAATATAACTGCGTATCGCCTTAGCCGCCGCCGCGTTAGCCGCCTCCAGATTTACTGGCGTCGGGTCTTTCTTAGCGACCTCCTCTGCAGCTTTAGCTTCTCCCATGCCAAACAACTTTTCCCCAGCTTCTTTAATAAATGATAACAAACCCATTACATCCTCCTATTCTAAAGTTATTGTTTAAATGATGCTGTCTGCCTTTCCCACAACCCATGTTATGCCAAAAACCTTATTTTCGCCAGCAATTTAAAATTGGAGGTTTCTTATCACAGAATCTTTGATATAATGCCCGACTTGCTTGATTAAGCAGTGCTGGCCAGGTAGCTCAGTTGGTAGAGCAGCGGATTGAAAATCCGCGTGTCGACGGTTCGATTCCGCCCCTGGCCACCATTTAAGATAAGGGTTTGGTAGAGTTCCAAGCCCTTTTTTATCTCCAATCATACTGTGGTGGTTTGTTATCCAAAATTGGCTGATTAATTTTTTCCAACCCGATAAACTACACAAGCCATGTCTGCAGCCAACCATTTTTCCACGCTAAAAGCCGAAGAGCTGGCCGATAAGCTCGTGCACTCAAAAATCACTTTGGTGGATGTGAGGAATCCGGAAGAAGTTGCTAAAGGTATTATCACCGGTGCAGTGCATATTCCTCTCTCAGAATTGCCTCTTAAGTATAAAAACTTGGTTTCCGCACACCCGATCGTATGTTACTGCCATAGCGGCATCCGCTCCGCGCATGCAGCGGATTTTCTTGTCAGCAAAGGGCTCAAGAACGTATATAATCTAGCTGGAGGCATTCTTGCCTGGGGTCAGGCTGGATATACGTTAACATCCGCCAAGTAGTAAAGTGGGTACTATTATGGAATTTGATAAAGAATTGGATGCACGCAATTTGAATTGTCCTTTGCCGATTTTGCGCTGCAAAAAAGGTCTGAGCGAGATTGCGGGTGGTCAAACACTGAAAATCATGGCAACAGACCCAGGCTCAGTGAAGGATTTTCAGGCCTTCTGCAAACAAACCGGGCATGAATTGCTGCAGCAGGATGAAGTTGACGGTTTATTCACGTTCTACATCAAGAAACGCGCCGACACTCAGGAATCTTCCAATTAAACGCATCTTAAACAAAGGCCGCAATACGGCTTTTGTTCCCGCTAAGTTCCAGCATCTTGTTGTTTGTCTAGCACTTTCAGGAACTCGGCAATCTCCCAATCACAACCACCGCATCCGCTGATCGCGCCGGAATACCGCGAGATAGCTTCAGCATTCATTCCTTGCAGATACAACGCCTTGATGACTGCTCGCGTAGTGCCACTGCAAGTGCATACTACTTCGTCCAAATCGTCAGCGCTTGCATTCATATCGGATGCTATTTAAGTTTGGCTAATTGCGCCTGCAGTTTTTCCAGGTTAGCCATGAAATCCGCCAGACGCGCTTTTTCCTGTTCCACCACGGCGGCCGGTGCGCGCGCCACAAAACTTTCGTTGTTCAGTTTGCCTTGTGCCTTGGCAATCTCACCCTGCAAGCGTGCGATCTCTTTGCCTAGGCGCTCCTTCTCGGCAGCTACGTCCACTTCCACCTTGAGCATGAGTTTGAAATCGCCCACAATCATTACAGGAGCATCAGCTTCCGGTAACTCGGCCATGATTTCGACATTCTCCAGCTTGGCAAGCGCTTTGAGATAAGGCGCATAGGCATTCAGCACTTCCGCATTACCCGCGGCAACCAGCGGTACTTTGGTCGCCGGGGAGATCCCCATCTCGCCACGTAGGCTGCGGCAAGCATCCACGGCTTGCTTGAGTGTGGCCACCCACGCTTCCGACACTTCATCCAGTTTGTCTGGCTGCGACTCCGGATAGGCTTCCAGCATGATGCTGGCGCCGTTTTTCTCGGTCATCGGCGCAACGGTTTGCCAAAGCTCTTCGGTAATGAACGGGATGATGGGGTGCGCCAAACGCAGCACGGTTTCCAGCACGCGCAGCAAGGTGCGGCGTGTGGCGCGCTGTTCGGCCTCCGTGCCATTCTGCAGTTGCACTTTGGCAAGTTCCAGATACCAGTCGCAGTATTCATCCCACACAAATTCGTAAACCGCCTTAGCAGCTAGGTCGAAACGGTAATCGGTGAATGCACGCTCCACTTCGGCCTCAGTGCGTTGCAACAGGCTCACAATCCAGCGGTCGGCCTGGCTAAACTTGCGCCCGCCCTCGCCGCAACTGGCCGCGTCAAAACCGTTATCTTTGCCTTCCGTGTTCATCAACACAAAACGTGTGGCATTCCACAGCTTGTTGCAGAAGTTGCGGTAACCTTCGCAACGCTGCATGTCGAATTTGATGTCGCGTCCCGGCGAAGCCAGCGAAGCAAAGGTGAAGCGTAACGCGTCGGTACCAAACGCCGGAATACCTTCCGGATATTCCTTGCGCGTGCGCTTCTCGATCTGCTCGGCCTGTTTCGGGTTCATCAAGCCAGTCGTGCGTTTCTTAATCAGCGCATCCAAATCAATGCCGTCAATTAAATCAATCGGGTCCAGCACATTGCCTTTGGATTTGGACATCTTCTGGCCTTCCGCATCGCGGATCAGGCCATGCACATACACATGTTTGAACGGTATCTTGCCGGTGATATGCCTGGTCATCATCACCATGCGCGCCACCCAGAAGAAGATGATGTCGAAGCCCGTCACCAGCACGCTGGAAGGCAGATATTGCTGCAACATGGTGTTTTGCGCGTCTTGCGCCTCGTCACCTGTCCAACCCAGCGTGGAGAAAGGCCACAGCGCGGAGGAATACCACGTATCCAGCACATCTTCGTCACGCTTCAAATTGCCGGTGTAGCCTTCTTTTGCCGCCATCGCTTTGGCCTCGGCTTCATCGTGCGCCACATACACCTGACCACTATCGCCATACCAGGCAGGGATTTGATGCCCCCACCACAATTGGCGCGAAATGCACCAATCTTGAATATTATTCAGCCATTGGTTGTAGGTGTTCACCCAGTTTTCCGGGTAAAACTTGATGTCGCCGTTCGCCACCACTTCCAGCGCTTTTTCGGTAATGCTTTTACCGTCAGTTGCAGGTTTGCTCATTGCCACAAACCATTGATCGGTGAGCATTGGCTCAATCACCACGCCGGTACGGTCACCACGCGGCACTTTGAGTTTATGTTTTTCGGCTTTAACTAAAAAGCCCTCTTTTTCGAGGTCTGTAACAATTTGTTTGCGAGCATCGAAACGATCTAAGAGCTTATATTTCTGCGGAAACCAATTTTCAGAAAAGAACTCATCCCAATTTGTTTCATCTTCAGAAACAGTTCTGAGACATTTATCGTTTGAGGCAACACTTCTAAAGCCCTGATTCTGCGGCCTAGAGGGATCGATCATTTTTCCATCAAGCCTAATAACTTGTATAGGCAAAAGCCCATGTCGCTGCCCCACCGCATAGTCGTTAAAATCATGCGCTGGCGTGACTTTCACCACGCCTGTACCAAATTCTTTATCTACATAATCATCAGCAATAATCGGGATTTCGCGGTTGCACAAAGGCAATTTCACATTTTTACCAATCAAATGCGCGTAACGCTCATCTTCAGGATGCACCATCACGGCCACGTCACCCAGCATGGTTTCAGGGCGCGTCGTGGCGACCGTCAAATGGCCAGAACCATCCGCGAGCGGATAGTTGATATGCCACATAAAGCCATCTTCTTCTTCCTGCACTACTTCGAGATCGGAAACTGCGGTGCCGAGCTTCACATCCCAATTCACCAAGCGTTTGCCACGGTAGATCAGGCCTTCGTTATACAGGCGCACAAAGGTTTCCGTCACCACTTTGTTAAGGCCCGCGTCCATGGTAAAACGCTCGCGGCTCCAGTCGGGCGAAGTGCCTAGACGGCGCATCTGCTTGGTGATGGTGCCGCCGGAATATTCTTTCCACTCCCACACTTTTTCGAGGAATTTTTCGCGGCCTAACTCGAGACGTTTGATGCCTTGTGCATCTAGTTGACGCTCTACCACAATCTGCGTGGCAATACCGGCGTGGTCTGTGCCAGGCTGCCACAATGTATTGTCTCCGCGCATACGATGGTAGCGCGTCAGTGCATCCATCAGCGTTTGATTAAAGCCGTGCCCCATATGCAGCGTGCCGGTGACGTTGGGTGGTGGTAACAGAATACAGAAGTTCTCTTTGACTTCTGGATTTAAGCCTGCGGCGTAATAACCCTTACCCTCCCAGAAGGCGTACCAATGGGCTTCGATGGCTTTGGGATCAAATGATTTTGCAAGTTCTTTAGGTGTTGTCATAGCCTGCAATTTTATCACAGCCAGACGCAAGCTCCGTAGAGCTGGCTGGGCACCAGCAAGTCAACATAAAGCATTTGTGAAAAAGGGGCTACCCGAACAACGCCGGCTCTACCTTTTCCCAATATCTCGAATACCGTGCCAAGCGTTTTTCGCTGATTTCCACATCCACAAATTTCGCCTCTGGCTGCCACAGCGGATTGAAAGGCTCCAGAAGGTTTTTGACCAAGGTATTCGGTGTATTCTGCGTCACAACTTGACCGATGCCACGCTCGTTGAGAACACTGTAGGTATCTCCCAGCCACACTTCGACACCCGGCATCTCACTCAAGCAATCTGCGACAAACTGCAGGCGCTTGAGCGGCCATTTGGCATACAACTTATCGTCAAACACAAAAATCTTCAGCATCGGCTTTTGTAGCAAAGGATTGGCCGCAGAAAGCATTTCATCATGCACATACACTGCAACGGCCGTATGCACGGGGGCAGCAGGCTTGGGCAGTACATTGACACGTGAAACTTTGGCTGGTGCATCCTGTGCCTGTACGAACAATTTTTCGTTCAGCACCTCATAAGAAGCATCGAACGGACACTTGATTTTGCAGTTTGTGCAATATTTCTCGCCGGTGAATCGAGCCAGGTTTTCCTTGTTGAAATAATAGGGCTTGGAGCTGAACAAAGAAGCAACCCACTGCCAGGACAAATGGTTGGAAGCCTTATCTCCATCCAGAAGATAGTTTTCAAACCAGTCCGCAGCCTCTCGCCAATCCACCTTAAGCCAATGCAAAACGTATGCAGCAAACCAGAGACGGGCATGATTATGCACGTAACCTTCGTTCATCAGATCCCGGATAAACCCATCCATACATGGTAAACCGGTAATGCCTTGGCGAATAAAATCAGGCATCAGCTTGTCACCCTGCGGCACTTTGGCAGGCTCTATATCGCTAAAAATGCCGCTACCACGCAAATACCACACCCGCCGCCAGTAATCGCGCCAGGCCATTTGGCCTATCAGCTCTTTGGCCTCGCTGCCATAACGACCTCGCAGATGGTCCGAGGCTTCTTTGAGCGTGAGGCAACCGTATCGAAAATAGGGCGACAGATGACTCACACCACCATTCAAAAAATTCCGGTTACGGTTATAGGTTTTGATGTCTATCGTATTCAGCCGCCTGATAGCCTCGCTACGACCGCCACGCCACTTATCACTCAGGGATGCGCCAACCGCTTGCGGAAACATACGTCGCATATATTGATTGCGCTCAGCCGAATCGGCTGAAAGAGTGAGCTTATAAACGTTTGCCATGCGTTCTTTGTGATAATTTTGTTAATGCTAGTGTACTCTTTTTCATGCAATTAGTGCAGCCGATCATTGCAAGCATGATGATGTGGATCGCTTTAATTGATGCTAAGATAACTTCGTTTTATTAACAGGAGTCATCATGATAGATGCCACGTGGGTTTGGGGTGCAATTGGGCTGGTGCTATTGGCTATGGAAATGGCCTCCGGTACCTTTTATATCTTCTGGTTTGGCATCTCTGCCTTATGTGTTGCGGTTGCCATGGCCATGTTCCCCACTATTCCCCATAGCATACAATTCGCGATGTTTGCCGCCCTTTCCATTAGCTCGCTGGCCATCTGGAAACTGCATTATAAAAAAGCAGACACCCACTCACGTGTGGGACAAGCGCAAGGCGAAGAGATTGGCCGAACCGGTATTGTCATTGAAGCGTGCGGCAATGAAAAAGTTGGCAAGATCCAGTTCACACAAGGCCTGATGGGCAGCCGTGAATGGCCTGCCGTATCTAATCTGACCATTGTAGCTGGTACACATGCCAAGGTGGTGGCAGTAGAAGGCAACTCTTTGCGCATCGAAGCGATTTAATTCAACAGAATAACAACCGAAAGGAAAACAATATGACCGAATTCAGCTTAATCCTGATATTTCTGGTGGCCGTTGCCATGTTCAAGGGCATCCGCATCGTGCCGCAGGGCGAAGAATGGGTAGTAGAAAGACTGGGGAAATTTGCCGGTGTCTTATCTCCGGGTCTACATATCATCAACCCGATTTTCAGCCGTGTTGCCTACAAAGTCACCACCAAAGACATCATTCTGGATGTCCCCGAGCAGGAAGTCATTACCCGTGACAATGCAGTAATCTTGGCTAATGCGGTTGCTTTTATCAAAGTCAGCAGTATTGAACGCGCGGTGTATGGCATCGAGAACTTTCGCGAAGCGATGCGCAACATGGTCCAAACCAGCCTGCGTTCGATTATCGGCGGCATGGATTTGAACCATGCGCTCACCTCACGCGACCGCATCAAGGCTGAGCTAAAAACCGCGATTGCCGATGAAGCGCTAGACTGGGGACTAACCGTCAAGAGCGTCGAAATTCAGGATATCAAACCATCTGCCAACATGCAGCACGCGATGGAGCAGCAAGCCAGTGCCGAACGCGAACGTGTAGCCGTGGTGACGCGCGCCGAAGGTGAAAAACAATCGCTTATCCTCAACGCAGAGGCGCGTCTGGAAGCCGCCCGTAAGGATGCCGAAGCACAAATGGTGGGCGCCAAAGCCTCTGCCGAATCCATTAAGCTCATCAGCGATGCGGTCAAGGAGAACAACGCCTCCGCCACTTTCCTGCTGGGCGACCGTTATATTCATTCCATGCAAAAAATGGCTGAATCGAACAACAGCAAGGTCGTCGTGGTACCAGGGGATTTAGTCAGCGCTGTCAAGAACTTGGTTGGCGGAAAATAAGCTTTTAAATAAGGTTTATTCGCCCCGAGCAAAAAAACGATGTCCTGAAAGCCAAGCAGAATGCGGCTTCCAGGGCACCATTAGAAAGACTTAAGCACAAACGCTGCAGTTGGGGTCTTTTTTCAGCTTGATTTCGCGCCATTCCATCGCCAATGCATCCAGCAGTAGCAAACGCCCTTGCAGGCTATCACCAATCCCCATCAACAGCTTTAGCGCCTCTGCCGCCTGCGTGGTGCCTATCATGCCCACCAGTGGCGAGAATACGCCATTGCTGGCGCAACGCATATCCTGGTCTTCCCCGGCGTCCGGAAACAAACAGTGATAGCAAGGTGTCTCCTTATTTCTGAAATCGTATACGGTGATCTGGCCTTCGAACCGCACCGCAGCACCAGAAACCAAAGGCTTTCTCAACTCGAAGCAAATCCGGTTCAATGCGTAACGTGTCGCAAAGTTGTCCGAGCAATCGATCACCACATCCGCATTAGCCACCAACATTTCTAGTTCAGCTTTCGTGGATCTTTTTTGCACCGTGTGCACTTGCACTTCCGGATTGATCTCGTAAATGGTTTGCTGTGCGGAAAGCGCCTTATTGATACCAACTGAAGCCGTGGTGTGAATGATCTGCCGCTGGAGATTGGTCAAATCCACATCGTCAAAATCGCAAATCGTAAGCTTGCCTACTCCAGCAGCAGCCAAATACAAGGCGACTGGAGCACCCAGCCCACCCGCGCCCACAATCAAGGCATGGCTTTGGGTGAGCTTTTCCTGCCCGGCGTAATCGATCTGCGGCAGAAGAATGTGCCGGCTATAGCGCAGCAGTTGGTTGTCGTTCATTATGGCAACTGTTCCGCGCTTACCATGAGATTGAACAACACATTAGGAGAAAGCCATACTACCTGATCATCAAACTCTCCACCCGAAGCACTACTATCTGCCTGCGGATGACTGACAAAATTGGCATCCCCATCACTATTCTCAGCCTCGTCTGCACATGTCCCCGCACAAATTCCCCTATTGGCCCCATGGGAGATAATTGCTGCAACTGCTGTAGTCGTCAATGTTGAAGTGCACGCAGCTTGATTACATATTCTGACAGAGCCATTATCAAGCAAATCAAACACGACCAAAGGTGACCGATCCGAGAAAGCAGCAACAACCCGATACGTCAAAACAGTTCCCCAAGCATCCGTTTCCACCAAGCTTAATGTTGCCCATGGCAGATTGCCTCCCTGCGATCTACAACTGCCTGTAGCAGGATCAAAATCCTCGACACCATCATTTGCCGTATTGTTTGCTGACCCATCGCCACCCGAGGTAATATCCGGGCATGGCATATGCTGATTCACCAGTGTATATCCAAGTAGGGCTTGCTTGGCTTCCGCCAGAAGTATTGTGGTTTCAGTCCTTCTTTTATAATTAGCCTGCTCGGTCAATGGCACTAGCAGTCCAGTAATCAGCAGCCCCAAAATAACAAGTACGATCGCCAGCTCGATTAACGTAAAGCCTTGATTAGAAGAATTTCGTTTCATGGTCTTCATGAGCAAGTAACCAAGCCTGAGTTTGCTATGCAACTATAAGTGCCCAATGCGTCCGTGATACTGACACTCACATTTGTCGGGCTTATGTAAACGTAGCTCGTCACTCCGAACCAGTTATTATTTGCCAGCCAATTCCCCAGTACGGGATAATTCAACCCCATTCCGGCATTATTCGCATACCCGGTTACAGAGGGCGGTACCACACTGCAATCCCCAGGACCACCTAATACCGTGGCCGAAGGACATAAATATGTGCCGTTATCGACAAAATATCTATGAACACCATCCGTAGTATTTGTCTTACCCATTATTTCACGCACGATCCTTTTGCGAACCGGACGGTATAAATCGCTTGTAGTAATCACCATCAACTTATCGTTGAACGTATCAGACGCTATACCACGCGTAAAAGTATAACTTGACCCTGCGACATTACCGGTTGCATTATTTACAGCGTTCAATGTTTCTAAATAATTTGCCGCAGTATAGTTGCCACCACAGGTGCCTCCGCTTATATCAGCCCGGTCTTGTCCGCCAAGCGGACTGCCCGTGGAAAAAATTACGGCAATCACTGGATTAATTGGCGCTGTAGAACCATCGGCGTTCTTTACCGTAAGGCTGCCGGGTACGGTCACATTTATTTGATTAGAACTCGCAGCATTACGAGCAGAAGTTGGCAATACATTTCTATAAATTGGGGTTAATGCATACCACAAGCATTCACCATCACCATCCCTGAGATCGCCTATCCCTAAAGTTCTCCATGGTAAGCGACCTATATAGGCCACACAACTCTGTCCCGATGACCTTGCCGTTCCGTCATTAGTAATATCAGTGCAAGGCAAAGACCCCGGCAATGAAGTGTGTTTTGCTGACCACCCAATTAGCGCTGCCTTCGCTTCTAACAATGCCTGATATGTCTTTTGTTCTTTTTGATACTTGAGCGTAACAGCATCCATGGAATCCAGCATAAAACTTGTGGTCAACAAACCAGCAATAACCAAAATCAATAGGATCGGGAGCATTTAGCGTTGCCCTCATTCATCCCCAATCCTACCCACATCACCTTGCGCCGCATGATTCCTCGCTTCTCGCACGCGATTTGTGGATGGATCATAAACCTGCCCAGCCTTGAGCCCGACATATCTTCCATTGCCTGTAATCCTTACTGGTATGCGATTACTGTCTTCCGGTAACTTGCCAACCGATACTTCCTTGTTGCCGGTTCCTTCTTGCAGCGCTTTGTCATTAACCCAGACCGTGCCTTCTTTACCGTCATTGCGTTTAACATAGCCTTGCAGGTTGATTGCATCAGGCAGTACCAATGTTGGTCGTGGCATGATGTTTTCCTGTTCCACTGGCTGCTCGGGCTTTGCAGGGATATTCTTTTTGGTTTTACGCAAATATTCCAGGTTGTTACGCTCATTTGGCGTGGTAAAAAGTCGACCAATAGGCTCTGCTGCATATACAGACAACATTGTCACCTCAAGTAGGCACAAAATAAATATCTTGAATAGCTTGTTCATTTTGTCACCGAGAGTTGAGGATCACGTAACGTCAGCCAATCAATTTCGCAACTGGCTTTCAGATTAGCATTTAGATTATCCATACTGATTCTTGTGTTATATGTCCGGTTTAATGCACAATCCCGTACGATAAAAGGCGTAGACTGTGTGCGTAACCCCTCTAGCAAAGTAAACAGATCGCCCTCATGCAGCAAGTTCATATCTAGCCGCATCACAGACCGGTGCAAAGTGAAATTGCCCAAGCCACCTAAGAATGTCGGCTTGTAATCTTCTTGCAGGCTGATTTTGTAATCAATGCTGAACAGTTTGTGCTGTGCATGAATTTGCCTTAGCGTCTCTATCCATTCGATACGGCGCTCCTCTCCAATAAAACCGCCGCTTAACAGTTCGTTGTATTGTGGAAGATACTGCACAATCATATCTCTCTCAATGTCCGATGACTGATATTTTTGCCGCGCCTGATTCAGCAAGTTTTGTTGGGTTTGCATAGCCATCTCGTGCTGCTGGCGGTATTGGTCTGCAAAACTGACCAACAAGCCTATCAAGATCAAAGCAGCGCCCAAACTAACAAGCGGCCAGCGTAACCTGCGCCAGTCTTGCTGTGTCAAGCTCATGATGCGCCTCCGGTAGATTCATTCTGCGCAGAAGATTTAAGTACAATTTTCAGCTTGAAGATTGCTGGCGTACGCTCCGTTGCATTTTCATCGGTGGTGCTACCTTGCAAATTGGCTAGCGAGCTGACGTTAACCGGCTCTTGCAGAATAACCACCTGCTCAACCCTGTTGTCCTGCCTTAGCCGCCCCACCAACTGCCCTACCGTGCTGAGTGCCGCACGATAATCGCCACTGAAGCCTTTAATCTCTGCGTTGACAAAGCCAATCTGAAACAGCTTGTCACCAGCAGGGCCAGTCATCGACTGTTCCCCCGCAACATCCCCATTCTGCTCATCCATCAAATCCGTCTGTGCGCTTTGTACCCAGCGAATGCGACTCAACCCCACTTCGGGCAGTGTCTCAATTGCGACACTTAACACTTGCATCAACTCGCGTGGAGTTGCCTGATTATTTTTAATATTCTGCGCCAAATCAATGGCGATTTTTAGTTGATCGCTAGGAATAGGTGTGGACGGAAAGTTTTTGGCAACTTCGTCATATAACTGTTGTTGCTGTTGCGTCTGGGCTTCCAACGAAGCCAATTGGCTCTTCTGGTGATACCCTGACCAAAGGTAATATGCCGCAAGCACCATACCTCCCGCAACAGCAAGCCCCGTGGCCAGCAAAACACCATTTCGCAACCGGTTAAGATGATGTGTCTTGGTCAATTCTGCAGGCGCAAGATTATCCGGTACATGACCATTTGCCAGTATCTGCATTTGCACCAGCTCTGGATGTGATGCAATCAATTTAGAATCTAAACCAAGATTATTGCCAAAGCTCAAAATATCGACAGTCTTACACCCGATTCCCTGATCCTGAGTGATGCTTTTGGCAATCTCATCCACCTTAGCGTCTATTGCAGGCAGCACCATCTGTAGGGAGGTATCTCCAGTGATAAGTCGCTGGCTAAGCAAATACAAGCGGGTTTTTTCCAACTCGACCAAATAAAAATAAGCCTGTTGACTAGACTTGACTTCAGCCATCGAAACCAAGCGACTCATACGCAACCGGCCATTATGCAGATACGTCTGTCGCAACCCCGAGCCCAAACGCTCACAGTACAGAATATTAGGCGCCATAAGCTTCATTTGGCGCACAATGACCTGACTAAGCATTGGTAACAGATATACCCCCACCAGCGGTGCTTGATTGCTACGAATGACATTTAACCAACCCTGCAGGAATTCTGCATTGTTCAATGCCACAAACAAAAAGTTGTCATCGCGGCGCTTATCCTCGGCACGGTTAATGAAATGTGCCGTACGAAACTGGCTGTTACGGTTAAACTGGCTGAGTTTGCGCTCAACTATTTCACGTCTGGCATTACCGGCGGTATGAGGTAAACTTTCAAGCTTGTAATCCTCCTCTACCGCATCTGCAATCAGGTAAATATCTACACCTAGATATTGTGACAAGAATTGGCTGAAAGCCGTATGATCCTGATCTGCATTCAAGAACACAGAATAGTTTTGCAGCTTCGCGCCCTGCCAATACCCAGCAGTCAGGCTGGTATTGGTGGCACAGAGAATGATTTTTTGCTTGCTTGTCAGCATTTTACAGTTTCATCTTGCTAAACGAATCGTAAACCGGACCCAATACCGACATCATGATATAGGCCAAAATCAGCCCCAGAATCACTGTCAGTGCTGGTTCCAGTAGTTTTAACAACTTTTGCATCTGCTCGTTAACATCACGGTCATAAAAATAGCTTACATTCATCAACGCCTTATCCAGCGCGCCCGTACTCTCCCCCACCTTGATCATACGCACCACCAGGGGCGGGAACAACCCTGCATTGTGAAAGCTATCACTCATGCTGTCGCCTGCATTAATTTGGGTATGTACGCGACTCAACGCATCTGCCACGACACGATTACCCACAATGTTTTCGCAAGTTTTGATGGCCTGCAAAATTGGGATGCCTGTCTGATACATAAGTGCAAAATAACGCGCAAAGCGCGCCATGATTACCTTCTGCAAAATATCGCCTGTCAATGGCAGCTTGAGTTTGATGTAATCAAACTGGTATCTTGCCTTCGGGCTTTGCTTGATAAGGATAGTCAAGCCAGCGGCAACCACCAAAGGCAGAGTTAGCATCAACCACCAGTAATTCACTACCGCATCGGACACCCAAATTAGCACCTTGGTTTTAAGCGGCAACTCCTGACCAAGGCTGTTCAGAAACTTAACCATCTCCGGTACCAGATAAATCATAAGAAAAGCTACCGCCGCCAACACTACGACCAGCACAAACAATGGATAAGCCAGTAACCGTTTGGTCTGTGCAAATAATTCATCCTGCCACTTCAGAGTATTACTCAAGTTTTCAAACACCACGGGCAACTGCCCGGTTTGCTCCCCAGCCGCCACCAAATTAACGAACACTTCACCAAATACCTCAGGATATTCAGCCATCGCGGCAGAAAGCATCTTTCCACCTTCCACCTCAGCAATCAGCGCCCCCAACACTTTTTGCAGATAAGGATTGGTGGCGCTTTCACGCAAATCATTCAGGCCATCCAGAATCGGAACGCCGGCACTGGTAAGCTGCTCCAACTGAAAGCAGAACATCACCAAATCCCGATTGGTGACCTTACTTTTTGCAAACGCCGTCCTGGATTTCTCCGTATATCGAAAGGTCACCAGATCCAGCCCCATCCGCTCCAAACGGATTTCCAGATCGGCCTCGTTCAGCGCATCTATCTGGCCTTGCGCGTAGCGGCCAGTTTTGTCCACCGCCCTGTAATTGAAAGTTGCCACGATTTTTACCTAACGATCAAGGCGCGAGGTCAAATCAATTACGCGCATCACCTCTTCGATACTGGTATAGCCTTCCAGTATCCTACGTGCACCATCGTCTGCCAATGTGGTGAACCCCTTCTCCAGCGCAAGCTTACGCAGTTCATCCAATGGTGCACGGCGTGCGATCAACGCGTCCATATCACTGTCTATACGCAGCAATTCAATAATCGCCATACGACCGCGGTAACCGGTCTGACCACAACGCTTGCATCCCGTGGGTTTGAATATCTGGACAGTCTCGTTGCGCTTGACCCCCAGAACCTTGCGCTCTTCATCACTAGGCTTGGCAGGCTCCTTGCAATGCGGGCAAAGTACCCGCACCAGGCGCTGCGCCACAACGCCAATGATATTACCCGCCATAATGTCAGGCGAAATGCCAATATCCAGCAGGCGGGGAAAAGTTCCCAAAGCGGAATTGGTATGAAGCGTAGTAAACACCTGATGGCCGGTCATGGCAGCCCGGAATGCCATAGTAGCCGTATCTTCGTCGCGCACCTCGCCCACCAGGATAATATCCGGGTCTTGCCGCATAATGGAACGAATACCATTGGCAAAATCTACTTTGTTCACCTCTGCCACCGAAGTCTGGCGCATCATCGTCACCGGATACTCCACCGGATCTTCCAACGTCATGATATTGACGGCCTCAGTGTTTTTATAGGAAAGCAATGAGTAAAGTGTCGTCGTTTTACCACTGCCTGTTGGACCTGTTACTACCAGAATGCCTTCCGGTCGCGTCATCATGAGCTTTAAATGATCTAGTGTTGTAGACCGCAAGCCCATACGCTCAAGCGGGATAATGGATTTTTCACGATCCAGCACACGCAATACAATATTTTCGCCATGGATTGTGGGGTGTGTAGAAACCCGGAAATCGATTGGACGCCCGCACAAGTTCATGTTGAGCCGCCCATCTTGTGGTGAGCGCGTCTCGGCAATGTCCATGCCACTGATCACTTTAAGGCGTACCGCGATGCCGGGCCAGTAGCTTTTGTGCAAACTGCGAATTTGCTGCAACACGCCATCAATTCTGTAACGAATGCGCAAGAAAGCGTACTCAGGCTCAAAATGGATATCAGAAGCGCCCCGCTTGACTGCATCCATCAATAATGCGCCCACCAGCCGTACCACCGGTTGGGTGTATTCATCACCCTCAACAGTCAAGCTCTGGTAATCAATTTCCCCAGTTTCTATTTCACGCAGAATGCCGTCAACGGACAGTTCATAGCCATAAAACTGGTCAATGTGCTCCTCAAGCTGAGCTTCGGCTGCCAACACCGGTTTCAACTGTATCTGCCCGCCAAGCATGGCGCGAAGCTGATCCAGCGCCACTACATTGAACATGTCTGCCATGGCCACAGTCATGGTTTTGCTGACTTCTTCATAAGCCACTGGCAATAAGTGATAGCGCCTTGCGAACTCTTCCGGCACCATACCAAGCGCATCCGCATCCGCTATCAAATTGGTCAAATCAATACTTTCCTGACCTATCGTATGCGCCACCATATCGCGCACCATAGCTTCGGAAACAAAACCCAAGCGTACCAGCTGGCGCCCCAGTGGAATGTTGTTTTGCTGATGCTCAATCAAGGCGATGCGCAGTTGATCCTGACTAATCAGGCCCTGCTGCACCATTAATTCGCCTAAGCGTAATTTACGTCTTTGTTCTGCCATAGTGATTATTGTATTGCCTGGATGCGGGCTTCCAGCGCGGTGCGATCTATACCGCTGCTGCTATTCATGAGCTCCAACGCTTGCTGATAATAAGGCAAAGCCAGCTTCGACTTGCCCATTTGGTCAAGGCCGACAGCTAGATTAAATGCATTGTCTGCACTCGGTCTTAACCTGTATGCCTCAAAATATGCCTGCTGCGCAGCAGCCCACTGGTTCTGGTCTGCATAGTAATGTCCCAGTTTAGTATACGACTCCGGGGTTTCTGGAGACTTCTCCA